>Ga0207088_1086_pt1 | contig 18619 bp, 16 predicted proteins | sample Alteio_BWMinHeat_52_FD_153564 | JGI IMG/M metagenome (GOLD analysis project Ga0207088, IMG submission 153564) | Enriched cells from forest soil in Barre Woods Harvard Forest LTER site, Petersham, Massachusetts, United States -... | ecosystem: Environmental > Terrestrial > Soil > Temperate forest >... | reverse complement strand
GAATATGTCTTCGATTACGGGCCTGGTCGGCGGCGGCGGGGCGGCAGCCTACAGTGCGAGCAAACATGGTGTGATAGGGCTGACAAAATCCGCCGCGCTCGAAACCGCGAAGAGTGGGATTCGGATCAACGCAGTATGTCCCGCCGTGGTGGAAACCGCGATGGGTGAGCGACTCTTTGGCGCTCCCCAGGTGCGCAAATCCGTTCTTGGTAGCCATCCCATCGGCCGTTTTGGAAAGCCGACGGAAATCGCCGAAGCGGTGTTATGGATGTGCTCGGATCGCGCATCCTTCATGACGGGCCAGTCTCTAGTTCTCGACGGAGGCTTCCTCGCTGGGCCCAATTCTCCGAGCTAGGTGCACCGCTTTGGCTGCAACTCATGGCGTGTTTCTAAAAGGGGAAGTTAAGAAGAGGCACTTCTCTGAAGGCACGTTTTTCGCCTTTCCGCCTGCCCTGTGGAGCTTAATTGTCTCCGCGTTCCCTTCCTTGAGCTTGGCACGGAACTATCATCATATGAAATATGCTGCACGAGTGTGAAATACGCTGCACATTTCTGTGCCGATTCGGTCCATGTACTTTCGATTCCGTATATTCATGTAACCGTCACACATCGGGTCGTGGTTCTTGCGGTATAGTAGGTCTCCGCTTTGAGGAGCGCCACGAATTCGCGATTCCAGAGGACAGAATGTGAACCATGAAAACTGAACGGACAATTTCACTCCGGAAACACTTACTGGCGATCACTCTCTTGCTGGGGTTGGTCCTCGCGGCAAGCTCCGCGGCTCGGTCCCAAACCTTCAGCGTTGTCCACAGCTTCACGGGCGGAAGTGATGGCGCAGGTCCTCTTGCCGGCCTCGTGATCGACAGGTCGGGAAATCTCTACGGCACCAGCAGTTCCGGAGGAAGCTTTGGATCGGGGACGGTTTTTAAGGTTGACAGCACTGGCCACGAGTCTGCGCTATACGATTTCACGGGCGGAGCGGACGGCGGGAGTCCTCAAGCTTCTTTGCTTCTAAGTGGGGGACATCTCTTCGGCACCACCAACTCGGGGGGCGCTTCTGGCGCCGGCACAGTCTTCGAAGTGACGCTAAGCGGCATAGAGACTGTGCTGTATACCTTCACTGGTAAAGCAGACGGCGCCAATCCGGACGCGAGCTTAATCAGGGATGGGGCAGGCAATCTCTACGGCACAACGTTCGCGGGCGGGACGAACGGCAATGGGACAGTTTTCAAGCTACTTCGCCCAACAGTGACGGGAGGGGCGTGGACCGAACAGGTGCTGTACAGCTTCGGCAAGGGCACTGACGGCGCTAATCCCGTCGCCGGCGTCACATCGCAGACCGGCCACCTCTACGGGACGACCTCCGCAGGAGGCACCTACGGATACGGCACAGTCTTCCAACTGACTCCGTCCAAATCCGGCTGGACTGAGAGCATTCTCCATCACTTCGAAATGCAGAGCGACGGTGGCGTTCCTTACGCCGGCATCATCGTGGATCATTCCGGCAATCTGTATGGAGCGACTACCGATGGCGGGGCTGGCGGTTCGAATGGCGGAGGCACAGTTTTCGAGCTCACTCCCTCAAACGGCAGCTGGACGTTTACGGTAATTTACAGCTTGCCGGGTTGGGGCATTTCAGGAAGCTTCCGCAACCTACTCCTCGCATCTGGCAAGATTTACGCCACGACTCACTGCGACGGCGCCAACACCGCGGGGACGGTTTACGAACTCACACCTTCAGGCGGTACATGGACGTACAAGTCCCTTCACGTCTTTTCCGGCGGCAGCGACGGCTTGTACTCGTTCAGCAACCTCGTCTTCGACAAACTGGGCAACCTGTACGGCACTACGAACCGAGGGGGTGCGAACGGCTACGGAGTCGTTTTCAAGGTAACACCGTAGCTGAAGCTGGGACTTGGAGGGTGAGATCGATCGAGATTGGGTGTGCTTATCTCGACTGGGTGCAGTTGTCGGAGGGTATGGAAGTGCCCGCCACCCGCGTTACTTCGCTTTTGCGTTTTGCGAAGGCACTGCGACTGGGTTTGAGAGCGAGGAGGCGGCTGTCTCTTCCGCAACGGCCATTTTGAAGTACTCCAGCGACTTCCGGAGACCGGCTTCCAGGTCAATCTCGGGCTTCCATTGAAGCAAGTGCCGTGCCTTGGTGATATCAGGACACCGCTGCTTTGGGTCATCCTGCGGCAGCGGTTCGTAGCGAATCTGACTCTTAGACCTCGTGATCTTCAAAACCAACTGCGCGCATTCGAGCACGGTGAATTCATCGGGATTGCCGATGTTCACGGGCAGATGCTCGCTGGACCTCGACAGGCACAGGAAGCCGTCGATCTCGTCGCTCACGTAGCAGAAGCTGCGGGTCTGGCGACCGTCGCCGTAGACGGTAAGATCCTCTCCGCACAGAGCCTGTTTCATGAAATTCGGCACCACGCGTCCGTCGTTTAGTTGCATGCGTGGGCCGTAAGTGTTAAATATGCGCACGATACGCGTGTCTACGTTGTGATAACGGTGGTAGGCCATGGTGACGGCTTCGGTGAAGCGCTTGGCTTCATCGTAGACGGAGCGCGGACCGATGGAATTGACGTGACCCCAGTAGGTCTCCTTCTGCGGATGCTCCAGCGGATCGCCGTAACATTCTGAGGTGGAGGAAACGAGATATTTCGCTCCATACCGGTGGGCGACGTCAAGGGTGTGAAAGGTGCCCAGGGAGCCAACCTTCAGTGTTGGGATGCCATGAACTGCATAGTCTACGGGACTGGCCGGGCTTGCAAAGTGAAAAACGTAGTGTACGCGACCCACGTCAAACGGTTCACAGATGTCTTTCTCCACGAACTCGAAGCGAGATTCGCTCCGCAGATGATCAAGGTTCGAGAGGCGGCCGGTGAGCAAGTTGTCCACCACCACCACACTCCAACCCTCGCCAAGAAGAGCATCGCAGAGATGGGAGCCCAGAAACCCGGCGCCACCAGTGACTAGTGCACGTTGTCGACTCATCTTAGTTGCGCTCCATCATGGTCTGCGGCGAGACACTCCGGAATCGATTTGAGAGCGAAGGACCGACGTTGATCGAGCTTCCGCCCTAAGCTGGGCGTTTCTCGCCTCGTTGCGGTGCGGAAGGTCCGCGGCGCTCTTTGCCAATTCGGACTTCATGATCTTACCCAGAGCAGTGACCGGAAGTTCGGGGAGCACGACGATGTGTGAGGGACGCTTGTACGCGGCAAGATTGCGCGCGGCGTACTGCGTTACCTCTGATGTCGTCACGGTGGAATCTGGAAAAGGCTGCACGAACGCGATGATCTCCTCATCTCCTTCGACCACCCTGCCGATCACGGCGGACCTAGCCACCGCGGGATGGCCATTGAGGACTGCCTCGACTTCAGCCGGGTAGACGTTGAATCCAAATCGAATGATCAAGTCTTTTTCGCGCCCAACGATGAAGAGATCTTCGTCTTCAAATCGGGCAAGATCCTGCGTGTTGAACCATCCTTGCGCATCGAGTACGGCGGCTGTTTCTGCGGGCGCACGATAGTAGCCTTTCATCACGTTTGGGCCGCGGACCCATAATTCACCCACTTCGCCGGTGGCCACAGGTTCACGATCGGGTCCAACCAGCATGACTTCCACCCCCGGAAACACGGGACCTACCGAGGTATCCGTGCGGGGCGGCGACTCGACCCTCACTTGTGCGACGTTGGGAGAACATTCGGTTATGCCGTAGGCATGATGGAGCGTTAGACCAAACAAACCTCCCACTGCCGACTTGATCGCGGGGGGGAGCGGGGCACCCGAACAGGAAATGATACGTAATGCGGGAAGTTTGAGCGATTCCAGCTTTCTCATCTTCGCATAGTGCAGAAACTGAGAAAACATGGACGGTACGCCCAGCATAACTGTGATTCGATCGCGATCCAGGGTCACACGGGCAGCCATCGGGTCGAATCGGGTGGCGAGATAGAGCGTAGCACCGCTGAGCAGCGTACCCAGAAACACGGTTGAGAGACCAACAATATGAGACAGGGGCAGAGCTCCGTACATCCGGTCTTCGGGAGTCAGGGAGCGGATCTTCGCCGAACCTGTGGCTGTGAATAGGAGGTTCCGGTGGGTCAACATCACGCCTTTGGGAAGGCCGGTCGTCCCAGATGTGTAAATCAAGACCGCGACGCGGCTTCCAATCTCACCGTCAACGGATTCAGGTTGTGCTTCTTCGTTGAGCGGGCCCATGCCAATCGACCCCAGGCTGCCTACGTCTTCGATCAGGGCACCGTTCCTGTGTGCGTGCTCAGTGGCGTGCAGTGACACACTTGTTGTGTAAACCACCCGACGGGCCGAACAGTGATCCCGGATCGCATCGATCTCGCGGGCAGATAGATGAGCGTTCACGGGCACCGGCCAAGCGTCCAAGTTGTTGGTGGCAAGCAACACTGCAGCAAAGGCACGGCAATTCTCGCCCACAATCATGACTCGGTCGCCGGCTCGCACTCCCGAGTTGCGCAGCCAGATCTCAGTGTCAGACACGGTATTCGCCAGCTGGCGATACGTCCACGTCCCGCTGGCTTCAACGATCGCGGGTTGCTCAGGCGAGAGCTCCCCCCACGGCTTCAGGACGTCGCTGATGCGCGTGCGAGGCGGGATCGGGATCGCATCTATCTGAGCTTGAGTCATGTGCATTAATCGCGAAAGCTTTTGTTACGGGTATTCGGACTCAATCGTCTACGAAGTTGCCGAAGGCTTGCGCTGCGGCTGACCGTAGAAAGCCGTTACCGGAGCAAGTGCAAGGGGGTCCATCTTACGGGAACCGATATACTGCAGCCAATTGCGATACACAGAACCGGCAGACGAGTGCCAGGTATTCTGGAGGCCGCCGACAACCGCAGCGTCTGGAAAGAGCGCAGCGACATCCTCGCGCCGGTCGGAGATCGCCATCTCTCGAAAATCGGTGAGAAGTCGAGTCGCCGATTCGTCGAAATATCCAGCCGGCATCGTTGGGTACGTTTCTCGCTCCTGCCGCAGAAATCTCTTAATGTCTCTGCGGTACTCTTTCAGTAGAGTCTGAGCGCCATACTCCGGATGTCCCTGAAAATGCACAAACAGACTATTCTTCTTTTTCTTGACGAACACGTCGACCCCTGCCTCCGCAGACTCCGTTAGCACGGTGTACCCGCACGCCGACAACTCAGCCGCGCGCACTTCGTTCCAGCGAGAGTGAGGAAAGCGCATCTGATCCGCAATGCCGCTGATCAGAGGATGATCTGAGCGCTTGGTGGAATCAAACACGCCAAACTGCTTGTCCGGCAGGCGGTGGCGCTTGATGCCATCGCTGTGGAGAGCGCTGACATGAGCCGCCAGGCACGACAGCACGGTCGAAGAGGTGTTCTCCTGCGCCCAATCAAAAACTTCGGTCAGCGTCGTCCAGTAAGGCTCATCCTGCAAGTTAGGCTCGCGGGGTTCGGTGCCGGTAACAATGACTCCATCGAAACGGCTGTTCCAGAGGTCGTCGAAATCGAAATAGAAACTGTTCAGATGCCGCTGTCCACGATCGGTTCGCGGAATCCCCGTCAAGGAATAAAGTTTTACGATTACCGGGACATCGCCGGATGCAATATCAAGAAGCTCAAAGAACTGCAACTCCGTATCTTCCAGCGCAGGATCGGGCATGTTATTAATCAGCGCAACGCTGATGCCGTTGAGCGCACCGCGCCCATCGGAGGAAACCGCCGGACGCGCGCTTCCCTTCTCTGCCCAACGACTGGGTACGCGCCCACCTTCGATAATCAGTGGCATATCATCTCTCCCCCGACGATCTGTTCCACTTCGCGAGCTTTCACTTCGATGCCTGTTCCAATGCTTGACCCAGATCTTCGAGAATATCGTCGATGTGTTCGATGCCTACACTGAGCCGAATCATCTCGGGAGTAACGCCAACCTGCTCCTGCTCCTCCGGCGTGAGTTGCCGGTGCGTGGTCGACGCCGGGTGGCAAGTCAAAGACTTGGAGTCGCCCATGTTCACCATCCGCTTGAACAGTTTGAAGGCATTGAAGCACTTCCTTCCGCCCTCGTAGCCGCCTTTTACACCAAATGTCAGCAGTGAGCAGAAATTGGAGCCCAGATATCTATGAGCCATCGGATACAGCGGATTGTCCGGGAATCCGGCGTAGTTGACCCACGCAACCATCGGATGATTCCGCAGAAATTGTGCGACGCTGCGGGCATTCTCCACGTGGCGCTCCACGCGAAGGGCCATCGTCTCAATGCCCTGCAGAAACAAGAATCCGTTAAACGGAGATAAAGTGGCGCCCGTATTTCGCTGGCAAACGGTTCGGCACCGCGCGACGTACGCGGCGTCTCCGAAATGATCGACATAGACTACGCCGTGATAGGCGATCTCCGGACGATTGAACATGTAGAACTTATCCGGATACTGGCGCCATGGAAACTTGCCGCTGTCGACAATCATGCCGCCGATACTTGTCCCATGCCCTCCCATGAATTTCGTCATGGAATGCACCACTACGTCGGCGCCATACTCAACGGGCCGCAACAGAACCGGGGTCGCCACGGTGTTGTCCACCACCAGCGGTACACCATGCTTGTGGGCGACGCGAGCCAAGCCCTCAATGTCAGCTACGTTTCCCGCGGGATTGCCCACGCTCTCGCAGTAGACTGCTCGCGTGTTTTCGTCGATCAACTTCTCCACATCTTCGGGGCGATCACTCGCGGAAAAGCGTGTAGTGATTCCTCGCTTCGGGAAAATGTGGGCGAGCAGTGTATAGGTAGCGCCGTAAAGCTGAGGCAGAGACACGATGTTGTTGCCAGACTCCGCGATGTTGATCAGGGAATACTCAATCGCCGCCATCCCGGAACTCACGCTCAGGCCTTCGACCCCGCCTTCGAGTGCGGCAACCCGCTTCTCCAGCACTGTGTTGGTTGGATTGCCAATCCGTGTATAGATGTTCCCCTGCACCTCCAGGTTGAACAACGCCGCGCCGTGCTCCGCACTGTCGAACTCGAACGCAACCGTCTGATAGATCGGCACGGCCACGGCTTTCGTCGTGGGGTCGCCGTCGTAGCCGACGTGAATTGCGATGGTCTCTCTCTTCATGCGTGCATCAACTGAAAAACCAGGAGCTGTGGAAAATCCGCAGCAGAAGGTTCTTCGAACTCGCGATTCTTCTTACTTGGCGGTCAGGACACCCGGAACTTGGGCTCGCATCGGCTCGCCGGATACCGCTTTTGCCAGAGCCCTCGCAACCGTGCGAGCGGCAAAGTCGGCGCCGAACGCGAAGCGCATGACCGGCCCAAAGCTGTTGGCAGCAGCGATTCCGACGAAGAAAAGGCCCGGCATGGACGACTCACAGCTTGGTGAGAGTACCGGAGTGCGCTCCACCGTTCTCACCTCGGAGCGGATCTGTGAACTCAGGAACGTCAAGCGCTCAAGATCAACTTTGTAGCCAGTAGCAGCGATGACGTGATCGGCCTGGATCTCGCGTTCCGAGCCGTCCTGCGCACGAAGATTGAGATGCACCTTCGCACTCTGGACCGCCGCTCGCTCTAGCGTGTGTCCGAGAAGCAGGGGCACGTGGTTCATGACTTTGTCTTTGACAAACCATCCACCCGACGGACCCAAGCTCTTTCTGACGATTTCCAGACGTAGACTCTCAGGCAAGCGGTGAAAGGCTGCCGGCGCATTGGCGTAAAAACGAGAACGCCAACCGGGTCCCAGGCCGGTCTGCGGATTCTGAATTCGCTCCCACAGGGAGCGCTGTTTCCCAGTGGGCTTCCCGTGAAACTTCAGGGCTGTTTGACGGGCGACTAACTGTACTTGTGCCCCGGCGTCAGACAGCAATGCAGCCCAGTCGAGCGCCGAAGATCCCCCGCCAATCACAACCACGCTGCGGCCTCGGAACTGTTCCACATCGTTGTAGCGGGCACTGTGCGACAAAAATTCCGCCGGCAGATGTGCCAGACTGTCAGGAACATGTTCGAAATGCGTAATGCCAACCGCGAGCACGACATTGCGGGCCTTGAACCGCTCCCCATCGGCGACTTGCAGCAGGTACCCGTCCGTTGAGCGCTCGATCTTGACGATCATCTTGTCTTCGAGCTCAGGAACCATCCGTTCCTGAAAGGCAAGCCCGTATCCCGTAAACGTATCCAGCGCCACTGGGATTCCAGTGTTCGCATATTGGATTCGCTGTTCCGCGCAAAACTTTTCCAGGGTGAATGCAGAATCCGGATCGGAGATGTTGGAAGCGAACCCGTCTGATTTCAGAAACATGCCCTTCGGCATGTGGCCTCTCCAGCTGTCCATGAGACGGCCGAAAATGCGGAATGGAATCCCTCTGTGCCGGAAATGGGCCGCCAATGAGAGTCCGTACGGTCCTGCGCCAATGATTGCGGTGTTTATCATGAGTTTTGTGTAAAACCTCGCTTTAGGATCACATCTTTAACGGCAGTCAACAGGTGCCAAGGGTGTCGCGAGGGGAGTAGTGGGGGAAAGGAAACTTCGGCAATAGTATCACGTCCTGCGAGTACATGCATGGAGAATTAGAGTCCACTGCCGTCCTGCATAAGTGGCTCATAATCAACAATGTAGGGGGTGAAATGACGCTGGGAGGAGGCAGCACCTAGGGAGGGCCTGGTTAGGCCTTGTGGACGAGCTTTTTCTCAATGAACGCGATAGCGTTTTGCACGGAGCCAAGGTTCTCCGTGGTCACTTCGTCATCTTCAACTGTGATTGCGAAGCGTTCCTGAAGAAAAACCACCAGCTCAACAACCCCGGTCGAATCAACCACATTCCCCAGTAGCGGCTCGTCGTCACGCAGCTCTTCGCTGCGGCCGAAAAGGAAGTTGTCCACTAGAAAAGTGCGGATCTCCTGCCCGATCTCTGTCGTCTGCATTTTTAATTATCCCCCATTGTTTGGTTCACGAATTGTGACGCTAGAAGCTGAGTGGAAAGAACTGCAACCACTCCCATGTTGTCCTTGAAACTACCTTCTTTGCCACCGGCAAACTTGCTCGTGAGAATACTAACTGCACGCTTATCGAAGACTCCAGCCTTTTCGACTGCAGCCGGTGACAGAAGTTCCTTCACGTAATCCGGCGCTTTCTCGTCGAAGAAGCATCGGCCTTCGGGAGCCCGATAAGACTGTTTTGGGCGACGGAGTATCGATTCGGGAACAAGCCCGCCACAAGCTCGTTTCAGCAGGTACTTCTCGTTAAGGACCCACATCTTCAACCGGGCGGGCAGTTTCGCTCCAAGCTCGACGACCCGGTAGTCGAGAAATGGATATCGCCCCTCCACCGAATGAGCCATCGCCATCCGATCACCCTGCGACGACAGCAGATAGCCTGGAAGAAAATACTTAGCCTCAAGATATTCTCCCTGGCCGAAATGCGACCAGGAGCGAAACTCCGACGGCAAGCTTTCCGTTAGTTCCGCCGTCGCGTCATACTTCCCAATCTCGGCCTGGACATCGGCTGAAAACAGCATTTTCAGTCTCGCGGTAAGTTCCCAACGCCGCATGTGGGAAAACAATGGATTCGAAAGATCTTCAGCCGTGACGCGGAAAAAGTGCCTGAGATTCGCCGCCGGCTGGCGCTGAAAGTCCTGCAGGAATGGGAACAACCGTTTCAACAGCAGCGGGCGCCACTTCGACTCCAGGTTCTGCCCCCAAAAGCGCCGGATCTTTGCCTCCTTGAAGATGTCATATCCACCGAAAGCCTCGTCCGCGCCTTCTCCGGTCAAAACAACCTTGAATCCACTCTCGCGCACCAATCGAGACAGCAAAAACATCGGCGCCGGCGCCGTCCGAAACAGGGGGTGTTCAGCATGGTGAATCACTTCTGGAAAAACCCTAGCGATGTCGGCCTGGGAGCACGACACCGACGAATGCTGTGTCCCCAAAAAGGCACTCGCTTCCAGTTGATAAGGGCTCTCGTCGAACTCGGCATCTGCGAAAGTGAGAGAGAAGCTTCGAAGCCGCTCGTTCGCAATCTTCCCAATCAGCGCCGTGGTCAAAGCCGAATCAATGCCGCCACTGAGATAGGCGCCGACAGGCACGTCGGAACGCAGACGAATTCGGGTTGCATCGAACAGCAGGTGTAACAACTCTTCCGAACGCGCACGGGCGTTTCCGTTGCAGGAGTCTCCTTGCTCAACGTATGGCACCGACCAATATTGCTTCACTTGAACGCGATCACCCTGAACCGTCAACGAGTGACCCGGTGGCAATTGCGAGATGTTCTTAAAGGCGGTGCGTGGAGGAAGCGCAACCCAGAAGGTAAAGATCTGATCCATGCCCACCAGATCAAATTCCCGGGGGACTTCTGGACAAGCCATGAGCGCCTTGATTTCCGAAGCGAACAGAAAGCTGTCTTTAGTCTGTGTGTAGAACAACGGCCGAACCCCGGCACGATCGCGCGACAAGAACAGCTTTCGTTCCTTCGTATCCCAAATCGCGAACGCCCACTGGCCATTGAAATGATTTACGCAATCTTCACCATATTCGCTGTATGCGTTCAGGATCACTTCAGTATCCGAACGCGTGGCGAACGAATGTCCCTTGTTGATCAACTCCTCCCGGAGTTCGAGGTAGTTGAAGATCTCCCCGTTAAAAGTGATCCAAAAACGCCTGTCCACGCTGGACATGGGCTGAGCGCCACCCTGAAGATCGATGATGCTGAGTCGCGCGTGAGCGAAACCAGCTGCGCCGATAACCCGCACTCCGCTAGCATCCGGACCACGATAGGGCAAGGCAGCGATCATCTTACGGAGTTTGCTGGCCTCCGGCTCACCACCGTCGATTCTCAACTGCCCCGCGATGCCGCACATCTTATCTTTGGGTGGTGGTCTGGCTAGTCCCGAGCACCCACCTATTCTCTTCCTGATCGTAACTCTTGACCACCCTTGCTGGATTCCCTGTGACAACCGAATATGGAGGTATGCTTCGGGTTACGAGAGAATTGGCACCAATAACGGAATTCCTTCCTATTACGAGTTCTCCCTTGCTGCAAATAATGGCAGCGTCAAACCCAATCCAACATCCCTCCTCAATTCGAATCTTGCCTCCCTCTTTTGTTCCTGGGTCACTGATCGCGATGTCTAAATCGTCAAAAGCATGGTCATGATCCATGACGAGCGCGGAAGGTGCGAAGATAGTGTTCTTGCCTATTTGGACGCGATGTTTGGCACATATCAAACAGCGTCGGCCGATGTCGCATCCGTCCTCAAGCACAATTACCGGTTCATCGCTCTCGGGAATCAACGGAATGTTCAAGCACACATCGCGGTCCATCTTGACGCGATCGCCGATCTTGATATAGGGGGCAACGCTGCGACTCAGCTCACATGAACGGTGGGCCCAAAACTCCGCGCCGACGGAATGAAAAGGGTAAGTCCAAAGCAACCATTGACTATGAAGTCTGTTGACTATGCGAGAGATCGAGAACAATGGATCGTCGATCGCTTTGCGGTTTGCTTGGGTCATTCAGCCATCCCATTCTGGTATTTCGACACGCAAAGCAACCGCTGCAACTGGCTCTCGACAGCTTTGTGGCCCTGCACACCCGGCCTCATCTGAAGGCGAGCAAACAAGCACATAAAGAAGGCGCGCGCCATTGCCATCCGTTTCACCATCACCTCAATCCCGCGTGGACATCAACAGAGTCTTTTTCAGCTTTTTGGCTCTCCATTTTCCCAAAGCCTGGCTCCCAACCTAAAGCTTGGCCAAGCGCCAGGTAGTGGAGCATGCGATTCAAGGCGGCTCTTACCGACCTCCGCCACCGATAAGCCCCCATCATTTTTAATCGAAACTCTAGAGGCCAATCCCACGGGTCCGCTGACACTCGTCCGATAACGAAGTTTGTCTCGTTAACACACCTAGGCTCCGTTGTGAAGACACGCTCGTATCCTGCTTCCCTGCATTGATGCACGAGAGCCTCATTGAAGTGCCCGTGTGGGAAACTAAACAAAGTGACAGACCGCTGAAGTAGGTTCTCAAGCCTCTGACGAGATCCTGTTATCTCCCCGCGAGCCATTTCGGGTTCCACAGTTACAAGGCTCACATGAGTGAGAGTATGCGACCCGATACTGATCGCATCAGGGAGGCTTTGTAGCTGCGTTGCTGACATCACGCGTTCAGTTGGCAAATAGTAGTGATCTCCCCAACCGGGTCGGGTGCCTAGTGCATCGGCCACAGCGAAAACCGTCGCTGGGATCTTTAGGCGCACTAACACAGGAACCGCGTTGTTATAAAAGCTCTCCATGGAATCGTCGAACGTTATCGCCACAAATCTTTTCTTGCCTGAGCAACCCTTAAGATAACGAAGGTCCAGAGGTGCCGCCAGTTTCAATACAAGCCGCATTTGTTCTTCGAATCGCTCGGCGTATTCCTTGGGAACGCTGTGATAATAAAGTACAATGCAGCGGCACGGGAGATTCCCTCGGAAAAGTCGACTCAACTGAAACCATGCGTCATCAAACACACACACCATTAGAGAGATGATGAGATTACTGATGCGGAGAACCCACCTCATTAGTGACACTTTTCGAATCCCAGGTGTCTCGCTCATGATTCTGGTCCAGAAGCGCGAAATCGACGGAAATGTTGTTGGCACTTGCGAACACTTCGGTTGAGCATGTGGCTACCCTTGGCTATGGCCATGCTTAGACCGTTGTTACAAGCAACCAGTGAACTCAGATGGGATACATCTACCCCGGAGAGACCTCTCTTGAACTGGTAGACTCCCGGATTGTTGACAGGATCAATTCCCCCCAGGTCGTAGTAACGAGTGCCATTGTTCTTGAGCCATTTAATGACAGTCCAATGGAGCAAATAGGAGGCCCTTATCCTCATATCATCCACGCTCGCACCGAGAAGATAGATCGCGGAGTCGCCCATCGAGGAACAAACAAGCGCCGCAACCGGTCGGCCCCCGTGTTCAGACAGAAAAACTCTCATTCGTTGGTGTTGGGGAAGTCGTTCTTGAATTCGGGCGAATTCTTCAATCCGGACGCCAGTCCAAAATCTCTTACGCTTTAACATTTGTTCATACAGGCGACAAAAAGTGAAATATCGTTCGAGATCCTCTCCTTCGGTGACCAGAAGCTCATTTCTTTCCGCAGTGTTCAAATACCCTCGCCATCTCCTGTGCAATGCCCTGCGCAGATCATCCAAAGGAGCCGAGAGATCGAGTACAAACGTTCTGTATGCTTCGGTTCCGATCGCTGATTTACCTTCGAATTGCTCGAAAGCATTTTGGAAGATTTCTGCTCGACGTGATTCTCGAAAGGCGTTGGGAACGATTTCCAGGCACAGTCCTCGCCTATCGGTATACTCCTTACGAAGGGCTTCAGCCATAGCGTGCACATCATCAGGATTCAAATCTCTTGTGCGAGAGTGGCAGAGCGGACCCCATCGTAGGTACGCAATGCCCGCCCTGATGCCTTTGGGACGAACAATTCTCAACTGAGCAATTCCGACTGGATCATTCCCATCCCTTAAAACGATGTGACTTAGGTTCTTTTCTCCCCACCGAATACTCCCGTAGGCCCAGGTTTGATAGATGTTAGCGTCTACAAAGCGACCGCACAGCTCGGACCATTCTTGTTCGGTCACCTTCTCAACCTCTGTTGTGTATTCGGTTGTGCTCATAAGAACGATTGTTGCTGCTACTTCCGATGCTCCCCAACTCTGTGGAAAATTGAGAAAAGCCTTTGCCGCTGTTCGTTTCTTAAGAAAGTAACGACTTCGGGGCCGACGGGTCTTTTATCTCGCCGGAGGTACGACCAGGTGAATCCTGCAAATCTAGCAATTCCTCCGATCACGAACGGTCTTTCCGGTAAGCGTCGGAGGCACTTGAGGACTTCGAAGAGCGGATCACTCCCGAAGGAGTAATCCGACCTTCCCTCACGAAACTTACTTCGCAAGAGATTGTCAGCTGTACCCGTAGGTCGATGGTGAAGGATTTGTAACTCCGGAAAGGCTTCAGCCGTCCAGCCCCTCATTCTTGCCGAGATTTGAGCGCACCAGTCTTCGCCTCCGTACTCGAGGACGGCGTACCCTCCGATAGCTTCATAACACTCTCGGCGAACTAGTTGCGCGGCATGGGCTACAGAATGGACCCGGTTAATGCTGCGACTTTCATAATTGTCACGGTCCTTTTCGCAAACAAAACCCGCTGCCAGGCCCAGCTTCGGGTCTAGTTCGAAGCGCGCAATGAGATCCTCGAAATAGGAAGAACCGACAGACACATCTGCGTCCACGTTTCCGATGAATTCGAATCCGACGCTCTCAAGAAGTTTGCTGCCGTGTCGCAGCGCGGCTACTTTCGATCCGAAACTCCGGCCGGGTGATCTCTCGTTACGAAGAAAGCTAATGAATTCATGCTTGCGCGCAAACGACCGGACAATCTCGTCCGTTCCGTCCACGGAGCCATCACTGACAATGACCCATCTCCTGGGCAGGTGTGTCTGTGTGAGGATCGATTGAATTGTCCTTTCAATGTATGCTTCCTCATTATAAGCAGCAGTCATGAGGACATACGGCCTAGAAGCGGGCTTTGGTTGTGGCTCTACAGTGAACTTCGTCATAGGGCTACACAGGGAATAGGTCGGATGGCTGCAAGAGGGTCACGCGCGCGTTCATTTCAGCGCCCACAATGCAGTGCCGTATTAACCAAGACCGCTGACCAGACTCTGGCTCGCGTGACAGGGACTCGCGATGCCCACCGTCCGGCACAGGCAGCGTAACGACCTAGGAGTGAACTCGCGCCACACTCGCCCAACTCGGTGGCATGTTTTTCGAAATCTCGATTTCCTCAAAAACGGAGCTCTCGCGTACTCCGTGTCTTTTCACCCATTCTGCCATAGCGGTTAGTCCCTCCCTCAAGGACACTTTGTTTCGATCACCAAAGACACTCGCAGCCCGTGAGTGATCTGAAAAAGCTACCTTGACTTCGTTCCTGGGAGGAAGACGCAGAACTCGGCTCTCCCTATGCATGACTTCCGCAATTGAGTCAGCTAATTCATTCACTGTGAAGGGAACGTCAGCACCAACATTGAAGACCTGATTCCAGCCGCTCGGGTAATCCACAGAAGCAGCAATGATGGGTGCAACATCGCTGATATGAGTGAAAGCCCGCTGTTGAAAGCCATCACCAAATACCGTCATCGGCTCTTCCTTCATGAGCTGATTCATAAAAATACCGACAACATTGCGATAGCGATCGCCGATATTCTGCCTTTCGCCGTACACGTTGTGCGGTCGAAATACAATGTAATCCAGACCGAACATCTCATGGCTGACTTTCAGTTCCGATTCCACGGCCAGCTTTGCGATGCCGTAAGAGTCTTCGGGAAGAGGCGTCATATCTTCCGTCATCGGAGACTGACCAGCACCATAGACTGCAATCGACGAAGTAAAAACGAACAGTTTTACTCCATGATTTACGGAGGCGTTGATCAGATTGATCGAGCCGATAAGATTGTTGTTATAGTTGAACCTCTTGATGAAATGGCTTAATCCTTCCGCTGCATACGCCGCAAGGTGGTAGACGTAGGTGAAACGGTGTTTTTCAAAGAGGAGTTCTATTAACTCGTGATCTAAAATAGACCCTTTGCAAAAAAGCGCCCCTTTAGGAACGTTATCCTCAAAACCACCGCTAAGATCATCTAAGACCACGACTTTATGCCCCATCTTAAGAAGCTCATCGGCTACATGGGATCCAATAAATCCAGCACCACCAGTTACAAGCGAAGTAACCATCTCCATTTGTCCTTTCCTATTCCAGATATAAACAGCAATTACTACGTGAGCGGAAAAGTGGAATTACAGGCCTTGTGCAACACCTAGCTCAACAAGCGTGACTTCTTCGCCTGTCTCCACGAAGCGAACGGGCTGCAGTTCCTTATTCCATGCAATAACTACGCGATACATGTCTAGACGTTTTCGAAGGGTATCTGAGGGCTTGAAGATGTTGAGCAGACTGTATCCAATTTGGCGCATTCGGAGCTTTGCTAGTATGACCAGGCGGCATCGTCGACATCCGCTCGCTCCAAAGTGCTTATAGAAATACCGGTAGCAGTTCCGAAGCTTCTCTAATTCAAAGTGAACGGGAAAGCGCGCCACGGACTGACCACCGATGTGTGTGATGATCGCTTCCGGTGTGAATAGAGCCGAAAAGCCAGCGTTCCAAACGCGTCTGCAAAGGTCCACCTCTTCAAAATGGTAAAAGAACTGCTCATCGAAACCATTGAGTTGCCCCAGTAGATCACGCCTAAACATTACGCAGTGCCCAGATAGCCAATCCACGCTCCGCTCTAAATCAACGTCCCACCACGGATACTCTTCTCCAATAAAGAACTTCGAAACTCGTCGCAGCGGGCGAAGATACAGTGCAGAGATCCAATATCGTCTGATACTGGGGAAGGGCCGCATGGACATCTGGTATGATCCGTCGGGATTGAGGGTACGGCAGCCGAAGGCCCCTGCCTCTGGATGACGGTCGGCAAAGCTTACCAGCTTATCGAGCGTGCCCTCATGCATAATTGTGTCAGGGTTAAGTATGAGCACATATTCGCCGCGGCTCTCGCGAATCCCGACATTATTTCCTCTTGCGAATCCCAGATTTGCCCCATTCGCAAGCACTCGAACGCTCGGATAGTTCTTGTGTATGAATTCGATCGAACCATCTGTTGACCCATTGTCGGACACGATGACCTCAAAATCCGCGGTATGCGTCTCAGCGTAGATAGACTTCAAGCAGTCGCCTAGCACCTTAAGATCATTCCAGCAGATAATGACGATTGATAGTTTCATAATACTCCACCTCCCGGACTGTGTTTGCATGCGCGTGCAGCTCAACGCGATGGCGCGCTCGCCAACCGAAAATTGTGCGTCAAATGTTCTGTTTTCCCTTGCGCTAACATTTCACTCAGCTAACTGAGGCTTTCCGGCTGTCGTTCTCTTTCCGATGCAACCGGCCATCAGGGCTGCACGAGCACTAGCTGGCCGTTGAGATCGCGCTGGGTGCGTCAACTCCAACTCCCCAGACGGACACGGACTCGGTTCTCTTTTTTTGCCTTCTTGCCCCCAATGTGACTGTGGAAATGATCGCCAGCACGGCGTACCACGGTACGATCGTCTGGTCGAAGTAGCTCACTCCCATGAACGCCACCACGTTCGCGAACAACGCCGCGCTGATCGCCCAGATAAATCGTTCTTGTCGCCGGTCGCCCTCGTAATATCGCCGCGCCCTTCCCACATACTTGAATGCATACACCAGCGTCGCCAGCAGAGCAATGAGGGGGATCAGGCCGGCAGTATCCGCGGTGGCCACGTATTGATTGCACAAGTCCCACATCATCCAGCCCCAGGACGCGTAGTCCTTCGTTCCAATCAGCGCCCAATCCCAAAAGTGCAGAATGCACTGGTTCACCAGTTCATACCGGTGATACGAAGACGATCCCTCCGACAGACTCATTCGCGAGATCAAGTGCCACACTGGTGCCTTCATCGCGATGTGCAGTGAAACAAGCCCGATCACGACACTCCACCGTATGATCCGCATCCGCCGCCGCAGCGGCCACAGCAACAACGTCACAACCCCTCCCATCAGCGCAAACAGTGACGTGCTCGACCCCGTCGTGAACGGGATCACGATCGCCGCCGCCACCGCAAGCCCCGCAAAGATTCGCTCCTGGCGTACCTTCCACCACCACGCTACGAATAGCGGCGCCATAAATCCGCCAAAGCTCCCGGCAAGCAGAGGATGTCCGAAGCAACCTGTCGCCCGGTAAGCTTCTCCACGCTGCATGGCCGTCCCGAACACCTTGGCTTGAGCTCCCCCCAAGATCGAGTAAAACGGATTATGCCCCGTCGCTCGCTCATACACCATGAACCCCGCAACCACAATCGTCACGAACGCCAGCACCCGGATGGCCCGTTTGACGTCCTCTTCGTCGCGAATCAAAAATCGCAGCAAGAAATACACGCCGAACGTCGTATAAAGCCTCCCCAGCTGAAAAACTGCCTCGCCGCCTGCCTGCCACAACAGAATGCCGTTCACCGCCGTAACCACGGCCGAAATCACCAACGCCACGTCAATCCCGTTGATCCCACCGCTGAAGATCTTTTCCCTCTGCACAAACTTCGCCCAAAACAGCCGGGCGAATCCAAAAAGCGCCAGCACCCGCAGCATGGGGAAATGCAACCCTGCCACCACCACAATTTGGTCCGTCGGAATCAAAATGCCGATCGACAGCAGAGCCGCGATCGCTCTGCCTCGCGGCGACACCAGGATCAAGACTCCCGCGAGCAGCACGCACAGCAGGACGATCGGGTTGACGATGGTCTCCGCTACCCCCCAAAACGCGAGGGCCAACGCGGTCACCGCCACGAACCCGGCAAAACTTAACAGCTCTTGCCGTAGCACTGGCGCGCAGCGCCGCCGCAGTCCGAACAGGATCACCGCATAATTCGCCAGCGGCGCCAGCGCGATCACCCACATCGCTTTCAGACCGTTGCCCGTCGCCGTGAACTTCGACGTCCCCATCGCGAACAGCATCACCGCCGCCAGCGAGGCATACATGTCCAGCGCCCATTGCGTG
>Ga0207088_1077_pt2 | contig 18689 bp, 16 predicted proteins | sample Alteio_BWMinHeat_52_FD_153564 | JGI IMG/M metagenome (GOLD analysis project Ga0207088, IMG submission 153564) | Enriched cells from forest soil in Barre Woods Harvard Forest LTER site, Petersham, Massachusetts, United States -... | ecosystem: Environmental > Terrestrial > Soil > Temperate forest >... | reverse complement strand
AATTTTGTTAAAGATAGAAGAAGTAAATAACCATGAATATCTCAACATTTATCTCCCTGCGTTACCTACTGCATCGCGAAAAAGATTCAACCATCAAATTTATGATTCGCATGTGCTTTGCAGGCATTTTTATCGGCACTTTTTCTCTCATGCTTACTCTGATTATCATGAACGGTTTTGAAAAAGTAATTGGCGAGAAGATGCGTAACATTAATGCAGAAATTATTGTTTATAGCCCTGGAAACAAGCTCGATTTTGGTGGCATTTCAAACGCTTTAAAAAAAGAGTTCGACCCTTATCTTAAAGGTGTAAGCTGCAATAGCTTTAAACAGGCAATTCTTGATGATGGGAAAACCCAATCCGTCATCTTTTTAAAAGGCATCAACCCGACAACTGAGCCGAGCGTTACCAACGTTGCTGATAGAATTGTACGCCCCTTGCCAAAGGAGCCTGATCGCACCGGGTTGCTTCAACAGTTATTGCAACCAGATCACATTTTAGTTGGGCATAAAACAGCGCGTGAACACGGCCTGTCGGTGGGACAAACGCTCACCCTGCTTATTCCGGAGCCAGGTGGAAAAAAGAAAATTAATCTCAAAAAAACATGATGTCACCATTGCCGGTATTTTTAATATCGGGCTTGAAGAGTACGACAACAACCTGGCATTTATCAGCATCGATTCTCTTAATGAAATTTTTGATGAACAAGGGGTTGATCAGATATCGATTGCCATCAATCATGAACAGGCAAGTAAATTAAGCAACACGCAGACTGGCATAATCGGCTGGTTTGCGCATGCATGGCACACCCTTAAAAGAATATTTATCACCCAAGATTATGAAAAACAGTTAGTCGGTCGGCTGCAAAAGCGGCTCCCCAGCCTGACAATCACGACCTGGAAGGAGCAGTATCCTGATATTGTTTCGTCACTTAAACTAGAAAAAATTGTTATGTTTTTTATTCTTGCGCTTATTACCCTGGTTGCAAGCATGAACATGATTTCACTGCTGTTTATGCAGATTCAGCACAAGCGACGAGACATTGCCATTTTTAAGGCAATGGGAATGACAGACAAAAGGCTTAGATCAATATTTCTTAAGATGGGGCTTTCTATCACTATTAGCGCATCACTTCTTGGCTTAGTACTTGCGGCTGCAGTAGGCCACGCCCTTGAAAAGTATCCATTTATTCAGATACCCGATGTTTATTTAATCTCCTACCTGCCCGCAAGGCTAGACTGGGAAATTGTTGTGGTGGTATTTATTGCTACACTACTGTTGGGATTATTGGCTACCTGGTGGGCTACCCGGCGATCAACCAAACTGAATGTGGCTGATATATTACGAAATGATTAGAAAAAAACCCCACACATTACACAATTATAACGTGTGGGGTTTTTTTAAAAATTACTAAAAGATTGAATCACTAATTAGGCAGCTGCTTGCCTTAGCAACTCAAAAAGTGCGTCTTTGCCGCCTTCTGCAAACCAGCCAACAATAGGAATTTTTCTCAAAACAGCATAACTTGCTACCAAAAATACCGTATTACTCAAAACCCATTTTGGGAGGGCTTCACAGCCTTTAAATGAATCGGCAAGTACTTCTTTGGTATATCTATAAGCCCATTGAATCCATGATTCAGATTTTTTTTCATCTTTTTTCATAAGCTCTTCGAATGATTTCTTCATAAGTTTTGCCTGTTCAAGCTGTACAAATTGATTCATAAGTGAAGAGCTAGAAGCATCATGTTGTGCGGGAAGGTCTTTAGCACCTAACTTCGTATCAGCCACAAACTTCATATCATGAAGCTGTCTGCGCAATGAAGAAATTTCAGCATTTAACTGCGTAACCAATTCAGGGCTACCATTAATGATATTTTTAGCCTGATCTGCTATTGTTGCTGGCATATCGCCGTCTAGAAGAATAAACGACTGCTTTGCTTCTCCTTGCATAGAAGGCTGAACTGCAAATACACTGTTGCTTACAACAAAGACATAAAGGGCCGCAAAAAGTATCTTTTTCATAAGATCCTCCACTTAATTAGATAACATAACCTCTTAACTACCTAATCAATCTAGCACAGAGCTAGATGGTAGTAAAACGGGTTTACCGATTTTATGATTGTTTTTTCATGATTTTTTCAAAGTAGAAATTAATAGGTCACGTAATTTTTTGTCAGTAATTATACTTAACCAATAAAAAACCGTAGGCATCCTGAGAATTAACCCATGAATGTCTACGGTAATTTTACTTCTCTACAAAACTAAGTTTACTTAGCTGCTTCTGCAGGCTTTTCAACTTCTGACTTCTTACTTTCTTCTTCAAGCATCTTTAAGAACTTTTCGAGTTCTTTATCATCATTGCCTTCAACAGCTTCTGTTGCGCAAGATCCTGTTGAACAAGCTTCAGGTACTGCTTGAGTAGGTGCTGGTACTTCAGCAGCTACTGGTGCTGGCATGTCCGCCTTAGCTTTAGCGTCAGCGGATACCGGCGCTTCAGTTCCTGCATCTTGCACTGGAGCGTTTTGAGCTGAAACTGCGCCCATAGCCATAACTAAAAGTGCTTTTACAACATTCTTCATATAAAATCCCCCTCGTTAACTATACCTTACCATTTTGACTATCAGTCACACTGACTAGACAGCCTGTAAAAATAACACATTATTACTTTTACTTTATCAGCCTAACAATCATATTTTATTTGTCAAACATTCAATTTAAACATCGGTATTTGTTAGTTTCATTATTTTTAATATTTCAAAGAAAAAGCCTCATTTTAATCGATTTATAAGCAAAAATATCCAAAAAACGATATTTAAATTATCAATCCATTTATAGAGACTTCCAGCCAAGATAAGCAGAGAAAGCTGCATACATGGCAATTACATAAGGTTCAATTGGTTCATTTATTTTCCCTGGAACAAATCTGTCAAAAGTATTAGATTTAAGCACATAAAGGCAGTGAGCAAAAAAGTATACGCAAATGGCGAAAAGTACCTTTTTACCTGTAGACCAGGTGTTTTGCGCAAGAACGGGTGGCATAATTTGTCGCCTGTTTACATGTCTGAATCTTGACCTTGGAGCTGATACCTCTGGTTCAACTTGACTAAAATATACTTGCAGTCTCTCAAATACATCATTAAGAGACTTGTTAAAGCCATCGGTGCTAGCAGCTTGTACAACCAACTTTAGAAGTTCAGGATTCAATGCATTTGGACAAAATGAAATTATATGTGCCAAGTGCCTAAATGTAGCTGATGCGCTTGGTTGGTCTAAAATGCTAATACCCTGACTATTGATTAAAGCTACATTAACAAAATAACGCTGCACTTCTTCTCTAAGAGCAAGTTTATGGTGACGAGCAAAATAACACAGAGCTACTCCATCTCTTGCACTATCAATACCGAAATCCTGATGCTTTTTTTCTTTATCATCTTGGTGCTTGTTGTCATGTTTGTTATCTTTGCGATCTTTAAGATCAAAAGAAACAAGCGGATAGTCGACTATTGGCTCAGGTTTTTGATAAGAGAGCAATGCTACATTAAATTCCGTTATAAGACGCTTAATCTCATCACTTTGTATCTTATAAAGCTCTTCACTAATTTCTTTTGGGATTGCAATGTTGATTGCTTTTTTATCATCTGACAGGCTAGAAGAGCTGGAAGAAGAAGTTGACAAGCTCGAGCTCAAGGAAGTCATACTCGATGAAGTTGACGATGCACTCGAACTTGAACTTAATGCCGAACCTGTACTTGGTGACGGTGAAACTTGAATGATATCTATATTGTCACTGCCATCATCGTTCTTAGTTACCTTTGAGAAGCCTTGGGGACCATCGTTCGGAACGTGAGGGGTAGGTGCCGGTACCGGCGCGACAGGTAAAACAGCTGCTGGCACAATTGCAGGTGCCGGGGCAGGGGTAGGCGTGGGAACCCATGGCACAACTGAAACCGATAGAGGAATAAAGGAGTCATTCTGATTATCTTTCTTATCAACTTGTTTATGAGCTGACTTTTGCTTATTATCAGCGTCTTTTTCATCTTCGATCAATTCAATCTGCATCGTTGATTTTTTTGCAGGAATTATGTGTAATGGTTTTATTTGAAAAAAAGCATCGCGCATAATTTTCTCAACAGCAACGCGATCTAATCCTTGTGGCAAAACCTGCATTACATACACTATACAACCCATCGTAAACACATCGATAGCTTCACCAGTTTGTGGCGGTGCAAAACAAATATGATCTAACTTAGGATTAAGAGCAGAAAGCAGAATTGGGTTTACAACCACCGGAAGTCTCATTGCTAAGGTGTAAAGGACAGAAAGCCCTAGATCAAATTCTTCAGCATAAACACCTTCGTACTTCTTACCTCTCCTGTAGGCTTGCTTTGCTTCTTTAGCGCTATCATTACCCTTTACAACCAGAGCAGTATCATTATTAACCTGAGGTTTTTGCTGAAGAATCGCAATGCTTTCTCGCTCAGCATGCTGAAGATCTTTTACATCAAAACCGTTATTAACATTATTTTTCAACGGAACTAACGCAGATGAGGAATTTAATGAACTAGAAGAGCTCAATGATGAACTTGAATCAGCTCTTACATTTTGACTATTTCGATTTATATCTGGTTGATCAATTTGTAATTGAGGACCTTTTCTATCAAGATGGCTCTTGTCATGAATCAGCGATACTAACGGTTGACTTCTTGGTGAAAAACTCGAATAGCTTGTATCAGAAGAACTCGACGACGAAGTAGAAGTTGAAGATGAACTTGGAGCTGCCAGCATCACCTGCTGTGGGTAGAGAACTGGTTGCATCAATGGTACATGAAGACCTTTTCTATCGAGATGATGAGCATTACTAACCATTGAAACCAAAGGCTGGTTAGGTCGGGAAAACCTAAAAAGGTCCCTGCCTAATGAAGCTGAAGCGGGCTGTGAGTTTCCCATTAGCTTTTGGTAAGCCTCACGAAACTCGAACGGGATGCTCAGTCCCTGACTTAAAAACGTTTGCCTTAGAACATTTTCTAGAGCCGCCTGTGCTCTTTCACGCATGGGCTTTAAGAAAATAAAATCGAAGCCAAGGGCTAGAGCATTATTAATAGGATTATCTGAAGTACGAAGCGTTTGAACAAAATCAATGGGATTAGTAATGAGAAAGTAGCGTCCTGCGTTATAAGATACTAAATTTAATTCGTGCACTCGCGGCATCAGAGCATTCTCCGGAAGTGATAAATTTCTCGACAAAAATCCTACCCCTTTTCCCTTCTGTTTTTGCTCTTTTTTAACGTCCTTTTTATCGTGAGAACCAAGATTTTCGTAATAATCAATCACGCTTCTCACAAAACCACCACCTTTAACTGGCACCAAAGCTGATCGTTGCAACTGAAGCGGTAGAGACAATGAGTGGCTTAGCTCTATACCTTTATATTGATTCTCAGGTAAATCTTTTTTATCAACAGACTTATCCGCGTGTGAATAGGGATCTGCAGCAACTTCTTCATCATCTGAAATAACTGTTTGTCCACCACAAAGAAAGTTGACTAAATCTTCAGTCCCTGCTGGACGCCCTTCACTACAAAAACAATCACTAGCTTCATCATCAAAATCAGCCTCTTCTTCTTTTTTAGCTTCATTTTCATCACGTGCCTTTATGTCACGAAGATGCTGATTCAAATCGTCGGCTTCTTCCAGGAGCTGCTCATTTTCTGCCATTGTTGTATCTAAATCTTGATTCAACTGAACACCTTGCTCTAATAAGCCGGTTTCTTGCAAAAGCTGTCCGCCTTCTCTTAAAAGCTCTACCACAGACTGAGGCTTTTTATTTTCCATAGCAAACAAGCCATTGCCCGAAAGTAATGCAATCAAACCAATCAAACTAAAAATTCTTTTGAAATAATCCATAACCATAGCCTCCATAAAAATTAATATTATTTCTATTTATATAATTAACCTAAAAGATAAAGTATGCGCTGTCAAATGCCTCACCCGTCAAATAATGCTAAATTGCTAAAAAACTGCATTTTTGATGCTTTTTAATACAACATAGAGCGGTTATACTATCTTTTTAAAGTAGCTCAATACGAAAAGGAGCCCTATGTTCCCTCCCTTATTAACCCAAATCACTATCCAAGACAAAAGAGTTTTTCTGCGCGCCGACCTTAACGTTCCCCTATCGCCGGAAGGTCAGATCAGTGATGACTACCGACTCAAAGCAATCTTACCCACCCTTGATTATCTTATTGAAAACAATGCCACCATTATTCTTGCTACCCACCTGGGCAGACCAACGGCAGGACAATTCGACCCAGGGTTGTCGACCAAGCATCTTGTCCCCTGGTTTGAAGAGCGCGGATACCCCGTTGACCATCAAGCAAATTTAGAGACTGCCTACCAAAAAGGCATCAAACAATCAGGAAGCATTCTACTTCTTGAAAATTTACGATTTTTACCCGGAGAAAAAAAAGGCGATATTTTACTTGCCCAGCAACTTGCCAGATTAGCTGATGTTTATATCAACGACGCATTTGGCACCATGCACCGCGCTGACACGTCAGTTACCACCCTTGCCAGACAGTTCAAAACCCTCCAGCAGAGGAATTGGGCTAATCGTGCAACAGGAGCTAGCTGAGCTTGAGGCGCTTCGCACTCAACCCTCTCAACCATTTATGCTCATTTTGGGTGGGAACAAGCTGCCGGATAAAATTCCGCTCATCAACCGCTTTCTACAAGCCCAACTACCTCATCGAGTACACACCATCATGCTAGGCGGCGCTCTGTCGCACGCTTTCCTCAAGGCTATGGGTCATGAGATCGGCGTCTCTGACATCACTAATCAAGCCGTTGATTTGGCCGGTTCAATTTTAGGGCAGGCAGCAAAGCAACAAGTTTCATTAATGTTACCAGTCGACATTATGGCTATTACGGGGCCATTGGGGAGCAAGCCAAAAGCTTACACAGTCAATCAAATTCCCAAAAATGCCCAGATAGTCGACATTGGCCCTAAAACGTGCACACAATTTGCACAGATTATTCCTACAGCACAGACAATATTTACCAATGGCACCATGGGACTGTATGAATATCCTGATTATCAACAGGGGACAAAGTCCATTCTAAAGGACATTACAGAAAGCACAGCACATACTGTTGTTGCAGGTGGTGACGCTGCTGCAGCTACCAATTTATTCGGGCTTGAAGACCAAATAGACTTCATTTCAACGGGTGGCGGAGCAACCTTAAGTTATCTAAGCGCAGAGTCACCTATGCAAGAATTACCTGGTTTATGCGTATTTTTTGAGTAATATGTGAATAATAGCAAACATTTCACGGATAACTTGATCGATACAAAGAAGACTAGTATGCTAGGAACACGTGTTAAAAGAAGTGGTTTAAAATATTGGAGAAAAATTATTGATGTAAGATGAGTCATTTCTGGATTGAGAAACTAAGTTTTCCCGGCAGTCTCGACCCCAATTAGCTCCAGATGGGTCTCTTGAGTTTTCAATGAAATCAGAAAATAAGAAATTCGACGGTTAATGAAATACACGTATGCATTCAGTACACAACACTGATGGTACACAGTTAGAGGAATATTAAATGAAAATCTATGTTGGCAATCTTCCACACGGCCTATCTGAGCAAGAGCTTAATGATGTATTTGCTCCATACGGCAGTATCCTATCAGCTCGCATCATCAAAGACAAATTTACCGGTGAATCCCGTGGATTTGGTTTTGTTGAAATGGGCGAAAATAGCGAAGCGGAAGCTGCTATCAACGCATTAAACGGCGCTGAAGTAAAAGGTCGTCGTCTTCGTATCAACGAAGCTCGTCCACCAGAAGAGCGCACAGGCGGCTTTGGTGGCGACAGACAAAGCAGAGGCGGTTTTGGCGGCAGAAGCAGCACAGGCGGCTTTGGCGGCAATAGAGATCGTTTCAACCGTTAATTCACTGTGCCTTATGTAAAGGCACATGAACATTAGATAAAGAAATTGTTAGTTATATTTATATTTTAAGGAAAATACTATGAAATTATACGTAGGCAATATTGCAAACGGCGTATCAGAACAAGAGCTCAGCGAATTGTTCTCAACCTATGGTCAAGTTCTTTCAGCCCGAATCATCAAAGACAAATTCAGCGGCGAATCCCGCGGTTTTGGTTTTGTTGAAATGGGCGATACTGACTCAGGCCAAGCAGCTATTGCTGGTCTGAATGGCGCTGATCTTAAAGGTCAAAGCCTTCGCATCAACGAAGCTCGTCCACCACAAGAACGCCCAGGTGGCGGTTCACGTGGCGGCTTTGGTGGCGGTCGTGGCGGCAGCGGAGGCGGCTTCGGTGGCCCTCGTGGCGGCGGCAGCAGAGGCGGCGGTTTCGGCGGCAGCAGATACTAATCGCTTGCTGATTTAAATTCAAAAGGCCTCCAGGGTAATACCTGGGGGCCTTTTTTTATGTACTAAAAATATCTTTCTGCTTGAGATGACATTCTCAGAATAAAATTCTAGTAAATCCGTTCGTGGTGAGTGCCCGCCTTGCGGGTGTATCGAACCATGAACTCAAAAAAAGCTCAATAAAAAATAATAAAAATATTTAACGGTGTTCATGGTTCGATACGTTTTGCTTCGCAAAACACTCACCACGAACGGGATTTGATTAAACTTCAGATTCTCAAATTCATGTTGACCTAATCATTTGCTATCCCCTCCTTAATTTGTTAAAGAATCTTTAGATGCAAACAGCTTTTGAGACTTTATAAAAAGAGAAAGGGCCTTGTCGTGGCTACAAACTTCTTACGCGTGATTGTTATTGGCATCAGCATGCTGCTGAGTGGTAACATGCAGGCCATGCACCTTACTTCAAGTAATCAACAAAAAAATTTATTTGATCTACCTAAAGACATAATACTTCTCAATATACTCAGCTTTCTGGCCCCTCACATAACTTCCCAAAAAGAGCTCTTTAAGCTTTTTGCCCATCTCCCACAACTTCGTGCCGTATGCAAAAATGCACAACGCCTATGCACCGTAGAAAACATTGAACACCTCGCAAAGTATTTACTGAAACATCTGGAACATAAAGACGCCAAGCTCACTTTTGATATCAAATTTTCGCGTATACGCAGCAACGTTTTAATGCACAAATACGCGCATGATGGCAATACGCCAGCATTGCAAAAACTACTCACTTCGGGAGGAGACGTAAATGCTCTTGATGAGGAAGAAAAAACGCCACTGGCAAGAATTATTGGACTAGGCATGCAGACAACTAATCAGCATATTAAAGCCACAAGAATGCTTATAGATTACAACGGAAAAGCTGTTGACCAAAAAACGCACCTAACCACACAGTCCTCTGCCTGCTATGTAGAATATACAAGTGGAACACCATACCAAACTATCATATGTATTGCAGGAAAAAATGACGACCTCGCTGAGGATATTGCAGCATCAACACTTGAAAAACAAATGCCGTCAAATATGCTTACACAAACGGTTGAGCGATATAAGTTAGCCTATAATGAGATACGAGAAATTGCGCAATCAAAAAACTTTGCATTAAAATTTCTCTGCTTCTGTGTTGCTTGTTATCTGTGCAGGCAGTTGATGGACTTTTATGAGGTGAGGTGAGCGGGTTGCTTTTTTATTATGCCCCTCGAGACAAAACAATTTTCACGCATGCTTCCCCTCTCACTGAAAAAGCATGTATGCCTTCTCATAAATCCCTCCGGGATATTTAAGCAGCTCCCTGGCAAGTATCCAGCAACTCAAACATAACACAAGGCGCTCATCTCGAAGGATACGAGCGCCCTCAAAATAACCTAGTACTTATTCAACTCTTGCGCACGAGCAACAAAAGCTTCAAGGGTAAGTCCAAATTCCTGTTTGCCATCTGGATGTCGTAAGGTCAATGTCTTAGCATCAACCTCTTTCTGACCAATAACAACCATCCATGGGATCTTTTCAACCTGAGCACGACGAATCTGCGCTGAAATTTGATCACTGCTCAAATCACGCTCTACGCGCAGTCCAGCATCACGCAACCCTTGCAACACCTCTGCAGCATACGCATCTTGTTGCTCGGTAATGGTCATAACACGAATCTGAACAGGAGCAAGCCAGAATGGCAAATGACCCTTAAAGTGCTCTAAAATAATACCAAAAAAGCGCTCCAGCGAACCATAAATAGCAACATGCAGAATGACGGGAGTTTTACGTGATTGATCTGAATCAACATATTCAAGTTCAAAGTTTTTTGGCATAAAGAAATCAACCTGAACCGTACCGCACTGCCATTCTCGCCCCATAGCATCTTGAATTTTAATCTCAATTTTAGGGCCATAAAAAGCACCCTCACCCTCTTGAATAACAAATGGTTTACCATTTTTTTCAAGCGCTTGCTTGAGCGCATTGGTTGCCACATCCCACACCTCTTCGCTGCCAATATATTTTGCAGGTCGGGTTGAAAGCGCAAGCTTGATGTCGTTAAATCCAAACTTGCTATACAACTTCTGAGCAAGTTCTAAACTGCGAAAAACTTCTTGTTCAATCTGCTCGACAGTGCAATAAATATGGCAATCATCCATGGTAAATGCACGCACACGCATAAGACCGTGGAGCACACCAGAAAGCTCAAAGCGATGCATAAATCCAAACTCGGCAAGACGCCATGGTAGTTCGCGATACGAGTGAGGTTTTTCTTTGTAATGTAAAATTGAACCAGGACAGTTCATTGGTTTAATGCAAAAGCTAGTATCTTCAACAGACGTAAAATACATGTGATCTTTATAATTATCATAATGCCCAGAAGTACGCCATAATGATTCATTCACCACTTGTGGGGTCTTAATTTCTTGGTAATCGCTGCCACGTAAATGACGCAAATAATCAATCAGTTTATTATAAACAATTAGCCCCTTATGATGAAAAAAAGGCATGCCTGGTGATAACTCATTAAACGAAAACAGATCGAGCTGTTTACCTAAACGGCGGTGATCATAGGTTTGAACATCTTCAAGATGTTTAAGATATGCAGCTAGCTCTTCTTTGGTTGCAAAGCATACCCCAGTAATACGCTGCAGGGCGGTACCTTCCCGATCCGCGCGCCAATAAGAGCCAGAAATACCGGTTAATTTGAAATGTTTAATTTTACCAATCGAATCTAAATGCCCGCCCCTACACAAATCAAAAAAATCTCCTTGGCGATAAATACCAACGGTTTCACCCTCTATTTGATCAATAATCTCAAGCTTAAAGGGATTGTCTTTATAGAGCTGGCGCGCTTCATCTTTGGGAACTTGTCTGCCAACAATTTTATAATCTTTCTTTGCAAGCTCATGCATCCTTGCTTCAATAACGGCAAGATCTTCCTCTTTAAAATTCCTTACTGGTAAAAAAATCATAAAAGAATCCATTTTCAGTCACGGGACCAATAGTGAGCAACGTTCGAGGAAAAAGTTCTAAAACAGCTTGAGCAATCAAGTGTGCTGCTGAATGGCGTAAATTATGCAGATATTCAGGCCCCTGAGCATTGGGCTGGGAAATAGGTTGTAATTGTTTTTCCATCGTCAATTCCTTTCAAGCCATGCAAATAATGATGTGTGCAATGGCAACAAATGAGTAACAAAAAGTAACAGTTAAGTGAGTGAAATGTAAAAAGAAAAAGTTTGAAATCAATAAAGAATCAGGCCCGGGTGGCCGTGGTAGTTGAAGATGTGGTCAAGAGCGTTGTAATGCTCAAAGCAAGAAAAATTTTGACTATCGTCAAGTGATTCAAACAGTGATGCAGCCATAGGCTTGGATCGATGTGCATAACCATATCCTTCGTTTTACTTACGCTAGGTGAGGACTGTGTATAACATACTTTAACATAAAAAGGCAAAAGAAAAAACTCTGCACAAAAATCCTCCTTTTTGTAAAGGTTGTACCTAAAAACCTTGCCTTGTTCTTGCGCGAATCCAAAAAGACATGATACGCTTCAGGGGATAATTACACCATTATAGGGAGTAGGTAATGTCAAATAATAAACAATCCGTAAAACGTGTGGAAAAGCTTGCAGAAAAGAAGGTTGTTCAGCAACCTAAAAAAGCCACCAGCACCACACGCCGTGACCGTATTTTTCTCCTCGATACCAACGTCCTCATCCATGATGTAAACGCTATTTATGCGTTCAAAAGCGTTATTGTTGGTATCCCCTTTATCGTACTTGAAGAGCTCGATGGCCTCAAACGAGAAGGCGGTGAAAAAGGACACAACGTGCGCGAGGCCATTAGGCGGCTTGATGCCTTACGCAAGCTAGGTCACTTACGTGATGGGGTGGTACTTAATCATGATACCGAAGGGGCAATTTTAAAGGTATATCCTAATCCTAGTGAAATTGATATTTCATTTCTCAGTCAAGATGTTCATGATATTAAAGATAATGTCATCTTACAAACTGCTGCAGATTTGGCCAAAGCAGGTAATACTGTCACCCTCATTACCAAAGATATTAACGTACGCATTAAGGCTGATGCCTTAGGCATAGAAACTGAAGATTACCTTAAAGGCGTTGTCGCTTATGAAGGCTTTTATAAAGGATGGATAAGTGTTCCTGTTCCAGCAAATGAACTCCGAACGCTCTCTCACAAACGCCTTGATCCTTATCTAAAGGGCATCCAACTCTGGCCAAATGAATTTATTGTTCTTGAAAGCGAAAATAACCCTGAAAATTATCGTCTCTTTCGTTTTTTTGGCGGCAACAATTTTAAAGAAGTGCAGCCAATAACGCTATTTCAAAATTTTGGTGCAAAGAATATTCAGCAACTTATGGCGCTTGATCTGCTCATGGACGACGATGTCAAGCTCGTAAGCCTCTTGGGACCTGCAGGTACTGGTAAAACCTTCCTTGCTCTTTTAGCCGGTCTTTACAAGGTTGCCTATGAACGCAAGTATCGTAAGCTCCTCGTGACCCGACCTGTCGTCGCCCTCGGCGCCGACATCGGTTATTTGCCGGGCGACATTCAAGAAAAATTACATTACTGGATGCAACCCGTACATGACAATCTTGAATTTATTTCAAGCCAAATGCTTCGCGGCTCTGGTGATCAACTAAATATTGAGCGAAGAAGAGAAAAAGATAAAAAGCGTCATGGTAATCCTGATTATCACCAAAAGGAGACCCTATTAGTTGATCGACTAAAACAGCAGGGTATTATCAGCCTGGAAGCCATTACCTACATGCGTGGACGCTCGATCCCTAATCAGTTCTTCTTTATTGATGAGGTCCAAAACCTAACGCCGCATGAAGTTAAAACCATTGTCAGCCGCGCAGGCGAAGGCACCAAAGTGGTTTTAGCAGGCGATCCGTACCAAATTGACTCGCCTTACCTTGATTTCAGCAGCAACGGGCTAACCGTCACCACGGAAAAGCTTAAAGATCACTCTCTTTTTGGGACCGTTTTCTTGGAAGTCAGTGAACGTAGTGAGTTGGCCAAGCTCGCGGCTGAGGAGCTATAAAAGCAAAAAAAGGCCACTTTTCTCAAAAATTCATTATAAACAGACTAAATCAAGCCCTGTGATATTTTCTACTTGCAAATATTGCAGGGCTTTCGCTATAATAAACCTAGTAGTCTAAAGCTAGATTTAATTAGTTTTTTGGAGGTTTTACCATGAAGTTCATATCAAAATTTTTATCGGTATCTCAACTCACACTTCTTTTATTGTTCATGGGTCAAAGTGTCTCTTGCATGGAAATAAAAGAAACAAGAGATACAAAAGGCTACGAAAAAGACATTGAATGGGATACGCCCATGGAAGAAATATTTACTGAATACACAAAAGAAAAAAAATTTCAACAAGAACTCGAAAATAATACCAACCAAGAATTGGAAACAAAAAAGAAAGAATTGGAAGCAGAACTCAATATGCTCTGGGGTCAAATAATTAATCTTAATGAAAAATTACACACATCGAACACACCCGAAGAAATTCTTCAAAGCAAAAAAGATTTAAAACAAATGAAACAACAATGGAAACAAACAAATGAAAAATCATCTGCAATACAAACAGAGATTTTGGAACGACCACAAAAGGAACAATCAGAGAAAGAACTCATAGACGCACGTAAAATTGTTCTCGCTAATCTGGATCGTTTCCCTGAGCTGGCAAAAAAAATAAATCTAAACCAATTGGGTGAGACACTACTAGCAGAATTTAATAAATTTGCATCTAACAAAGAAGCCTTACTCAGATGTTGTCTATGCCCAAATGCACCCCCCGCCTCACGAATTCTACTTATTCTTCAACAACTTAATAGCATAGTGCAAAAACATGATCCCAATAAATTATTTGTACATGCCGAACTAGGTGAAGAAGGCTTTTTACAGCTTTATCTACTTGCTTATGGCCTACTATCTATCGGGTATAAAAACATACGACTAATTCCAGTTAACCGTGATCATGGAGACCCGGAGGTAAAGAAACAGTATTTAACTAAAGCCGCTTATACCGAAAAGCAGCTCAGCGAAACATTTAAACCCGCCACAATTGCCGTATCCACAGAATTTTTTGGGAAGACAAGCGACATCAACTTGCAAACTCTGTCTTCACTTATTAAAGGCAAAAATCCACAATTTTATAAAGCCCATAGTTTTGGCATAGTTGATATGTATGCGGATGCAGGATATCTCGTGCAACCAGGCACAGTTCAAATACAAGATATAGGCATGCACTGGAAAGATGCAAATTCATTCATTCTCTATGATAAAGGTGCCCAAAAAGATAAGAAGAATTTTCGGGCGAAAATATTCCTACACAAATCACCGGAAGTTATTAAACATAGGGGACCTATCGAAGTTATTATTGGATCGAAATGTTCTGAAAAACTCAAACAGACAGTCGCATCGATATTCAAGTCATACAAAAGAAACTTGCTCCAGCATCGAGACGTTTCTCTTGCAAGAATAATCTGGAATGCTATCGAAGGGAAAAATATCATACTAGACCTACGAGAAAATACCTTTGCCACTGAAGACTTCATCGAGTTTATCACGTTGTCACGCGCGGACCAAAACCCTATAATTTATCGATTGAACCGCGATAGAAAAATCGAAGACTATATGCAAGGTAAGCGCTTAGAATTGAAAAAAGGGAAGTTAGTTCCGGTGGATAAGTCAAAGGTTAAAGATATAAAAGATGAGAAGCAGCAGAATAAAGAAGATAGGAAAGACGAAAAAAAATAATACGATGTTTTAATAAAGCCCGTATTGAATTATTAACTTAATAAATTTGGAGGTTTATCATGAAGTTCATATCAAAATTTTTAACGATATCTCAACTTACACTTCTTTTGTTGTTCATAAGTCAAAGCGTCTTTTGCATGGAAACAAAAGATGAAACAGAAAAAAAAGCTGACGGAAAAGACATTGAATGGGATAACACTGTATTAGATACTGGCACGAAGGGAGTAATAAGTAACTTATTTAATAGATCAGAAATAAAAACAAAAATTTACAAAGAAGAAGTCAAGAGTAAAACCAGCAAAGAATTAGACACAGAAATTAAGACACTAAAAGCTGAAGAAAAAAAGCTATTGAACAAAGGGTACGCCCTTAAAAATAACTTGCAAACCCTATCAAAAGAAGAAGAAATTCTTCGATGCAAAAAAGATATAATGGAAAATAATGAGAGGTCCAAAAAAACAGTCGAAAAGCTATTCGCAGTAGAAGATGAAATATTGTCCCGGGAGAAAAAGACGGAACCAGATACATCCAAAATTCTTCTAACATATAATCTTGAAGAAAGGTTCCCTCAACTCTCGCAAAAAACAAACACTCGCACATTATGTGATGCACTCCTGACAGAATTTACCAAATATGCCTTTCAGGAAGAAGACTTACTCACAAGTTGTCTATGCTCAAAAGCACCTCCTGCTTCACGAATTTTGCTTATTCTTCAACAACTTAATAGCATAGTGCAAAAATATGATCCAAATAAATTATTTGTACATGCCGAGTTGGGCGAAGCAGGCTTTTTACAACTTTATCTATTGGCCTATGGCCTATTATACATTGGGTATAAAAACATACGATTAATTCCAGTCAATCGCGATCATGGAAAACCTGAAGTAAAAAATAGGTATCTAGCAAAAGCCGCTTTTACCAAAAAGGAGCTCAGCGAAACATTTAAATCTACCACGGTTACCGTATCTACAGAGTTTTTTGGGAAAACAAGTGACACCAACTTACAAACTCTGTCCTCACTTATTAAAGGCAAAAAACCCAGAATTTTATAAAGCACATAGCTTTGGCATTGTTGATATGTATGCAGATGCTGAGTACCTCGTAAAGCAAGTTGATGAAAAAGAAATAACTCATTGGGAACATCAAGCAAACTCTTTCATCCTTCGTGATAAAGATGCGCCAGCCACTAAAAAAGATTTCCGCACAAAGATTCTTCTACACAAAACGCCGGAAGTTATGAAACATAGGGGGTCGGCCGAAGCACTTGTTGGACCAAAATGCTCTCAAAAGCTTAAGAACACCGCAGCATTAATACTCATGTCATACAAAAGAAGCCTGCGCCAGAACCAAGGTATTTCTCTTGCCAGAATAATCTGGAATGCTATTGCAGGTAAAAATATCATACTAGATCTAAGAGAAAATACATATACCACAGAAGACTTCATACAATTTATCGCTTTATCCCGTGCAGACCAAAACCCAATAATTTATCAACTGAGCCGTGATCCAGACATAGAAGATTACATGCAGGGTGAACGCCTAGAGCTAATAAAAGGGAAACTTGTTCCGATGGATAAGCCAAAGGACAAAAAAAAGAAAAAAGATAAGAAAGACGAGAAGCAGGAGAAGATTGTTGATAAAAAAGACGAAAAAAAATAATACGATGTTTTAACAAAGCTCATATTACATTACTAACTTAATAAATTTGGAGGTTTACCATGAAATTCATATCAAAATTTTTAACGATATCTCAACTTACACTTCTTTTATTGTTTATCAGTCGAAGCATCTTTTGCATGGAAAGTGTCAAAATCGAAGAGTTAACAGCAGACCCAAAGTGGGAAGAATTGGAGAAAGCACGCTTAGAAAGACATCAAAAGTATGAAGAAGAACTGCGCATGATGAAGGAGGAAGAGGCAGAAAGAGAGAAAGAACGCTTAGAAAGAGAGCAAAAGTATGAAGAAGAACTGCGCAGGACAATAGAGGCGCAAGAGAGAGAACGCTTAGAAAGACATCAAAAGTATGAAGAGGAACTGCGCATGATGAAGGAGGAAGAGGCAGAAAGAGAGAAAGAACGCTTAGAAGCTGATCAAAAGAGGGAAGAGGAACTGCGCAAGATGGAGGAATTTAAGGCACAAGAAGCAGAAAAAAAATTATTCGAACAAAACCAGAAACAAGCCCAAGAACAAGAAGCAGCTGAGAAGGTTAAAGAGAAGAAAGATGAGAAGCGAGAACTAAAAGATGATAAAAAAGACAAAAAAAGCGATGACAAAATTGCGATTGGATTTGATGAGAGCGTATTTAGAAAAAACACTGGCATTGAGATCTTTAATAAAGTTATCCAAGTATTGTCCCAATTTGGGGTCGAAGTCGACAAGTTATCTGGTGGCTTACAACAGAAGCTTAACGTGGCAGACAATAAGGAGGTCTTCGCTGCAATAAATAAACTCCCAGATCATGACCAAACATATCTCTATGATACTTACGTCAACAAAATCCCATCTGAAATGATTCCCAAGACCGCAGAAGGAAAAGAAATAGATAGTTTTTTTAGGGGGCTAAAAAAAGCAATTTCTGAAAAACAACGTAACGCCAGAGCTCATGAAGCCGAAGTTGTCTCAAAGCTTAATCTAAAAGAGCTCTTTCCTAATTTATCGGCAAAAATAGATCCATACAAATTAAGTGCTACACTTTTTGCTCGGGCAGATGAAGAATTATCAAAAGAAGATGAGTCAAAAGATGCCGCGGTCAGGCTAAATTATTGTCCATGTACAACTCTGGTCCCCCGTATTTTAGGGATTCTTCAACAACTTAATAGCATTGTTAAAAAACATGATGATTTCAACGCATTATTCATCCATATCGAATTCGCACCATTTCAGTGTTTACAGTTTTACCTACTCGCCTATGCTCTTCTATCAACAGGCTATAAAAACGTACGATTGCTCCCCTTTGATATTGAATGGGGCCCTGGAGGCCCGCTAACCCCTCCTTGGGAAGATCACGACGGGATGCTGCCAAAGCGGGTTTCCTACATTGAAGCGCGGTTACAAAAAGATTTTCCTAAGGCAACATTTAACATATCTAAAGAATTTTTGGGACCAACGTATGATGATAATATAAAAAGACTGCAACTAGAACTTAAAACAGCTAAGGATCCACAACTTTATAAGGCGCATAGTTTTGGCATGATTGATATAGATCTTCCACCCCGCATCCTGCAATATGCAGACGGAGAAATTCCAGAAGAAACAGATGCAGCTCAGGTAAAAGATATAATTCAAAACGAAAACTATGCATATCACCTCATTCTTAAAGGGATACACGTAGCTCAGGAAAAAGATATAGTCAAAATGGATAAGGATGCAAATTACTTCATTCTGTATGATAAAAGGCCACAAACCACAAAAATGGCTTATCGAGAAGAGGCATATCAAGCAAAAATATTCTTATATAAATCACCTGAAACCAGGA
>Ga0207088_1007_pt1 | contig 18744 bp, 20 predicted proteins | sample Alteio_BWMinHeat_52_FD_153564 | JGI IMG/M metagenome (GOLD analysis project Ga0207088, IMG submission 153564) | Enriched cells from forest soil in Barre Woods Harvard Forest LTER site, Petersham, Massachusetts, United States -... | ecosystem: Environmental > Terrestrial > Soil > Temperate forest >... | reverse complement strand
TATAGGGATTTCAATATTACCCTTAATGATGCTTGCGAAAACTATTTTTTTGGCCACCGCCCTGCAGTTGAGGGGGGATATAAAGCTCCCTGGTGGCTCACTGTCCCTCGCATTATCTCCTTTTTCACACTAATCATTCCCGCAATTGTAGCTATTACCTTTATTGTCACCTCCCTCCTCATTCGACCCGATGCAAAGGAAAAAGAGATGTGGGATAAAAAAAATCAAATTGCTGCAGACTACCGGAGCGTAAATCCAGAGTGGATTTCAAGATTGTCACGTTCTGGAATCAAAGAAGTGCATTTAAATACAGTAATTTTTAATAGATGTGGCAGAATTTTAGGAGATGGACATTTCACTGGGATTCCTCATAGTGAAGGTGAACAAATACTAATTGTACACCATAATCGGAAAGGAGACTTAAAAGCATTTCTGAAGGGAATGATTGATGTTGAACCTCTACCTGATAATTTTGCTCGTATCTGTTCGGGGACAATCGATGGTTTTTTTCCTTGGAGGATATCAAACCGCGTTAAAGAAGCTATTATCTTAACATCCAATGCCCATAAGTCTCCCACTGCCCTAGAGCCCCAGAAGGCTCCTCCTACTAATGTTTGGCAGGGAGTGAAAGTTGCTGCTGTTGCGCTGACTCTTATTACTCTGCTTGGACTTTTAATAGGTGGGGGAGCTCTTGGAGGCATTTCTCTTTTAGGCACACAAGCGGGCGCTCCCTTCTTTATGCATACCCTCAGTTTGTACATCCCTCCGCTTTTATCCTATGGACTTCTTTGTCCTGGAGCTCTTGGCACCCTCGGCGCCCTCTCCCTAACAACTTACGGATCAGTAAAGCTTGCCCAAACCTGCTTTCCTCCCAAGCCTATCACCGAAGAACTCTCAGAAGACCCCAAGGGAAAAGAGAAAGAGACCTCTGAGACTGTCTGATTCCGTCAGTCTATTTTTTTCTGTGCAAAAGCGACTCTTGAAAACCCTCATTGACCATTCTTCCAAAAAGCTCTTTAGAGTGTGCATGTATCGAATTGCCTAGAGGATTTGATTTGATGACAAGTTTTTCAAATAATTCTTGAAGTGAGATACCGTGAAACTTAAGTCCTAAAACGCCGAGACATTTGATCGCATGCATATCTGCCGTGCAAAAAAGATATTCATTGCTTTGTCTGGTATTATATAGAAAAGCAATTGCTTCTCTTTCGCCATCATCAATTGATTTAAGAAAAAAATTATTGAGAATGTCATCTAAGCAGGAGAAATCCTTTAGTGAGACAGGAATTTCTTCCACTTTTTTTGATTCAATGTCCTGACTCAATTCTATAGGTTTTTTGACACCCTGCTCGTCTCTGTAGAAGCGAGCTTCATGTTTGATGATGGGAGTAATGGCTGCATTACAACTATGTGTAACTTGTTTCCGCAAAGAAAACTTGTGTAAACAAATGATTACGTTGGCATCAAAAATAATTTTTTGTTTCAGTTTAGACTGCATTTACTTCAGTAAAACCATATTCGTTGAAGAGGTCTGATAGATCACATAAATCGACATCAAGAAGCTTCGCAGCCTTTGCTCTAGAAATTTTAACACGCTCTAAGCCAAGATACACAAGGCGTACATACTTACTTCTTAAAAAATGAGCAATTGTTTTATTGGAAATTTTTACCGTTGAGACAGTTTGTAGAGCATCATTTATTTCAGTAAGTTGTTTGTGTGAAATTAGGCCCACATTGAGCATTCTGTAAAGCATGGCCTCTTTGGAAACTTGAAATTGCTCTGTTAAAGCGATCACATCAGAAGGAGCCATTGATTTATTCGTGCAAATTTTTGCAGCCTCAATTTCCAGCTTTTCTCTAGGAATGAGCAGCCCCGCAGCAAAAGCGTTAGCCAGCTGCTCATTTTTCTCATGATATTTTTGACTGCTATCCACAAGTTTGAGCATTTCCGGCTCCCAAGTAATCAGATGAAATAACTCATGGGCTATGCTGAAATATTGCCTCACTTCTGGATGGCGGCCATTAATGAGAATAAAACATCCTCTTTCTGATCGCGAACAAGCAGCAGAGAATTCCATTTCATCATTAAGTACAATAAATTTAATGTCATATCGATCCTCCAATACTCCCAAAAGCTGCGCTGTGGGGAACTCTCCTAAAGCCATGCATTGTCTGATACTTTCTGCTAATTGATAGGCGTGCTCTAAAGTAAAGTTGGCAAGATCAATCTGTTTAATTGATAACTTTTCTACAATCAGAGTAGAAGATGCTGTAGGATTCGATATTGCTTCCTCAATCCAGAGATAATTATTACATTCATTGATGAAGCGAGCTTCGAGAATCTTTTCATTGTGACTCGGTTTTTGACGCCAAAGAACATAAGGCTGTTGTTGAGGTTCTTTGCTGCCTATTAAGAGATCAATATCGACATGCAAAAATTTTGCAATTTCATAGAGTTCCCAAGCCTTAATTTCCCGCTTCCCCTGCTCGACATCGCTCACGATTTGATGATGATTCCATCCAAGAGCGGTGGCGAGCTTTTGCTGAGAGATCTTTTTCCGCTCTCTCTCTGCCTTTATTCTCTGACCTATTGCTGTTTTCATACATATCTCTTTTGCAAGATTCTCTTGCAGTATACATCAATTATAATTGAGTGTATGTAAATTTGCATCAAAATCTTGCAAAAAACTCACGATATCCCTTTTTCTCATTTTTTAAATATTTTTATTATATTAACCATTTGTTTACATTCATTTAGAACTGTGATAAAATTTTATTCATAAAGTTCAAAGGATGGTATGTTTACACCTCTTCAACATCAAGCAAATTTTTCACCTTTTGCCACTTATAGGGATTTCAATATTACCCTTAATGATGCTTGCGAAAACTATTTTTTTGGCCACCGCCCTGCAGTTGAGGGGGGATATAAAGCTCCCTGGTGGCTCACTGTCCCTCGCATTATCTCCTTTTTCACACTGATCATTCCTGCAATTGTAGCCATCACCTTTATTGTCACCTCCCTCCTCATTCGTTCCGATGCAGAGGAAAAAGAGATGTGGGAGGAGAGTAAGAAGGGTGAGAAGGAGAGGTTTCAAGTTACAACACAGATGCCTTGGGAATATAAACCTGAGTTGATTTGGAAGCTTTCACGCTCTGGAATCAAAAAAATGTATTTAGATACAGTAATTTTTAATAGATGTGGCTTGGGTGGAGCTAGAATTTTAAATGATGGTAGTTTTGAGACTGTTCCTCATAACGTTGATCGGCAAATTCTAGTTGTAAACTTTAACTGGGCAGGAGACTTAAAAACTTCGTTGAAGCAATCCAATGAGGCTGAACCCTTACCAGCAAATTTTGCTCGTATCTGTTCGGGGACAATTGATGGTCTTTTTCCGTGGAGGATATCAAACCGCGTTAAAGAAGCTATTATCTTAACATCCAATGCCCATAAGTCTCCCGCTGCCCTAGAGCCCCAGAAGGCTCCTCCTACTAATGTTTGGCAGGGAGTGAAAGTTGCAGCTGTTGCGCTGACTCTTATTACTCTGCTTGGACTTTTAATAGGTGGGGGAGCCCTTGGAGGCATTTCTCTTCTAGGCACACAAGCGGGCGCTCCCTTCTTTATGCATACCCTCAGTTTGTACATCCCTCCGCTTTTATCCTATGGACTTCTTGGTCCTGGAGCCCTCGGCGCTCTCGGCGCCCTCTCCCTAACAACCTACGGATCAGTAAAACTTGCCCAAACCTGCTCTCCTCCCAAGATCATCACCGAAGAACCCTCAGAAGATCCCAAGGGAAAAGAGAAAGAGACTGCAAAACAGGAATAAGGATTAACTTCCAAACTTCAGTATTCATTCGCTCAAAATCAGGGATTTACCCTGATTTTTGAGATTCAGAATGAATTTGTTAATGGGAGTCCATGCGTTTGCCGTTGAGGGCATTCCAAGAGGTGGTGAGCTGGGAGCCATCAGGGTTAAGAATAGCAATATTATATACGGGCAGGAAGACTTCGCTCATACTGCGTATTGCAAAGTCTTTGCCGAAGGCGATTCTTGTTAATTTTTTAATTTGAGAGGGGGTATAGCGTTCCTTCACTTTGATGGCATTGCTAGCTGTTTGTGTCACAATGCGCTCATTAAAAAGAGTTTTAGGTTCTGTCTCCAGTTTTGGATTAGCAAAATGGAGGCGATAGAGGTTTCCACTAAGAACAATGAGTTTTTTCTTGGAGCAGCTCTCAATCCAGCTATCAATTGTTTCGCTCTCCACATTAAAGGTCCGGTAGATCTGATCCCGATCAAGAGAACCCCCTCCTTTCACTAGGGCGCGGATAATATTGAAATCACTTTTATTGGCGCCTGTTACAAGGCAATCTTGAAATCCATGCGTTTTATTCCAGCTGCTTGCATCTGTGATCATCTCCCCATCGGAAAGGCCCCATAAAAGCACCCCCTCCGTTGTTGTATGGTGATCTTTGCTATACTTTGTCTCCATGAGGAGGCAGGGATAGAAAGAAAGTTTAGGTTCTAAAAATGAGTACCCCTTTCCTTTCAGAAGCTCGCCTTTATGAAGTTCCATAATTTGCTGGGGAGTATAACGGATCTCCAGGGTAGGAAATTCTCCCCTGGTGATTTTTTCATTCACAAATTTTTTGACTTGGGGGACATTTTTCCAAGACCAGTAACCGCCGTATACACAAGCCCCAAGAAAAATCAGAAAGAGGATAAAACGCATAAAATACCTACTATTTACCTATGGATGACATTAAATGAAGAGAGTAAAAGATGCACGTTAGTTCTTTGCTTTCCCCAGGTTGACAGGAACTTAATCGCCAAGGTATGATCATTTGCGAAATTAAGGATTTTTATGTTTATCAAAAGAGGTTCCTCTTTTTTATTTTTTCTCTTTTTTCTAACAACGCCTCTTTTTGGAGCATTTACACTCATCCAGGGAAAATGGTCCGATGAGCGCTATGCCCCTAAGTTTTCTGTCCAAGAACATTATGACCTTGCCTGCTCAAACCTTCTTGAAGAGGCCTATGCACCTGCCCTCAATGATTTTCTAACAATCATCTACCATTTTTACGAATCACCATTCTACTCCGATTCTCTCTATTATGCGGGTGTCTGTTATTTCAATTTAAAGGAGTATGATCTTGCTGACCGCAATTTTTCTCTCTATTTAGGACTCTCTGGTCAACTACGCTATTTTGAAAAAGTCTTTGAGTATAAATATCTGATTGCCGAAGCCTATCGGAAGGGTGCCTTCAGGCATATCTTTGGAGTGGAGAAACTGCCTAAAATTCTCCCAAGCAGGGGATCTGCCCTAGCTCTTTATGATGAAGCAATTGTTGCAATGCCCGGCAATGAACTCGCTGCAAAGGCGCTCTATGGAAAATCCAAATTGCTCCGAAAAAAAAGAGAATATCAGGAGAGTATCGATGCATTAAAAACTCTCACTCGAAGATTCCCCAAACATCCTTTGGGGGCTAAAGCTTTTATTCTAATTTCGAAAATTTATTTAGAGGAGAGTCGCCTAGAGTCGCAAAATCCCGACTACCTAGCTCTTGCTCAGCTTAATATAGAGAAGATGAAAAAGAGTTTTCCAGGTGACACTCAAGTGGAGATTGCAGAGAAGAATCTTCTTGAGATGCAAGAAGTTTACAGCCGAAGTCTATTTGAGACGGGAAGATTCTACGAGAGGAAGAAGAAATTCCATGCCGCGTCCATCTATTACAATGATGCGATTGCCCGTTATCCTCTTACCCAATCAGCCAAGAATGCAGAAGAAAAATTGATTGGCATTAATGAATATTTCCATAAATGGCGCAATTATCGACAGAAAAAAAGTGAAAAAAGTTAGTCTTCTTTTTTCTCTAATAATCCTCCTTCTATCTGGGTGTGGATACCGCTTTGGCAAGGGTGAGCTCATTGCTGAATATCAATCTATTACAATCCCCTACGTCGCAGGGGATGATGATGGTTTTTTCTCTGCTGAGCTTATTCGGCGATTTTCTGAAACAGGAACCCTCTGTCTTTCCAATTGCAATGGGGAGCTTATTCTTGATGTATGCCTTTTTGAACCTGATGATGAAAATATTGGTTATATCTATGCGCGCAATGAAGATGAAGAGCTTACAAAAAAGGTTGTATCTCATGAGGGAAGGCTCTCTATTTCAGCCAAAGTGACAGTCAGAGAAGCTGCAACAGGAGCTTGTCTTCTAGGTCCCTGTGAAATTGATTCTTTCCTTGACTTCGATTTTGAGCCCGACCTTGCAACATTTGAAGATCATGAATTTGCTCTCGGTCAGTTAGAGATGCATCCTCTCGCTATTGATGCTGCTATGCAATCTCTTTATGAGAGGCTAGCTCAAAAGATAGTAGACTACGTTATTCATAGTTGGTAGTATTTTCTTATAGTCAATTAAATTTTATTTGATGGAATTTGCCGCTAGACTTGAATCTCTCCCGGAGATGTTGTCCTTTATTAAGGAGAACTGCATCCGCTTTGGGTTGGCCAAAAAAAGCATCAACAAAGTTGAACTTGCCTCTGAAGAGGCCATTGTGAATATTATTTCTTATGCCTACCCCCATTCCCTCGGAAAAATTTGCATCACTTTTGAACAGAAAGAAGAGAGTATAGAGATTGTCCTCCGCGATAGAGGTATTCCTTTTAATCCTCTTCAGATAGAAGCAGATGCGGAAGTCAAAAAACCTCTTCATGAGCGTAAAATCGGAGGGCTTGGCATCTTTTTGATTGAAAAGCTAATGGATGAGGTGCGCTATTCAAGAGAGTGCGACGAAAACGTCCTCTCTCTCATCATCCATTGCCCATAAATCCCCATTCAGTAATTAATTACCACAGAGAGAGATTTTGTATTTACTTCACAAATGACGAACAAAGAAGATTACTTTTATAAACAAAAATCCTTTCTCTGTGGTCTCTGTGGTTAATTATCTTAAGTATTTTCGATCTCGTCGATCTCTTTCTGATTCTCTTCGATTTGGACCAAAAACTTCTCTAAAATCCGCAAGACAAGGCCCGAATGGTTATAAACTCCGCTTGTGGCAAAGACCATCTCAAGGTGGGTATTTGCAAGCGAGTTCAAAGCAACCATCGTGTAGGTCATAGGGTTATGATCAACAACTTTTGGAACAATCCAGACTACAAATTTCTGGTTGAAAAGAGTGAGCTTCTCATTTGATTCCACAACATAAAAGCTATGTGTGAAGGAGGCCTCCTCCTCATCCAGTTTTTCAAGCTGTGAGAGAAGTCCAAGATCTTGCAGAAGAGCAAGATCAACTTCAATTACTCCATCTGGCACAAAGGAGCGAAAGTCTTTGATATAGACTTGAAAATCTCTTTCTATCTGAGTTGGATTCATCATGAATGGTTCGCCTCCGCCCTCTCTAAAGTATATCTAGTATTTCGTAAGTTTGTCAAATAATTTTTTAAACACTAAAAGAAGGAGAATTGAGCATTAAGGGTTTAAAAATCTTTCTTCGGGGCAGATAAGTTGTTTTCGATTGTTCTTTGCTTTGCTATAGTGGGTAGAGATAAACGTTGGGGTCTATGGCTGGCATTCCGCTATTTTTATTCCTTTTTATTTTTCTCTCTCCCCTTTGGTCAAAGACCTTAGATGTTGCCACCTCTTCAGATCATGTAATTTTAATAAACGCAAAAGACGGGGCGATTCTCTATGAAAAAAATCCCAATCAGAAAACCTTTCCTGCAAGCACAACAAAAATAGCTACAGCTCTTTATGCACTCACTCTTAAGGGAAAAGAACTAGATGCGACCTTTACAGCATCTCAAAATGCCATTGCAACAATTACCCCACAGGCTAAGCGTCAGTCCAACTTCCGTGCTCCCGCCTATCTCAATGAAACGGATGGAACCCATATGAGTATTAAGCGGGGAGAGGAGATAAGTTTTTATGAGCTGCTCTGCGGAATGCTCATTGCATCCGCTAATGATGCCGCCAATGTGGTTGCAGAAAATATCGGGGGCTCGATTCCTGAATTTATGGAGGGATTAAACAAGTATCTGAAGCAAATAGGGTGTTTAAATACCCATTTTTGCAATCCTCATGGACTCTACCACCCTGAACATCAGACCTCTGCTTATGATATGGCTCTGATTAGTCAAAAAGCGATGGAGATTCCTGTGTTTAGAGAGATCGTTTCAAAAGCTACCCACACTATTCCTAAGACAAATTTTGAGTATGAGCGAAAACTTATGAACACCAATGCTCTTATACGCAAGGGTCCTAGGTTTTATGCCAAAGCAATAGGAATTAAAACAGGCTATACTTCACAAGCGGGGAAGAATCTTGTTGCCGGAGCTGAAGATTCCGAACGGACTCTCATAGCCGTTGTTTTAGCTGCTCCCTCAATACAGGAGAGATTTGATGATGCAGTGCGCCTCTTTGAAGCAGCCTTTACAGAAAAAAAGATGCGGCAGCATCTATTTTCTGCGGGAGAAGGGGTCTTTAAAAGAAAAGTTCCCCATGGAAAAAAAGAGCTTGTAGCTTTTTTGCCGGAGGGACTCTATTACGATTTCTACCCTTCTGAAAAAAAATCTGTTAAAGCGCGTATTTCTTGGAATATTCCCCCTTTGCCAATAGAGAAGGGGGCAAGTGTGGGTTTTGCAAAAATCTTTGACGATAAGGGATTAGAGATCAAAAAGACTCTTCTTGTTGCTAAAGAGAGAGTAGAGCCTACTTTGCGCTACCGGTTCGCTCAGTTAATAAAAGAAAGAAAAAAGGCTCTTTTTTTTGTCACCTCAGGCTTTTTTATCCTCTTCGTGATCCTCTCTTTGCGCCGCCGCTCCTCCCGTAAAAGCTCCCGCCGCCCCCTCTTTTAATGTGTTTTTTCAAAGAGGGCGCCGAAGAAGCCATCCATCCCGTCGATTTGGGGCAACAGAGAGAGGGGAGGGGTGATGAGTTTAAGAGGGTAGGTTTTTAAAAAGTGGTCAACTTGGGCTCCATTTTCACCCTCCAAAATACTGCAGGTAGCATAGACAATTTTTCCGCCGGGCTTAAGAAAAGAGAGCGCTCTTTCAAAAATCACTCTTTGGTCGGCAATAAATTGGGCTAAAAAGGGGAGGGTAAATCGCCACTTCATATCAGGGTTACGTCTATAAGTTCCTGTGCCTGTACAGGGGGCGTCGACTAAGATCCAGTCCATCTTTTTTTTGAGTTTTTTTAGATTGGGTGAGTCTGGGAAAAGGAGTTGAACATTTTGGATTCCCGCTCGTTTGAGACGCTTTCTTGCCTCAAGAAGAGCTCCGCTCCTGATGTCATGAACAAAAATTTGTCCCTTATTATCGAGTTTATGGGCAAAAGCAAGGGTTTTTCCTCCCGAACCTCCGCAGTAATCCATGACGAGGTCACCAGGGTTGGGAGCGACGAGTTCTCCAATCAGCTGACTTCCCTCATCCTGGATTTCAAAAAAGCCCCTTTTAAATTCATCGAGCTGAAAAAGAGGAATCTTCTTGTTAAAGGTGATTCCATAAGGAGAGGAAGCGGTGAGAGCGATATCGTAGAGATGATCCCACTTTTTGAAAAGAAAGTCGCGTGTTGTCTTGAGGGTGTTAACCCGGATCGTTGTTTTTGCCGATGTATTGCTGATCAGGCAGAGTTCACCTCCTTGTTTCGCTCCATATTGCTCTGCAAGAAGAGAAAAGAGGGACTCTGGAAAGCTTAATCGATCGTGCATAGGGAGTGTCGGATCATACCTATGCGCTTCCGGATCGAGCTGCAGGAAAGTCGCAAGTCGGCGGCCCCATGTCTTCTCATCTGGGGTATAAATGTCGATGAGTCCCTTCCAACGCATAATCCCATAGATGAGATCCCCAATGACTTTGCGATCTTTCGATCCTATAGCTTTATGCAATCGAAAGTAACGATTGAGGTAGAGATCGAGAGGGACTTTAAAATCGAGTCCCTCGAGGGCTTGAAGTGTATGAAATTTACGAAAAGGATTTTCCATTCTAAGTTATTAAGGTAAAAAATAATCCTTATAGTGTGACATAAACAATAAAAAAGATAAACTCTATAAATATGACTTCTTACATTGCATCCCTTAAAAAACCCTCTTTTCAATTTTTCTTTTGCCTTCTTGTCTCTTTTGTTATCGTGGGTTTTGCTCAGCCAGATTGGAGTGTAACACTTTGTGTAATAAGTGGAAGTATTGGAATCGCGCTATTTTGGAAAGCAGCTCTCCACTTACAGAAAAGAAGTGCTCTCTTCTGGCTTTGTAGCGCCTGGTATGCTGCTGTTCAGGCCGTCCAGCTAAGCTGGTTTTTATCCGATCAATATGTCGGATGGCCAATTTTTGTTTTTCTACCCCTCTTTTCTGCCGCTCTTGGATTACAGTTCGGGTGCGTCTCTATCTTAGTTTTATCCAAAAAACCCCTCGATTTTTTTCGGATAGCCGCTGCCAGCTCACTTTGGGTAATTATGGAGTGGAGTCGCCTGAAGTTCCTCTCTGGAGATAGCTGGAACCCCATAGGATTGATGCTGTCTGCAACAAGCGCTTCGATGCAATGTGCCTCTTTGTTTGGAGTGTTTGGACTCTCTTTCTGGATCTTTTTTACAAATCTTTTGGCATTGAAATGGATTAATAATCGCCTCGTTTTAAAAAATTTAATTATTTGGATTGTCGCCGCCTCTCTACCCTATGCTCTTGGATTTGGTCTTTTAAAGTTCCATGAAAAACAATTTAATTCCTTTACAGGGGAGACTCTGCAGGCTCTTATTGTACAAACGGCGATTTTACCCGAAGAGAAATATCCTATAAGTTGGGAGGATCGAGGTGGCGCCCTCACACCCTTAGCACAGATCCAAAAAATCCTTTTTCTACTCCAAAAAGAGAGAGGAAAAAAAATCGATCTGATCCTCTTCTCAGAGGGAGCTCTTCCCTATGGCCCCTATAATGAACTCTATTATCCGGAAGATATTAAAAGATCTTTTGTTGAAATTTTAGGAGCTCAGGAGAGCACTGTTTTACCCATTGTTAAAGAGGAGGGCGAGGGGGTTGGCAATCATTATTTTGCAAGAGCGCTTGCCAATTTTTTTGATGCCGACGTGATCATGGGCCTAGAAGATGTCGAATCCACGGGAGAGGCTTATAATGCAGCCTTTTTATTTCCTCCCCATTCTTCCCAAGTTTCCCGTTATGAAAAAAGAATTTTAGTACCTCTTGGAGAGTATATCCCCTTTGAGTGGTGCAAGAGGTTTTTAAAAAGATATGGGATTCAGGATTCATTCATCCCGGGCAAAGAGGCCAAGGTCTACCCTTCTAAAAAAGGAAAGATCGGATTTTCAATTTGCTATGAGGAGACTTGGGGAAGTTTAATGCGGGAAAATCGGCTTCTTGGTGCAAATATTCTTGTGAATCTCTCAAATGATGTCTGGTACCCTCACTCACGCCTTCCAATGGTCCATTACTTGCATAGCCGCCTTCGAGCTGTAGAGGGGGGAGTTCCCCTGCTGCGCTCTTGTAATACTGGGGTCACTTGCGGTATCGACAGTTTAGGCAGGACTCTTGGCCTTCTCCCTTTTGAGACTCATAGCGAGAGAGCTCCGGCGGCGGCCCTTTTCGTCCAAGTTCCTCTTTACCACTATCCAACTCTCTACACTTCTATTGGGGATGCCCCCCTATTAATGGGCTCTTTTGGAATCGTTATCCTTTTTTTCTTAAGCCTTATACTCGGTTCTACTCCCATATTTGCAAACGTAAAGAGGGAATATTGATTTAAAAACCAAAATAAGTTATCTTTTTTCTGCATTTATTGAAGGTAATGCTTCTTATGGAAGAGAATCAATCGCGTCCGCAAAAAACAGTTGGAGATGCGATTTCCTATTCAGGAGTTGGAATTCACACCGGTAAAGAGGTTTCCATCCGTTTTTGTCCTGCGCCCGAAAATACAGGAATTGTTTTTCAGCGAGTGGATATTCAAGGGAAACCTACGATCCCTGCATCCATCGATTATGTGCAAGATACCTCTCGTAGCACTACAATTGGAATAGGTCAAGTTAGAGTGCATACCGTTGAGCATGTTATGGCCGCCCTTAGGGCCTTTTCAATAGACAACCTTGTAGTGCAAGTAACTGATGCAGAGCCTCCTATCGGCGACGGAAGTTCCAAAATTTTTGTCGAGATGCTTGATGAGGTGGGAGTCTCTTTGCAAAACCACACTAAGCCTATTCTCTCATTAAAGCAGCCTGTTTTTTTCTCTAAAGGAGAGACCCATCTTGTTGCCCTCCCCTCTGATAGATACCGGATTAGTTATACTCTGCATTATCCTCTCACTCCTGTCATCCGGTCTCAATATCTCTCTTTCCTCGTGACAGAAGAAATTTTTAAAGAAGAGATTGCTCCCTGCCGTACCTTTGCGTTATACGAAGAGATCACAACTTTAATGGAGAGGGGATTAATTCGGGGGGGGAGCTTAGAAAATGCTGTTGTGATTAAAGACGATGTGATTTTTAGTAAAGAGGGCTTGCGTTTTTCCGATGAGATGGTACGTCATAAGATTTTAGATCTGATCGGCGATCTTGCACTGGTTGGATTTGATTTTAATGCCCATGTGATAGCCATTCGATCAGGACATGCTGCCAATGTTGCCTTGGGTAAAGAGTTACTTAACCATTTTTTAAATCCGGTATCAACTTATGATTGATTCTCAAAATCATCTTTTAGAAAAGGCAACAATTTTAGATATCAAGGCGATCCGAGAGATTCTCCCCCACAGATATCCATTTTTGCTTGTCGACAAAATTGTCGAGATAGATCTCGAAAAAGGAACGATTTTGGGTCAGAAAAACGTTACGATGAATGAACAGTTTTTTCAAGGCCACTTTCCAGATGCCCCCATTATGCCGGGGGTCCTGATATTGGAAGCTTTGGCGCAAACCGGGGGAGTATTAGTTCATCAAAAGGGGTTCGTTGCGAAGATCGCTCTTTTCTTAAGTATTTACAACGCAAAATTTCGCAGCCCTGTAAAACCCGGCGATATTCTTATGCTCCACTGCGAAGGAATTATTTTTAGTAGTAAAGGAGGACGTGTGAAGGCACGTGCCACTGTAGGATCAAAGTTAGCTGTTGAAGCGGAGATCGGTTTCGCTCTTGTCGATAAAAATATAATTTAGGAATTAAAAGAGATATGGGAACAAATAACATTCATCCACTGGCTGTTGTTGAAAGCGGCGCTTCGCTTGGAGAAAATGTAACAGTGGAGCCTTTTGCTGTTGTCAAAGGGGGTGTCACGTTAGAAGATAACGTTGTTATTAAATCTCATGCATATATTGATGGCAATACCACAATCGGTTCCGGAACGGTGATTTGGCCTTCGGCAAGCATAGGAACAAAGACTCAGGCTATCAAATACCGGGGGGAGAAGACCTATGTCACAATTGGAAAGAACTGCGAAATCCGCGAATTTGCCACGATTAATTCTTCGACATCTCCGGGTTCAACGGTAAAAGTCGGAGATAGTTGTCTTATTATGGCCTACTGCCATATTGCCCATAGCTGCGAAGTTGGCAACCATGTCGTTATGAGCAATAATTCGATGCTGGCCGGCCATGTGATTGTTGAAGATCACGCCATTTTAGGGGGAATGACTCCCGTTCACCAATTTGTCCGCATTGGGGCTTATGCGATGGTCGGAGGCTTAAGCCGGGTCACTCAAGATATCCCTCCTTATACAATTGGTGGGGGCATTCCTTATTGTATGGCAGGAATTAATCGCGTTGGGCTCAAGCGCCGCTCATTTCCCTTTGAAACGCAAAAAGCTCTCTTTCGTGCATTCCGTCTCTTGTATCGATCTGGCCTTCATCTCGATGAGGCGCTTTTTCGTATTGAGAGCGAGGTAGAGCAGACAGAGGAGGTCAAACATTTTGTAGCCTTTTGCCGCAATTCGAAGCGTGGACTGCTGGGAATGCAGGGCATCCGCTCAAAAGCTGCCCGTGAGATGTGCGATATGGAATTAGATTCCGAAGAACGCACTCCTGCTGCAACCGCAAAAAGCGCTTACTGAACAAAAGAGAAAAATACCCACAGAGACCACAGACTAGGGCTTTAGGATTTTTTACCCTAAAGTAAGAATAAAGAGTCGGGTTTGCCCGCGGGCAAACCCGACTCTGAATGAAGCGTTAAAAGTAAAATTCCCAAAAGTGAAAATCAGGATTTATGCGACAGGAACTTTCAGATTTACGTATTGTTTTTTTTGGAACACCCTCTTTTGCGGCAACAATTTTAGACTTCTTGATCTCTAAAAATGCAAATATTGTGGCGGTTGTTACTAAACCCGATAAGCCCTATAAACGCTCAAGTGCTCTGAAAGCTCCCCCTGTTAAAGAACTTATCCTGCAAAAAGCTCCAGAAATTCCCTTGTTTCAGCCCTTAAAAGCCGGATCTGAAGATTTTGCGACAACTTTGAAATCCTTCGATGCAGATTTTTTCTGCGTTGCAGCCTATAGCGAGATTTTTAAAGATAATCTCTTGCAAATGCCAAGGATCGCTTGCCTTAATGTGCACGCCTCCATTCTTCCCAAGTATAGGGGAGCAGCTCCCATAGCGAGAGCCATTATGGCAGGAGAGAAGGAGTCGGGTGTGACAATTATCTCAATGGCGCGGCAGCTTGATGCGGGGGGGATGCTTAAAATTTCTAAAACACCTATTAGCGATGAGATGACAGCCGGAGAGTTAATGGAAAAACTTGCCGAATTGGGCTCTCTAGCCCTTTGGGAGGTGATTTGCGCCTATGCCCGAGGGGAAGTGCAACTCCTGGAACAAAATTCCCTTGAAGCTAACTATGCATCCAAACTCACCGATGAGGATGGTTTAATCCACTGGGAAAATGAGGCTCTATCTCTTCATAACCAGATTAGAGGAGTGACTCCCAATCCAGGTGCGTGGGTCTATCTCCTGCATAAAGGAGTAAAAAAAAGAGTCAGAATTGGAAGAGCAAAAATAGAAAAAGGAGTCCAAGGAGACCCAGGATCTATTCTCTCTTCTTCTGGAGACTCTTTGATTATTGCCTGTGGAAAAGAGGGTCTCTCTTTGCTAGAAGTTCAGCTTGAGGGGAAAAAGATGATGCCCATCGCCGATTTTTTGCGAGGGATTTCAAAAAAAGATCTTACATTTTCAGACATTTAATTGCTTTACAGAACTCAACCATTCATATATACTTGCCTCTCTTAATTGTATATTTATAAAAAAGGATAACCACTATGGGTCTTTCAAGAGTGTATGGTGCGACCAGCACTGTTTTCGAAGTTATTAAAGAAACGGTTAAAAAATCTGATGGTCGGGACAAAATAGTCAAAGCTGGTGCAGCCTATTCTCAAGCAGCCAAGTTGATTGCGGAATATTCAGGTGCTTCCGTTAGAGTTCAGGAGGGATTCGAAGCTCTAGCACGAGCTGGTGAAGATGCGAGAATTCCTTTTTCTATGGTGAATATTCTTGGCGGAATCGTTCCCGATGTGAAGAACAACTTTTTGACATGTATAGCAATTCTGATAAGTAGCTGCTGGAATGTTGAGAAGAAATGTTTCGTCTGGACTGACTCAAAAGAGAGTTCTGCCGCATTTGTACAATGTGCAAGTCGCTATATTCCCATTCAAATACATAACGAGACAATTATTGTTCCTAAAGCGAGAGCCGCTAAGCAATTTGGCAAACATGCTCTTGAGCATGGATATTTAACTGCTAAAGAGAGATTTTTGGGACTTTTTCTTGAGGTATCTCAATTTTTTGGCGGTTTAGCTTATATCGCGGGTTTTGGTGCATTTCGTCCCACGCAGTTTGTCTCACGCCATTTTAAAGCAACTAAAACTCAGGCAATTGCAAAAGATGGATTTCTCTATTCCATGGCAGTGATGCACGTCTTCGCTGTTATTGGAAACACTCTTAACCTAGTGCATGAGGTGATAGTCTTCATCCGTTATCAGAGCAAATTATCTCCCGACCAACTACGCCGCCTCGAAGGAAATGAAGATGCAGAAGCGAAATTACAGAAATTCAACATAAACGAATTCCGATCAAAGTTTTGTGAAGTCGTTATTGAGGGAGTGCTTGTTTATGGTGAAAAAGGCTTTGAACTTGCAAAAGATGTATTGGTAATAGGCAAAATTAAACACAAGCCTGCCGGGATGATCTTTATCAATGTTGGCATTGGAACATTAAGCTTGGCCCTTGCCTTTTTTAGAAGCATTAGCGAAGTCAGCGCTAAAGCTAAAGAGATTAAAGCTAAAAAAGACAGAGAGGCATAGTGAAAAAGGAGAATAAGGGGAAGGGTGTCGGGGATAAGTTATTCCTGAGAGAGGGGATTGCTCTCACCCTCTTATTATCCTTATTTATTTCTCTATTGCTCTCTACCTATCTCCATTCTCCAAAAAAAAAAGCCTCTTATTTCAATGAAGAAAAGAACGATCCGCGTTTTTTTACTTCCCGGGACCCTTCCAAATAGAAGATGGAACGGTTCTATCTATCGGATCAATTTTTCTTTACGGTGAATTTTTTTGTCTACAGAGCGCGATACATATAGTTGTTATCTGAGATTTCAGAGCGGTTTTACAAACTCCTATGAGTCGATAAAAGGTTTAAACGAAGAATTACGCTCATCTAATATTGTAATAAACTATGTACGTAATGTATTTAAATCGTTTTCTTTAATCTTAACAACTTTTCCTGAATCTATTTCTCTTGCTAAGGGCTTTAAATCAATGGATAAAGCTTTAAGCCATTCAATGTTTATTATAGATTTTATTAAAATTCCTTTAAAAGCCTTTGCTCCCATACGTTCAATCAAAAAAACTTACATTTATGTCTCAAAAGTACTCCTACAAATGAAAAATGGGGAGCCCGTTGAGGGCTATTTGGTGCTAAAGGTTGTCGAATATAGCGCAAAGAGTGTTGCAAAGACGATCTCAGTTGTCGATCTTATCATTTTTTCTCCTATCTCTTTTTTGCATGATCATTACAAGTTTGATGATCTTGATCGCTACACTAAGCCTTGGGCCTATTTCTCTCTCGGAAGCAAGGTCTTTAAAATTGTTCATAAGAGTTGCGCGATTATCGAAGGGAAAGAGGATGGAGTTTTATTGATGATCGATATTGCTTTCAATGTTTCTTCAGTTGTTCTCAAAGTTGTTAAGCTCTCCGGTTACAAAGTGCATCCGGCTATTTCGTTAACCTTTGGGATTGGAGAAAATCTCTTCAAAATTTTCAAAGTCCTCCGTAAAACGCTCTAAACTAATTCTCTTTTAATACAAAAAACTTAGTAATAATATTCTAAATCTATCCTGTCCATCCTGTCTATCCCGCTATTTCTTTTTTTCTTTGCGTCTTTGCGTTTAAATTTTTACATGTCTGCATTAAATGTTTTGTGATTTTATTTTTTAGTTTTGATATAGTAATGAAAACTTTTTTTCGTACGTTATGTCTATTACCAAAGCTACAAATTCTTCCTACACGAGTATAGAAAATTATTTTGAAGAAGACGCTTTGCTTTCCATCAATACCCAGTTAAAAGTTCTTTTTGTCGCAGGAGTTGTCATCCTCTCGATATCATCACTTGCTCTTGCGGGTCTCTTCTTTTCTCCTCTGGCTTCTTTTTCCCATGCTCTTGAATTTCTTATAAATCCCCGCTTTTCAACCCTTACAATAGGGGGAGGGGTTATTCTTAGCGCTACCTCCGGACTCTTCCTCTATGTGCGGCAGCAAAGATCAGCAGAGAAATTAAAGACCCTCTTTGCCTCTACAAAAGTGTAATTTTTGGGTAGTTGACATTTTCTGTTGTAAGAAAAATCATCCCTTTGATATCGTTTCCCTTTCTCTTTACGGATGGAAGGAGTTTGTTAGAGATCCTCTAACCTACTACCTCTTCAATAAGGAATGCTTAATAATCTCGGTAATCTCAGAGTCTAGAATCTTTTAGGCAAGCAGGAGAACTCTCCTCGGGTTACTGTAAAGCAAAGTATTGATACTTACCTCCGGAAAGATAAGAAGTCACAATTTTCGTGTGGACTAAAGAATAACTTAGGTGAAGGGAAAGATGTTTCCCATAGGGCGGATTCCTATGACTTTGAAATTAATGGGCAAAAAATGCGGAATGACCAAGCGGTTTGATAAAACCGGCAATGTGATTGTTTGTACAGTTATTCATGCAGAGCCGAATGTCATTACACAAATTAAGACAAAAGAGTCTGATGGCTACAATGCGCTGCAAGTTGGGTTTGAAAAGCATGTAGCTAATGACCCCAGGACTATTGAAAAACGAGTGAGCAAGCCTCTCTTTGGTCATTTTAAAAAAGCAGATATCCCGCCGCGTAAGCATTTGGCTGAATCGCGCCTTGATAATGTTGAGGATTTTGCTGTCGGCCAGGAGATTTCTGTCGATTACTTTTCTGATATCAACTTTGTCGATGTGACAGGACAGTCGAAAGGCAAAGGATTTCAGGGGGTGATGAAGCGTTATGGCTTTAAAGGGGGTCCTGCGGCGCACGGCTCTGGCTTTCATCGTCATGGCGGATCGACAGGAATGCGCTCAGATCCGGGCCGCTGTTTCCCTGGCACAAAAAAAGCCGGCCGTATGGGCGGTGAAAGAGTGACTGTGGAAAATCTAAGAGTTGTCGGGGTTGATATTGGACGCAATCTGATCCTTATTGAGGGATCGGTTCCTGGTCCTCAAGGTGGTCTTGTGCTGCTTGCTCCGGCAAAAAAGAAGAAGAATAAACAA
>Ga0207088_1085_pt1 | contig 18771 bp, 20 predicted proteins | sample Alteio_BWMinHeat_52_FD_153564 | JGI IMG/M metagenome (GOLD analysis project Ga0207088, IMG submission 153564) | Enriched cells from forest soil in Barre Woods Harvard Forest LTER site, Petersham, Massachusetts, United States -... | ecosystem: Environmental > Terrestrial > Soil > Temperate forest >... | reverse complement strand
ACTCTTTCGAGTGGGACTAGACTGTATCTTAAGCAACCTCTGGTTGACTAGACCTTCTTCGGTTACCGACACCCGTTCAGTCGTTGAGACCACACCATGCCCTGTCCAAGTTTATTAACTTATTTTTTGTTTGGGTTTAGGTGTTAAGCCTGCGGATTGCCCAATTCCTAACATTATTACCTTGGGTTTCCCTAAACTTTAGTTTAGGAATTACCATTGGGTACGGCAATTAACCGTGTTCCTTGTACTAATTTCTTAATACAAGTGGTAGTTAGGACTCTAAGGGGTTTCCCGCATCAAGGTGTCTTGCTATTTTCTCTGAGTTGATTTATAAATTCATTTGCCATTTTATAAGTTTCCGTTATATCCATTTTGACTCCACCAAAATCAGCTTTTTTACCATCAATATATACATACCAACCATATTGAGAGCCTTCTCTATTTAATGGTCTAATATATTTTTCATTTGGTATATTTGGATCAATATTGATATTTTCAAAACGTTTCTTTTTTATATTTTTATAATATAAATGTACACCATTAGATACTCTTTTTTTTCCTTCTTCGGACAATCTAGTTGTTATTGTACCTAATTTAAGATTATATCCATTTGGAAACATTGTATCCAGTGTAATTATGTAAAAAGTTTCTCTGTCATCAGATTTATCCAAAGAACATGTTTCTAGTAAAGATAACTCAAAATTTTCTTTTCCATGTTTTTTAATCGCATTATTTAAATAATGACATTGATTTTTTTTTTTGGAATATGCTTCTGATACATGACTATCAAATCTTTTTTTCATACCATATCTCCGGTATTTTTTATGATTCAATACATGAGAAACCGTTTGACCTACATAACATTTGTTACTAATTGTACATTTCATTAAATATATTTCAACACATCTTTCATTCTTTTCAACTATTTGTTTATTCATACTTATTATATAATGAATTATTATTTTTAAATCATTTTTGAGAAAATAACTAGGGGGTATCAGCCTTTTAAGCCCCCCTGTTGATAGCAGTGAGTTTACCATCAAAATCAGCATTATATGGAGTTGTTACATAAGGATTCAACCTAAATGTTGATAAATCTTCATTCTTAATAACCTTTATACGATGACCCATCATAGACAGTTTGTGCAAAGATGGTTGACGATTAAGTAACACATAATCACCATCAACTATATGTCTTTCAACAATATCACCATATCTTAATTCAACCTTCTCTTTACGATATCGTAAATCTATCTGTAATAGTCTTTTGTCTGATTCAAATCTACTTACTGGAAATACAAAATTTGCTCCTGGATATATATCTCTGCCATTTTTTACCAGCTCTTGTAATTGATTTATATTTTGAGGGGTTACCACTTCTGGGAATGTCAAATTCATTGCTATCTTTAATGGTACACCCAGTTGATTAACTTCTATACCTGCATCAGGTGTAATAACTGTACGTGATGAGAAATCAACACGTTTTCCCATAAGATTACCTCTTATTCTTCCCTCTTTACTTTTCAAACGAGATGACAAAGATTTTGCACTCTTACCTCTCTGTTCGGCTCTTGGCAAACTCAATGTATCATTATCATAATAGGTGGCAATGTGATACTGTAACACATGAAAATGATCTTGACTGTATCTTGCATTGTTATCATTCATTGATTCTTTGATTTTTCTCATACGTACATTAGCTTTAATAATGTCAGCTAATTTATGAGTTAAATCATCCTCTCTAGTAGATGACGCTAAGAAATCTGCTTTGGCAGATGGTCTCACTGCTACAGGTGGTACTGGGAACACTTTGTGCACCATCATTTCTGGTCTAGATTTCTTTGGGTCTATACCCATTATCATACAATCAGCATCACTGATATTCTTTAATATATCATAACATATTTCAGGAGTTAATATTTGTCTTATTTTTTTCTTACCCTGAAACGATCCTTCATCTGGAAGATTTGTTAAACTAGTTTCTGCTGTAATAGATATAGAACCAGTTGATTTCTTAATATCCACTCTCACTTTAGAAACTGGTGTACCACATCCAACATTTAATTTCTGACAATATGTTACATTCTTTGTTATATTTCTTATTTCAGCAAATCTCGCTTTTCCAGATTTGTTCTTTAACATATCAATAAGTTCATCTTCGTTCTTGTAAATTAATAATTTGGAACATTTTAAACAGATTACACTTAATATCTTTTTTAGAAAATTTATGTAACCCATATGGAATGTCGCCTCTGCTAACATTATATGACCAAAGTGACCAATACAGTCCGTTGAATTTAATCCACAAGTGGAACAATCAATACTACTATCTGTTGTACCTAATCGTGTATCAATTAAACCACCACGTTTGGGTTCCATATTATCATAAAGATCAGGAATATCTATTCCGATAAAATCCTTACCTAATGCTGAAATTTTTCTGATTTCATCATTACCCAATATGTTAAACTCAATTTCATCAATTGGTCTTATTTCTTCGTCATTTATATAAGTACTTGAATCCATCCTTTTATGTTATCTATATATATATTGTTTTTAATTTTAAGCCATTTTATATTATTTTTTTTATTTTCAATATTTTTTGAAAATAAATCAATCTATATAATAAAAATCAGATATATGTGTGTCACTACATTCAATATATGGTATCATATGTGACACTCGTTTCCCTTTTTTAAAATATACTATGTATATGTATGACTGATCCTTAGCATCTATATTATTAAATTCTAATATATTTTTTAAAGTATGAGCATACATTTTTTCATTATCTCTGTATTTTACACTGTACTCTTTTAGACATATCTTATTCGGTGGATTGTGTAATTCGAATGTTAAAAATATTTTATTCATTGTACTAATATTACCAATAGTACTAATATTACCAATATTATCAATATTATCAATAGTATCAATATTAGTGTTATTACTATTTAATTTGTTAACGTATTTTATTATATTTGTTAAATTAGTTTCACTTTGTTGAAGATTTAAATGGGCATCTATTATAATAGTTCTTTCACCATCTATATTTTCTTTTACAATATGCACTTTTGTTGTACTTACATCTATTTTGTTTATTAAATACTCTAAAAAATTTGTAAGATATAGTAATATATTTATCATCATATATCTGTAAAATACATTCTGTATATTACCATCATTCTTTAATATATGGACTTTATTAGTTTCTATTATTCTGCTTTTTATATATATGTACCAATTCAATATTAATGTTTTAATATTTAAATAGTATTGTATAAAAATTTCCCTATATTTCATCATAATAGAATTATATATTATTAAAAAATTGATTTAAACACAAAATGTGTATATAGTTATATTACTGTAATATTTTATAAAAATATGGAAAAGGACCAATCAAACTTACAAAACTTACAAAACTTACAAAACTTTCATAACTCAAATGAAATATCCATATTTAAATCAACAGATAACTTACCATGGATTGAAAAATATAGGCCCCATACATTAAATAATATTATAGCTCATACAGATATTATTAATACTCTTAAAATATTTATTAAGAACAAATGTTTGCCACATCTCCTTTTATACGGTCCATCCGGTACAGGTAAGACTTCTACTATTATGGCATGTGCAGAAGAATTGTATGGGGAATATTATCCTTTCATGGTGATGGAATTGAATGCTTCAGATGATAGAGGTATAGAAGTTGTTAGAAGTAAAATAAAACAGTTTGTAACATCGAAAAATGTATTTTTTGGAAAAAATCCAGAGGAACGGAATGGGATATTTAAATTGGTTATATTGGATGAGGCGGATGCAATGACAGATGATGCCCAAGCAATACTAAGAAAAGTTGTTGAAAAATATACTACTACAACACGATTTTGCCTTATATGTAACTATATACAAAATATCAATCCTGCCCTACAATCAAGATGTACAAGATTTAGATTTGCTCCAATTAATAAATCAAATATGAAATTAAAAACTATGGAAATCATAGAAAAAGAGAAAATTGATATTACAGAACAGGGAATTGACACTATTATAAGAAGATCTAATGGTGATATGAGAAAAGTTTTAAATAATCTACAATCAGTCAGCATGGCATATTCTAAAATAGATGAAAAGAATGTTAATATATGTTTGGGATATCCACGAAAAACACATATAGAATATATAATGAATCATTTAATTAATGAACCATTTTCAACGACATATATGAATATTACAGATATTAAGAAGAAAAATGGACTTTCACTGACTGATATAATTAGAGAAATTCATGATATACTTATCTGTTGTATATTGGAAAATAAATATCAGTATGAATATATAAAAAAGTTAGATATGGAAAAAATATCCAGAATTTTGGATGAATTGAGAATTGTTGAATTTAATCAATCAGTTAATACTACAGAAAGTATACAATTAAGTGCTATGATCGCTATATTTAAAAAAGTATTATAGTAATAATATAGGCATATTGGAAAAAAAATTGACTAAATATATATAAATAATATCAAAGTATTATAGTATTTATAATATGTATCAAAAAAATATAACAATAGATAAGTTTCAAAAGGATAATAAAAAATCATATAAAAAGTATAGGATGGATAAAAATACTAGTGTATCTACTACAGGTGTCAAAAATAATATGTCTGATACTAATATGAGTAATAATACTAATATGACTAGTAATATGAGTAGTAATATGAGTAGTAATATGAATAGTAATATGAGTAGTAATATGAGTAGTAATATGAGTAATACTAATACAATTACTAGTGTATGGGGTGTTAACATAAAAAATACAAATGTGTGGAATACTAGTACCAAGCCAGATAATACAAAAATAGATACTAGTATTAATAAAAATACATTCGCATATATAGTTAAAAATGGTAATCAGGATAATAATATAGATAAATCCAATAAATTTATTAAACCATATAATAGACAATCATCCCTAAAAATGAATAAACGGAATGATAGGATGGATAGGATGGATAGAGATAGAGATAGGATGGATAGAGATAGAGATAGAGATAGAGATAGAGATAGAGATAGAGATAGGGATAGAGATAGAGATAGAGATAGAGATAGATATAGTAAATATACCAATAATATAATCATCAATGATGTGTCTGTAGATAACATCGAGTTGGATAACACTAAATTAGATGACACTAAATTAGATAACACTAAATTAGATAACACTAAATTAGATAATGGTGTACAACACAAGCTACAAAATAAGTATGTTATCTGGTATCATGATGTAAACAATAAAGAATGGAATATTGAAAGTTATAAAAGAATTTATGAGATTGATAATGTATCAAACTTTTGGAAATTCATTAATAATTTTGATAAAATTGGATATAGAACCAGACATTATTTTTTAATGAAAAATGATATTGAACCTACTTGGGAACATATTAGTAATAGAAATGGAGGTGTGTGTTCATTTAAAATAGATATACAAAATGCACAGATAGTTTGGGAAACTTTGTGTGTGTATATGGTAACAAATCAATTATCTATACATCTTGATGATATTAATGGTGTTAGTATTAGTCCAAAAAACAACTGGGCGATCATAAAGATATGGAATCGAAATAACGAGTATGATTTAACGACAACATTAAATAAAGATATATTGGATAAATATTCACATCTTAGTATTAAATATAAGGCGAATGAACCCGAATTCTAATTTGATTCTAATTTGATTCTAATTTGATCATAAATTTGATTATAAATTTATGATAATTTATAAGATAACATTTACATCACCATCACTATAATATTCGTCATCCTCACTAAAATCTGCATTTCTAGTGGTTTCATCATTAATTGGTGTTAAACACAGAAGAATTCTACCAAGAGTTGCTACAGTATAACGTATTACAAGGGGATAGTTATTTTTCATATATATCTCTATATCATTACATAATGATGCACATTTTGAAAATAGAACTAGGTTCCTCAATTCATATATGCCTTGTATAATGAGAGGAGTGTTCTTTTTATTATCACCAGCCAATTTAATAGTGATACCATCTCCATCGTCTCCATCTCCAGTTCGATAAGTTGTGGTCCTTTCTGCATAGTCCCCCTTACATGTAAATATAATTTTGTTTTTCAAACATTTCATCTCAACATAATCAGCAATCTGACTCATTTCTCTGCATATTTTATGAAATTCTGATGAATTCATAATAACTACAGCATCAAATGTTATATCTGGTACATGCATTTGTTGATTACCAAGATCCAATAATTTTAATTTAAAAGTTGACTCCCGTCTCTCTTCAGGATTATCTATTTTAATTTTTAAATAATTTTTATCATCATGGTCGACATATAAAGTTAAATTATCATCTTTGTCCATAGATTTTATTAATTTATGAAAATATACTAGATTTACGCCAAGAGTCAATTTCTTTTTCTTGCATCTGAATTTAGTAAAATTTTTGGCATCGAGTTTTAAATTAATTAAAACTGTTTTAGTTGTATCTACTGCCATAATTTTTAAACCACTCTTATCAACCTTCTTTTTATCATCCTCTGATTCATCCTCACTATTATCTTCTTCATCACTATCATCCACTTCTTCACTTAGTTCTTCGTCAGATTCATCATCAGAACTGTATTGCTTATTTTTATTGTTTTTATCGTTCTTGACATTCTTGACAGTTTTGTCATTCTTGTCACTCTTGTCACTCTTGACATTCTTGTCACTCTTGTCATTCTTGACATTCTTGTCACTCTTGACATTCTTGTCACTCTTGACATTCTTGTCACTCTTGACATTCTTGTCACTCTTATCACTTTTGACACTATTGACACTTTTGACGTTCTTGTCACTCTTGTCACTCTTGTCACTCTTGTCACTCTTGTCACTCTTGTCACTCTTGGCATTCTTGTCATTCTTGGCATTCTTGGCATTCTTGTCATTCTTGTCATTCTTGGCATTCTTGTCATTCTTGGCATTCTTGTCATTTTTTTCTGTAATATCACATCTAAATTCCATATTGGTTTCTTGCAATATTTCCTTCAGAACTTCAATTAATACTTTAAATGGTGTTGTGTGTTCGGTCATTACTTCTAATATTTTCATTTAATGCGTCTATTTGATGTACTTGTAATATAGTAATTATCTTTATATCATTTTATTACCGAAAAATAATAAAAATCAATTTTTTTAATATTTTTAAAAAAATTGATTTTATTCATATATATATAAGAATTACCCAATTACCAATTATCTTGACTAATATGAATACTGTTAGTGGTTATGAATTGTTTAAAAAAGCTAATAACAAGGAAAACTCTTGGTTTAAAATATTTTATAGCAAATACGACTATGAGAATATCGCGGATGTATACAGAGATAGTGGAACTAAATTTAGAATGAATGGACAATGGGATTTGGCAATTAATGCCTATTTATGTGCAATTAGAATGATAGAAAAAACAGATAGTGTGTATGATACTATAGAAATTTATGAAAATATAGCTATTATTTATCACAAAAATTTAAATGATATAGAAAATGCAATAAAATATACGAATACTTGCATTAATATATGTTCACAAACACAAATTGTTAAGCCAATAAATATCGCAAGAATGTACAAAACTTTAGCCAATCTGTATGAACAGTATAATGATCTAGAAAAAGCCATCTCATGTTATGATTCAGCATGTAATATTTATGATATGCATAATAATTATAGAACTGATATCAAAAATTGTTTACTTAGAATGGCAGAATTATATTGTAAAATTGATAAATATAATCAAGCACTACAAACTTATATAAAACTTATAAATTTGAACACTTCTAGTTACAGATCTTATGTGGAAGATTCATTATTATTAAAAGTTATATTATGCTATTTAATTATAGAAGATATAGTTGGAGCCAAACAATTTTATGAAAAATATTCGGCAATTAAAATGTCGGTTACTAAATTGATTAAAAATATAATATTAGCCATAGAAAGAAATGATGGTGATATATTTAAAAATTCTATGAAAGAATATTTATACAATTATAAATTTGATAATATAGATAATATACTTATTTCAAAAATTGATTCTGTGTGTTTTGATAATAGGTCTATATATAATGATAATATCATGGACAAAACTGAACAAATAGACAATTCTGCACAAATAGACAAAAATGAAACATCTGAATGTGATTGGACATAGTTTATAGAATCTAATTCATAAAATCTAATTCATATAAATTGCTATAGTTTTTATAAAAAAAATCTAAGGATATATATATTATAAATGACTACTGGGTATAAATTAGTTAATCCTCATATCGAAGGTGAATTTAAATCTCTTTTCACCGAAAAATCACACTTTGATGCAGCACAAAAAAGTTGGGAAAAATTATCATCTCATTTCACAAATAACATACCATTATTTGCATTCACTTTAGAACGATTAAAAGATAATCAATTGTTCCATTTCACTGTTAAAGAAGATATAAAAGATAATATGGTTGAATATAAAATAACTGAAATTAAACCTAAACTTTCTGTGGAAGAGGAAACACAATTCAAAAAAACACTTAAAAATATGGAAGGTGGACGTTCCAGAAAACACCGCTATGATGATGACGATGATGATGATAGTTCATCAACAACCGAGATCTATAAAAAAGCAAAATATAACAGCATGATAAGAAAATCACAGCCGATTACCTGGTGGTGGTACACTCCAACTCCTTATAAACTTGATACTTTCTTTGTTCCAACTTTTGCAGTGCCATTAACACCTTATGTTGAAATACAGTATGCTAATGTTATTTATCCCTATAAATCATTTTAGAGTCTATTATTTTTTCTCATAAATTCTACAAATGTAACGCTTCCATTATAATCTAACCCGTTTAATATCTGTCTAGCATTCATATCCTTCAAATAAGGTTTTATCACATTATTGTATAATTCTAGATACATTTTATCTAATTGTTCCGACAAATGTCCTGACACCTGTTCCGACACCTGTTCCGACACCTGTTCAGACACCTGTTCAGACATCTGTTCCGACATCTGTTCAAACACCTGTTCAGACACCTGTTCAGTCACCTGTTCAGACAATTGTTCCGACATTTCTTCATTGGTGTCCATTTATTATATATTATAAAAATATGTGTTTAAATATTTTTAATTCATCAAAATAATTACCGATTATTATAACAATATTCATAAAAGGCTTCTTTCATAGAGGAATCAAATATTGGTACCATATCAATGTTACCATATTCATCCATGTATTGTATATTCATCGAATGATTATCACAATAATCAACCAATTGTTTAAATAAATAGTTCGCATGATACCTGTTTGTATTGGGTGGTATATACACTTCAATCGTACTTTGATCATCTAACTTATATTTTTCTATATATCTACTTTTATTATTGACATATATTATATTTTTATTAGATGACTGTACATCATTGTCATTTGTATCTGTGTAATATTTATAAAAATTGGAGTTTAATGGAGTCATTGGTAATAGTGAACATTTATATATTGTATGTTTATTTTTAACATCGTTATCATTCACTTTAGTATCTAACCATTTCTGTATCATATATTTTTTTGATAATGATACTGGTATTAGTTTCTGCATTTGTTTTTGCATTTGTTTTTGCATTTGTTTTTGCATTTGTTTTTGCATAGGTAATAAGTTGTCCATATGTATAATGTTATTATATATATTGGCATTTTTTTATATGTTTTTAATCTGTTTTTTTAACATGTTTTTAATCTGTTTTTAATCTGTGTTTAATCCTTTTTTCCTGTAGTTTTGTTACTAGATTTAGTGCCTCTCACACTAGTTCGCTTCAAATTTACTCTTGCACTTTTTGGTCTTAGTGTATCCATAAGTGCTATAATCTCCTCAACTTTCTTAGGATCCAAAATTTTATCACTGATTGCTTCCTTAATGATATCTTGGCTTAATGGTGCCTTAGTTTCTGATTTATTTTTAATGAGTTTACCACCAGTAACTTCTATTATATTTTCACCAACCTTATCTAAATATTTAAGGATAAACTCTTCACAGGGTTTCTTCTGATTTTTTAGTTCTTTCATCTCTTTCTCTTTTTTCCTAATTAAATCATCCAATTTTATATATTTAATGACATTTTCTTGAAATTCTTTTGAAATTCTCAATTGCTCTGCTTCTTTATCAATGGACTTTGAATGATCAGAATCATCAGAATCACTAGAATTAGTTGAATCCCTAGAATCTCTAGAATCGCTAGAATTATCTATATCAATATCGATATTTGTATCTATATCTTTGTCTGTATTTTTACTACTCATTAATACACATATTAGTATCACATATCTTTAAGCTATTTTAGTTGTCTGTTTTTAAAGGTACAATTTCCCATTCTAAATTACTCCAATCCAACGTTGTTAAATGCATAACAAGTGGTATTAAAAACTGACATATTAAAGATGGATGATTCTTCACATTTAGTTGATACACTTCTTCACAATCGTTGAGGTTAAAAGTTTCTTTCCATAAATCTACATCATAAATAGATATTTTATCCTCATTTTTTACATGAATAGATATTTTATCCTCATTTTTTATATGAACATCCAATTTACCCTTATGTTCATATATAAATTCCATACATCTGTTAGTTGATGTATGATCATTATAATTAATATCATCAAACATTGTTGTTGTTGGCGACCTATTAAATAATTGTTTGTAATATATCAGAAATATATTTAGAAAATCAACACCATTTTCATTGGTTTCATCAGTTTCATCAGTTTCATCAGTTTCATTGATTTCATCAGTTTCATCAGTTTCATCAGTTTCATCAGTTTCATCAGTTCCATCAGTTTCATCAGTTTCACCAGTTTCATTGGTTTCACCAGTTTCATTGGTTTCATCACTTACATTATTTGCACCATATTCATCATCTTGCATTTTGTTTGTATTGTTTAAATATTTGTATAATATTTAAATAATAAAATAAAATCAATTTTTAATAAAGGCCCTCTAGTATAAAGGTTTAAGATTAGTATCTGGTTCAATAGAACTTTGTAGCCATGGTGATACCACAGTCTTAGGACAAGCAGGATTACCACGTAAATCATGACTTGCATTCTTTAAACTTGTACCGATAGTGTTAATACCAATTGGTTTTGTTATATTGATTAAGTGACGATTTTTGACACTAATCGGTTCTGGTTGGACTTCAAACCAATCATCATTAACTTCTTGTGGCAAATATTTGTCAACATCAAACAAATCTTCGGGTTCACAGTTCTGATTTGAACCACATGTGGCTCTACCTTTGCTCTTAAATACTGCAAATCCTCCATTAGATTCATCAAGTGGCAAGAATTTATCATTATCACCAGTTTGACTATTACCGATAACATTATTATTGTGATCAAAATAATCATCCCAATCACTTGGTCCTAAATTACCACGTAATGCTCCACTGTAACTAGATCTTTTAAATCCATTTTGAGATTTATTTCTGCTATTGAATTTAGATCTTAACCAATCAGATTCTGGTGCAGCATAATCCCTTTGGGGAAAATATCTAACCATATCCTCCTTAGGAACTGGTATATTTTTATATTTCCAGTTTTGGTTAGTTGGTCTAAGATTAGCGGACTCAGAATTATTAGATTCTGATTCTGCATGAGTGTGTTCCTCTATATTTTCTGGAATTATATTATTGTCCTCTTCACCATGGGATTCCATATGAGCCTCTAATTCTACACTACCATCATTATGAACAACTGATTGGCTACCTCTGTAAAAAAGATATATTAATACTATAATAGCTGCAACAGCTAACAGTGTTTTTGTTTGACTACTTAATGATGCCATCCTTATATATAATAATATAAAAGATATTATTTACTATATAAAAAATCTAGTTTTATTTTTTTATTATTTAGAGTAAACTATATTATTAAACTTTGTCTATGTTCAATAAATTTGTCCAATCCAATTCCTCCTTTTTCCAATTACCGAATGAAGTATCCGCGACTATGTTTATTTGAGCCATTGCAGTCATCTCAGTCATCTTAGCCATCATATTCATTTTGGTCAGAAGAATATGAATCATTTCACAATTTTTCCATTCCATTTTTTTAATAAATTTTTTAAATATTATGTTGTCCTTCGCATTTCTACTCAATCTTACAAACACTTTTGTAACACTAGAATCATCCAAAATAGAATATAATCGATTTATCCTTCTATTATATTTTTCTATAACAGTATTTGTATCTTCAACAGTTCTAAAATCATGATAAAATTTTATATTTAGTTTAGTATTTGTTATGATTGTATGTTTACTGGTTTCAGTGGTATCCATAGTATCCATAGTATCTATAGTATCCAATACATCTGAACCATCTGAATCATCTAAACCATCTGAATCATCTAAATCATAATCAGAAATCACCGGAAACTTTGAACTATCACTTTTACTATCTTCTTCAAAATATTCCTTATCCAAAAAAAATTGAAATCTGGATTCCAACAATGACACAATAGTTTGGATATTATTTATCCTTAACCAATCGAAAGGTAAAGCCATTCGTCGTAATCCAATTTTTTGTAAATTATAAGCGACAGAACAATCCATTCCTATAGGAATATATATTATGGAATCGAAATTAGACTCAGAACTCATAATGAACAAAGTTTATATAAATTTAAATGAACTTTTAATAATATGTACCAGAATATATGGTCCACTCATACAAAATATGTTTCAATTTTTAATTCATCACAAACTATTTATATCATCATTCAGTGATTTATTTGTTCGTGTTGTTAATCATAGTCAAACAATTATAATATTTAATAATTTGCCATCTTTTAATGTTCATAATTACAAAATAATTTATAATCTAGCACATCTATCAAACTGTATACACTTATCTATAAATGACACAATCGTTTATGGTACACCAATAATAGAAGAACATATTCATGGTCATAAAATAATTAGACACTATAATACTTTTCATCAATCAAATGAAATGGTAAAAAGCGTATTATACAGTAAAATTTACAATATTGTAAATTCATCATGCTCTAATATTGTTTGTGTTGGCGGAGAGTGTTATGTATATGCTAAAATATTGTTCAATAAATATAGATCTTGCACAATTTATAGTGATTACAATGATATAATATACTATTCATATGCTAATTTGATGGTTGAAAAAGATATTAAAAATATCCGAATACATAAAGTAAGTTATCAACAATGCTTTATTGAACAATCCTTTAATAAACAGTCATCATTAAATGAACAAACAGAGTATATTATTTTTAATGTTAGATCCCTACTACCCTCTCACATAAATGTGATAAAAAAATTAAATCCATTAAATATTATTATTGTTAGCTGTAATGATAATAATATCAAAAAATTGAGACAATTGGTTAATTACACAATAGAGATAATTCCGCTTTATAATATAAAATTAATAATTTGTAAACAAATTACTCATATGTAAACAAATTACTCATCTGTAAACAAATTACTCATCTTCAGTAAATAAACAATCATATCCACTACAAAAATAGCTGTTTATTTTAATGATATCAACATTTGATGTTAATTTATACATGTTCGGATAAAATATTATGCTATCAAAATTTATCACTAATTTCAATTCATTGTTTATTTCCAGATTCTCTAATGATAATTGATTATCATCTTTATCTAATATTATACACTTGTCTGGTATACAAAAAGTCATTGTCGGTAAACTAGGTATAGTTTTTGGCAACTGCTTACTTTTATGATACAAACTACTAACACTATTATAATTTAATTTTGTGCCAATCATTTGTTCAGATTTATCCACAAAATTATTAATTATCTGATTATCTAACTTATTTATAAATTGATAAAAATCATTTCCATCGGTGTTGGCTAGAAATTCAACTCTTATGTAGTTTTGTTGGTTTTTACTAAATATTTTAACCAATCTAAAATTCGGTATCTTGAGTGGTACATTTTCTAAAAATATATTATCTATAGTGTAGAATAATTTGGATACATATGTATTTAAATCGTTAGAATATACTACATCGCTCAATTCTATGGAATCAATTAATAATTCATTATAAGGAATGTAATTCATAATATTTAGATACAATATTTTAAAATGAACATATTTACGCAATTCATTTTATTTTAGTTTAGTTTATTTTATTTTAGTTTAGTTTATTTTAGTTTATTTTAGTTTAGTTTATTTTAGTTTATTTTGGTTTATTTCGTTTATTGATACAATTATAAATATAGTATTACTAAAATTTTTTATAATTTATATATATAATATTATAGAAATGGAATATTTACATTTAAATTTGTCAAATCCAGATAGTATAACTTTCGATAGTTTAATAAATAATAATTTATCAGATACTTCCCAAATGTCATTTGGAACAGAGTCACTCGGGGATTCTAATAAAGTCACTAAACAATCTGGTGGCGGTTTTTTAGATATATTTAGTTTAGATAATGTATCTGATTATGACAGAGAAGTACTCACTGCGGCAGAAGAGAAGAATTATGAAGTTGTTAAATATTTTGTTGTCAAAAATAAAATTAAAAATTATGGTATGACAGATAAAAGTGGTAATACATTACTTCACTATATTGCAAGAGATGCGATTGCCCACAATATTGATAATGAGTTGATTAAACATATACTTATGAACAGTAAATGTAAAAAATTTATTAATAAACAGAATAAGGATGGTGATACTCCCGCATTAGTAGCCTTAAAAAATGGTAATAATGAATTTGTAAATATGTTAAAAAAGGCTGGAGCAGATTTGTCTATAAAAAATAAGAATGATGAATATATTGGAGAAGAAACATCAATTACACCTGGCGAATCAGATGTTAATTTATCTGAGAACTATTCTGCAGTTGATAGGGATATTGAACCAGTAATTTCAAGAGTAATTACTATGTTTACAAGACCATCTCATCAATTAACTGCAGAAACAGATACTATGGTTAATACCCAGTCACCTAGAAGAGTGGATGTGGCCTTTGCTAAATTCAATATTTCACCATCTAGTGAACATTGTTCACAATCTGCACCTCCTTTAGATATGGGCGATAGCTCAATAAATACTGATCAATTTATTGAAATGCTTGTAAATAAATACAAGAGCAATAATCCAACTCCACAAGTACCACAAGCCCCACAAGCCCCACAAACTCCACAAGTATCACAAGCACCACAAACTCCACAAGTGTCACAAGCCCCATTAGAACCACCAAAACAACAAGGCGGTAATTATGCAGATAGTGATACTGATAGATTATTGGATAATTTGTTATCTAAATATGTTCAAGCTGGAGGTAATCTAAGTAATCTGACTAATACAAACAAAACAGAAAATAATGCGGACAGTAATACTGACAAATTATTAGATAATTTATTATCCAAATATAATAATATTAATAATCAAACTGGAGGTAATGTTGAGACTGATACCGAAAATTTTTTGAGTAATTTAATAAACAAATACACTCATCAATCAAATCAAATGGGAGCGGGTGATCATGGATCGTGTGGTCATTCAAATAACAATTTAAATAACAATCAAGCTGGAGGTAATAATAATAATTCTCGCATTGGACAAAGAAGATTATTAACCTATAAAGATCATGGTATAAATACCAATGTAAAATCAACCAGAGCAGAACACTCTGATGAACTTGGTAGACTACTAAATGAACAAGCTGGTGAAATTAGAAACCGTGTTTTCAATAAGGTTAAAAACATCCTAAAGGGAAGTAGTAATGCCAAAGTAAATGAATGTGTATCATATATAGAAGGCATTATAGATGAAGAATTTGTTGGTAATTCCAAACTCGATAAATCTGTAGAGTTAGAGAAGATGACATCTAAACCCAAAGCTGTTAATGACTTCAAAAAAGCGGGTGAAATTCATAAAAAGGTTGTAGAAATCATCAAAAAATTAATGAATGTAGATGATGAAGTGGCAAGAAATTATAAAGCTGCTTTATGGAAAATGGCTAAAGAAGAATTACCTGAAGCTGATAATCTTAAACAATCACAACGCATGGAAAAATTAGCCACTAAAAAAGTGTTAAATACAATTGATCCAAGTAAAGCCCATGAATTAAGATCGGAAAGTCAAAAACGTAGACAAGAACAGAGAGAAAAGAGAGAAAAGACAAACAACAAAGCAGATAAGGATATATCTGAGTCAAGTTACACCACTTCTAGCACATCCTCATTCACTTTACCAAATAACTCAAAATTATCTGATACAAGTTATAGTGTAGATAGTGTAAATAGTGTAGATAGTGATACAACCTCAGCAACATCACCATTTGCAAATAATATGTCTGCAAATTTTTCTGCTACTAGTTACAGTTATAGCGACCAATAAATATTTAAATAAACCATAAACCAACAACAACAACAACAACAACAACAACAACAACTTAACTGAATCGGCCACCATTAATATACCAAGTAATGCCATATTGAGTATCAGTTATCCATAAAAACCCAAGTTCAATTGTAAAATTACCTATTTTTGATTTTATATTATTGGGATTTAGTATAGTGTTAGATTCATCATAGAACACAGATTGAATAGTATTTTTATTTTTTTTTATATGTGTTCTAAGTAATGGATTAAAATCTCCATCTCTGGGTCTTATACATGATATATAAGTTTTGGTTTTTATACCATTTATTATTTCTTCAGGAATTTTATTATTAAGTTTTGTAGTAAAATTTTCATATTTTATATTAATAAAAAATTTATCCAACTGTTGTAGATATGACCAAAAATTGTACATATCATTGTTTTTTTTAAGTTCATGAAATTCCAAATTTACAATATCTTTGTAATTATATTTTTCTATTCCAAATGGTGTAAACATCGGTGGTGTTTTCAATCGTAGTCTGTTTAAAGTATTAAAATTTTTAATAAAAATCATGTAATTATTTTTAGTTTTTACAAATACAATATTGTACATATCAAATGAATCTATCATGTAATTAATTTTTTCCTCTATCATTTGTATATTGAGTATATATTATAAACTTTTAAATATACCCGTTATATATATAATTATACGATGTCATATATAGGACCATTAACACAGGATTTACTAAATACATGTATAAATGTATTCAACAAAAAACAAAATCGTCTAAAAATATCAAAACAAGTTATACATCCCATAATTTTAGAAATAAAACAATATTTTTATACATATTATCTGTTATTCATTATGTTACAATTTATCATCATATGCTTACTTATTTATGTTATAACTATTCTAAAAATTCATAAATAATTTATTAAAAAAATTTATATACTTTTAAAATCACACACTATAAAATTTATATACTTTTAAAATCACACAGAATAAAATTTATATACTTTTAAAATCACACAGAATATAATAATGTTGTGTATATATATAAATGCACATTATCATAAATATATTCTTTATATTTTTATTTCTAGTTGCAATATTCTATGCTAAATTTCCGGATTTATATAATGATAACTTTATTCAACATAAATTATTAATATTCATATCATTATTTTGTTTTCAATTTACCATTTTGATTTTAACAAAAATAATTAATAAATGTAAAATAGATGTCAAAGCTATTAGTTTTGATAGTTTGCTTATAGCTACTTCTGGTGTTATTGGATACTCTTTATACAATGATTTGTATTATTCTGGTACCACAATAAGTTTCTTTAACAATAACCCGAAATTTCAGTATATAAATATTGCGATTATTTTGGTACTCTTTATCACAGTAATAAAGATTATTCAAATGCTCCTAACATCAAAGAGTGACGATTGTATAAAATATGAATAATTTAAAACCATCCTTTTAAAATTTTATATATACTATATCTATAATATGTATAACTTGGATCTATTATATAAATTACTAAGATACACTGCACAAGCAGCAATAATATATTTATTTTTAAGATATTTTCCATATAGTAGATTAGATACAAAACAAGCGTTATTAGCGACTGTTATAATAACTATATTTTGTGTTGTTTTAGAAATATTGTCTAATATGTGTAGTTCGTCAAATAGTTCTGTCAACTCACACCATCCTGTGAATAAGATTGACAACTCTGACAACTCTGTTAGCGAAGAGAATTTATTAGAAAAATTTAATACTGATAAATGTGATACTTGTGTGGAACCATTTACCCCTACAGAAAATATGAAGGGTAAGTGTAGAATAGTATGTGATTCAGATAAATCGGATAAACCAGATAAAAAAATAGAGGGATTTACATCTAACTCTGAGTCTAACACTATGTCCAATACTGTGTCCAATTCTGGGTCTAATTCTGGGTCTCCAACTAATACTCAAATCAACAATCAAAACAATACTCAAACTGAACAGAATAATAATACCCAACAATATGGAAATTTGAATAATGATGATACCTATGGGTTTGGAGGTATGTTCTATGATGAAAATCCAGCCTACAATAGATTCAAAAATAATGATTTAGCACAATCTAGAAACACAGGTACTTATTATAGTCCTCCTCCTGCGGATTATGCATCTGATATGGAAACAAAAGCACAAATAGAATATAATGCTCAAACAACTGGTGGATACAGTAGTGCATATCAAACTAATGGACCCAAATCT
>Ga0207088_1084_pt1 | contig 18788 bp, 15 predicted proteins | sample Alteio_BWMinHeat_52_FD_153564 | JGI IMG/M metagenome (GOLD analysis project Ga0207088, IMG submission 153564) | Enriched cells from forest soil in Barre Woods Harvard Forest LTER site, Petersham, Massachusetts, United States -... | ecosystem: Environmental > Terrestrial > Soil > Temperate forest >... | reverse complement strand
ACAGGTCAGTTGCTGGGACATATCTCTGCTCTTTGGACCTTCCTCTATTCCAGATTGGATTCTCCAAAAAAAGAATCTCTTCTGCAGCTGCATAATACACAGGTTTTAACCATCTTGCGACTGATTGGCATCGATGATCCTAATGAGATAAAAAGTCACCTGGCAGAAGTAAGGACTGGGGAGGGGAAGTCGATTAGCTTAGGAATGTTAGCTACGTTATTTGCTTTGTTGGGTCATGAAGTCAGTGTCACCTGCTACAGTGATTATCTTTCCGATCGCGATTATAATGATTTTTTAAAACTTTTTAGAGAGTTAAATCTGATTAGTAAAATTACTTATTCCACTATCACGAGTCTGACAAATAGACTCATGTCGGGTCATCTACCCAACTATCGTGAATATATGGAAAAATTTCTAAAAAATGAACCTGTGCCATTATTTATTCAGCAGGGGAGAGAAAAAAAGGTCTTGCTAGTGGATGAAGTGGATGTCTTTGGGGACAAGTTTTATGAGCATACATATAATCCTGCATTCAGTATCCCTATACCTGACCTCCTTCTCTATATTTGGGAGAATAAGCAGTTATTTAGTTCGTTTGGGATAGAAGAAGCGGTTGCTAATTTAAGGAATACATCAGAGGTTCAAAATCTTATAAAAATTTATCCTAATTTGGAACCTCTTCTTCCCATGGAAATTCAAAAAATGCTAAATGCATTACAATTCTTTCCCGGTAAGAGAATCCTTCATAGATGTTTTCCTCAAGACAATCAAATTGGCTATATCGACAAGGCTGGAAATCTTGGTTTTGATCGCAGGACTTATCCTACAGCTTTTGCCTATCTATATTATAGCGAAGAGGGTGAAGAGAGAAAGATTTGCAATGAGGATTATAAGGAGCGCTTCTTATCAATGTCTATAGGTTGCGGTAGTATTGCTTATTATAAAATACCAGGTTTTTTTCCATTGAAATTTGGCTTAACGGCCACATTAAGAGGATTATGTCCCCAGGAAAATGCTATATTAAATAGATATAAATTTACTAAACGCTCAATCATTCCTTCTACGTTTAATAAAAAGGATATTGTGATTGAAAAAACATTAGTGATCTCTGGCGTGGATAAGGAATTTGAATATTTCCCCAAAATTCTAGAGGATATTGTAAGCAAGTGCCAAGCTGGTCGAAGCACTTTTGTTGTTTTCAAAAATACAAAAGCGGCCGATGAATTTAGTAAATATCTATCCATTCAGGAAGTTAGAACCTTACAGACTCCTGAGAAACTCACCGAAATGACTCGGCCAGAGGATAAACCTTCCATCATTTCTAGAGCGACTTTTCAAGGTACAACAACTTTAATAACACGCGTATTTGGTCGAGGCATCGACTTCGTTTGCCGAGATGAAGCTCTAAAGAGCTGCGGAGGTGTGCATATTATTGTGACATTTTATCCCAAAACGCTTGTAGAGGAGATACAAATCAGGGGTAGAACATGTCGCCAAGATGATGAGGGCAGTATTAGAAAAATTTTATTTAAACCAGACCTAATAAGGGCGAAGTTACTTCTTGAAGAAATATTTGAGAAGGGAGAAGAAATCCTTGATTATGATCAGTACTTATCAGCTAAACGCGAAGAATTATCTTCCCTACGATGGGCAAAAACTGCTGGTATTTTGGAAAGAAATAAAAAACTTCATAAAGAATCGCGTGCTTTAGCTAGTAATATCGAACAAAGCCGTAACGATGAAGGAGCAAAAGCTGCTGTCTATAGCTTTTTTGGAGTGACCCCTCCCCCTACACTTTAGGGTGTTTGTCTAAAAATGCGGCCCTGCGAAATGGTGAGGAGGTGTGGGGAGGGGTTTAACTCTGGCAGGGATCTTGGAGAGGTGAGGAAAACCTGACCAAGGCTTGGAAGCAGTGATAAAAGGATCTCTTCTCTTTTTTTATCTAAAAAAATTCCCATGTCATCGATGCAAAAAATAGGAAAATCCTCTGTTTTGTCTTTCAGAAGCTGCCACTCGGCCATCCGCAAAGCTGTGATAATACCCCGCTTCTGGCCTTCGCTTGCAAAGGAGCGAGCCTCTTTTCCATCAAGCACAATCGATAGGTCCTCTTTATGGGGTCCAATACTTGTATATCCCAATAGTAGATCTTTATTCCGCGTCTTAGCGAGCATCTCTTGAAATATCTCTTTGGAAGAGAGTGAACTCTTGTATTTAAGTGTCAGCTCTTCTTTGTCAAACGAGAGAAGCTTCTGGATCTCGTGAGATTTTTTTTCTAACTCCTCTGCCTCCCTGACTCGCTCTTGGATAAGATAAGCTCCTGAAATGGCCATCTGCTCTTCCCACACTTCAATAGAATGGCTTCTTTTTTGTCTCAAAAGAGTATTTCTCTGCTTTAAAGCCTTCTCATAACGGCGAAAATGGTGGAGGTAGAAGGGATTTGTTCGCGCGATATGCAAATTTAAGAACTGCCGGCGCTGCAAGGGAGGACCCACAATAAGAGCGCGATCTTCTGGAGTGATAATCACTCCCAAAATAATCCCAAAAAGAGAACTTAAGGTGGGTATGGGAGTCTGGTTTAAAATGATAATCCGCTCCTTTTCATGGTATGTCATCTTTAGGGTCTGTTCTATTCCAGCCTTTTCAAAATGCGCCTCTAAATAGAAGGAGGAGCATCCAAAGTAAGGAAGGTCTGACAAGTTAGAAGTCCTAAAGGAGCGTCCTGTCATCAAGAGATAAATTGCCTCTAAAAGATTGGTTTTGCCTTGGGCATTCTTACCAATAATTGCATTGAGTTGAGGAGAGAATTCGAAGCACTCACTTTTGTAGTTGCGAAAATCTTTAAGATATAACCGCTTAAGAATGTGCATCAGAAAGGCGCATCGGCATAATAACAAAGAGGCCGGCACTTGAATCGGTAATAACCCCTGGGTTATAGGGGTCAGAGATACGGAGAGTCACGGTCTCATCTTTACTGTGACGCAGGATATCAAGGAAAAAGTGGGGATTAAAGGCAATTTCCAGCTTCTCTCCCTGGTAATTGATAGGCATGCTCACTTTACCATCGCCTATGTCGGCACTATTGGCAGTCAAGATAAGCTCGCCCGGCACAAAAGTGAAGCGGACAGAGTGGGAGGAATCGCTTGTAAAAAGGGAGATCTGCCTTAAAAGGGTGATGAGCTCTTCCCGGTGTAATGTGACGAAAATTTCAGCTTCTGTTTGGATCACCTGTTCAAAGTCTGGGTAGTCGCCTGAGAGCAGTTTAGAGATCAAGATACCATTGCCAGATTCGACAGCTACTTTGTCTTCGGATAGATAGATAGTGGCCTCAGCATTATCATCGACGCTTTTTAAAAGTTCATCGACAGCCTTGAGGGGTAAAATATAATCTCCGGAAAAATCGGCAGGCAGGGGAACCTGAGTCTCCGACTTAGCCAACCTTTTTCCGTCGGTGCCGACAAAGATCGCCTTTCCTTCTTTAACACGCATTAATACGCCTGTTAAAACATAGCGGCTCTCCTCTTTAGAAACGGCAAAACTTGTTCGGAAGAGCATCTCTTTTAAAATCCCTCCACTTATCTTGAACTGTGTTGCCTGCGACATATCGGGCAGTGCTGGGTATTCGCTTTTGTCCATTCCGTGCAGACGGAAAGAGGAGGAGCCAGTTTGGATTTGAGCCATCTCGCCAGGAGAGGCGCTAACCTCGAGGTTTGTATCAGTGAGTTCTCTTAAGAGTTGAAAAAAACGGCGAGAGGGGAGAGAAATGGCTCCCTTCTCTTTCACTTTTGCGGGAAGGTGCGCTCGAGCGCCCACTGTCAAATCTGTTGCTGTAAGAATGAGTTCATCGCTTTCAGCCTCTATGAGAAAGTGGGAGAGGATAGGGACTGTTGCATTTTGAGGGACAACATTTTGGATTTTACGGATCAGCTCAATCAAATCCTGCTTTGAGACAACAAATTTCATAGTGGGGTCCTCTTCCCGATAAGGAGAAACTAAAATACTTGAGAAGATAGCCCATTGTCAAGTGGAAGAAAACCCAAAGCTCAGGTTATACTTGCTTCTTTATAACGAAATACTGAAATGAATAAGAAAAATACCTCTTCTAATGATCTTGCCGTCAATAGACGGGCATCTTATGATTATGAAATTCTAGAAACCTATGAAGCTGGAATCAGCCTCCTTGGGACTGAGGTAAAATCTTTGCGGGATAGCGGCGGTAACCTGCAAGAGGCCTATGTCAGGGTTATGGATGATGAAATTTGGCTTATTGGGGCAAGTATCGCTCCCTATAAGTTTGGCGGGCAGCTCTTTAACCATGAGGAGAGGCGCGATCGAAAACTCCTTATGCACAAAAGAGAGATTCTACGCCTCAAAGAGGGTGTGAAGCTCAAAGGATTAACCCTTATTCCCCTCGCTCTTTATCTTAAAAGTGGAAAGGTTAAACTCAAAATTGCTCTTGGACGCGGCAAGAAAAGGCATGATAAAAGAGAAGCCCTTATCTCCCGGGAAAAACAGCGGGAAGTCGAACGCGCTACCCGCCACTTCACCTAAAAGACAATTGCACCACAGAGACCACGAGAGAGAGAGGAGAAAAACAGGATAGGCAAGATAGGGATAATTATTTTCTCTCTGTAATCTCTGTGGTCTCTATCTCGACTTTAGGATTTCTTGTGATTCAAAAAATCCTTGAGCCCGCGTCTGTGGTGATTAAATTTTTGTATTTAACCTTTAAAGCCTTAGGAACGGGTTTGGATCCAAAATTGGATTTCCGGAAATCTTTTTTTTAGTTCACTACCAAAAAGAGTGGCCTCTTCGGGAGTTTGAAAGAGCATAAGAGCCGTAGCAAAAGCATCCGCTTGCATGCAGCTTTTAGCAACAACTGTAACAGAGGCAATCGATCTTTCACTGACCCTCATGGGAGCTTTTGTATGGGGATGAATGATATGAGAGTAGGTGGTATTATCAACTTCCCAGAAGCTCCAGGTATCACCACTTGTGGCAATAGCTTCATTCTCAAGCGAAATAGGCTGAAGGGCATGAGAAAAAGAGATGGGAGAGATGCCGACTCTCCAGGGGCGACTTGTAGAGTGGTTTCCAAAAGCTCGGATCTCCCCTCCCCATTCTACAAGGCCATCTTCAAATCCAAGAGCCTGTAAACGCTCTGTTAAAAGATCTACGCAATACCCTTTGACACATCCGCAAAAGTCGAAAGAAGCATTCTCATGCTCCTTCCAAAAAAGCCCTTTCTCATGATGGATTTTATCCCAACCGCAGCAAAGAGAGACCCTCTCAATTTCTTCGGGCGAGGGGAGCTCTTTTGCAAGCAAATTTCGCTTCCAAAGTGAGTAGAGGGGAGAGATGGTTGGATCAAAGAGAGAGTCCGTTTGATAGACAAGCTCGTAGACTTTTTGCAGAAAAAAGAAGAGCTCTTGGCTTATTGGGACTCTTTTATTAGCTGGCAGATTGTTTAGCCTTGATATTTCGGAATCTTTATTCCAGTTATTATAAATTGCATCGATTTTATGAAATATAGCATGGATCTCTTCTTGTATGGATTTTTTTTGTTCGCTGTTTAGTTTTTGGGGAATCAATACCTTGTAGGGGATAGTCATGGCAACTCCTTCAAAAGAGGCCCCTTTTTCGGGTGCGTTGCAGGAGGCTAAAAAAATAAGCAGCAAGAGAAGGTATAGTCGATTCAGTTTCAAAAGGCACATTGGACCGCGCCAAAGCCCCGGGGTTGAATGATCGTAAGTTGAGGCGTATTGATTAATATTAATCAACTTACGATCATTCAACCCCGGGAGCTTTCGCGAGGCTCCAATGCACCTTTTGAAACTGCATCGACTATATTTCATTGGGATCTTTTGAGGCGGCTTTGGAGGGTATTATGGAGAAGGCAGGCAACAGTCATCGGGCCTACACCCCCGGGAACGGGAGTGATGGCCCTACAGAGTGGAGCAACATCTTTAAAATCGACATCGCCAACAAGGCGGTATCCTTTAGAAGTTGAGGGGTCTGTAATTCTATTATTGCCCACATCAATTACAATAGCTCCCTCTTTGACCATCTCTTTTTTTACAAAAAGAGGAGAGCCCATCGCTGCAACAAGGATATCTGCCGACTTTGAGATCTCTTTTAAATGGAGGGTCTTTGTATGGGCAACAGTGACGGTTGCATTGCAACCCGGTTTTTTTTGCATTAAAAGATTGGCAAGAGGTTTTCCCACAATATGGGATCTACCAAGAATCACAACATGTTTGCCTTCGATGGAAAGAGAGGAGCGTTCGAGGAGAATCTTGATTCCAAGGGGTGTACAAGGGATAAAGCCCGTATCGAGCCCGAGGAGCAGCTTACCTAGGTTTTGTGGGTGGAATCCATCAATATCTTTCTCAGGCAGTATTGATTCAACAATCCGATTTTCATCAATATGAGAGGGTAGGGGAACTTGCATGAGTATCCCATCCACTTCGGGGTCATCATTTAACTTATCCACATAGTGTAGAAGTTCTTTTTCGGTAGTGGTCTTTGGAAGTTTAATATCAATTGTGATGATACCTACCTCTTTGCACGCCTTTGTCTTAGCCCCAACATAGGTTAAGGAGGCTGGATTATCCCCAACAAGGACAACGGCAAGGGTGGGTCTTCTTTCTCTGCATTTTTGTAAAATCGCTTCCCTGATTTCGGTTTTAATCTGAGTTGCGATCTCAACTCCGGATATAATCATCGAGCTCTCCTTCTATTAAACATTTTACCAAGCGATCCGGTTAAAAGGAAGGGAAGTGCAAAAAAGAAAAGAGCGTAGAGAAGATCAAAAAAAACCATACCCAAAAGATCTGTGAGAGCCCATCGCCAGGAGAGGGTGATTTTCCCACCAAAAAGGGCAAAAGCTCCAGCTTCCAAGCAGGTAAAGAGAAGTGAAAAGATACCGCACATCAGAGGCACAGTTGAGAGTTTATCCTCAAAAAAATTGAATTTTTGAGTATAGAGGACCAGAAGAGTAATGCAATAAATAAGAGGGGTAAGCCCAAAAAATGGATGAGAAGAGGCTAAATCAAAAAGTGTGCCGCAAAGAATTCCTCTTAACAAAACCGGGAAGAGAGGAAAACGATAGATAGAAAGTATAAGATAAGGAGCAAAAAAAAGAGGGCGGAAAGAGGGAAAAAAACTTGGTGAGATCAGCAGGAGGAAAAAGCCAATACAAAAGCTAAATCGGCTCCGACTTTTTTTAGAATGCATTTTTGGAAAAAAGAAGAAGGGGGATTGTTTTAGCAATTAAAAGCATATCAAACCAGAAGGAGCGCATCTCTACATATAGGGCATCAATCTCAATTCTCTCACGAAAAGTGATGCTGCTTCTGCCAGAGGTCTGCCAAAGCCCTGTAATTCCCGGACGCAGAGAAAGGATTTGAGATGCCCACATTCCCAAATGATCTCTTTGAGACTCCAAGTAGGGCCTTGGACCTACAACACTTAACTCTCCTTTTAAAACATTCCAGAATTGAGGCAGTTCATCAAGGGAACTTTTTCGCAAGAGTCGTCCTACAAAGAAGGTGCGGGGATCTTTTTTTAATTTCTGATATTGATCCCACTCACTTTTGAGAGAAGGATTTTCATCTAAAAGATTTTGCAAAATGCTCTCAGCTCCATCTACCATTGTCCGGAATTTTAGACAGTGGAAGGATTTTCCTCCCCGGCCTATCCGCTTTTGCCGATAGATAGCAGGGCCTCTTGAGCTTAAGCGGACACTTATTGCAATCAAAAGGAAGAGGGGAGAAAAAAAAAGTAAAACAAAGAGACTAAATGAGATGTCAAACATCCGTTTTAAGATGATGTGTTGAATAAAGGATTGTGATGAATGAAGAACGAGTGTTTGGCTTCGCATAGGAGACCATTAAATAGAAAAGTTGAGAAAGATTCAAGGTAGATCTTGATCTATTAATCAAATTTTGATAATGTGATTTTTGTAATCTTAAAAAAAGAGGAAAAACTCATGCATGGAACTGGCAACAAGCAAGGCTCTTCACCTTATGCACCGCATATACCTGTACCACCAACCCAACCTCCTTCTAATCCAGCAGTCTATCTTGGGCCGCCCCCTTCGCGACCTCCACCATCCCCTCTAACATCAAATCATACTGTAAAGCATGTTGTAATTGGCTCCCAACCCAGCTACATCCCCACTCAACCCCCATTTGGTTATTCCTCCTCACCCACAAACTTCCCAACTCCACCATTTACCACTTCAACGACACACCATTACCATACGAATGATCATTACCCCATAGTACGTCCTTCTTACAATGGAGGGAGAGCAACTAGCTGCGGATCGATGGCCTCCTCATGTCTTGCCATAATCGTTGCAGTTGCCATTCTTGCTCTCTTGATTATATCCTTGAGTAATGGTTTCTACTATTAAAGAGAAGTAGACCACGGACTCGAGTTGAGGTATTCATGTTTCGATTTGAGAGAGAATATTCGTAGCAATCTCTTTAAGAAGAAAAGTGTCGCGGGGCAACTGGTTTAGGATATCTGAGAGTGACAAGAAGAGCATCTTAGCTTTCTCGTGCGCACAATCAAGCCCAAGAAGAGAGACGTAGGTTGCCTTCGCTTTTGCAGCATCTCCACTTATAGCTGTCCCATGCTTCTGCTTTGGCTTTGTAACATCCAGGATATCATCGACAATTTGAAAAAGCAGCCCAAGTTTTTCTCCAAAAGAGGCAAGGATCTCCCTTTCAGTTGAACTTGCACCCGCCATGATAGCCCCAAAAAGAAGGGAGGTTTTTATTAGGGCTCCTGTTTTATGGGAGTGGAGAAATTCTAAGTCATTTAAGGGAATTTTTTTTCCCGTCATCGCTAAATCCATCACCTGACCCCCGACCATCCCCTCGCCGCCTGCGGCAGCGCAAAGAGATTTGATAAGTTCGAGTTGAATTGCCGAGGGAAAAGGGCTTCTCGCAATCACATCAAAGGTGTAGGTAAGAAGATAATCCCCAACAAGGATAGCATGCCCCTCGCTTGTGACTTTGTGAAGGGTGGGAATCCCTCTTCTGAAATCATCATCATCCATGGAGGGTAGGTCATCATGGATAAGAGAGTAGGTATGGAGAAGTTCTAAGGCACAGGAGGGATCTAAAGATTGCTCAAGAGGGCCTTCCAGTATTTCGACTGCAGCCATGCAAAGCAGGGGGCGAATCCGTTTGCTCTTGGCAAGCAGGCTATATCGAGCTCCGTCATAAAGAGAGGAGAAAGGGCTTTTTTTTGAAGGAATAAGCTCCTCCAGCCTTTTTTCAATAAGGCTTTTATGGAGAGTAAAAAAATCAAGAACCCCTGCTTCTTCTTTTTTCATTATAAATGCGTCCAATCCAGAATCACTTTGCCGCTATTACCTGATAGCATGATCTCAAAGCCTTTCTCAAACTCCTCCATGGGGAACTCATGGGTAATAACCGGGGTCACATCGAGTCCGCTTTGAAGCAAATGGAGAGTTTGGAACCAGGTACGAAAGATCTCTCTGCCATAGATTCCTTTTATCTTAAGCATTTTGAAGATCACTTGGTGCCAGTTAATTATGGCGCCTGCCGGAAGAATACCAAGGAGCATGATCTCTCCACCGCAGGCAGTGAACTCTCCAAGAGATGCAAAAGCTTGAGGACTGCCAGACATTTCCAGGCTCACATCAAATCCATATTGAATGTCTAGCTCCTTCATCGCATCTCCAATACTCTCTTTTGAGACATCGATGATGCGGGAGGGTTGAAATTTTTTTGCAAGTTCAAGGCGATAGGGGTTAAGGTCCGAGATCACAACAGTGCGAGCCCCTGCCTTTTTTGCAAGAGCAATTGCCATAAGGCCAATAGGGCCAGCTCCGGTAATAAGCACATCTTTGCCAACAAGTTCTGTAGAAAAGGCTGTATGTACTGCATTGCCTAGAGGATCAAAGATCGTAGCAATTTCATCAGGAATTTCATTGGGGATTTTAAAAGCATTCTCTTCTGGAAGTGATAGATACTCTGCAAAGCATCCATCTCGATTGACTCCAATGCCTCTTGTGTTAGGACAGAGCACACGCCTTCCATTTTTGCACTCTCGGCAATGGCCGCAAGTGAGGTGACCCTCTCCGGAAACACGGTCCCCTGGAGCAAAATCAACAACTTTAGAGCCTACTTTTTCAACAATTCCAACAAATTCATGGCCAATAATTGAGGAGAGAGGCAGAGTTTTAGCTGCCCATTCATCCCATTTATAAATATGGACATCAGTCCCGCAAATGGATGTCTTGCGGATTTTAATCAGAATATCGCGCTCGCCAATTTGAGGAATTGGCCTCTCTTCTATAACAAGGCCGAGCGCAGGATTTTTCTTTACTATTGCTTTCATAATATTATTAAGTTTAAGTTATTTATAGATGGTGATTAAGCAATCACACCAAGCTCTTTGCCAACTTTTTCAAAGGCTTGGATTGCCTGATCTAATTCATTTTTTGTATGAGCTGCACTCATTTGAGTACGAATGCGAGCAGTCCCTTCAGGAACAACGGGATAAAAGAATCCTACAACGTAAATTCCTAAATCAAGCATCTTTTTGGCAAATTCTTGCGTTAGTTTAGCATCTTTTAGCATCACAGGGATAATTGGGTGGTCTTTGCCCGCAAGTTTAAAGCCGAGCAGCTCCATTTTTTTTCTAAAGTAGCGGGCATTTTCAAAGAGCTTGTGGCGCAGCATCTCTCCTTCTTCTTCCAAAAGGTCAAAGACAGCCAAAGAAGCTGCTGCGATAATCGGGCAGAGACTATTAGAAAAAAGATAGGGTCTTGAACGCTGTCGTAAAAAATCTATAATTTCCTTCCGAGAGGAGACATAGCCTCCTGAGGCTCCCCCAAGGGCTTTACCAAGAGTTCCTGTGAGAATGTCCACCCTTCCCATAACGTTCCAATATTCATGCGTTCCACGTCCGGTCTCTCCTAAAAAGCCGGTAGAATGGCAATCGTCAATCATCACAAGAGCCTGATATTTATCAGCTAAGTCACAGATTGCCGGGAGATTTGCAATGATTCCATCCATAGAAAAGGCTCCATCTGTCGCAATCATCCGGAATCTGCAATCTTGCGCTTCTTTGAGTTTCTCTTCTAAATCGCGCATATTATTACTCTCATAGCGGAAACGCTTTGCTTTGCAAAGGCGGATCCCATCGATAATGCTAGCATGATTTAGGCTATCTGAGATAATTGCATCATCAGGCTGGAGAAGGGTTTCAAAAAGGCCCCCATTTGCGTCAAAGCAGGAGCTATAAAGAATTGTCGACTCTGTCTTTAGAAAATGAGATATTCGTTTTTCCAAATCGAGATGAATTGTCTGTGTGCCGCAAATAAAACGGACAGAGGCAAGACCATACCCATATTTTTTTAGGCTAAGTTCAGCGGCTTTGATCACTTTGGGATGGTTAGCAAGCCCCAGATAGTTATTGGAACAGAAATTTAGAACATGGCGGTCATTAGAGAGGGTGATTTCCGATTGTTGAGGAGATGTGATGACCCGTTCTTCCTTATATAGACCCGCATTTTTAATTGCGCTGATCTCGTCTTGAAGGTGGTTAAGAAACTTTTGGTCCATTACAGATCCCCTATTGTTGTTGCTCGAGTTTTCCCTTTTTAAGATAAAAGACTTGATTACAAAGCTTTGCAAGCTCTTTGTCATGAGTGACAATCACAAGTGCTTTATGGAATTTTCGCGTTAGGTCGAAAAGAAGATGGTGGACTTTTTCTGAGGTCTCGCTATCGAGATTGCCAGTAGGCTCATCTGCGAGGATGATTTCAGGATCATTGCAAAGAGCGCGGGCCAAAGCAACCCGCTGCTTTTCTCCTCCCGAAAGAAGCTTAGTCATAAAGTGAGAGCGGCTGTCTAACCCTACAAGGCTAAGAAGTTCTTGGGCTCTTTGGTGGGCTGAAGATCCCTTGTGGATAGGCTTTTGTCCAATAAGGGCTGGCATTAAGACATTTTGAATCGCAGAGTAATCCTCTAGAAGATTAAAGGCCTGAAAGACAAATCCAATATGCAAATTGCGTAAAAATGCGGCTTTGGAGGGGGTAACAGGTTGCCCGGCAATTGTAATATTCCCCTCGTTCGGTCTTTCAAGAGTGCCTAAAATATGTAAAAGAGTGCTCTTACCCTCACCTGAGGCGCCCATGATTGCAATGCTCTGACCTAAATGAAGGTCGAGGGAGACATTTTTGAAGATATCTAAAGGCTCAGGGTAATAAAAGCTCTTAGAGAGCTCTCTAGCTTGGAGAATGGGGTTTTTATTTTCGTATGCCACTTAAGCTTACTCCGAGCGTAAAGTTTGAGAGGGTTGTATTCTTGCTGCTTTAATCGCCGGAATCACCCCAGCTAAGATAGAAATCACGATTGTAGCAGCAATGACAAAGCCAAGAGCATTGAGGCTAAGAGAATTTGGGAGCTCTGAACCATAGAAAGCTTGATGGAAAGCCTCATGTCCCTGAAGAAAATTTAAGAGAGAGACAAGAGAGTGGAGATATTTTAGAGTTAAAATCGCACTGAGAGTTCCAAGTAAGCTGCTAAAAAGACCAGTGATTAAACCGCACATCCCAAAAATAAGCCCGATGCGAAATTTTGAAGCGCCCATGGATTGAAGAATGCCTACCTCTTTTCGCTTATCATTGACAAGGAGAATGAGCATGGAGATGATATTGGAACAGGCTACGATCAGAATAATCAATGCAATCAATGTGAAGAGTGTCTTATCGCTTTGAAGTTGTTGAAATATCGGTTGGGTCAGCTCGTAATCAGCAAAAGATTCCACCTTCCAGTATTTATCAAGATTGTTTTTTTCAAGAGCTTTTTGGATGGCCACTTTTGCTTTGGGGGCATCTTGAAGCTGAGGTAGCCAGATGGAGATGCCATTGCCAATCATTCCATCGGAAAAGCTGTAGTTTGTCCGAAGGAGCGCAGTGACTTTAGGATCGGTTAAGATAATTCTATTTCCTGCAGGCATTAACCCAGGATCATAAAACCCGGCGACGTAGATCGGAAGGCGCATCTCTTGAAAACCGCTTGCCGATTCCCGTGTATAGGAAATTGTCCCCTGGTCACCCAAATGCGCGCCATTATCCCTATAGCTTTTGGGTAAAACTATACCCTCGCCAAGAGAGTTTTGGAAGGGGATGAAGAAGCCTTTTTCAGCATGCTTGTGGATCCAATAGGGAGCGCTCTGGCTGCTTTCTAAAGAAGAGACTCTCTTAATATTGAACCCTTTAAAAGGAAGGGTACCCTGAATGGGGATGCCCTGTATCTTACCGGCAATTTCAAATTGTAGATCGGAGAGTTTTTTTGCGCTCTGTAGCGAATCTCTTAAAAATTTCGCTGCAAACTCAACTCCACCAACAATAAAGAGAGCGGAGTCCACCTCGGAGGCTGGATCTTTGAGAGAGGAGAAGAGAAGAGATCCCTCCTCAAAATGGAGATCGCCTATCAGTGGCTCATATCCATAGGTTGAGAGTAGATGAGCCGTAGAGTCGACCTTTTCTATACTCTCTGGAATGTAGACCTTCAAGATTTTTCCTTGATGCAAAAGAGCTACTCCTCTCAATGTTGCACTCTTCGGGTAGAGAGATTTCGGAAGCAACGAGCCCTCTTTGGCAGTCTCAAAAGTTTCAATATTAATGTGGTCAAAAAAAGGAATCAGGCGATTTTGAAACGAAAGGGATGTCTCTTCTCTTTTTTTGCCAAGCATTTCTAAAAGATTTGAATAGTCTGCGCTGCTCATGGGCAAGAGCATTGAAGTTAAGCGCTTGTTTGCATTCTCAAAAGAGGCGATATAAGAGACCTGGTTTAAGATAGTCTCTTTAGGGCTTTCGGAGAGAAGGGGAGGGCTTGTGTTGCGGATAAGCTCGAGTTTTAAGTTTCCAAAAGCCACTTCATACTCATGGGCTGATAGATGGGAGAATCCATCAGCTTTAAAAATCGTCTCCCATCCCTCTTTTACAAGATCTTTGATAGAGCCATCCTGATGCATATCCGGGGTTGGAAAATCTTGAGGAAGCTCTGAATCGAAACTCGGATCGTAAGGATTGGTCGCAATTGCCTGAAGCTTTTCTCCAATGCTCTTATTGGAATAATTAGAGTCGGCGCTCACTCCATCTATCTGGTAATAATAAGAGTGATAGTAGGCATCTTTTGGAGTCATGCGAAGGGGGGCGTTTAAAGCGACGAGCTCTTCCACCCATTTTTTTTCAATTCCTTCTGTAACAGAGAGAAAAACAACAACCAGCCAGACGACAAGAGAGATCACCAAGATCGAGACAAGTGAGATGATCGATACGGATAGTTGGCGCCGCTTAGGAAGAAGGTACTTTAGGGCAACAGAGAGCTCAAAGCGCATAGGCTATCTTTTCTCAAATTTATTAACGCAAGCGAATGCTTGCGTTAGATTATTTTGCCTCTTTAAAAGTCACATGACGACGCAAGGTTGGATCATACTTTTTGAGCTCCAGGCGGCCTGTCGTCTTTTTTTTATTTTTTGTCGTCCAGTAAACAAATTTGCTCTCTGAACTCTTCAATTTTATCGGTTCACGGTTTTTGCTAGCCATAAGTTAACACCTTATCGTTCATTGAATATATCTATAGAGCATACAGTCTAGTCAATTAAGTGATAACCTTCAAGAATTTTGGTGTATTGAAATCGACGCAACTGTAAAATTGACCCTTTTTATCATGGACCAAATCTATGCAATACCCTCCCAATAGTCAAAATAAAGTTAGTTTTACAAGTCTTGGCTGTCCCAGAAACCTTGTTGATACAGAAGTCATGATAGGCATACTAGTCCATGCAGGATATGAGATGACGGGTTCTCTTGAAGAGGCCGACTACCTTGTTGTTAATACCTGCGGCTTTTTGGAAGCAGCGCGTCAAGAATCCTCCGAGACGATCAATGCACTTTTAGCAAATAAAAAAGAGGGCGCTAAAGTGATTGTGACAGGATGCATGGTCTCTCATAATAAAGAAGATCTTAAAAATCGCTTCCCCAATGTCCATTTTTTCCTAGGGGCTGGCGATGTAGAGGGGATTTTAAAAGCTGTCCAATCAGATGCTCGAGGGGAAATTTTCGGCTCGGCAAAGAGCTATTTGGAAGCGGGAGAGGTTCCTCGTACTCTCTCGACACCACTCCATTACGCCTACCTGAAAATCGCCGAAGGGTGTAAAAAAGCCTGTGCCTACTGCATTATTCCCAAAATTAAAGGGCCTCTAAAGAGCAAAAGCGAAGAGCAAGTTCTTAAGGAATTCCGCTCTCTTATCAATCGGGGAGTCCAAGAGGTGGTCTTAATTGCTCAGGATCTCGGCGATTATGGGAAAGACAAGGGCGCAAAAGAGGGGAAGCTTGCCTCTCTTTTAAATAAAATTCTTGAGATTCCTGGCAATTACTGGCTTAGGCTTCTCTACCTTTATCCTGATGAGATCACAGAAGATCTCATCGCAGTGATTCAAAATGACCCCCGCGTCTGTAAATATCTTGATATGCCGATTCAGCATATTAATGATGCTGTTCTAAAAACAATGCGCCGCACCACAACCGGACAAGAGATTAAAGAGACAATTTCAAAGCTTCGCAACAGAATTCCCGGCATCAAGATCCGTACCAGTTTAATTGTGGGTTTTCCAGGTGAAACGGAGGAGCAGTTCCAAGAGCTTGCCGCTTTTCTCAGGGAGTATCCTTTAGATCAGGTGGGAATTTTTAAATATTCCAATGAGCCCGGAGCTTTTTCTTCAAGGATGGCCGGGCAGATCGACGAGGAGATAAAGGAACGCAGATTAAAAGAACTTGCCGCCATTCAGCAAAATGCAGTGACAGATCTCAATAAGAAGATGATTGGTCAAAAGTTGGAGGTCATTATTGAGGGATATCACCCTGAATCCGATCTATTGATGGTGGGACGCTACTATGGTCAATGTCCTGAGATTGATGGTCAAATTATTATTAATGAGCATTCAAAGGTGCAAGCGTTTGGCAAGAGATATTCGGTTGAGGTGACAGATTTTGCAGGGTATGATCTTGTGGGTCGGGTCATTGCGCGGACCTCTGAAAAGAAGAGTTCCAAGCTCCAACTTTGTCTCTAAAATTATCACCACCACAGAGCCCACAGAGATTTGTGGGCTCTATGCCTTTGCGTTAAAATAATTCAGAGGTCTCGGTGGTGATGATTTAAAAAAATAGCTTTGCATTTATTTATTCTTTAAATTCCTTTATAATTCTCTCCAACAAGATGTATAATTTGGTTTTTGTTAAATGTCTTCTGTAGAGCAATCTGCTAGGCCTATTGATGCATATAACCTTCTCTCTCGAGAAGAGGTGTTGGCCAAAGAGCAAAAGCGCAATAATGTTTTAACAAATAGAGCGTCGAGACAAGCAAAGCTCAATCAAACAGATGGTTTTTCTTATAAATTTCGAGAACTGCTTATCAAAATCATTCATGTTGCAATCCCACTTATTGTGATTGGCTGCTCTTCAGTGCCTTTTTTTGTTCCAAATGTGGTATGGCTCCCTTTCGTAGGAGTTGGAGTTATGCTACTCTTGATGTTTATACAAAGTCAGTTTGAAAGAAAAGTATTTGATATTAAAAGACGAGAAGAGGCCTACCAGAACCTTGGAGGCATGCTAAAAAGCGATAAACCCCGGGTTATATTTCCTGTAACAAGAGCCGACCTCCTTGAAGATCATCGATGGTTTTCAGATCTTGTCAAGCCAACTGTGGAGAGTCGGTTTGAGGAAGATGAGGGAAGTAAACGCCGCTCTCCCCGCGGGCTTGGCTGTGTTGCAGGGATGAATACCTCTCATAAAGTAAAGGAGAGCAAAAAGGCTTTAACAGACATAGATGCACCCATCTCGTTTAAATTTCTCTCAGCCGGAGGGATTTCAGGTGTGGAAGATGCCTACCGTGAAAAATCCATGGATAAGCTTGTCAATCGATCCGGGATTTTACCCTCCGATACTCTTGCAAGTGCTAAGGAGGGGATTAGATCCTATGTTAGGGGGCAGCTTTCAGGACAGCCAGATAATGATTCTCTTACCGCACACGAAGAGGTATTCGAAAAAAAGCTTGTTCGTCTCAAGTTGGATGCCCTTTTAACTTCAAATCCGTTTACAGAAAGCATACTTGGTTACCCCAACATCGATAAACTCAAGCAGGAGAACCCTAATGAGGCTGCACGTTCTCTTTGGGGATACCAGAAGATTCTTTTGGGAAAGCTGGATGATGTTCATAAGCAGTGGAGGATGAGTTTACCATTTTTTGAAGAACGTGACTCTTTTATCGCTTACATTACAAAGTTGAAAAATTTGTTTGAAGAATATGCTTCCGAGGTAGAGATGGAAGTGGTTGATGAGGCGCTTCCAAGAAAGCTTCGCTCTCTCACCGTCCAAATAGAGGAGGCAATATGCTTCATAAAAGAGGAGACCAGGGGTGATCCTGCAATGCATCTTGCAAAAGCAAAGCGGATCTTGCGTCAATGCCGCCAAAAGATGGGAGCTGAAGAGGCTGAGCTTAATGCTAAAAAGAGTGCGCCCCCTGCTAGTTGGCAAAAGATAATCCAGAAAAAAAGAGAGATTCAAGCGCTTGAATATCAGCTTACCCAAATTGAATCAGCTCTTACAAAGTTGAAAGGTCAGGCGAGTTTAACGGCTAGCCAAAGAGAAAAGATTCGGACTCTAAGAAACAGCCTTTCTAGCCTTATCTTTGAAAAAATTAAACCCTTTGCCATGAGATATGATATTGCAAAGGAGGAGGGTGTCCAAAAGAGCGTAAAAGAAATTTTTACCCAAGATATCCTTCCCGATTTACAAAGGGCATTTTGGCCCAAAAAAGTGAAAATAGAACGTCCTAATTTGCCCAAAAAATCAGATTATTATCTGGATGATAAGGGTAGAGGTTATTATTTTAGTCATTTTACCCCTCTTGATGTTGCTAAACGTAAAAGGTATGCTATTGATAAACAGCATTCCCAAATAGACTGGAAGCTATCTATTGTAGATCGGGTCAATCGGCTTTTTCTAGATGCGTTGCTGAGCGCTGTGATGCTCACTGTGACAGGGATTTTCTATTATTGGTATCCAAACACCACAGTGCTTGCCTTATTAACAACTGCTGACTGTGCGATTGCATTGATTCGTCTTGGGGTAGAATTTTGGATGCCAGAGAGTGATGAAAAGAAAAAACATCTGAGGATGCAGCGTTTAGTGGCCCCCCACTCCGATGGATTAGAGCCTCCGGCGAGTAAACCGATTGTGAAAGAAGTTTATGATGTAGCGAATCGCTATGGTCTTAGAGGTATTGAGACAAGTGATGGCTATTTGCGTGACGGGGGTGAAATAGATAAAAAGATAAAATCAGCCTGGAAGTTTTTGCCTAAGCAAACTATGACTTTTGAGCTTCTTGAAAAAATGGAAAAGGCTCTTATCCAGGATTTTAAAGACGAAGATGCCCAATTCCAATCTCAACTGAAAAATCAGGCTCAACTCTTTGCCAAGCGCATTGATTTGCAGGATGATTGTTTACAAGAGCTTGATGACTGGAAACTCTCCTCATCAATACAGAAAAAAAAGTATTTAAGGGATTATCTTACTGCTTCAAAAAATGGAAAATTAGAAATCTGTCAAAAAATAGGACGTTTGGGTGAGGTGGATGTTAAATCTCTACAGGAGAAGATAAGTCAAAAAGACCTCTCATCTGCTCTACAAGATTTAAAAGAAGTAGCTTCAGTGATGAGAAAGAAATTAATGGAAGAGA
>Ga0207088_1083_pt1 | contig 18865 bp, 16 predicted proteins | sample Alteio_BWMinHeat_52_FD_153564 | JGI IMG/M metagenome (GOLD analysis project Ga0207088, IMG submission 153564) | Enriched cells from forest soil in Barre Woods Harvard Forest LTER site, Petersham, Massachusetts, United States -... | ecosystem: Environmental > Terrestrial > Soil > Temperate forest >... | reverse complement strand
CAATACAGGAGTTATCTTTTCGGGATCATTGGCGATAACGGGTTTGGTATCCAAAAACTCATTGATCCTTTTTTGTGAAGCAGCTGCACGTTGTATCATGCCGGCAGTAAACCCGATGGCGCTTACAGGAAACGTAAGCATCTGTATATACATTATAAACTCTGCAATGGTGCCAACTTTATTATGCACCGGATCGTGAATAACATCCAACCCTCCCACCATAACAGTTATCAGTGTGCTGATGCCGATAAGCAATGCCACACTGGGAAAATAGATAGCTTCTAACTTTGCCAGTTCCAATACTTTTTGCCGGTACGTTTCACTATTGGCTTTGAAAAAACCAAGCATGGCTTTTTCCTGTACAAACGATTTTATAACACGTATTCCCGAATAGGATTCCTGTGCATTGGTAGTGAGCTCACTCAGCAATGCCTGTATGCGTTCACTTCTTTTATGAATGATGAAATTTACAAAGTATATCGTAACAGCCAGTATGGGCAATGGCGCCAGTGAGACCAATGTAAGCCTTGGACTGGCTTTAAGCATGTAAAATATGCTAAAGCCGATAACGGCCACCAGGTTGATGAGGTACATGATCGCCGGGCCGGTGTACATCCGAACGCGACTAACGTCTTCGGATATACGATTCATAAGATCGCCCGTATTATGTGTCTTATAAAAGCCTGCATCCAGTTGCTCGTAGTGGGCAAATACCTGGTTCTTCTGATCGTATTCGATCAACCGGCTCATAACGATAATGGTTTGCCGCATCAAAAACATAAAGAAGCCGCTGATAACCGCAAGCGCTAACAATACGATCCCGCTCCATAATATCTTTTCTCCGAAATTTTTTGTCTCCAGGTGCGATTCGATGAAATGGATCGCGACATCAGCCCTGCCTTCACTTGTAACACCCCTGCTGACGGATACCGTATTCGCGATCTTATTAGCAGTGGCATCTACCACATAGGCTGTTAACTGTGGTGTAAGTATCTTAAAATAGTTACTCAGGATGATGAATACTATTCCCAGCAGAAAACGTACCCGGTATTTCCAGAAGAAGTGATTGATGGAGGCCAGCTGTTTCATTTAATACCGGTTTACTTAAATTCATTAAACCCTTTCCCATTCACATAATGTGCGATCAAAGGAATGTTTTCCTTTAATGCATGTAAATGGTTGGTATGGTGCATATCGGTACCTACCAGGTCGGCCAATCCATGCTCAAAAATAAATTTTGCAGCTTTTGTAGCAGAGCTTCCATAATAGCCGGTCAGGGATAGTAAATTAACCTGTAATAAAAATCCCATTTCCTTTAGATCCTCGTATATCTCAAAATTATTATGATAATAACCATAACGCTCCGGGTGTGCCATGATCGGTTTGTACCCGCGGGTTACCAGTTCAAATGCTACTTCGTGTAAATTACCCAGCGGCATAACATATGATTGTTCAGTAAGAATGATATTATCATGTATGGATAAAAGAGGTGTATTGTTTTTTAGCAGGGATAAAAAATAATCATCCAGCATATATTCTGCTGCTGCTGATAGTTCAATATCAAGACCCGATCCGGGAATGGCTTCTTTTAGTTTTTCAAGTGCCGCAGTAATGGTTGCTGCATTATTACGGTACATATCCCCGATGATATGTGGTGTTGCCACTACTTTACGGATGCCCAGTTCATGCATTCCTTTCAGTAATTCCAACGAGCTTTCAATATCAGGCGAACCGTCATCTATTCCCGGTAATACATGCGAATGTATATCCGTTTTCAACAACAGTTGAGTCTCGTTAAAAGAACGTTGATTATCTTTCTTAAAAAACTTGAACATAGTTATACAAAGATACAACGCTTAAGATACAATACGTTTATGGAGCCTAACCAAGCTTATGGAGTTTGTGCGGATCAATATCGTAGTACTGGCGCACTTTAATGATGAGTTTCAGGATAGAAGCGATAAAAGGCATTGGTACATGGTTCTTCTTCATGGCAAGATAATCACGCCGGTTGGCACGAAGCCGGGCGCTTAAGGTACGGTTGCTGGCACCCCCCACACGCATCTTTACGATCAGTTTAGGGATATATTGGGCGCTGATGCGGTAATGATAGAGATACCGTAACATAAATTCATAATCTGCCGCAGTATAATAATGGGACTCGTAGCTTCCCAGTTCATCCACCAATTCTTTTCTTATATAAAAAGAGGGATGTGCCGGCATCCATCCATAACGGAACCTGTCACGGCTATAACTAAATCCTTCCCAGTAACGGATCACTTTTTTAGTGTTGGACTGGCTCACATAAACAATATCTCCGTAAACAGAATCAACCCTGGAATGTTTGAAACATTTTACTATTTCGCTCACCACATTGGAAGCAGCAAACACATCATCGCTGTTCAACGCACCAATGATATCTCCTGTCGCCAGTTTCATTCCTTTATTCAATGCATCATACATGCCACTATCCTTTTCAGAGATCCACTTGATATTCCTGCTTTCATGTTTTTTGATAATCTCCAATGTGTCGTCTAAAGAGCCCCCATCAATAATAATATGCTCAATATCATTGTAGTCCTGGTTCCTTACAGAACAGATACATTCCTCGAGGAACTTGGCAGAGTTATACGTAACTGTTATTATTGAGACCTTCATTAAGTGATAAAGCAGTTTAGAGCATTGACGGGAAACCCGTTCATTTTGTGCCGCTATGTACACAAGATAGGGTGTTAAATATTTATTTTATATGTTTTTGGTCAACCGAAATTCAAATAGGTGATATTTTGATTTTTATCATTGTCCAGAAACCCATTTTTACAGGAGAATTTGGACTGTCTTTAAAGCGAAATCTTTAGTGAAAGAGGTTGGAATGAGACAAAAGCAGGAAGACAATAACCAACAATAACAAGGTTATTATTGACAACAAAAACCGGGAAGAATATTGTTTTTTGGGGGAATCAGATGCGTCTTTTACTATGGAAAGATGACCAGGATCAGTTGATCCGTTACGCATTGCAATGGCGATTGCCATTTCTGTTGTGTGGGAAATAGAAAGTTGAAAATCTTTGTGCAGTGGTTTGCCGAAGGGTGAATGATCTATAATGATCGAATTGAAAGTGCAGCCTTTATAGGTATTATCCGCTTTTACCAAGGCTTCTTTTGCAGCAAATAAACCTGCAAAAGATGCCAGCGGATCGGGTTGAAGAATGCAATAAGCAATTTCCGATGAAGCAAAATTCATTTTATAAAATGCATCTTCCCGGAAATCAGCTACCGGTGGCATCGCCGCAATTTTTTCCATATCGATCCCAACACCCGCAGGAAGTAACCCGTTTTCATCAACTGCAGTATCAGCAACGGATTTTTCCTTTATAACCACGGGCTGATCGCTATTGTTGATACGACGAAGCAATGTGCCAAAATCTTTGATATCCAGATAACCTTCTACCACGATTCCGTCGTTGGCAAGCGCACCATACATACGATGCAACATAATAGAACTTCCTATCGCTGAACGATCAATTATAGTTTGAGCCGTTAGCTGATCGGGCGACAGTTTGATAAACCGCCCTACTATATTCTTTATTTTTTCTTCCATTGATTAAAATCCTTTAAAACAACTCTGACAGATATACGCTTCTTCGCCGGCCGGTGTGATGCATTTTGCAAATCCTACATCGCTGAGGTCTTCCTGCAACGATTTCAAACATTTAAAACAGTTTATATCCTGGTTTCCCCTCGGATAATATTTTGATTGGTAAGATTCGATGCGGTCCTTTATATCTTTTAAGAACCGTGCCACCAGTTTACCTTCTGTAACCCGGTGGTCATAGGTAACACTCAACGTGCAGCGATTCAGTTTATGATCAATAGATGAGATACCCAATATTGCACTGTTCATCATATTCACCAGCGGTTGAAAGAAATCCACGTGTTCGGCAGACAGGTCAACAATAGTAAAGCTTATACCGGTAAGATCATCTACCTGTAATTTTTCATCCAGGTATTTGTTGGACAATTCCATGATGGCAGCTTCCACAGCAGGAATATCTTTACTGTCTGTATCAGCTATTTTCAACACTTTTAATCCCTTATCAAGATCAGCCGCAAAACCAATGTTTACCGTTTTATAATAAGCAACCGCGCCTTCTGTATAAAATGCATTTAACTCCTTATACTTTTTTAATAAGCGGGCAACCTCATAAATAACAACAGGCAACAAAGAATCTTTAAGGAATTTTAAGGACCGGTTGATGTGTACAAATACGCCGGCAGTTTCAACGGTCATGCTCAGCGTGCTGGTAAGACCAGTATGTTGTACGGCGCTTAAATACTCTATCTCTCTTTTCTTAGCCGCGGATATTTTTTCAATGATCACATTATTCGCGTCTGCTGTGAATTGTTTGCCCGGTTTAGCGGTTTGTTCTTTTTTAGTGGTAATTCCCAATGCCGCTTCTACATCTTCTTTGCTCACGAAATCTTTTCCACTGAATTTAGCACGGTCAACCCCCGAGGAATTGATCAACTTTATAGCTGCTGCCGAGAAGAATGTTTCTCCTTCCAAAACTCCCGATGCGTCCGGCTCTTCTTTTATTTCAACTTGCCTGGTTGCTTTTGCCGTGATCACCTGTTTTTCAACTTCAGTTGCTTCGCTGAATATCTTTGCCACCACGGTATTTATTTCATACTCTTCTTCCAGCGCGCATAAATATTGTATATAACCATCTGCTTCGGCTTCCAATTCATACATCGTTTTAGAGGTTTCCAGTATAAGCACGATCGTTCCTTTCTTCACTTTATCTCCCGAAGAAAACAGTATATCCACTACCGTTAGGCTTGTGTCGTTCACCGATATGAGCGGAACTTTTATTTCCTGTAATAATCCCATTATGAAAAGCTTGCTTTAATTTCTTTAATGATCCGTTCTTTATCCGGCAATACTCCATTCTCCAATGATTTGGCAGATGGAATGGGTACCGGGTGAGCGGCAATACGTTTGGATCTGAAACCGGCATCCGTTAATTCGGCAAGTTGCGCGATCAACTCGCTCCCTACGCCCGCATAAGCGCTGCCTTCTTCGATTACCACCAATCTTCCTGTTCTTTTCACAGACGCGGCAACAATTGTTATGGGCAACTGAGATACCAATGAAGGAATAATCAGTTCAGGTTTAAGATCGGTAGCTAAAAATATATCTTCCAAAAACCCATTCACTACATCGGCCATGCCGCCATATGCAACGATCGTTAGTGTGGGGACAGAAACGGCAGGGCGAACGCGAACTACAGGGTAATCATCCCCGTTCTGTTCATATACAAAATTCTTATTTTTTTGATGCAGTATCTTTTTACCATAATCCGTTTTATTCTCGATCAGCAATACCGGGTGTTGTTCGGCATATACTGATCCGAAAATTATGGACGGGTCGATAAAAGTATTCAATGCCACGGTTTTTATATTATCGATCCCTACTAAAAATTTATCCAATGTTTGCGAATGTGTTGGTCCATACCCGCGGCGCCCACCCATTGGAGTGCGTACCACAACCGGACAATTCACCTTCTTATTAAACATATGGTGAAACTTGGAAGCATGATTAACGATCTGGTCAAATGCCAAAGTAACAAAATCACCAAACATGATCTCTGCAAATGGTTTAAATCCGTTCAATGCCAGGCCATTTGCTACTCCCACGATCGCTGCTTCAGAAATAGGTGTTGAAAAAACCCGTTGCGGTTTCAGTACCGATAATTCCTTTGCTACTTTAAAAGCGCCGCCGTATGGAGAAAGGATATCTTCTCCCAAAAACACCAGCCGATCATCTGCAACGATCTTCTCCCTGAAAAATTTATTGATTAATTCAACCTGCCGCTTATTGATCGGTTCGATCGCTTTCCATTGATCGCTATTTGCAGCAAGTGCCGGCTGATAATAATCTTCCAGCGGCAATTCATTTTCCATCAATACTTTTTCAACAATATCATTTACTTCTTTGTCAATTGCCTGCTGGTAACCTGCATATTCAGCTGCTGAATCTTTGCTGAAAATATGCAGTGGATCCTTTTCCATGAATTGCCGTATCTCTGCTGTATCGCGGTCATCATCACCCTTGGAATGAGGATTAAGCCGGTAGGTTTCCAGTAAAAAGAAAGAAGGCTTTATGGCATCTCTTACATAAGTGATAGCTTCTTTTGCCTGTTCCATTAACATTTCCGGTTCCCATGTATTTCCTTTGTACGTCTTAATGCCAAATGCTTCTGCCCTTTGCAGTATATCTCCAGCGAGGTTTATTTCCTGCGGTGTTGACTGCGCATAAAAATTATTTTCGCAAACGATCAGCAAAGGTATTTCCCATTTGGAAATGATATTCATGGTTTCGTACAGAGCGCCTTCACCCAATGTACCATCGCCGATAAAAACGATGCCGATCGAACCGTTCTTTTTCAGTTTATTGGCAAGCGCATATCCTGCTGCAACGGGTACGATCCCGCCCTGCACACCATTTGAATAAAAATTATCGTTGCATAAATGCTGGCTGCTGCCGATACCGCCGCAAACTCCCGAAGCCTTTCCCAGCAATTCAGCTATTAACCCCCTGGTGTCGGCTGTAAACGCAATATAATGGCCGTGGCAACGATGATTGGAAAAGATAAAATCCTTTTTTGTCAATTGTCCGGCAAAAGCGATCGCGGAAAATTCCTGACCTACACAGGTGTGTACAGTACCGTTCAATTTTCCTTCCGCGAACAGGGATAGAAATTTTTCTTCCACTGAACGGATGGTAAGTGCTTCTTTTATGATCTTATGATTAACCAATTCTTTATTCATAAACAGTTGCTAGCATAATTCAATAACATATTTACCGTCGCGGGTTTTATACTTTGGGATATAGTTGAGCTTTTGAACAGACAGGTAATCACGAAAAGCTCTGTATTCATGATGATTTTTTGTTACGGAAAAATATTGATCAAAGATAATAACATCCCCTTTTTTCATATGCCCTGTTAATTGCAACAGGGAGAATAAAGTAGCACTATACAGATCAAAATCAAAGTGGATCACCTTTTTTGTATTTTCATCAATATTAGAAAGATAAACAGGAAGTGTATCCTGTACAAGGCCAACATAAAAATGTACACGTTCATCGGCGGGAGTGGGCACCTCTCCATCGTTTGACAAACTTCCTTTTTTTACGTTTCCCCAATCTTCGGGAAGGCCTGTAAATGTATCAAAGCCTGCAAAGACAGATTCCTTGTTTTTATTATGTCCCGCCCATTTGTTTATTATCGTTCCCCATCTTACGCCAAATTCAAAAAACAGTATTTTTTCATCCGGACTTAAATACTCCCGGGATAAAAAATCATGCAACTTATACCTGTCTTCTTTAAATATAGTAGCCCCGCAATTGTTATACTCATTTTCTGCTTTAATAAAATACGCGGATGCGATAAGGAAACTTGAGACAGCATTATTTTTTACAGATGCTCCCGCTTTAAAAACAGAAAAAAACAAGGGTTTTACTATTTCTTCCTTTACCTTTTGTATAATGTTACTCATATATTAAGACTTTACGCTATTCTGAACGGGAGGATCAGTGATATAACTTTAATAACTGCACCCCGCTTTAACCGATGGTTCTTATAAGTATTGGAACAGCCGGGTTGCCTTTATAAATAGTGTAGGCATTTAAATTACCTTCTGCTACTGAATTAACACCCAGCATGCTATGTGTTTTACAGGTAACGCCGCCCGAAACAACCGCCTTTGCTCCTATCCATGCGCCATCTTCTATAACAATGGTTGCGGAAATAAAATCAAATGTTGATTTAGTATGATCGTGGCTGCCGGTAAGCAGTAAAGCACCTTGTGAAATAGTTACGTTGGCCCCGATAACGACATCCGAAAGATCATCGATCCATACTTCTTCTCCTATCCAGCTATGTGCGCCTATTTTTAATTTCCATGGATACTTAATATTCACCGACGGCTTTATTACTACTCCTTCGCCGATGGAAGCGCCGAAAGCTTTTAGCAGTGCCACCTTTAATGATGAAAAAAGGTTCAATGGATTTTTAAAGAACAGGATATTTACCAGGTACCATAATAGCTGTTTTGGTTTTGATGCACCTATCCGGATACTTGTTTTATATGCTGCATTATTAACTTTTCCCGGTTCGTTCATAACAATAATTTATGCTGTTCTATTCATCAACAAGCTAAAGTGCTGCCGTTGTTTTTTATTGCTGGCATCATGAAAACAGTTCAAGATATTTTTCTTTGATGCCTGTTGCTTTAATAATATTGCCGGCATATTTCCAGGCAGCCAAGGATTTTTTGTCAAATTCTTCCTGGCCCCATGCTGCTACTTTCTCTACCACACTTACAAAACCATCCCTGTCATTCAAAGATACATCCCAACCGGCATTGTGCTCTGCCAAATTCAGCCAGGGTGTTTGATCACTTATCAGCACAATGCGCCCGGCCGATAATGCTTCAAAAATAGCGTGCCCGAAATTTTCGCCAATGGTTGGCAAAACGTATAAATGATGCTGTTGTATGATCGCCGTTAATGCTTCGTGTTTTTTTGCGCCTATATAATCCACTTTAACAGTAGCCGGTAACTGAGCTATTTTCTTTTTACATTCATTCCAATAATTTTCATCTTCAACCGGCCCCGCGATGGTAAACTGCACTGTTGTATTTACCTGTTCCAATACATTTAAAAAGAACAGCAAATTTTTGATGGGCACAATCCGTGCTATAAAGACACACTTAATGCTTCCGGCTATTTTACCAACACTTGTAAAAGCAGGCTGGTTTTGATCGGGAAGGTTATCGGCAACAAGGATATTACTTCCGGGAAAATATTGTTCGATCGCCGTCCGCTCCCGTTCATTGGTTGCATGGAAGCGTATTTGCTTATCCATTTTCATCCGCTTAAATAAAAACAGGAATGGCCGCTTCTTATACGGTTTAACAGACAATGCGCTGTCGTATAATGCGCCGCGTGGGCTCAAAATGATCTTCCCTGCTATTTTATTATTGTATTTTAACCACAAGGGATAGACAACAAAATAAGGAGAGAACAAATGGTTCAGGTAGATAAAATCGGCGGCAATAAGATCGATCTGCTCTTTTAATTGTTTTACTGTTAAGGTCTTTTTTTTTGCGTAAAAAACATGAATAGCAGGATCAAGTGTACCGGTTATCCATTCATTGGAAGGAATATCCTGGTAAGGCGCCGATTCTCCATGATCCGTATCGGTGGTTAATACATAAATAGCAAACTCATTTTTTAATGCCAGCACAAGATTTACACAGGATCGGATAGGCCCTCCTGCTTTATAGCCCGGTACGAACCAATCGATCATTACCAGTATTTTTTTCTTAGTCTGCATGGAGCTGTGTACGCTTATCCGACCGGTAAAAGCAATAGATCATAATTCCTACTAAAATATAAGCTGCAATATTGAAGAGCATATGATGCTCCAGCGGAAGCATGTTTAGCCAGTGTTTGTTAGCAACGATGATCAGTAATGTGATCCTTAACACATTGATGGCCCATATTGAAAGCAACCCTCCGATCATCCACTTTGTTTTTTTTCGAAAAGGAATGGTATTGGCATAAACAAATGCTACCCAAAAGCTCATGATACCATACCCGATACATGAATAGACCATCCTTATTCCCCAACCATCTTTCACTTCCAATATATATTGCTTCGCAAAATAAATACTGTCGTACCCGAGCAATGACAACAGGTATTTAGCACTCAGTAATAACGAGGTCCTTAACCAATTTACATAATCCAGGTAATGTGCTACAAAAGGGATATAATAACCGCCGGGCGCAGCTATACCGATCAGTGCCAATGTACCGAAATAACATACACAGAATGCCCCCGTGAACTTAATGATGTACAACCAAAGAGCATTTATATGCAGGTACTTTTTATTCATAGTGTGATACCGGCTGCTGCAATCTTATTGCTACTATCTTCCAACAAACGGTCATCTTTATCTTCTTTATTGGAAATATAGTTGATAATAGACGGGAATACAAACTTTATCAAAAGACCAAAGGTCAACATATTTGAAAACAACCGGCCAAGCAGGTAAGTACCGTCTTGTTCAAAAGCATAAAACTCTGAAAAAAAAGATACTGCAACACAGTAATTGAACAAAAGATTGGTGGAAGAATTGCGCATTATATAAAAATAAACGGTTCCATATAGTACTCCTATGATGAATATCAATCCCATCATACCAACTTTACCAAAATCGATATAACATTCTGCAAAATAACCCAGGCTAAAAGACACTCCGGCGCTTTCACCTAAATAATGGATACCGGTATATTTTGTTGCTTTTACCGAGTTATCAATGGTGGGTTTATTGGGATTAAGGTATCTTGGAGTTGTGGTAAATTCAAGATTATCCAGCCAGTTTTGTCCATTCTGAAAAGGGATCACTGCAGGAACACGCTCAATGGTTTTTGCAAAATGATAAGTATACTGTACCCGGTCCAAAAGTTCTTTTGCCGAAGATGTTAACCCATTTTCATCCACATTATTGGAGAGGTCATAAAGCTTATCAACTGCATCGTTCTGTGAAACCGATACTGTTTGTGTTTGCTTGCCCCCGTTTAAATAAGCGCGGTATTGAACCTTGATATTTGTCCAAAACAAGGCGAGGAACACCAGCGCTACCCCAAGCAGCGCCGTTATAAATACTTGCCTGAAATTAATATTTTCAACAAGTGTTAAGAGTATAAGAATCACAAAAAAGATCACTGCTTTAAAATCAGAAAAGAAACTAAGAAACCCCGTTATAAATTCAACGGCCACAGCAGCGTAGAAATATTTTCTATTCTCATTCTTGAGTATACTTAAGAATCCAAATAACATAAAGAACAGCCACTTAACATCTGTTAAACTAAAGATGACCTGGCTTAATCCCGAAAATATAAATGCAACAGACTGCAGAAAGGCACAGCCAAAAAAACCGATGATATAACAATACATAACCTTTTTAGTAGAGAACTGATCCGCATATCGCCTGAGATCATCCATACTAACGTCGGGTAACTTGTTTTGATTATATATAATGGGAATAAAAAGAACGATGATCCCGATAACACTTAAAACCGTTGCTGTTGCATATTCCGGCGACCTGTAATTGATATCATTACCGAGATAATTACACAACCAAACTCCCGCAACAACCTGCAGTATATGCTGAATAAGCATCAACGAAAAAACGGAAGGCTTGTGCACCTGTTGTAACAGGTAAAAAAGCACAACCAGGGTGGCCATACATATAAAAAGATAGAACCCATTGTTGTAAAAAAGCTGGGTTAACACAAGTGCTATCAGGGCAAACTGTGAAAACTCATCAAACTTTATATATTTATGCCGCATTTTAAGAATGTTTTCTTCGCAGGATATGCAATGAATCTGTTTTTTCTACGATCTCAAATCGTTGATCATACTTTATTACTTCTCCGAAATATTTAACGGAGCCTAATGTACTGCGGGATGGATCGAAAACAGGAACTGCGGTATCGTGCAAGGCTATTATCCCCCCTTTACGTATTTTTTTCGACCAGTCATCCCAATCCTTCCTGATCCCTTCAATGGAATGATCTCCATCAATAAAAATAAAATCTATTTCATCCGGAACATCCGCTACTGCGTCAAAGCTTAGCTTTTCTATTAACCTTACCTTATATAACTGATGCGATGCTTTTAAGGAACGCACCGTAGTCAGTTTTGAATAACACACCCCAAATCTACCTTTAAAAAAAGGATCTATTCCGTATAAAATCCCATCGGCGCGCATATTAGCAGCAATCAATACAGTATTAACTCCCTCAAATACACCGATCTCAACAGCTGTTTGAGCATCCTTGCAATATTTCTGCAGTACCAATTGTTCTGCTTTGCTTGTTTGCGTAACCGCCTGTTCTATTCCAAACAGCACTTTTAAATAATGCGATAAAGCGTTTCCTATCATAATGTTTAATTCCGGATACTGATGAACGTTAATTTTTCTTATAAAGATTCATATAAGGCTATATAATTTTCAGCCATCCTATCACTTGTATAATTATTTATTGCTCTTTGATGTGCCTTTACCGCCAATTCATTTATAAGAGTTCTTTGTTGTAGGAGCATTAACATACAATCCGATAATGCCTGTGCTTCTTCCGCTTTAAATACAAGTCCTGTTTGTTCATGCTGAACCAACTCAGGATTTCCACCTCTGTCAGATACGATCACTGCTTTGCCCCTCGACATGGCTTCAATAATAGTTAACGAACAGGGTTCGCCCGATAAACTTGGCACAATTACCACGCAGCAATCCCTGTACACTTTATCCTGGTCATTTACAAACCCTTTCCATTCAAAATAATCGTTTAATTCTTGCTGAGTTGTTTTTTCCTTTAATGCCTTACCATATGCTGTTTGATCATTCCCAAAGATCTGAACCCTGAAATTTACAATTCCTTTTTTAACCAGCAGCTCCACCGCTGTTAAAAGCGTATCATGGCCCTTCCATTCAACCACCTGCCCAATGATCGCAAAAATCAATATCGGTTGTTGAACTGCTTCAGCTATGGAACCGGCCACAACAGGCGGTATGCCGTTGTAAATTAATTTAATCTTATCAGATGGTATACCTAAATTTTCCAATACCCTTACTATGTGTTTAGAGACAGCTGTAAAATAACGGATCTTCTTATTCAGCAACTTATAAATAAGCTTGTGTTTTATTCCCGGAAGATGTGTCTCCTGGAGATTATAAACCGACCGATAACTGATCAACGGGTATAACATTAGTGGCATTGCGAAATTGCAAAAATGAAATACATCCGGATCAAAATCCTTTATCATTTTTTTTAAAGAGAAGTATGCTTGTGGATAATGCAATAACGTATCGATCGTCCAAACAGGTTTTCGCAGGTATATCGATCCTAGTTTAACCTCATGATATTGAACACCAATATCATTCAATTTACGTTTGAAATTTCCATCATTCCATCCACTTATCACACAACGTACATCGTAGCCGTCATCCGCCAGTTCTTTAATAAGATGTAATGTTACAACCTCTAATCCTGAGACATAAGAACCCCCAATAAAGACCAATATTTTTTTATTCATTGTTATTATGACAGCAGGTTTTCAACTGCCTGGCAAATTTTTTCAAATGAAAAATCCTTTACAATCGTACCTGATCTTTTTCCCATATCAACCAGCACAGCTTTATCATTCATTGATCCCATAATCCCAACAAGGTCTTCTTTGTTTTTACTCTTGTATATAAAACCATTGTCTCCATTATATATAAGATCTGCCGCACAACCACATCTGTCATTTAAGAGGATCGCTCTGCTGCAAGCCATCGCTTCATTCACTCCCAATGCCCATGTTTCGCTGAAAGAGGTCAATACAAAAACGTCACCGATCCTGTATGCTACAGGCATTTCAGATTGATTTTTAAACGGAAGAAAATGTATAGCAGGATTACCGGATGCTTTTTCTTTTAACGCCTTTTCCATAACTCCGTTGCCGATTATCACCAAATGCGTACCTGGTTTATTATACAATAAAAAGCTATCTAACAATAAAAAAGGATTTTTAACAGGTTCCAGTTTTCCTGCATACAGGAATACGATCGCTTCATCACTAATGCCCAATGTACGACGTATATTAACTGCCTCCTTTTCAAATAATTCATGCGGTTCTTCAAACCGGTCATTATCGACGGCATGAGGAGCAAAGACAAGTTGATCTTCTTTCAACCCATGCTTCTTAAAATACGCTTTATTCTGTGTTCCCACATACAGTGCAATATCAACATACCTGTATACCCATGTTAAAAACAAACGCCTCGCTGTTTTTTTTACAGAGAAACCATTTGGCTCATTCATCAAAGTAGAATCGCCGCGAAAATAAACAGGGATCTTCCCTTTGAAATAACGCAATATCTTTAAATGACTTTGAAATGCCCAGCCAAAGACCAATAGTGCATCCGGATCATAGTTCCTGATCTTTTGAATAGCATCCGCATTGATGATCCCGTTAAAATGATGCGACCCTTTATCTTTTGCTGTGTTCGTGAGGAACTCATATTCATATCCCTCCAACAATGGTATATCCCATTGGATCACCTTGCCAAACCCGGGATCGTGTTTATTTTCCAATACATCCGTACCCCATGAATAAAAGACCTTTATTTCAATCTTATCCCTTTCAGTAAGTAATTTAAACCATGGCGCGTTATACTGAATTGGATGTGTAATTACGATTGCAAGTTTTCTTTTCATTGCATTTTTTTTGAAAAATAGAACCGTTCAAAAAGCAGGTATGATGCATAACTCACCGGGATCAGTATTAACTGTACTATAAAAAACAGTGCAATCGGATCCCCACTTCCCCATTTTAATTCCGGTAATACTATTTTGCCTACCAAGCCTAACAAAAATGAGTGCCACAAATAAATACTGTACGATATCCTTCCCAAAAAAGACATTATCTTATTACTTAAAAAAGTGAAGGTCTTCGAATTAATAATTGTGTGTAAAAGCATACCCCCGAAACCAACAACTAAAAACACAGGGGCAAACGCGATAAAGCACCTGCTCCATATACCGGCATCTCCGACAAACTGCCTGGACATTAAAAATCGCCCCACGAAAGCCAACAGGATTGATAAAATAAAGAAGGAGCGTTTGTGATAATTCGATTCCTTCAGATCCCTGCTTGTGTACAACCACGCAATCGTTATACCAACCGTAAAATGTATAACTTTTGTAACCAATTGATACCTGTACTCATCCTGTATAAAAATAAAATTCAGGATAAGGCCAATGATAAAAAAGACAATCAACGTATTCCTTATTTTTATCTTATTAGAAAGTATGAAAAACAACGGGAGTAAAATATAGAAATGAAATTCTACTCCCAATGACCAAAAAGGAGCCGATATTGTTAACAATGGAAAGGCGTTTTGAAGAAACAAAAAATTAACCAGCAATTTCAATACGGCGTTTGACGCTAAACTGCAAAAAACAATAATGAAGGCGGCTGAGTAAAAAGCCGGCGCAATTCTCAACCATCTTTTTTTAATATAATTGATATAAACGGACCCGTCTATGTTTTTTTTGTAGAGAACAAGGTATAAACAGAAGCCGCTTATCACAAAGAAAAAATCAACGCCATTACCTATTATCGCCAATGGCTTATAAATATCAAACCCAGCAATCAATAAGGAAGGGTTGCCGCAATATGTCCATACATGGATCCACACTACTCCCAAAGCAGCAATTGCCCGCCATCCATCCAATGCTTTAATTCTTTCCATTTGATCTTTTACCGACGTGCTATCGTTTCATTAAAAAAATGCACTTGCTCCTTCGTTCGTGATCTGGCCCGGAACGACTCAAAAACTGTTTGATCAAAAGGAGTATCTTCAATAATATTGTTCAATCTGTCAGACAATTGTAAATAACAATTTTGGGTAGCCTCGCTTATAGATTCCCTGTTACTGAATGTTACCACTGATTTAAATCCTATATCCCGTAATAAGGTTACCACGCTACTGCTACTATTAAAAACAGCTAACAGTGCTTTTCTTGCAAGCAGGTAAGGAAAGATCTTGGATGCGGTATATCCTTCATCGGTTGAGCCGGGTATAATTAATACATCTGTCTTGTCGAGTAAATAAAGTGTATCAAAATAAGGTATGCGGTCAGTTATTTCAGTTATATAACCGGCAACAGCATATTCCGCAGCAATTGGCTCAATTGTTTTATTCCCTTGCCCTGCTGATGCATAACTGGTGCCGATGAACCAAAAATGCGCTTTAGAAAATAACTGCGACTGTTCACTTAATCCTTTGCTAAATGCTTTGAAAATAATTTCAAGGGCTGTTCGCATATCATGTCCGCCTCTCCCAATATATACCAGGTTGATCTTATCTTTCTTTAATACTACCCTGTCAACATGCGTAACATGTTGCCGCATGATTTCGAAATCATACTCGGATGCTCCGAATGGTATCACCCTGAATCGATCCTTTTGCATAGATGGATATCGTTGCATCAACGTATCACAATATGCCTGCGAAACAGCGATGATTCCATCCGCATAAGGAACTGTTCTTGCCTCCAGCCATTTATCTATAGTATAGGAAATGAAAAATTTAGGCGGCCTTTCGGATTTTGGTTTATCTAAATAAAAATCGTTGCGCCAGGGATCCTGGATGTCTAAAATAAAAGGAACATTGAATTTTCTTTTCCATCGTGGGCCTAAAGCCATTACATGAAAAGCGGTGGTGGAAAAATAGACAAGATCGAATTTATGCCGGCTTAACAATTCATCGCCTTTTTTCTTAAAATAAAAATAGGAACGCATAGATAAACTGCCCAAGCCGTATCGCCTGGTTTTTTTAACATCCCATGCTGCTACTTTATATACCTCTATATCTTCCGGCACGGTCTTTAGCAACAACGGATCTGTACTATACGCTTCAACAAAAGATTCATCAACAGTCAACACTACGGGCTCCCATCCCAATTCCTTGAAATACGGAAGGCTTTGACGCACCCGGTGCATATCGGCAGCATTAACGGGTGGGAAATGAGGTGATATGATTAATACTTTCTTCGTGTTCTGATTATTCACTTCGGAAAGGTTGCGTAGGTATATATGTTTTATTCTTGGTATCGTGCCTTAAAATATACGACACGAATTTTTGCACGTGATTTTCCAGAAACCAAACCGCTACAATCAATAAGAGAATTCCAACGGCCAGAAAGCTCAACAAGTTGTCAAAATATTTAGCGCATAATATCAATATAGGATAATGTATTATATAGATCGAAAAAGAATACTTGCCTAACGTCGCTCCCAGAAACTCTATTCCTTTCTTCCCGTGCTCAATAAAACGCATTTTATGAAGCAGGAAAAAGATAAATACTAATGCGACCGGAAAAACCAAATAGAGTATTTTGCTTATTAACAAAGAATCTGAATAAACCAACAGCAAGTACCCAAAGCAAATATATAAGGGCACCAGGTGTATAAGTTTTAGATTATAGCCTTGCCTGCGTTGATCTATACAATATCTAAAAAACGGGATGGCAATAATAGCGAAAAGAAGATATTTTAAAGGATCATAATATTGATTTGTCAGATGAAGCCTCGACATGAGTGGTAATAATCCCAAACTAAACAACGCCGTATATACATTGGAATGGAAATACGTTCTATATTCATAGATATAAAAGCCTAAAAGCCATATAGAGGAGAAAGAAAAAATGGCAATAACATGAGCCAATATTCCTGAATGAATATTCAAAAAGTACAGGGGGATAGCAAACAATGCAGCAACTAACCAGTATATAAAAAAAGTCTTTCGTTGAAAAAAGATTCCTAGAGCAAACAGTAAATAAAATGACATTTCAAATGTCAGGCTCCAGACCGGATTATTTGTTCTTATCGATCCGACTATAAACCCTTGAAGGGTATCGACCATGAAAAAATTTCCAACTATGATTTGCATCGAAGGCAAGTCTTTATATAAAATCCAATAAACGAGTAATGCCAACAGGATACTAATAGTAAATTGAGGATAAATCCGGGCAAGCCGATTGAAAATAAATAATTTCGCCGGCCGCTTTGCCCTCGTTTGAGATATATTAATTACAATCCCGGAAAGAATGAAAAAGACCATCACTGCCTCAGTCCCCCAATTAGTAAAAGCAAAAAAACGGGAAAGTTTTTTGGAGGGGTCCAATAAAGAAAGATGTGTTATAACAACTAATATTGCTGCCACACCACGTACAAATTCCAGGTAAAGTTTTTTTTGCAATGTATATATAACTATGGATTATTAATAGCCGTATCCAGCACCCTTAAAAATAGTTGCTCTTCTTCTTCCCAGTTAAGTTTGATCGCCGCTATCTCATGTGCTTTGCGCCGTGTTGCATTCAATGCTTCCGGATCATTATGCCATTGTTGTATGATCGCTGAAAGCTGATCGGTATCACCAACCGGATAACATTTTCCAATCCCTGCATAGGTATTTAAAAATTGTTGCTGCGCAGAAGTATTGGTTGCCAGTACTGCAAGATTACTCAATAAATAAACAAACAATTTGTTCGTTAATGCTATTTGGTAATTTATATTGTAGCCGGTTTCGATAGCAAGCCCGATATGATGTTCGCCGGCGATCCGGAAAATATCTTCCAGGGCAACCGGTTCTATAAAATGCAACTGATCTTCTCCAATACCTGCTGTTGCAACGAGTCCTGATAAATAGTTGCGCATGCTATCTGAACAATGTCCTAAAATAGTAAAGTGCAAAGGAATAGTTCCCAGCAGCCCCATCGCCCTGATCACATCTTCTAATCCACGCCTTTTACCAACTGTTTGTGAGAACCAAAATAATTTCAATACTTCGCCTTTTATATATGGCTTGAATTCAGCTTCCAAATACTGTTTACTAAATACGTTGTTAATAACAACAGGATTCAAAACAGGATAATGCTCTTTGTATTTTTGAGCGATTAACGGACTGGCTGCAGAAAGATATGCGGCACCTGGCAGGTAATTATCTTCTATCGCCTTTGCAATCTGATATTCTCTTTCGGATGATGATACCTGTCCTCGATGGTAATCTTCAGCATCAAATGCATATAGTGTATTGTTTTTTTTTGCCGCGATAGCAGCAGCAGGCAGTGCGCCAAGATTATGTGCAATATAAATATCGGCTTTGTGATGCCTGGCTTTATTTACTAATTCGCTATTACACCGAATATCTGCATTTTGTTGAAAAAAGAAATTAGCCGGAA
>Ga0207088_1080_pt1 | contig 19086 bp, 13 predicted proteins | sample Alteio_BWMinHeat_52_FD_153564 | JGI IMG/M metagenome (GOLD analysis project Ga0207088, IMG submission 153564) | Enriched cells from forest soil in Barre Woods Harvard Forest LTER site, Petersham, Massachusetts, United States -... | ecosystem: Environmental > Terrestrial > Soil > Temperate forest >... | reverse complement strand
AAATCATGTCTATCACAGATATGCTTTAAATGTAGGAAGATAATCAACTATAAAAAGTACACTAATGTAAATAATAAAAAACCAAAAACTATATATCAAATCGGTAAAAACGTTTTACGAAAACCTCCGATCAGGATATGTGATTTCGACATCAATAAGTATCAATGTGGAAAAATGGATCGCGAATCAGAAAGGTCAATGGCATTATATCATGCACCTATCACTTATGATAATGAACCATTCATATTCCAAACAGATCCTATACGACTAACTGAATATTATTGTTTGCCTGGTTTAGGATTTGTAAAAAAAATCGGTAATCCACGTGATTTTACTAATAGGGAGCATGCATATATGAGATTACTATTAGATAAGGATCAATTGAATTGTGTGAATTTAGAAAATATGTTAAATACAATAAGTGCACATATGGATTCAACACTGACCAAAAGTAAAATTATGGGAAAATTTGCAAAATTGTATAAAAATGAACCAATAGTGAAAAAAAGATATATTGATGAAGATGAGGATGATGATTCTGATGAGGATTATGTTATGATTCCTAGATATAATCAAAGGAACAAGAATAATAAAAATAAAATTAATAAACAGTCTGATCAGTATACACCTAAATACTGTAAATTAAGATTTAGCCTTAGTTATCCTGAACGCGATATAAATACTCTGGTGTTTATAAAAGATAATGATAAAACCACACAAATTTATCTAAAAAATATTATTGATTTTGAGAAATATTTGAAAGTTGGTAATAAAGTAAGTATGGTGATAAGACCAAGCGCATGGTTTAATAAAGTGAAAAATCATAACGGCAATAAAATATATAGTATTAAGCTAGTTATTATGCAGATTCATATAGAGTTATTGGATTCTTCTAAAAATATACCGTCAGTGAAGGATATAATGTCCAAATACAACTTTATTGATGACAATAATCAAATAGTTGATTTGACAAGTACTATTACGGACAATATAACTGATACAGTTGATAAAATTGATACAACCGACACAACTGATACAACTGATACAATTGATATAGATATCAATACCGAATTCATAGACTGTTCAATAAAAAACATTGTCGATATTGAAGGTCAATACATTGATCATGACAATAATGTCAGTTGCGATGACACCAATAGTATCTTTCCAACGATTTATAAACAGAAACAAGTATTACCATACTACACTTATCATGATGCAAAGAATTTTGACGATCTTATAGAGATTTTGAAAGTTAATATTTGTGATCGGTGTGTGAATAAAGAGTTAGACAATGAATTTAACAATCAACAAAGTCTACAAAGTCTACAAACTCAACCAGTACCAATAATTAATGTGGATAATAGTAGTGACGATGAGATTAATTCAATTAGCAAGCATATTGAATTGGAAGATGAAGAACTAGATGGATAAGCTAAAAAAATTGATTAATTTATCTTTTGATGTTTACATATACTATTAGGATTTTACACTCAAATAGCATCTATTACAATGAATGAACATCCACTATATGGTTTACAATGTTCATATTGGTTGTATACACAGAATCATCGATATGTTGCACCAGCTCATCAACTTGTGCAACATTTGATGAGACGAAATATGAGTAAGGGGGATTTTACCGAAACAGATGATGAAGTTGTTGTAAGAGGATCAGTACAATTAAGTCAATCAGAGATAGATGAAACAATTAAGTATTATGAACAACATTCTGTATATTGTCAGCCTATCCACGAATCTTGTGTAGAATCAGGGGTGGCTACAATTGAATGTCGTTTTAAAAAACAGTGTTAGTTTATGGTATATTTTGTGGTGGTATACTTTATGTTATGGTATACTTTAGATTATTGTAGTATACTTTATGTTATGGTATACTTTATGTTATGGTATAGTTTATGTTATGGTATAGTTTAGATTATTATAATATACTTTGTGGTGGCACATATCTTATATTACTAATTTGATACTCCTCCAGATTCACTGCAAACGCAGTAGTTACAAAAGTTGCAACAAACAAAGCTTTCAAACTATTCATTGTCAAATTACCTAATGAATTCACCAGTGACTTTCCAAAAATAATATCATAACCAAATTTCATCATCACTAAACTCTGAGATCCAATCCAAGACCATTTTGTGTATGTTTTAAGGATTTGATCAAGTTTTTGATCAAATCCAGGCGCTAAGTATAATGTATAGTGAAATGACATTATCTTTTTATCTTTTATATTACTTAATATGTCATTTAAAGCATTATTTAAGATATTTATATTTCAAATTTTAACCATTCTTTCCCTTATCCTCTTAGACTTTAACCATTCTTTCCTTTATCTTCTTTCAGAGTTTAACCATTCTTTCCTTTATCTTCTTTCAGAGTTTAACCATTCTTTCCTTTATCTTCTTTCAGACTAACACTCATATTCATCACTATATTATTTTCACAACTGTCACTATCAATGGTAAAGTAACCAATTCTTTCAAATTGGAAATTGTCAAACACTTTAGCATTTTTTATAGAACTATCAGTCATAACAGTTTGTTCCATTTTTGAATTCAAATTGAGTTGACCACTATTTATCCAATCCTCACATTCATTAAATTGTTCTGGAAACAGGTGATCATACTTTCTTACACATACATTAAGATGATCGATATCACTGACCCAGTTTATTGTTCCCTGAACTCTTTTTGGAGGTTTATAATCAGATTGTAATAGTTCTACATCCAATTCTAATGGTTCATTATTTGTGTTGACTTTAACAGCTGTACAACAGATTAGGCCGAAATATTTCAATCTAACTATTTTATTAGGAGCCAATCTGAAATATTTAGGAGAATCCACCATTCTAAAATCATCATGATCGATATAAATGATGTTTGAAACCTTAATTGTATGCGTACTACTATTCTCTTTCTGATTGGGAAAATCTGATGCACTGACTTGTATGATATCACTATCACTATCACTCATATTGGTGATATTCACTTTTAATGGGTTCATAATTGCCATTACTCTTGGTGCTTTATTTTCCAAATCCTGTCTTAAACACTCTTGTAAAACTCTATAATCAACTACTCCAGCCGAGTTCCCCACACTCATTCCAATTTTGTTACAGAAGTTGTTAATCGCCTCTGGTGTATAACCTCTACGTTTGAGGCCGAGAAGTGTGGGCATTCTTGGATCATCCCAACCACTCACCACATTATTACTTACTAGTTCAATTAATTTTCTCTTAGATAATATACAGTGTGTAATATTTAATCGACAATATTCTATTTGTGGAGGTCTGTATATGTGTAACATTTCTGGGATCCATCTATACAACTCGTTTCTAGTTTGGAACTCCATTGAACATAATGAATGTGTTATATTTTCCATACTATCTACAATTGGATGACTAAAATCGTAGGTTGGATAGATCACCCATTTATCTCCTGTCCTTGGATGCACCTTATTAAGTATACGATAAGCAACCAAATCCCTCATATTCGGATTAGCATTTGTCATATCACCTTTCATTCGCAATACCATCGTGTTTGGACCATATTTTTTATTTCGCATCTGTTCAAACAGTTTTAGTGACTCTTCTACACTTCTTGATCTGAATGGTGAATCAATACCGTTATATCTTTGTGTTCTCATAGTCTCCTCATCAAGTTCGCACACATATGCTTTATCTGTTTTAATTAATTGAATGGCATATTCATAGAGTTGATCAAAATAATCTGAAGTATATGTGATTTTATAAGGGGTATGTGTTAGCCACTTAACATCGCTGATAATAGAGTCAATGTACTCTTGTTTCTCTTTAGTTGGATTAGTATCATCAAATCTTAAATAACACACACCATTATTTATTTTGGCAAAAGTGAAATTGATGTACATCGCCTTTGCATGACCAATATGCAAATAACCATTAGGTTCAGGAGGGAATCTGGTCACTATTTTTCCTTTGGTTTCACTTAGATGTTTGGTTAATAGTTCCGAATCAGTTTGTATATTATCTTCAGGATTAGGGAGATTAAATTTCATCATTGGTAATTGATATAGATGGTATAGGGAATGTAATAAGTATAGGTATATATATCTGTATGATTATCATTTTTCAATATTTTTCAATATTTTTATGTATAATATATTTATACAATTATGGATCAAGTAGCCAAGTTACCACAAGTGAAATCAACTGATAGTAATATTACATCTAACATAAAATCGGCAACTCCTGCAATTATAATTGGTTCATTAGTTTTTATAAATGGACTGATATGGAATGATACATTTAATGCAATTATCAATTATTATGTGCCGGATAAATATAAGAAAAGTGATAATGTATTGTATAGAGTACTATATGCAACAATTATGACAATAATTATGGTTATAATTATAAGTTTGATAATCAAATACTCACCTAACTAGTTTGTGTAAGTGAGTGAGTGAGTGAGTGAGTGAGTGAGTGAGTGAGTGAGTGAGTGAGTGAGTGAGTGAGTGAGTGAGTGAGTGAGTGAGTGAGTGAGTGAGTGAGAGTATGTGGGATTATAAAAATTTGAAATGAATATATATAGATGAATATACAAAGATATTTATACATATATACCAATGGAACAAAACTATTTATATAAAATAGTACTCCTCGGTGAATGTGATGTTGGAAAAAGTAGTCTATTATCCAGATTCACCAGTAACAAATTCTGTACTGATATCAATTCTACTATTGGTGTAGAATTAGCTACACGCACTGTGATAGTAGATAATAAGACTATCAAAGCTCAAATATGGGATACTGCTGGCCGAGAAAGATATAGAGCAATTGCTAGTGCATATTTTAGAGGAGCTGTTGGTGCACTTCTTATTTATGATATATCTAAAGGGACAACATTTAAGAGTGTAACTAAATGGATTACTGAATTGAAAGAGAATGCAGCAAGTAATATAGTTATTATGTTAGTTGGAAATAAAACTGATTTAGATCATTTGAGAGAAGTATCAACTGAAGAAGGATATGACTTTTCTAAAAAAAATGGATTATATTTTTTAGAAACATCAGCATTGGACTCATCTAATGTTGATCTTGCATTCCAAAATATAGTCAGTGAAATATATCATCAATTTACAATAACTCCTGTATTTTTACAAGAGTAAAAATTTGAAATAAATATATATAAGTAAATATATACATTAAGATATATATACTAACATATATAGCAATGGAGTACGACTACTTATATAAAATAGTATTAATAGGTGACTCTGGTGTTGGTAAGAGTAATCTATTATCTAGATTCACTCGCAATGAGTTCTATACTGACACTAAATCTACAATTGGTGTGGAATTTGCCACACGCACTATAACAGTAGATAACAAGACTATCAAAGCTCAAATATGGGATACTGCTGGTCAGGAAAGATATAGAGCAATTACTAGTGCTTATTATAGAGGAGCTGTTGGTGCACTTCTCGTCTATGATATATCTAAAGGGACAACATTCAGGAATGTAACTAAATGGATGAATGAATTGAAGGAGAATACAGCAAGTAATATAGTTATTATGTTGGTTGGCAATAAAAGTGACTTGCGTCATTTGAGAGAAGTATCAACTGAAGAAGGAAATGACTTGTCCAGAAAAAATGGATTGTATTTTTTGGAAACATCAGCATTGGACTCATCTAATGTTGAACTTGCATTCCAAAATGTAGTTAGTGAAATATATCACCAAACAGGAGGTAGTTCTATGAATAAAGCATCTGGCGAATCATCATCGTTGGCATCTAGAAAAATTGATCATTCAACAATTGAATTATCAACTGGTAACACTGATGTGAAGAGCAAAAAGTGTGGATGTTAGTTCGTTGGTTAGTTTGTTGGTTAATTTTATGTTAAAGTTGTTGATATATGCACTTTTCCACCCATTTAAATTGTTTTATCTAAATTGATTATCATATATACTTTTCCATTTATACAATATACAACTATACAATATACAACTGATTAAAAATATTTGTATATTGTTCATCTTATTGATTACATACAAGTATTTACCATTATTCTAATGACCAATTATGTGAATGGAAAAATGATTATGTCACTTAATTGAATTTGAATATGGAAATGACCATTATAATGATAATATAAATTGTATGATAAATGAAATATAAAATAATTGGATAATGATAAAATCTAATGTGTATATTGCAATAAATTAGTTGTACATAAAAGGTGATGTTGAACGAGTTTACAAAAATGGCACTACTTTTATGTCCAAGAAAAGTTTAAATGTTTACCAATTATAATATATATTCACTTTTGGAATTTATTAATATTTTACATAAATGCATTTCCAACAAATATTTAATCATAATTGAATCACTAATATATAGATTCACTTGATATATCATACCTAAATTTGAAAATTTCAAAGTCGACCAACAGTTTTGAAAATTTCAACACAAGAAATTCTTGTGTAGAAAAACCTGATTTTACTGTCCAATTTTTTTACCATTTTATTATATGATCATTTTTATGGGTGAAAAAGTGTATATATAACCTAATTAAATAATTTAGTAAGTGTGATAAAATTAACAAATATTTCAAAATTTGGCAATTTTGTTGAAAAAATTTAATTTATTGATATATTCACTTTTTTGAATTTATTAATGTTTTTCATGGATGTATAAAAGGAACTTTTGAATCTTATCATAGGAAGATTCAACTTCATTGGCGGAAGAGGTACTTCACTTCAGATTGAATTCGTATGATTAGGTGGATATATATTACTACAAGTGTATTTACATTTAGTTGTTGTTATTATTGCAATAACAGATTACTATAACAACAAATTACTTTAATATCAGATTACTTTAATTTAGTTTATTTTATAATAATATAGTTTTTTCCAATTGATCATACATAAATTTGAAAATTTCAAAGTCGACCAACAGTTTTGAAAATTTCAACACAAGAAATTCTTGTGTAGAAAAACCTGATTTTACTGTCCAATTTTTTTTACCATTTTATTATATGACCATTTTTTATGGGTGAAAAAGTGTATATATAACCTAATTAAATAATTTAGTAAGTGTGATAAAATTAATAAATATTTCAAAATTTGGCAATTTTGTTGAAAAAGTTAAAGTTGGTGATATATACACTTTTTGAATTTTACTAATGTTCTTATTATATGTATAGGAAGAACTATTGAACATCATTGCCAGAGGACTCGCTTCATTGCCAGAAGAGTTTTCTTCTTGGTGGAAGGAATTTTAATTAACACTTTAAATATATTATAATATAAAAGTATATAAACATATAGTATTTTATATATACATAATGAATAAAACATATTATTGTAATGATTGTAATTACACATTTAATGATGAATCATTATATAAAAAACATTTAATTACATCGAAACATAAATTTAATAAAACTAATGATAAATCCAATAATGGACAATTAGATAACTTTAATGAGAAAACTAATAAGAAACTGAATAGAACTAATGATAAATCCAATGATAGAAAATTAGGTAACATTAATGAGAAAATTAATGAAAAAATTAATGAGAAAATTAATGAAAAAATTAATGAGAAAACTAATGAGAAAACTAATGAGAAACTTAGTGAAACTAATGATAAATCCAATGATATAAAATTAGGTAACATTAATGAGAAAATTAATGAGGATACTAGTGAGAAAATTAATAATAGTATTAAATGTGAATACTGTGATAAATTAGTTGTACATAAAAGTAATATAGCTAGACATTATAAATCATGTAAAATGAAATCTGTTGTAACAAAATATAAAGAGAAGATTAACAGATTGAAACAAGAAAATGTTATATTGGCCAAAATAATTTATAATGCTGGTGGTAATACTATGATAAATAATAATAGTAATAATAATATAAACAGTAATAATATCAATATGTATTATGTACTAAACAACTTCAAAGATCCCTACAATATAGAAGATCTAATGGCTCCTAAATTATCAGATGAAGAGATCAAATACATTATTGAGCACGGCGCTGTAGCTGGTTCCCATAAACTTTTAAGAGATAGATGTATTACAAATATCAATGTGGACAAGAGGCCATTTCATTGTTTAGATGATGCCAGAAATAAATATATATTAAGGGAAAAAAATAATTGGGTTGTTGATAAAAATGGTTCTAAAATATTTAGTACAACATGTTCAAAAGTTGTGGAAGCTTATCCACATGTTCAAGATAAGAACATTAAAAAATTAATAGATGAGATGAGTACGATTGAATTCGATAGGTATCAAGATAATATGAAACAAGTTTTAGAAATGAGAAATAATGGTACTAAAATAATTGGATCAGTTAACAAGATTAGTTTATTGAAAAATAATGTTAAATAACAATTAAACATATATAAACATATATAAACATATAAACAGATACTACTTCTATAAAAATAATTTTATGGAAATAGTCGAATTTAAACTTTTTGACACCACAATGAAAACTGATCAATTATATAATGATGGTTATGCTTGGTCTAGAATCTATGAATATCCCACAGTGATAGACTATATAATAAAGCTAAGTACCAATAACTCTAATGAATTTATACAGAATCTAACTATTCACAATACGAGTTGGGGATTTGAAGGGTTACATATAATATTCAAAGAACAATTAGAAAAATTAAGTTCAAACTGTTTACACACAGATATCAAAGCATCCAATTTACCTAATACAAGAGTGTATGACATCACAAAAGAACCGCCAATCTCTTTACAAAACAGATTTGACTTTGTGTTGAACATATCTACTGTTGGAGAAGTAAATTATGATCATTGGCAAATTATTAAAAATCTGTTGAATCAAGTTAAAATAGGTGGATATCTTATAATCACTTTTGATAGTCCTGGCTTAGATATAAGTGCTATGGAACAACATTTATCTACCAAATTAAATGGTAATTACTATAATGAGTTGTCTATACTGAATGGACTGTCCATACTGAATGGACTGTCCATATTAAATGGACTAAATTCAATTGTACCCAACAACTCATGTGGCCATTTAAACTGTGGTCTACTGATTATAAGAAAACATGAGACAATTAGTGTCGTGCTAAACACTTATAACAGATTAAATTATCTGAACGAACAGATCGATGCAATTGTAGGTCAAACAATTAAACCAACTGAAATATATATCTGGAATAATTCATCACAACCTTTGGATCAATATATATGTTATAATACGTCACAACCACCGAGCCAATATACATCTACATATAATACATACACAAATAGTGTGTCAAATAGTGTACCAATTACCGTATTTAATTCATCCACTAATATGGGTGTATGGTCCAGATTCTTTGCAGGATTTAATTGTAAATCTAAATATGTAGCATTCTTCGATGATGACACTATTCCTGGTAAACGATGGTTTGAAAATTGTCTTAATTGTATGAAAGTTAGAAAGGGGATGTATGGTACTACGGGATATAAATTTAGTTATGATGCATACTACACGCATAAAAGAGAAGGTTGGTATGATGGAAATGATTTAATTGAGGAGGTTGATATTATAGGTCATGCATGGTTTTTAAAAACCAAATGGTTATCATACTTTACCAATGAGTTAAATACTGTTTTTAACAATACTGTAAATTTAAGATTGTGTGGAGAAGACATGCATTTATCTTATACACTAAAGAAATATGGCAATATACCATCACTAATAGCTCAACATCCAAAAAATCCAACAGAAATAGAAAAAGAGTTGTATGGATCAATTAAGGGATTTCAATATGGTAATGATGATGTTGCACTATTTAAGAAACCTAATATGTCCACTATGTTTGAATATGTGTACAGATACTGGGTTTATCGATTAGGTCATCCATTAGTATTATATAAGGCGTTTACAAAAATGGATACTGAATATATTGGTCCACCAAAGTATCAGTGGAGTAGTGTATATCAACATCTTATTTCAAAACATCATATGTGTTATATCAGATTTATAACTAGCCACTTAAATATCATTCAAAACCATACAAATGCGCAATTAACTAATGATTTAATGGAGATAAGTAAAAATAATCCACATCCATCAATCTATTATGGTATTGCCACTTCATACGACATTGATCAATTTAAAACATATTATGATCTATTTAAACAGTGTTTTTATAATGGTGTTAAGAATATATGCTACACTAATCTATTTCTTGATTCCAATTATTCTATAACTAAAGAGTTTATATTTGATGATTTATATAAACAAAGGTTGGGTCAAGTTGTATTAGTTTGTGATGAATCATACAGAGGAAAAATAGCAGATTCATATTTCATAACTGAAATAGTATATATATGTAGTCAATATGGTAAAAACAATGAGGATAATATTATAGATTGGTGGGATTCTAACAACACTATACTAAAAGTGATGGTGTCTGATTTAGCAAAGAAATATAGTAATACATTATTTTTGTTTACAGTTGATATCATTACACCAATTCTTATTAATAGGATGTGGATGACTAATTGTTCTAATAGGTATGTGGATTTTACTGGATTAGTTGATTTATTTGATTTATTTGATTTATTTGATTTGACGAATGATCCAAATATAAATGAAATATATCCTAATACAACTGAACAAATTATAAAAGTGGACAAGGATAATGGTTTGATAGATGCATTTGATTATAATATTTAGTAATGGATGCAGATAATATAAAAATATAATATCTGTTTATAAATATATTTTAAAAATAATTATGGAGGTTATTGAATTTAAACTAATTAGTGAATTTAAACCAATTGTATTAGAAACTATAAATGGGTCAAATATATCAAACCCAGAAATATATGACTTATACATGATTGAGGAATTAAATAAATTAACTACCCATTATACACCGAATTTAAACAATACAAATAATATAACTATCTCATCCATTTATCAAAACAGATTTGATTTTGTAGTTGGGAAATTAAATAAGCTAAATCCATTAATAATGATAGAAAACATGTTATGTCAAGTTAAAGTGGGTGGTCATTTAATTGTAACATTTGACTATAATGAAATACAAACTGAGATGAAATCAATTGAAAAAAAATTGGTAACTAATCTTGATCGATCCATAACAACACATCATACAAATGTGGGCTTACTAATCATAAAAAAGCATCCAACTATTAGTGTTATACTTAACACATTTAATCGTTTAAAATATTTAAATGAACAGATCAATGCAGTTAGTAATCAAACGATTAAACCAATTGAAATATATATCTGGAACAATTCTCCACAACAGATACTAATAAGTCAACAGGATAGACCAAATATATCAACAACAGTGTTCAACGCTTCTACAAATATGGGTGTATGGTCCAGATTCTTTGCAGGATTTAATTGTCGGGGAAAATATATCGCCGTATTCGATGATGATACTATACCTGGCGAACAGTGGTTTCAAAATTGTCTGAATTGTATGAAGATACAGAAGGGATTATATGGTACTACTGGATATAAATTTGGTTATGGTGGATATCATGAAAACGTTCGTGTTGGGTGGTTGAAAGGTAACCAAAATATTGAAGAAGTTGATATTATTGGACATGCATGGTTTTTTAAGAAGAAATGGTTAAAACACTTCCCGAATGAGATTCCAGATATACATTACCAGATATATGATCAAATTAAGACGGATAGTAATTTTAACTTGTGTGGGGAGGACATACATTTGTCATATACTTTAAAAAGGTATGGCGCGATCAGATCATTTGTTCCACCACAAACAACGAGTTGTCCAAAGATGTGTGGGTCAATAATGGGGTTCAAATATGGCACAGATGAAGCGGCACTTTCTTTACGACCGGGAATGGATGATAAATTTGAAACTGTTTTTAAACATTGGGTATATAGGTTGGGTCACAGTTTAACACTGTATGAGGAGATAATTAATTGTGATCAAGTGATAGGTCCTTTCCAATATGAATGGATAAAAACCTATCAACTACTCAGACAGAAGAAAAACTTTGCACTTATCAGATTTGGAGATGGCGAATTGTGTTTGATGAAAGGAATTAAAATTAAGAATGATACACAAGCAAGCAGCATTGATGGATGGATATGGACCAATGATCATATCTCTCAACTTGGTAAGGATCTGTCCAAGATCAGTGAAAATACACCTGATCCTAATATTTACTATGGATTTGCAACAAGTGACAATATTGTTCAATTTAGAACATTTTACAACTTTTTCAAACAATGTTTGTTCAGTATTAAGAATATAGTGTATGCTAATCAATTTATAAATTCTAATTATGTATTAACTGATGAATTTATATTTAGCGATCTTTATAAGAAGAAATTGGGTAAAGTAGTGGTGGTGTGTAATAATAGTTGTAAATCCTATGTGGATCAACACGGTTATTGCTGGATTACAGAAGCAATATATTTTCCCGATGATATAGCGAATTGGTGGGAGATCAATCATATAATTTGGAAATCAAATATGATTGAGTTAGCTAAAAAATATACTAATACACTATTTATGTTCGCTGTTGGGCCCTTATCTAAAGTTCTAATTAATTTAATGTATCATACTAATCCTAATAATAGGTATGTGGATATGGGATCGGCATTAGATTTGGTATTAAAAAATAGTATTACTAGAGGATATCAATTGAAAAATAATCACTATTCCACTCATTCAGATAAAGTTATAAAGTTTTGTGACAATGAAGATGGTTTGAATAGTGAGATAAATGTATGTGAAATTGTTTATAATAAATAAATAATAATTTAAATTTAAAACAGTGTTGGATACACCTTATCACTATCACTTGAATTGACATATTTGTTATATTCCCCATTCATCGAATGGTTCTTTTTAACATATATTCCCGCCAATTTAGCAGACGATAAGTGCACAAATTTATCTGGAGTACATATGGTATGTTTTAAATATCCACATGTATTGAATGCAACACACGTGGGTTCTTTATCAGCACACTCTTTGATTTCCAAAATTGATTTACAATTAACCCACGTTAGATCGCTACCAAAAGAGTCAAGATACTGATAATAATCATAATTGTCTCCTATACCCAACATATCGTACTGTATGTCACTATCAACACTATTACCATTATAACCAAATACAAATTCTGTTTTTACCAAGTCTGGACAAGTCATGTATATCTGTTCGGTGTTTTTCAGAACAAATACATCAATTGGATCACAACTGCCCTGATTATCCAATATGTTGAGTAGTCGCATTGCATGTGATTTATTAATTATATAACCAAATAAACCACCCCATATATGAGACTTATCATGTATTTTATACAAATATAAATCCGTGTAATCTTCCAATCCAATTGTTATCGGGTTCTGTGGATCAATATAGGGTATATTGGTAGTGTATCCCATTAAAATTAAATCAACTGATCTATTTTCCAATATTTGTAAAAGCTTTACATAATGTGTGGGAAAATTAGTGTTCAAACTAATGTCATCTTCCACGATCATATAGTAATCCGCACTAATATCATACAATAATTCTTTCCATAAATTGATATGGGATAATGCACAGCCTACAATACTTCTCCTCCAACTAAAATTATTATTTGCAAACATTTTTTTTACCTCATCAGTCATTATCAATTTTGTTCCATCTATAGCAGCAAATCTCTCATATTGTAAAGAGTATTTATTCAATTCTTCCTCTATTATTGTTTTTCTATCTGGTCGACGATCTAAATTAATATATCGTATTTTCACTATATTTGTACTATTCATAATTATTATATTAGTGATTTTTTCTTTATGTATTGGACACAGTGTATTAAATATATAGGAAGAAAAATTGATAAATCAAGTAAATATATCATATGGACTAAATAGACTGACTAAACCGACTAAACTAAATAGAATAAATATAGATGAGCAAAATAAATTCTAAGGTTTATTATTCAAACTATTATGGTCATAAGGTGAAAGACCTAGATATAATTTATAAATGTGTTAAGAATAGTGGAAATAATAAGCGTATAGTGTATTTTGCTGGTGATTCGTCATTAGATAACAAACATTACATACTAAATAAAACTGCTGAACCAGCAATAAATGGTTATGAAAAAGTGTTAGATCCACCGATTATGGCAAAAGATATATGTTATCACTTAACAAAATGCATATGTGATAATAATGTAAATAATACTTTTGTTCTAAATTGTGCGGTGGAAGAAGCCACCTTAGGTTCTAAACAGTATGGTTTGTCTCAGCAGGATAAATTAATCCAAAAGAATATAACCAGTAATGATATATTAATTGTATCATGTGGTGGCAATGATTTGGCATTACATCCATCAATGGGTACTATATGGAACATGTTTAAATTAATCACATTTAATAGTAAGGAGTATATTAAAAGAAATCCTAATGGTGCATGGGGTATGGAACATTTTGTCAAATTATTTAGAAATGATATGACAACTTATATCAATGAGTTGGTGTTGAAAACAAAACCAAAAAAGGTCATAGTGTGTACTATTTATTATCCGGATAAAAATATTACAAATAGTTGGGCAGATAGTGTATTGAGTAAATTGGATTATAATACAGATCCTGAGAAATTACAATTAATTATTCAGCATATACATCGTGAAGCAATATGTAAAATAGAAATAGAAGGGGTTGAAATTGTACCATTTCCACTGTATACCATATTAGATGGGGATATTTCTAACGATTATGTTGGTCGTGTTGAACCATCTGATCAAGGGGGATGCAAAATTGCTAATGCTTTATTTGAACACTTACTTTGATTTATTGTACCTTATAACTTTATAATTCTTATATTGGTGTTGGGATGTAGGTGATACTTGCACTAAATGTTACTTGTGAAACATCAAACGCTGATGCATCGGTGCTTGCTAAAGTACGAACTCTGACACCTACTCTGTCACCAACACTAACGGCAACATTACCGGTATTTATGTTAGTGGCTGATCTAAATTGATTACCAGTTAGAGTATTATTGGGATAACCAAATACTACTGATGTAGTTAAAGCAGTTGTAGTATAGTTATTTGCGGCATGATCTACACCATTATTTGGTGATGAGGGCGATATATACACTGTAAAATCGTACTCAATACCAATAGTGTTTAATGATATGACAATTGGACCTGTACGTAAATCAGCACTTACTTGAAGATTATAAATGTGTCCTGCAAATGGAATGGGGAATGCAAATCCACCAACATCTGTAACAGATACTGATTCACCGGAACCATTAATGAGTTCATATTTACTACTTCCAAATGCCATGATAAGTGGTGAAGTTGACATGATATTAGTACCAGAATACAAAGTACCAGATGAAAATACTATCAAACCAGATCCACCATTAATACCTTGTGCTCCCATAGGGCCAGTAGGACCAGCTGGACCAGTTAATCCAGGACCAGTAGGACCAGTTGGACCCTCACTACCTACATTACCTTGTATACCTTGTGTTCCCGTAGGGCCAGTAGGTCCTGTTGGACCAGTTGGGCCCTCGTTACCTACATTACCTTGTATACCTTGTGGTCCCGTAGGGCCAGTAGGTCCTGTTGGACCAGTAGAACCAGTATTACCCTGAGGACCAGTAGGACCAGTTAATCCTGGACCGGTGGGACCAGTTGGGCCCTCATTACCTACATTACCTTGTATACCTTGTGTTCCCATGGGGCCAGTAGGTCCTGTTGGGCCTGTAGGACCAGTAGAACCAGTATCGCCATGAGAACCAGTAGGACCAGTTAATCCCGGACCAGTGGGACCGGTGAAACCAGTTTGACCTTGAATACCTGTTGGACCAGTAGAACCGGTTAATCCCGAACCGGTTGGGCCAGTTGGTCCCTCATTACCTTGAGGACCTGGATCACCTCCTATACCTTGTGTTCCTGTAGGTCCAGTGGGACCAGTGAAACCGGTTTGACCTTGTATACCTGTTGGTCCGGTAGTACCAGTTAATCCTGCACCAGTAGGACCAGTAGAACCAGTAGGACCAGTAGGACCAGTAGTGCCAGTTAATCCTGGACCAGTAGGTCCAGTAGAACCAGTAGGACCAGTAGTACCAGTAGGACCAGTAGTACCTGTTAATCCTGCACCAGTAGGACCAGTGAAACCAGTTTGACCTTGTATACCTGTTGGTCCGGTAGTACCAGTTAATCCTGCACCAGTTGGACCTGTGGGACCAGTGGGGCCAGTCTGACCAGTTGGTCCAGTCGGACCAGTAGGACCAGTAGGACCAGTGGGGCCAGTAGGACCAGTTGGGCCAGTAACACCTAAATAGAGACAAAATATCCATCCTCCACAACCATCGCTTGTATTACAAGTGTATTTGTAAATGTTACGACTAATAGTATCAATAATTAAACAACCCACATCAGCAACAATATTAATAACTTTACATCTATTGTATACACTGTATAACAAGTTAGTTTGTGTTGAATAGAAGTAGACACTATCATATGATGAGATATCTAATAGTACCCATGCGCCAGAAATCCATTGATAAAGTTTAGCCGTGCATAAATCTAAACCATATGATCCTTCTATACCAGTAACATTGTGTATGTTATTAGCCGCAATACCTTGATAATTGATACTAATGCAATTTGCTCCACTACAATCCAATTGATTACATTTAATTTTATACGAACCACTTTGATTACAACAAGTTCCGCATTTACAATTTGACATTTTATATATAAATATTATATAAAATATTTTCAGTATATGGATAAGATTAAAATTGATATTTTTTATATATTATAAAATAAGATGATATCAGTTATTATAAATTGTACAAATAATGACACAACTATGTTGGAAGAATCAATAATAAATATAAGGAAGCAAACTATACCATCAGTAATTAATATAATTAATTATCCAGTTATAGATACATTATTATTAGATAAACCGTTATCGGACAAACCGTTATCAGACAATATAAATGTAATTAGATGTAATGGTAATATAAGTATAAACAGTTTTTCCTATGCTCTCAATTGTAAGTCAAAATATGTATGTATTATAGATCACTTTACATTACTAGATCCTGTGTGGTTTGAACAATGTGTAAATAAAATAAAAATCAATAAAGGTGTATATGGTGTAAATGGTACAGTTTTTGATAATGCTGTGGATAATGCTGTGGATAATGCTGTGGATAATGCTGTGGATAATGCTGTAAATAATGCTGTGAATAATGCTGTAAATAATGCTGTGAATAATGCTGTAAATAATGCTGTGAATAATGCTGTAAATAATGCTAGTTCTGAATATGTGGTTGATCTTTTAGAACACATATGGTTTTTTAAAACAAAATGGTTAAAATATTTTTGGAGAAAACCATCTCTGAACAATTTAGACAATACAGATTATAACGGAATACATTTTTCATATGTTCTACAAAAATATAAAAATTTACCATGTTATCTTATTGGTACAATACCATCAATATCCTCTTTAAATAATCCCGACACTATCAATACAAATACTATTAGAGCATATGTTAAAAAAGGTTTCCAACTATTATGTAATAAGTCACAAATTTATTCAAACACTGATAAATCAGATTTTATGAATAAATTATGGACATCATATGGATTAAAAAATTGGAATCAGTTATATTACAGCACAATTAAGTATATTAATCTGTATAAAAAATCTAGTGATCGTGATCTTTTTTTAGCTATCTTCTTTTTGGCTTATTCTGAAAGGGAATTAGAACTATATGATGATAGTAGGGAACATTATTTGTTTTTGTTAGATAAACTAGACAAAATAGACAAACTAGATAATCCAGATCAAACAAATAAGATGGATGACATTAGAGGATGGGCATACACAAATGTATCTATGGTAACTACAGTGTTTGATCATAATTTCCATAATGATTTTAACAAACTCTGGGAGTTAATTAATTTGAAAAAGAACTTTGCTTTTGCCAGATCATGTGATGGAGAATATCTATTAATGAGAGGTGAACAAGTGGGTTCTTTCACTCAAGCATCTGTTCAAGATGGCTGGTCTTCTGATAATAAGATGTATAAAATTGGTTATGATCTTTTAGCATCTTTATCTCATAAGGAGGATAACTATTTTTATGGCATCGCTCACAAACCTAGTAATGCGACCATATATGATTTTTATATACAACATACGAAACAGTACCTTTCTAAGATAACTTATTCTGATGTGTTTATCAATGCTAATTATAAAAACTTTATGCAAAACCTCCATCATTTAGCTAATTTAAATGAGGGTGTTGTATTTATTGCCTCTAAAAATGGTGTAGAGAATGTTAAAAAAAGTAATCTGTCAGTTATAGACTATTTTTCTCTTGAACATAACTGTGTATTTTTTTATGAACAACATCATGTATCATTTAAACAGGCAATTAAAAAACTTGCTACTAAATATACAGATACACTATTTATCATATCAGCTGGCCCCCTCTCACCAATTATTGTGGACTGTTTGTATTGTTCAAATCCCAATAACAGATATGTGGATGTTGGATCAGCTACTGATGAAATAGTCCATGGAAGAAAAACTAGACCTTATATGGATGAGAATAGTAGTTATGCAAAGGATGTACCGCAATGGTAATTGTATTTAGTTATTTAGTTATTTAGTTATTTAGTTATTTGGATTATCCTCTTTTTTATAATTTCATTTAGTCATTATAAAAAATTGAATATCACAATCATTGTTATCCTTTATAGTTTTGACTACATATCAGTAAGATGACATAATGGATCTATTTGATAAAATAGACCGATTAAGCAAGTCTAATGAAGAAATATTAGATCGCTGTGACAGATATATGTTTTCAAATTTGTTACCGTGGTGGAGTATAGAAAGAATGATTGATCGTTACTGTAAAAATATAGTACTTAGGCCTACAAATTATATATACAATAATCACATGGCATGTGGTACGACATCTGCTGCATTAATGGATTTAAATCCTTTTAATCAATCTTATTATGTGAATCTT
>Ga0207088_1078_pt1 | contig 19364 bp, 15 predicted proteins | sample Alteio_BWMinHeat_52_FD_153564 | JGI IMG/M metagenome (GOLD analysis project Ga0207088, IMG submission 153564) | Enriched cells from forest soil in Barre Woods Harvard Forest LTER site, Petersham, Massachusetts, United States -... | ecosystem: Environmental > Terrestrial > Soil > Temperate forest >... | reverse complement strand
CCACGTCCTTTCTTTTTAGGAAGCACGAGCAGGGTCATGGCTGCGGCGAAGATGCCGTCGCTGAGGGCGGCGAAGCGCTCGACGCTTTGTCCGGCAACACGGTTGTAGAGAGAGTGCATCGGAAGGAGTTTAGCGGGTTGCTGGGGCGCCGGGCAAAAAAGCGGGCGCGCACTTGGCGTGGGTTCGCGGAGAGAGCTGCGGCCGCAGAAGGGTGAGAGTCTTGGGGACGGCAAGTTACGGGTGGGGCATACTCTGCTCACGAGCGCTGTTGTGCGTTTGTCTAGCGATCCCGTTTGGGCGCGCGCTGGGGCAGGACGAGCCGGGGTCGCAACCTGCGCAAACACCTGCGCCGCAGCCTAGTCCGCAACCTTCTGGGAAAGAAGGAAACCCCAAGCCGGACGAACCGTCCAAGGATGAGAAGCCCCAGGAAAAAGAGGAGAAGAAAGATGAAGGCGCGAATCCGGCAGAAGCGGTAAAGAATCTGGGAACGGCCGCGCTGCTGAAAGCCCGCGACTGGGAGAGCGGTTTGCTTACCGGCGTGTATGTGGAAAAGGGCCGGCCGCTGGTTTCGGTGACCGTGCAGCAGCGGCGAGAAATTTATCTGGAACAGACGCTCGCGAGTCCCGGGGCGTATCTGAAGCGCATGTTCACGGCCGGCATCGATCAGGCACGCGGCGCGCCCACGCAGTGGGACGACGGCTGGGGAGGTTATGCGGAGCGGTTCGCGTCGCGGGAAGGGCAATTCATCGCGGCCAACAGCCTGGCGGCGCTGGGAAACGCGGCACTGAAATACGAGCCGCGCTACGATCAATGCCGTTGCCGCGGTTTCTGGCCTCGGACGCGGCATGCGATCGTGCGCAACTTTCTTACCTACAATCAGAGTGAGCAGGAACTGCGTCCGCAGTGGGGACTATATGGAGGGTCGTTCGGGGGCGGACTGGTTTCGACGGCATGGAAGCCGCATCCGCGCAACGCGTTTGCGGAAGGGGGGCGCGCCATGTTGGGGCAGGCCGGCTACGGGGCGCTGCTGAACTTCTTTATAGAATTCTCGACGGACTTTAACCGCAAGATCGGATCGAGAAGGAAATAGGGATTTCCCTGTGCTCGTATGAGAATCTCCCGATTTCAAAGTCAGGTACTTACCGGATAGCGAAGAATCCGGGCCGCCAGCCTAAGATGGCGAGGGCTTGCGGACGATCTGGCCTACGACCGTTCCGAGGGTGAGCAGGGACATGAGCGAAATGATTCCCAGCGAAATGACGCAGTAGATGCACCACACGCCGAGGACGGTGGCCTCGATGTTTGCGAGGTAAAGGGAATAGGCGAGGCCCGCGAACGTGGGAACCAGCAACAGGCGATAGGCGCGCCGGAGTGCGAGCGCGCCCATGAGAATGTATCCGGCGATGCCGATGGCGGCGACGGGAATTCCGAAGCGCACGGCGTAGGGACTGTGATTAACGACGCCGCAGTCCCAGTGCTCGTTGATGCTGCAGGGAGAATCGCCGTAGGTGCGATAGTGTTCGCGCAGGGCGAGAGAAGAGACGATGACGCCCAGGACAGCTAGAATCAGGAGCAGATGTTTCATGAATGTCCTCTTTGCGAGTGATGATCGGAAGTTCCAACGTGCGGCAGGCCTAAAGGCGCAGCCTCAACCCCCGCAATCCGTCTAGGGTGGCGAAAATCCGCTGGCCGCATTTATCGCATGGTTCATTAAATCAGAAATCTGCCAGTCGCCACCGTGATACCACTCCACAATCTTGCCGTCCGGGCCAATCACGGCTGTGCTGAGGTTGTGAGTGATCAGGCCACCCTCGGGTTTGACCGTGAGTGCGAAGAAGGCGGCGATCTTTGGCAGATCAGCCTGGCGCGGAACGGCGAATTCCCATCGCCGGAATAGCGCCGCGTCGTGGGTGTGTGCCACCGAGAAGCCGTAATCTCGTAGCACCTTGGGGCTGTCGTGATCGGGGTCGAAGCTGATGGAGAGCAGGTGAACGTTTGCGAGGGCCGGGTCAATCGGCAATTGCTTATAGATTTGGGCGAAGTTGGCGCTCATGCGCGGGCAGAAATCGGGAAAGGGACAGCGCGTGTAGATAAAGGTGACGAGTAAGACCTTCCCGCGATATTGGCCGAGAGAAATGGATTTTCCGTCCTGGTTCACAAACGAAAAATCGGGAACCTGTTCTCGCGGCACCGGCAGGTGGAGAGAGCTTGTGCCGGCCGCGGGAGCAGTGGGGTGCGCTGTAACTTTGACGTTTTCCAGCCAGTAGTCAGAGCGGCCATTTTCGTCCTCTGGCGCGCTGACCACTTCAGCGGAGATAGAGTCGCCCGGTACCAGTTGATTCAGGGTTGCGGCGGGCTTGATCTTGTAGGTCATGGCCATGGCATCCATGAAGGCGGGGATGGAGTCGCCGTCAATGAGGGCGGACTGGGCCTGGATGTCGATCGAAACGACGCGGCCGGTGAAAGGGTAGCGTTTCGGAGCCAACGTGTTCGAACGATGGCACGAAGTAAAGAATATGGCGGCAAGAATGAGGGCGATCGAGAAAGTGCGACGAATATGGATGTTCACGTTGTAGACACTTTAACTCGGAAGGAGACTCAGTTGCACGGCTGGCGGATACGCCGAGCCGCGCTCGGCCCTTCGGCTTCGCTCAGGGCAAGCTAGCCGAGGGCGGCTGTCTCCACATGGTTGTTGTTTGCGGGCGGAGATTTGTGAAATCCTCAGGGCGATTCGAAATCGCGGGCAGGAGTGCCCGCGCCACAGATCACACGGCGAGGTCTCCGATGGCATGCAACCCTGAAGTATTGAAACACGTTCCGCTTTTCGCGTTGCTCGATGAAGAAGAGACGGCGGTGCTGGCGGCGCAGGTGCGGCTGAAGACGTTCGCGCCGCGGCAGCGCATTTACAAAATTGGCGATGCCAGCGGGCAGGCGTACGTGGTGGTGTCGGGACGGGTGCGGGTCGCGACCGTCGATCAGGACCATCAGGAAGTGGTGGTCGACGAGCCGTCGCACGGAGAGTTCTTCGGGTTCGCGTCGATGCTGGAACAGACGCCGCATCAGACCGAAGCGACTGCGATCGACGAGGCGGTGTGCCTGGAAGTGGACCAGAAAGATATTGCGGTGTTGTTGCAGCGCAAGCCGCTGGCTGGGATGGACATGCTGCGGGTGCTGGGGCGGCAATTTCATGCTTCACAGCAACTGGTGCGGCTGCGGGCGAACCGTCATCCCAATGATGTGATTGAAAAGGATGCGACGTTCGGTGAGCGCATCGCCGATGTGGTTGCAGGCTTCGGCGGGTCGTGGACGTTCATCATTCTGTTCGGCATTGCTCTTGCCATTTACATGACCGCCGATGCGGCGGTGGGCAACCGGGCTTGGGATCCGTATCCGTATATTTTGCTGAACCTGTTTCTGAATATGCTGGCAGCGTTGCAGGCTCCCATTATTATGATGAGCCAGAACCGGCAGGACACGAAAGACCGGCTGCGCGGCGAGCTCGATTACGACGTGAACCGGAGAGCCGAGGCTGAGATTCAGGGGCTGGCGCGCAAGCTGAATGTGCTGGGAGAAAAAATCGGCGATGTGGAGGACATGGTGCGGGAACGGCTGGGGCGATGAGGGGGTGTGAGGAGGCTCCGGCCAAAGGCCCCACCCCTTGCCGCAAAGAACGCGGCAAGGAATGGGGCACCCCAGGCCGCGGGCCCAGCGCGGGGCCTCAGACCGGGAGACTACGGCCTGCGCGGGTGCGCCTGGTTAGTAGTGAAAGCAGTAGCGGAGTTCGACGTAGACTTCGCGGGGATTGTTCCAGTGGAAGCCGCCGAAGGTTTGGCTGTTGTCGAGATTGACGCGGCGATTGGCCACGTTCAGAGCGTTCAGCGAGGCGGAGAAGCGTTCGCCGAAGTCCTTTCCAAACGTCAGATCAAACGTAGTGTGTGGCGGCAGATGATCGCCGGGATAGGGCTGGCCGGGGAAGGCGTTGCTGAAGCCCGAGCCATAGTAGATGTTGGTGGAAGCGTAAGCCCGCCAGGGAAGAGTGACGTCGCCACCAAGATTCAGGGTATTTCGTTGGTCGTGATCGAGGGGGAAGAGGTCGGTGGGGGGCGAGAAATTCGTCAGGCCGCCGGTGATGGGAAGTTTGCCTTCGGCAATTTGATTGGAGTACGCGAGATGAATTTGTGCCCGGTGGGCAATGCGGGGAGAACGGAGAGTCAGCTCCCACCCGCGGATTTTGGCGCGGTCAATCGTGATGGGTAAACACAGTCCGGAACCGATGCAGCTATGGTCGAAGAAATTGTGCGCATTGGTTTGGAAATTGTCGACGTCCAGAACCCACCCGCGATAGGGAATGGTCACTCCGAACTGATGCTCTTCGTCGCGTTCTCCCTGGAGCGGGAGGAACCCGCAACTATTCATGGTGCAAAACTGTTCCAACGAACCTCCCACCGTGAGCAAAGGGGGCGCCTGGTAATAGTGGCCGTAGAAGGCGCGGAAGGTCCAATTCAGGCGGGGAATATTCAAAGCTGCCCCGAAGCGGGGGCTGATGGCGTTCTCGGTCGTTCCACCGCTGAAGTGCGTGGGGCGGATTCCGGCGGAGAGCGTGAGCCAGGAGAGCGGTTTGAATTTGTCGTCAATGAAGAAGGTTTCCAAACCACCAGAGGCGGGATCGCTCTCTGCCAGCGGGTTGGAGCCGTCGCTGTAGATGATCCCGAAGAACTGGCTGTCCTGTTGGTGAAAGCCGTAGAAGCCGGCCTGCAGGTTGTTCCGGGCCACGTTGGCGCTGAAACTGACCTGTCCGCCCGCATAAGTTGAGGTGTGCTGGTCGGTGGTGGCGAGATCGAAGTCGGCGGGCGAGCTGTCATAGTTGGCGCCGTTGCGGTGGTAGAAGGGCGAAACGGTCAGCAGCACCTTGGAATTGAAGGTGTGCACCCAGGAGAAATTTGCCAGGGCGTCGGATTCGTGATTCCCGTCACGAAGGCCGATGCTGGGGTATTGCGCCGAGAACCCGTTTGCAGCGATCGGGGCGTTTTCGATGTCGTTGGGAAAAGGGTCGTAGGGGATCTGGTAGTAATCCTTGCGCAACGAAGTCACGAGGCGGAGCTGATTGGAAGGATCGACGTTAAAAATGAATGACCCGAAACCACCGTATCCATTGGCGGCATCGTGGACCACTTGCGAAACGGGCGTTTGCAGGCCGAGATTGCTGCGGTTGCCGTTCACGCTGGCGTAGTAGGCGAAGCGAGCGGTGTGGCTGCCGAGGCTGAACTGGTCGTTCGTCTGGTAGAAATTTCCGGCACTCAGAACGAGCTCGGCCTGGCGGTTACGCTCGAATCCGGTGCGGGGGACGACGTTGAAGACACCGTAAGTGCGGTCGCCGAATTCCGCGCCGTAACTGCCGCGGCTGACTTCGAGATAGTCGATGTCTTTGGGATCGAACTGCGGGCCGAGGTTGGAGGCGATGTTGGTATTGGGGACAGGAACGCCGTCGACGAGCCAGCTGGTCTGATGTCCGCCGCGAATGTGGAGTTGATCGTGCGTGACGTAGGCTCCGGGCACGAAGTCGGTGATCATCGCCATGCTGTTGGAGCGGGCTGCGCCGGGCGTGCGCGCGATCTCGAGACGATCGACCAACGTGGTCGGGGTTGAGGAATCGGTGGGCGCGACCTCGGGATTGCCGGAGACGTTGATCATCTCGTTGGGTCCCGCGACATTGAGCGCGAAGTGCAGCACGGGCTGCGTGCTCGACAAGACGACGACGTTCTGCTGCGTCTGCACGAAGCCCCGGCCAGCCACGGTGACGACGTATTCTCCGAGCGGGACGGCGTTGAAGTTGAAGTTGCCGTTGGCGTCGGAATTCGCGGTGGTCGACCAATCCGAGGATTTTGCTTTGAGCATGACCATGGCGTTCTCGACCGGGCGATGCTGGGGGTCGTGGATGACGCCGCGGACCGAGCCGACCACCGAGGCGTAGGCGGCGAGAGTGAGGCATGTGGCGAACAGCGAGGTGCGAAATATGCGCATAAGGTCTCCGAGGAGTGTTGGGACTGCGGCAGTAGAAAACCAGCCGGGCTGCGCCCGGCGACCGGGTCAAAGACCCGGTCCCACACGAATACCTATAAGTGCGGGCGGCTAGCGTGATCTGTCAGGCGATGGAGGCTTGCGGAGGGGCACGGGGGGATCGGGAGGCTGGGAGTTTCGCTGCGGGAATTCTTGGATGCGATTCGGCGACGCGATCATCGACATTCTGCGCGATGATCGATGCCAACGACGGCCGCGTGTGTGCTGACTGAGATGTCGTTACGGCGCGGCAGCAGTCGTTCTTACAGCATGCGGTGCTGCGGAAGGAGCTCTGATCAGATTCGGAGCCGTGGCACTGGTGGACTCCCTTGCGAAGACAGCAGGCGTGGGGTGGCGCAGCTGTGGCCGCTAGCGCTAACGGAACAAAAGTTCCGACTAGCGCGAACAAGAGCAGAAATCTGGCGGTCAGGCGCTGCATGATTTTGGTCGAGCAAAACCCCAGGTGAGGTCAGGATAGAACAGGGTTGTTGATGAGCGCAACTTCGGGGAGTCGATCGGGGAAAATCTTCAGTTCTCCGCAGAGGGGAAGTCAAAACCCCCGCCCTTTCCGCAAAGAACGCGGAAAGAATGGGTCACCCCGCGGAGCGCCCAATCCACATCAAGCTTTGCCGTTGATCTTGGCCCACCACCAGCGGACGCCGACGAAAAGGAAGCGCCAGTCACTGAAAAATTCGGGTGGCTTGCCTTCGAAGGCGTGGCCGACGAACTGGAGGATCCAGCCGATCACGAACAGTCCCGCCGCGTAGAACCACAGGCGATGCCAGAAGAAACCGCCGACGGCTACAGCAACCGACACCAGAATCGTGGGAATGCCGAAGGTGTGGCAGACGCGATTGACGGGGTGCTGGTGGCTGGTCGAGTATTGCGCGATCCACTGCTCGCTGGTGCGGTTGCCTAGCATGCGGGGAAGATCATACTACGGTGCAAGTCAAATTCCCCACCCTCTCGCGAAAAACGCGAGAAGGATGGGGCACCCGGAACCGAGGGGGGGTGGTCCGGTTGAGGCTTCCGCTGGCGCGTGGTAGCATCCTTAGTTTTGGCGGGCGGGGTAAACGGAAATACGTCGGGCTGGCCCGAGGTTCCTGTCCTTATCCTTTTTATGGGCTGTTTCCTTCCCATGTCTGCCGAAGGGAGCCCAACTTGAAAGTCTATTCGGGAGCAAACATCAGGAATGTTGCGATGGTGGGGCACGGGCATGCGGGCAAGACCACGCTCGTGTCGGCCATGCTCTACACGGCGGGCGCGACCCAGCGCCTGGGGCGGGTCGACGACGGGTCGGCTACCACCGACCACGACGAGGAGGAAATCGCGCGCAAGATGTCGATCGCGACGGGCGCCGCAGTGGTGGAGTGGGCTGCATCATCGAGCACCTCGTCGGGAATGTCGTCGGGCACAACCAAGATCAATATTCTCGACACGCCCGGATTCAGCATGTTCGTCCACGAGGCTAAGATGGTGCTGCCCGTGGTGGATGCGGCCATCGTCGTGGTCGATGGCGTGGCGGGCGTGGAAGTCGTGACCCAGCGCGTGTGGAATTACTGCGAGGAATATAAGACGCCGCGGCTGATCGTGGTGAACCGCATGGATCGCGACCGGGCCAACGCCGAGCGCGTGCTGGAGTCGCTGACCAACGCATTTGGGCGGGACGTGATTCCGATTGAGCTGCCCATCGGCAGCGAGAAGAGTCTGACCGGCGTGGTCGACCTGGTGCGCATGAAGGCTTACACCTACGAGTTGGGCGGGAACGGCAAGGGGAAAGAGACCGAGATTCCGGCCAACATGAAAGCGCAAGTGCAAGAAGCGCACGAAATGCTGGTGGAACTGGTGGCCGAGGGCGACGACAAGTTGATGGAGAAGTTCTTCGAGGCGGGAACGCTCGGCGAGGAAGATCTGATTCCGGCGCTGCACAACGCGATCCGTGAAGATAAGATTTTTCCGGTCATTTTCAGCTCGGGGTTGGGGAACATTGGCGCGGACCGGGTGATGGACTTTATTATCGACTACACGCCTGCGCCTTCAGAGCACGAGTGGGTGCAGGGCGAAGCCGCGGGAAATGGCGACGCGCCCAAGCGGCATGAGTCGGATGAAGAGCCGGTGTCGTTGTATGTGTTCAAGACCGTGTCGGACGCGTTTGCGGGACGTATTTCTTACTTCAAAGTTTTTTCCGGCGTGCTGAAGAACGACGCCACCATCCAGAACTACAGCCGGGGAGGGGTGGAGAAGTTCGCACACATCGCGAGCATGCAGGGCAAGACGGCGGTCCCGGTGCCGGAGCTGCACGCGGGCGATATTGGTGCGGTCGCGAAACTCAAAGACACCCTCACTGGCGATACCCTGGGCGACAAGTCGGCGCCCATCCAGTATCCGCGGGTGAAGCTGCCGGAGCCGGCGATTACGTTTGCCATTGAGCCCAAGAGCCGCGCCGATGAAGACAAGCTGGGGCCGGGACTGCACCGGCAGATGGAAGAGGATGCGATGCTGCGATTCTTTCGCGATCCGCAGACGCAGGAGTTTCTGATCGCGGGCACGGGGCAGCAGCACATTGAAGTCGTGGTGGCGAAGCTGAAGAAGCGATATCACACGGAAGTGGTTCTGAAAGCGCCGAAGGTGCCCTACCGGGAGACGATTCGCGGCAAAGCGGATGTACAAGGGCGGCACAAGAAGCAGACCGGCGGGCACGGGCAGTACGGCGATTGCAAAATCAAGATGGAGCCGCTGCCGCGGGGCGGGCAGTTTGAGTTTGTGAACGACATTTTTGGCGGCGCGATTCCAAAGAACTATATTCCCGCGATTGAAAAGGGAATCAAGGACGCGGCGGCGCGCGGACATCTTGCCGGATTTCCAGTGGTCGACTTCCGCGTGACTCTGTACGACGGGTCCTATCACGACGTGGATTCGAACGACATGTCGTTCCAGATGGCGGGGCGCATCGCCTTTCGCAAAGCGATGGAGACCGCGAAGCCCACGCTGCTCGAGCCTGTTATGGCGGTCGAAATCACGGTGCCCGACGACTTTGCCGGATCGATCATGGGCGACCTGAACAGCCGCCGCGGCCGAATTCAGGGCATGGACAACAAGGGCGGCAACACGGTGGTGAAAGCGGAAGTGCCCATGTCGGAAATGCTGACTTATGGCGTGGAACTGACGTCGATGACCCAGGGGCGCGGCAGCTTCAACATGGAAATGCATCACTACGATGTGGTGCCGGGGCAGCTGCAGGAGAAGATAATCGAGAAGGCGAAAGCGGAGCGGGGCGAGGTGAAAGAAGAGGAAGAGTAGTAGGGAATTTTGGTGAGCGCGATGTTATCGCGGAAGACCATGTTCATCGTAGTCTGGGATTGTCTCTGCCGTACAATCAGCGAGAATCGGCAAACGATCGACCCGCCGCAAAATGTCTTCGACTTCGTCGATTATCAGTTCGGGTTTTGTACTCTCGGATTGGTCGGCCATGGTCCTGCTCTACTCATCGACAATTATAGAATGGCGTTGCGCCGGGAGAACGCCTTGCAGCGGTTGAGGAGTGATTTGCTGATAGGGGTCCTTCGACTGCGCATGAACGCCTTTCAGGCGCTCATGCTTCGCTCAGGATGACAAGAGTGAAAGGGAGTTCAGAATGAGAATACTTGTGACTGCTGTGTGCTCTGTTTTTGCTTTTCTTTTCGCGCTGGCGGCGTTTTCTACCGCCCAAACCCAGACCTTTCCCACCTCCGCGGGCCCGGTTAAGATCACTCCGCTGAACCATGCCAGTACGCTGATCGAAGCGGGCGGGAAGTCGATCTATCTCGATCCCGCCAAACCCGTGAAGTTCGCGGGACTGCCCAAGGCAGATCTAATTCTGATCACCGACATTCACGGGGACCATATGGACCCCGAGGCCCTCAAAGACGCCAGCAAGGCCGACACAGAAATTATGGCAGCGCCGGCGGTTGTCGCGACCGTCACTACCGCCAAGCCGATCGCTAACGGAGAAACGAAGACGTGGCAGGGCTGGACCATTGAGGCGATCCCCGCCTACAACCTGAAGCGCGGGCCTGCGGCGGGCAAACTTTTTCATGACAAGGGACGCGGCAACGGCTACGTCCTCACCTACGGCGGGAAACGATTTTATTTCTCGGGCGACACCGAGGGCGTGCCGGAGATGCGGGCGCTCAAGAACATCGACGTGGCGTTCATGTGCATGAATCTGCCTTACACCATGCCGCCGGACGAGGCTGCGGACGCTGTCAAGGCGTTTCATCCGAAGGTTGTGATTCCGTATCACTATCGTGGGTCCGATCTCGCGGTCTTTCAAAAAGGATTGGAAGGAACTGGGATTGAGGTGCGGCTGCTGGAGTGGTATCCGAAGTAATGTTGAGTGGCTGTCGGCCACGACCTATCATCCGAGCAGTTGACGGAGAGGCTGCGTGGCAATCTCGGATGAACGCGTAAAGCGTGCGCTTCCATGGGTACTCGCGATTCTGGTCGCGGCGGCCGTGGTGTGGTACGAGCTTCCTGGCTCGAAGCAGTCCTCGCTCAAGCAGAGCGCTATACCGGAGAAATGGCAGTTCAAAGCGAAGGCAAGAATTACCGGCGCGCTGGCACTCGCGGATGACGGGACCATCTATGCCGCCAGTGAAGACGGGTTCGTGTATGCGTTGGATCCTTCGGGGAAGTTGCAATGGAAGTTTGAAGCCGGCCCAATGGCCGGAGGCCCCGCTCTCGGGGCGGACGGCACCATCTACGTATCCAATGAGAAGCAACAGATTTATGCTATCGATCGATCGGGCACTCAGGAATGGATGACTGGCGGCGGTCCGTACGCAGACCAAAACACCGGCAACACGGCCGCGGCCATCGATTCGAACTACCTCTATACGTTTTGGCGCGGCAGCCTGCGTGCCATTTCCTTGCACGGCGGATCTGCTGACTGGTGGGCGGGCGTGGGCGTCAAGAATTTCGCTTCGGTCACCATCCTTCCTAACCGTCTGGTGGTTTATCCCGGGGTCGGAAGAGTCGACGCGGTGGGCTCCGAAGGAAAGACGACGTGGGAGTATCCCGCGCCGAATCCTCCCACCACCGTGGCCACGCTCCTGGCAAATGGCGGGCACCCTCGGTCGGGCAATTTCTGGTTAGAGTCGGGAATTGCGGTAGCGACGGACGGCACCATGTACGCGGGTGCCGGGAATGCGCGCCTGGTCGCGCTTTCATCGGATGGAGCGTATCTGTGGGAGTTCAAGACGAAGCCCGGCTCCATCAACCGCGCCACTCCGGTGATTGCCGAGGATGGAACCATCTATTTCGCCAGCGGTGATGGGAGCCTTTACGCGCTCAATACCGACGGAACGCAAAAGTGGGCCCTCGATACTCGCGCCGGCTCGATTGCAACGCCCTTGCTCGCCGAGGATGGAACCATCTATGTCGCCAACGGCGGCTGGTTGATCGCCGCGTCCCCTGACGGCAAGATACTGGCGCAGGTCCCTCTCGATGCGGCAGCCGAATCTTCTCCCACACTGGCGCCTGACGGAACCATCTACGTGGCTTCGAATGCCGGCACGATCACGGCATTCGCGGGAACCCACGGGCAACTCATGAATAGTCCGTGGCCGAAGTTTCAGCGCGACCTGGCCAACTCGGGGCGCGCACCTTCGTGGTGAAACGTGGAGCTGGTACGTCGAATGACTATCCCTTGTAGATCGGTCAAGCCCGGAATGACACCGGGGGCTGCTGCACGCCCGTCGAGCTTCGCTCGACCGGTCAGCCAGGGGCGGCTGTCCCCACACAGTCGGGGAATTTCGAGCAAGCAGAGAGAACTCAGTAGCGCCCGCGGTTCGCAATGAGGTCGTCGACGATCGTTGAGACCCGGTTGCCGAGGACCTTCTTGCTGCGGGCGGCGAAGTCGGGCCACTTAGCTATCGAGTTCTCCTTCGGAGCCGCAGACTTCTTGCTCTTCGTGCTTTTCGACTTTTTCTTGGATCGAGTGGTCATGGGTTTGGTTAGCTATCTATCGACGAATTATAAGTTTTCTCTACGCCTTGAAAATCTCCTCCACCGGCCTGCGAAACAGCTTGCCAATCTTGAATGCCAGGGGCAGGCTGGGGTCGTATTTCTCCGTCTCAATGGCGTTGACCGTCTGGCGCGAGACGCCGAGTTTTTCGGCGAGGTCGGCCTGAGTCCAGTTGAGTTGGCCGCGTAAGTCGCGCACGCTGTTTTTCACTCGTACCTCCGCTTGGCGACGGCCAGGCCAAGACTCCATAGCAGGATCAGCAGAGGCGCGACCCAGGCCACGTCGAAGCGGGGCAGTCCGGCGTTCTGCTGAAACGCCCAGGTGAGGGTGATGAGGCAGGTGGCCAGGAAGCTGAACGCGACGGCTTCGAGCTGGATGCGGCGCTGCAGTTCGTCGAGCCCGCGGAAGAATCGCAGAAAGGCCCACATGGCGAAGGCTGAGGGGATGATCGGCAGGAAGGCGATGCCGTATCCCAGCGGCGTGTGCTCATGGCCCCGCAACATCCATACGGAAATGGGAACCATCGCCGAGTAGGCGGCCATGGAGCCGAGGAATTCTTTTAAGTAGCGTTTACCGTTTGCGTCCATTGCGGTTCTCCCGGAGTCAAGCATGCTTGACATCCATAATGTAAAGCACGCTTTACATCGATGTCAAGGGGAGATTTCGGACCAGCGGTGGGACGAAGCGGGGAACGGCTGCCGGTGCCGGGCAAAGAAAAAGGCCGCCCTTCCGGGCGGCCTACGTTTCGACGAAGAAAGCCTAGTCGCGGTCTCCTCCGAACAGGTCGGACATGGTGTGTACACCGTCGTCGCAGGCGTGATTCAGGCAAGGCAAGCCGAAGCCTGCTTCGAGAGTCTTGGTCAGCGAGAAGTGGGTATAGAACTTCGCGCTCGTCTTGCCGTGGCGCCCGTAGTTGGTATCCACGATGACGAGAACCTGGTTCAGATTGGGCACGAAGCTGTAATCGTTCTCGTCCCACACCGTCACGATTGCGTTGTGGCCCCATTGCCACGCTGGAGAGTTGTGGATCGCCTTCACAATCGTTCTTAAGGCGAGGTCACCGACATAGATGAGCGCCGGGTTCAGTCCGGCTTGCGAGCCATCCGTGACCGGGTCAAAGGCGCACAGCGCGCCGGCGTTGCCGCGTCCGTGCTGATCGTTGCACTGGTTGGGCGAAATCAGCGAGAAAGCGGGGAGGCGCCCGGAACTCAGGTCATCGTAGAGCCCACCTTTGCCTTCGAAACCCACGACGTTGGCCAAGCTGTTGTTGGGATCGTGGCCGTCCTGCACGCTCTTGAAGTACACAAACGGGTTGTGCTTCGCGGCATATAGTTTGACGAAGGCGCCCGAACCGCCCAGAGAGTCCGGGATGGTCGAGAGGTCGGTGAAGAATCCATCACTGTAGGCGATGCCGTCGGCTCCGGCGGCAGGCAGGCTCTCCTGATAGCTCTTCCAACGGCGGCCGGTTTCGGCCAACTGATCTCCGATCATCTTGCCAACGGTGGGGGCAGCGGGAATCGCACTGCCATCAATGTCGATCAAGCCCGGTGGGCAAGGATCGGTTACCGACGGATTGGGACACTCATTCGTAGAGTCGATGGCCGGGGTGGCGGCGTCCATGCCTTCGCCTGCGATGGGGCAAACGGCCGCGCTCGATGGAAAATCGGTGGTGGTATAGCCGGGTGCCACGATATTGGGAGTGCAGTTTGCGTTGTGCCAGTCGGGAGCGTTGTCACTGCGTACGCCAAAGTTCGAGGCCCCCACGATTTCCAGGTAGTTGGTGGAGCTGGGGTGGCCGACCGCGAAGTAATTCGTCGCCGAGTTGGCGAACTGCGCGTATTGGTTCGCGAACGGTGCGTTCGGGTTTCCTACGATCTGGCTGTAGCCATGGTTTTCCATCATGATCACGAACACGTGATCGAGTGACGGAATTCCTCGGGGACCGTCGCCCCGCTGGGCGAACATGGTTCCTGTGAGCACGGCCAACAGGCCCAGAGCTAGTGTGCATGTTTTCATAGTTGTCTCCTGAACTTTCTTTGTGAAGCTCTTTGTGAAGTTCCTTCTTGAATCTGCCCGGTGAGGATTGCCTTGGCTTGGAAATCGGGGTCCAGTGTTTTAAAGTCCCGCCAGGATTGAGATCCAGCCCGGTCAACCAAAGACCCTAGTGGGAGTTTGTTACATGGCGGTGACAGCAGAGTTAAGATTCGGTGAATTCCGGCCGGGACACACGACATTTGCGCGGCTTCGCATTTCGTTCTACCATCCGAACCAGTGGCTGCCGCGAAAAACAACCCCAACTTGGACGCAAACCGCGAACGGCTAGTATCGGCGGCGCCGGTGGAGGACGATTCCTCGTTTGAGCTGAAGCTGCGGCCGCAGCGGCTGGCTGAATTTATCGGGCAGAAGAAAGTCAAAGAGAATTTGGCGGTGGCGATCGAGGCGGCACGCTCTCGCGGCGAGGCCATGGACCATGTGCTTCTCTACGGGCCTCCGGGACTGGGGAAGACCACGCTGGCCAACATTATTGCCAACGAACTGGGCGTGCATTTTCAACCGACCGCCGCGCCGCTGCTGCAGATCAAGGGCGATCTGACCGCGATTATCACCAACATGCAGGACAAGCAGGTGCTGTTCATCGATGAAATCCACCGCCTGCAGCCGGTGCTGGAAGAGCTGCTCTATTCGGCGCTGGAAGATTACAAGCTCGACATTATTATTGGTCAGGGACCGTCGGCGCGTACGCATACGCTGGAAGTGAAGCCGTTTACTTTCGTGGGCGCGACCACGCGGGCGGGACTGATTTCGGCGCCGCTGCGGTCGCGCTTCGGAATCGTGCTGCGGCTCGAGTTTTATACTCCTGCGGATTTGCAAGTGATTGTGGAGCGGTCGGCGGAGATTCTTGGCGTCGAGGTCGACGACGCGGGCGCGAAAGAAATTGCGGGACGTTCCCGGGGCACGCCCAGAATCGCGAACCGGCTGCTGCGCCGCGTGCGCGACTACGCGCAGGTGCGGGGCGCGGGCAAGATTGACGAGCCTACGGCGAAGGCTGCGCTCGAAATGCTGGAAGTCGATCAGTATGGATTCGATGAAGTCGACCGGAGGCTGTTGCTGACGATCATTGAGAAATATCAAGGCGGCCCGGTGGGCGTGAACACGCTGGCCGCTGTGCTGGCCGAGGAGCCAGACGCCATCGAAGAGATCTACGAGCCGTTCCTGATGCAGGCGGGGTTTCTGAACCGCACTCCGCGAGGGCGCGTGGCCACTCAATTGGCGTATGAGTATTTCAAGATCACGCCGACGCGGAAGCAGGCTTCGCTGTTCTGAGGAAAGCCTTTGACCGCAGAGATCGCTGAGAAAGGCCGCAGAGGCCGCAGAGGACGCTGAGAAGGGCATCTCCGGCTCTGGCCGCCCGGCCGCCTCACAATTCCTCTAACATTGCTGGCGGGTTCACGTCTAACTCACGATACCTTCAAACTCCTGATCTCATGGCTTGGGGCTGATGTGGTGTGGGACGAAAACGTTGCGGGTGGGGGTAGTGCTGCTCGCAGCGCTGCGAGTCGTGCTGCCCACGCAAGCCAAGGAGAGGGATAAAGATAGCGTCACGGCTGTAGCCGCTCCCGCCACGTTCGCCACGCTGCACATTCCCCGGCTCGAACAGCGGCCTACGCTCGGCGATTTCCTCGACATGCATCCTTCCTTGGCCTTTGCCGGAAAGATGCTGAAGGTCGACGGATTCCGGCAGCGCGACCCCAAGGACGGCGCGCCCGTCTCGCAAAAGACCGAGGTTTATCTTGGCTACACCGACAAGAATCTCTACGTGGTCTGCATTTGCTTCGACTCCGAGCCGGAAAAGATTCGGGCGCGGCTGGTGCGCCGCGAGTTGATCAACGACGACGATCAGTTCGGATTTGTGCTCGACACTTTTCACGATCGCTATCACGGGCTGTTTTTCTATGTGAACCCGCTGGGCGTGCAGCAGGACGGCATCTGGGTCGATAACGGCCAGGAGCCGGATCTCTCCTACGACATGGTGTGGAACTCCGAGGCCAAGCTGACCGGCACCGGCTTTGTCGCGTGGTTTGAGATTCCTTTCAAGTCGCTGCGCTTCCCTCCCGGCGATCTGCAGAAATGGGGAGTGTTTTTCGAGCGCGACATCAAGCGCAACAGCGAATATTCCTTCTACCCGCACATCAGCAGCAACGCCCAGGGATTTCTGAATCAGGCCGCCTCGATGGATGGCCTGGAAAAGGTCACGGGCGGACGCAACATGCAGGTCATTCCGTACCTGGTGGGGCGCGGGTTTCGCAATCTCGACGATCGCGATCCCACCAATCCTTACTTTGGCGGCAAGGATCTCGAGGTACGGCCCGGGCTCGATTCGAAGATCGTGCTGAAAGATTCGTTCGTGCTCGACACCACGATCAATCCAGACTTTTCGCAGGTGGAATCCGACCAGCCGCAGATCACGGTCAACCAGCGCTTCGAAGTTTTTTTTCCGGAGAAGCGGCCTTTCTTTCTGGAAAACTCCAGCTACTTCAATACGCCGGTCAATCTGGTATTCACGCGCCGCATCGGCGACCCCGAGTTCGGCACGCGCCTGACGGGCAAGAGCGGCCCGTGGTCGGTGGGAATGTTATTTGCAGACGACCGCTCGCCCGGGTTGAGCGTAACCCCCTACGACCCGCTGGCCGGGCACAGGGCCTACTTTGGCGTCTTGCGGGTGAATCATGACATCGGGAAGGAATCGAGCATCGGACTGATCTACACCGATAGCGAGATGCACACGGTTCCGGGCGAGGTGCAGTGTACGGATAATCCTTGCATCGTCGGCTCTAACCGCGTGGGCGGCTTCGACGCCAAGATCAAGCCGAACGCGAAGTGGCTGATCACCGTGCAGGCGCTTGATAGCCATACCAAATTCTTCGATGGCACGCACAAAGGCGGTCCCACTTACGATTGGTACGTCGAACGCAGTTCGACCAAGACCGAGTTCAACGTTACGTACCAGGACACCACTGCCGGCTTTGAGACCGATACCGGATTTTTCCGGCGCCCCGACATTCGCCGGCTGAGCCAGTTCGCCATGTATCGCTTCCGCCGCGAAGGCAAGGTTCTGCAGTGGCACGGGCCGTCCATTTTTGCGATCAACAACTGGGACCATCACGGCACACGGCTGGAGTGGTTCACCAACGTGAACTGGCGCTTCATTCTGAGCGGCTCGAGCGACTTCGGGGTTTTCGCAAACGCCGGGCACGAACGCCTGCGCCCGTTCGACTACTCCACCCTGACGACGAACCAGGACTACGCTCATAACCAGCGCGGATTCTGGTTCGACTACGGCTACTTCAAGCCGCTGATATTATCCGCGCAAGTGGATTGGGGACAGGCGACGAACTACGACACGTCGTTTGGGCCGCCGGTGCTGGCCAGGGCCAATGACATCCAATTTTCCGCGACGGTGCGGCCTGTGAAAGGACTGACCATCGACAATACGTACCTGATGACGCGCCTGCGCGACGTGAACACCAACGCCAACATGTTCAACAATCACATCATTCGCTCGAAATGGAATTACCAGTTCACGCGGGCGCTGTCGCTGCGCGTGATTGGGCAGTACAACGCGGTCTTGTCGAACTACAACGCCGCGTTTCCGCAATACGCCCTGAGTTCGTTGCCGCCAGCGAAGCAATTCAACGCCGATGTCTTGCTGACCTACTTCATTCATCCGGGAACGGCGTTCTACGTTGGTTACAACAGCGACCTGCAGAACCTGCCCAGCCCGCCCACGGTGGACGCATTGGGCAACCTGGCCCGCACGCCGGATCATTTTCTTAACGACGGCCGGCAGATCTTTGTGAAGATTTCCTACCTGTTTCAGTATTGACACGTCCTAGAACCCGCGCCCTGCCTGGAATTTCGGCCGAGGTATCTTGTTCGTTAAACCTCACAAACATGATTTTGATGTTTTGTGGGTAGGTCTATGGTGTATCTTGCTCAGTTCCCCGTAGGGGGCGGGGAGGAGCGGGGACATTTGCGTCTGCTTCGGGTTTCAGATCGACGGGCCTGTTTTCGCGTGAAACTCGCGGTCATCGTAGTACTGATTTCGGCTGCAACAAAACTGCCCGCTTTATCTTCGGCACCGCAGAATTCCCTGCCTCCATCGCAGACCAGCCTGACCATCCCGCGATTGGCGCGGCCACCCGCGCTGGAGGACTTCCTCGGCATGAAGCCGCAGGGAGAAATCGCTCTCGCGATGGCGAAGGTTACCGGCTTCACCCAGCGCAATCCGCACGACGGGGAGAGCGTTTCTGAGCCCACCGACGCCTACTTGGGATACGATCAGAAAAATCTATACGTGGTCTTCGTTTGTTTCGACGATCCCCGGAAAGTGCGCGCCCGCATGTCGCGCCGGGAAGACGTCTACGACGACGACCAGGTCGAGATTATCCTCGACACATTTCACGATCGCCGCCGCGCCTACGCTTTTCAGACGACGCCACTCGGTGTGCAATGGGACGCGATCTGGACCGAGGCTTCCCGCGAGGAGCAGACTGCCGGGCATTTCGATACTTCGTTCGACACCGTGTGGGACTCACGCGGCAAAGTGACCGAAGACGGATTCGTGGTATGGATGGCAATTCCCTTCAAGAGCCTGCGCTTCCCGGCGGCCAAGCAGCAGGAGTGGGGAATCATTTTGTATCGCGGCATCACGCGCAAGACGGAAGATTCGTTCTGGCCGCACATTTCTCTGAAGACCGAGGGCCGCCTTGGCCAAGCGGCGACGCTGTACGGCCTCGAGGGAATTTCACCGGGCCACAGCATTGAACTGATTCCCTATGGCGTGCTGCGCGGCTTCCGCGCCCTCGATACGCGCGATCCAACAAATCCGTATTTTCAACATGCCGAGGCCCAGGGTCAGCCGGGCATGGACGCGAAGTTCGTCATCCGGGACCACTTCGTCGTCGACATGACCGCGAACCCCGACTTCAGCCAGGTCGAATCCGAAGATCCGCTGATCACGGTCAACCAGCGCTATGCGGTGTATTTTCCGGAGAAGCGTCCGTTTTTTCTGGAGAACGAGGATTTTTTCCGCACGCCGATGGACTTATTCTTCACCCGCAACATCGGCGACCCCTCTGCCGGTATCCGCCTCACCGGGAAAGATGGCCCCTACTCCGTCGGGTTGATGAGCGCCGACGACCGCAGCCCTGGCCTAGCCGTTCCGGACTACAGCCCACTCTCTGGCATTCGCTCCTACTTCACCACCGCCCGCGTGAGCCGCGATATTTTTCGGCAATCAAGC
>Ga0207088_1073_pt2 | contig 19417 bp, 19 predicted proteins | sample Alteio_BWMinHeat_52_FD_153564 | JGI IMG/M metagenome (GOLD analysis project Ga0207088, IMG submission 153564) | Enriched cells from forest soil in Barre Woods Harvard Forest LTER site, Petersham, Massachusetts, United States -... | ecosystem: Environmental > Terrestrial > Soil > Temperate forest >... | reverse complement strand
GCTCCAGTTGGTTGATCGTGATTCTGGCCGGGATGAACTTGCGGCTATCAGTTAACCTCCTTCCTTCCTTCTTCCTTCGGCCGCTGCCCCGCATTTGTCAACAAATTGTCAAATTCATGTCATTTTATATCCCGAAATATGTCATTAACCTGATATCAGGCTAGAGTTTAGGGGTATGATTCATGCCAATTACGGCGCGGGGGCGGTTGTGAACAAGAACATAGCAGCAACAATGGCAGCGTCGGCGACTATGGAAGCGGTGCCGGCCAGTTCGGAGCGGATCCTGGTGATCGAGGATGACCGCGCCGTCCAAAGAGCTCTCAAGCGATTGTTTGAAGGCGAAGGCTTCGCGGTGGATATTGCGGGGAACGGAGCCGCGGGTCTGGAAATGTTTCGGGCGGCGGCGCCGTCCGTGCTGGTGCTCGACTTGAGCTTGCCAGGGACGCCGGGGCAGGACGTGTGCCGGGAAATCAGCCAGGCAGCTCCTTCACTGCCGATCATCATTCTCAGCGCGCGGACGGAAGTAATGGACAAAGTGCTGCTGCTGGAGTTGGGCGCCCATGACTACGTGACGAAGCCGTTCAGTCCGCGGGAACTTCTGGCGCGGGTGCGGACGGCGATGCGGCGCTCGTCGCGAACTCCGCTGACCGAGACTTTCTCGTTTGGCGACGTGAAAGTTTATTTCAAGAAGATGGAATTGTGGAGGGAAGGCAACCTGGTGCAATTGACTTCGCAGGAGTTCAAGGTGCTGAAGTTCATGATCCAGAACGCGGAGCGCGTGCTGTCGAGGGAGGAGTTGCTGAACCACGTTTGGGGATACCGGAATTATCCGAGCACGCGGACGGTGGATAATCACATCCTGCGGCTGCGGCAAAAAGTGGAGAAAGATCCCGCGAACCCGGTGCATTTTCGCACGGTACACAGTGCCGGTTATAAGTTTGTGCCGTAGTGGGGCGAGGTCAGAGGTGAGAAGTCAGATTGCAGAGGTGAAAATCACAACGACTTTACTTCTGCAAGCTGACTTCTCACCTCTGACCTTTTATACCTATCTCCTATAATCCCTTCGAGGTTTGACCATGGGCGGAGTTCGGTTGCGGACCAAGTTCCTGCTTTCCATGGTGGTGGTATCGGCCGCATTGACGTTCACGACGCTGCTGGTAGTGCGGCGCACTGTGCAGCAGGAGGTGCGGCTGGGAATCCAGCGCGACCTGCAGAATTCCGTTTCCGCATTCCACAACTTTCAGAAACAGAGGGAAGTTACGCTCGAGCGCTCGGCGGCGCTGCTGGCCGATCTGCCGAATGTGCGGGCGCTGATGACTACGCACGATCCGGCAACCATCCAGGACGCATCGCGGGACCTGTGGCAACTGGCGGGCAGCGACCTGCTGTTGCTGGCTGATTCTTCCGGGAAAGTGATGGCGCTGCAGGCCGCTCCACAGGAGATTACGGTTCGCGAGGGGCAGGACTTCTTTCCGCTGGTGGTGTCGCGGGAGGAGACGCGGCACTGGTGGTACGTCGAAGGCCACCTCTACGAAGTTTTCCTCCAGGATATTTACTTTGGTCCCGCGAGCGGGCACCAGGTTCTGGGATACCTGCTGCTGGGTTACGAGATTGACGATAGCGTGGCCCGGGCCTTGAGCCTTGTGGCCGCGAGCGAAGTGGCGTTTCGTTATGGCGATTCGATTGTGCGGAGCACTCTGAAGCCTGCCCAGGAATCGGAGTTGCTGCGAGTGGCGCCAAGAACTGCCGCTGGAGGCCCGCCGCAAGGGGATCAGATACGGCTTGGCCAGGAACGTTTTTTGGCGACGGCGGTGGATTTGCCCACGCCCGGTACACCCGCGCTGAATTTATGGGTGTTGAAGTCGTTCGATCAGGCCACCGCATTTTTGAGCAGCCTGAACGAATTGCTGCTGGCGCTCGGGCTAACCGCGGTGCTGGCGGGGAGCCTGCTGGTATTTTTGATCTCGCATACCTTTACGCGTCCACTGGAGAATCTGGTAGCCGGCGTGCGGGCGCTGGAGCAGGGGGACTATGCCTATCCGCTGCAGGTGAGGGGAGGAGACGAAGTCGCCGAGGTAACCGGAACCTTCGACCGGATGAGAAAGAACCTGCAGAAAACGCAGAGGGAGTTGCTGGATGCGGAACGCCTGGCGACGATCGGGCGGATGGCAAGTTCGATCTCGCACGATCTGCGGCATTCGCTGGCGGCGGTGATGGCGAATGCGGAATTTCTTTGCGAGAGTAACCTGACGCCGGGACAGCGCGAAGATCTTTACGCCGAGATACGGATTGCGGTGGCTCAGCTCGATATCGATTTTTCCGGATCCCGCCGGCACCACCTCGTACGGTGACATTCGCTCGGCGCTGGATCGCGCGGTGCAAGGGGTAAAAGCGCATCCGGAATTCCAGCGCATCCGGATTCGGATTTCCGGGGAAGGGTCGACGGAGGGCTGGTTTGATTTCAAGAAGCTGGAACGCGCCTTCTTGAACTTGCTCCTGAACGCGTGCGAGGTGGTGCCGGCGGGATCCGGAAAAATCGATATCGAGCTGAGACGCAAGGGCGAGAGTCTGGAAATTCGCATCGAGGATAACGGTCCTGGAATCGCGGACGCGGTGCGCGACCGGTTGTTCGAGCCGTTTGTGAGCCATGGCAAGGAAAATGGGACGGGGATGGGATTGACGGTGGTGCAGAAGATTCTGCAGGATCACGGAGGCGATGTCGCGGTGGAGCAGACCTCGGCTTCGGGAACGACATTCCGCATAAATATTCCGCTGAATCCTTCGGCGGAAAATGCTTTGGCAGCCCGGCAGGCGACATAGGCGGCATAATTTCTGTTGCGAATTCTTTGAACACAAATCCGAAAAGCAGATCCGAAATGCAGACCTGAAATACCGGCTCTGAGTGCGGATAGTGGCAGGAGGCGACATGAGTATGGGTATGACGTGCTGGTTCGAATTTTTGCGGCGCGCGACGCTGATAGGTGTGCTGGCGTGGACCGCATCGGGCGTCGCGCAGGAAGCTCAGAATCGGGAAGAGCCGCCTTCTTCGGAGTCATTGAGTGCCTCGTCGAGTGACTCGGTTCGCGAGTTGCGTGAGCAGGTTCGCGAGTTGCAGGAGGCGGTTGCCGGGATGCGCTCCGACTGGCAGCGAGCTCGCGCGGAAACGGAGGAATTGCGCCGAGAGCTCAACGAAGTGCGCGCGGGAACAGGACTCAAGAATGCGGGATTGAGGAATGCGGTGGCGAAGTCGGAAGTTAGCAGCGCCGATGCGGCTGCGGGAAGCTCACAGGACGGTTCGCAGAACGTCTTACAGAATGACGCGCCGGGTAACCAAGAAGAAGACCAGAAAAAGGGCGAGCATGCCGCGAGCCTGGAAGAGGAATACCAGCTTCTGAGTGGGAAGGTAGACGATCAGTATCAGACGAAAGTGGAAAGCGCATCGAAGTACCGTTTGCGGTTGTCGGGCATCGTATTGATGAACCTGGTAAGCAATCAGGGGTGGGTGGACAACATTGATATTCCCACGCTGGCCGGCGCGAAGCCCCCGGGCGATTCAGGGGGGAGCTTCGGAGCGACGTTGCGACAGTCGGAGATCGGGTTCGAAGCGTTCGGGCCGAACGTGGCTGGTGCCAAGACGAGGGCAGATCTGCAACTCGATCTAGCAGGCGGGTTCCCGTCGGTTCCGAACGGAATCAACTCTGGACTGCTGCGGTTGCGCACGGGCACGATGCGGATGGATTGGACGAATACCTCGGTTGTGGTCGGGCAGGACGGGATTTTCTTCTCGCCGAACTCGCCGACGTCATTTGCTTCGCTGGCGGTTCCGGCGCTCTCCTATGCCGGGAACTTGTGGAGCTGGGTCCCGCAGATACGAGTGGAACACCGAGTGGTTCTGGGGGAAGAGTCAAGCCTGATGTTTCAGGGAGGGATTCTGGATCCGGTGAGCGGGGAAGCGCCCCGAGGAGGTTTCTACCGGCAGGCGGGGCCGGGGGAGTTGTCGCGTCAGCCGGCGTACGCCGCGCGGATCGCATGGACGCACGATGTTTTTGGACAACCGTTGAGAGTGGGTTTCGGAGGGTTTTATAGCCGGCAGGATTATCGCTTCAGCCGAACCGTTGATGGCTGGGCCGGAATGACAGACATCGAACTGCCGCTCAGCCACCAGTTTTCGTTGAGCGGGAAGCTGTATCGCGGAAAGGGTCTGGGAGGACTGGGCGGCGGAATCGGACGCAGCGCGTTATTCAGCGGCGCTCCGGCATTGGCCAGCACGCGAGTGCAAGGGTTGAACTCGGTTGGGGGCTGGGCACAATTGAAATATCGGCCATCGAATAAATTGGAGTTCAATGCAGCGTTTGGGATGGATAATCCGTACGCGTCCGACCTGAAATATTTCAAATATGCGCAGGCATACGGCGATCCGACGCTGGCCAGAAATCAGGGAAGCTTTGTGAACATGATTTACCGTCCCCGTTCGGACTTGTTATTTTCCGCTGAGTATCGACATCTGACGACGTATACGATTACTGAAGGCGGGAACAGCGCCGGACACCTTAATCTTATGATGGGAGTTCTTTTTTGAGAAGATGGACAGAAGCGGCGCGGTAAGAAGCCGCCGCGAGCAGACGCGATGAAGCTGAGATGGGCATCAACGATGAGCCATAGAAGGGTATTGATCTGGGTCGCGATGTTGTGGGCCGGCGCGACCGGGTTGCGCGTGCAGGCAACGTCGCAGGCAACGTCGCAGCTAGCGACAACGACGGTGCGCGGGCGCGTCGAGGTCATCGGTGCCGAGGGTAAGGGCAAAACGCGGCACGGTGCGATTCCCGGGACGGTGGTGTGGCTGACGCCGATGACGGGTGCGGGAGGCGAAGCGACTACGGCGGCGCCGCCAAGTCCGTCGGCAAACCCGCGGCTGGTGCAGAAAAACAAGAGTTTCGATCCCCACATCCTGGTAATTCCGGTGGGGTCGATGGTGGAGTTTCCCAATCGCGATCCCTTTTTCCATAACGTTTTTTCACTTTTTGAAGGGAAGCGGTTCGATCTTGGTCTGTACGAAGCGGGAACTACGCGGATGGTGCGATTCGACCGCCTCGGAATCAGCTACATTTTTTGTAATATTCATCCCGAGATGAGCGCGGTTGTAATCACGATGGCGACGCCGCTGTATGCCATAGCAAACCGGGACGGGCAACTGAGCCTGGCGGGCGTTCCTTACGGGCGGTACATGTTGCATGTCTGGAGCGAGGGCATGGGTCCGGAAAACGCGCATCCGCTTACTCGGGAGATCACGATCGCGGAGACTGCTTCATCTCTCGGAGTGATTCGAGTTCCGGAAGCGAATGGGCAGCGCATGGCACACATGAACAAGTATGGCCGCGAGTACGACGAACCTACGCCGAACAACTCTGTCTATAAGCCGCAACGTTAGGGCAGAGTTACACAGATCATTCTATGAAAATCGACAAGCTCCTCAAGCGCTATCGCATCGAGCACGGGAAGCACTTCAACCTCAAAGATCACGACCCCGCGGACACGCACGGTTTGGGGTCAGAACTAAAGCCGCAGGCGAAGGAACTGCTGGCGGACGGCGTCCAGGAATTGAGCCGCCTGCAGGATATTCTGGCGGCGCAGGACTCTTGGGGCCTGCTTCTGATTCTTCAGGGCATCGACGCCGCTGGAAAGGACGGTACGGTCAAGCACGTCATGTCGGGGGTGAATCCGCTGGGAGTGAATGTCTGGTCGTTCAAGGCGCCGTCGGCGGAAGAATTGAACCACGACTACCTTTGGCGAACGACGAAGTGCCTGCCGAAGAGAGGCCAGATCGGCATCTTCAATCGGTCGTATTACGAGGAGGTACTGGTGGTGCGCATTCACCGTGAGATTCTGGAAAACGAAAAGCTGCCGAAGCCGCTGGTAGCGAAACATATCTGGCAGGAGCGCTTTGAAGACATCAATGCTTTCGAGCGCTACCTTACACGGAATGGCATTGCGGTGGTCAAGTTTTTCCTGCATCTTTCAAAGAAGGAGCAGAAGCGCCGGTTCATGGAACGGCTCGACAAGCCGGAGAAGAACTGGAAGTTTTCTTTGTCCGATGTGAAGGAACGCAAATGCTGGGACGCATATCAGGAAGCGTATGAAGATATGATCCGCTGCACTGCAAAAGAACACGCGCCTTGGTACGTCGTGCCAGCGGACAACAAGTGGTTCACACGGCTGGTGGTCGCGCAGGCGGTGGTGGATGAGTTGAAGGGCATGGATTTGAAGTATCCGAAGGTGAGCGGCGAGTTGAAGGCGGCGCTGACGCAAGCGCGTCAACAACTCGAAAACGAGTGAGTTGTCGTAATCATTTGACGGTGGAGAGCCGGGCATCCCCGCCCGGCCGCGCAGACTGCCGACTGGACGGGCGAGACGCCCGTCGCTCCACCATTTTTCATTTCAGTACCACGGGCAAGACCTGGTCATAGGGTTGAATCGTGACGGTCAGGGACTTGCGCTGATCGAAGGCTTCTTTCGCGACCTTGAAACCGACAATGATGGTTCCTCTCTGTGCGGCTCCGGCTAGCAGCTTGGTTTCGGGCGAAAGCGGCGTCTCGGAACTTTCCTTCAAAGCCGGGAACGCCTGGAAATAGCGGTCGAGATCGACGGCAGAGGCGGCTTCATCATCGAAAGTCTTGTCGTCGGCAGTGGTGAGGCTCGCTTTGAGCGTGTGAATCCACAGCGGTTTGTCCGCCGTATTCCGCAGTGTGAAGGTGATGGCGGTCAGGATCATGTTCTGGCCGGGCACTTCAGCCGCGGCTACGAAATCGATCGAACCCGCGCCCTGCGGCTTCGGCCGTCCCTTGAAAGCGAAGATTCCCACAATCAGGGCGACGACAGCGAGGCAGATCACGACAATGCCGGCGGGCGGAAGATTGCGCCTGCCAGTTCCGAATTCTTCGCCGATGTGGAAATCCGTGATCGGGTTGATGATCGGCTCGGGCGGGGGCGGAGGCTGCGACGCTGAGAGCGTGGGCTGATCGGGCTTTTGACCGGACGGTGGTTGATCGGACATGGGGTGATTGTAGATGACCCCTGACCTGTGCCGTCGCATTTCTGCAATATGGCGGACCCGACAAATGGTACGCGAGGGGACAGAGGCTTACGTCCGGGCGGTGCAGTGACTTTGGTTACCTTGCCTGGTGTGACGGATGCTGCGACGATGCAGAAGATTTCCTATTGGAGGTACTCGGCGGTGAATCTTAAAACTCTCTTTGCCGCGTTGGCTTGCGCGCTGCTAGTCTTCAGCATGCTGGGCTGCGGAACAACCAACCACTTGCAGACCATTACTCTCGGCGCGAGCTCGGTAAACGGCGTGCCCGTTTCGAGTCAGGCTGGCTTCTTCTCGTTACAGGGTAACGGGGGAACCATCCAGTTGCAGGCCATAGCCACCTACACCAGCGGCAAGACCAAAGATCTCACGGGCGTCGTGACCTACAAGGTGGTTGTTGACCCGGTCGCCAGTGTGGACGCGTTCGGCAACACGCTGCTCCCTCCCTGCCAACCTCCTAACTGCCCAAGTCCGTCGGCGCCGCCCTATACGAGCGGGACCCTTGAATATGACTCCACTGGTTTAGTCACCGCAATTGATCCCGCCACGTGCACGTGGATTGACCAATCATCGGACCCGAAAAAGCCCGCTTGGTTCTATGTGGGGGCTTACACGGCGACCGCTACGTTTCAAGGGATTACATCCCAGCCGCTGTATATCCCGGTTGCATCGTCGGGCGGCAGGGTGACCATTGGCAACCCTAATGGGGTATGCGATCAGCCTACCGGTTAGAACGAGCAATCGGTCAACAATCCGGGAGTTGATTTTGTGAGGACGGCTGCTCGACTGCCGTCCTCGTCTCCTTTTAGGTCTCGTCTCTCGAAGCCGGCCATTCGCTGAACCGCACTGCTCCAGCCCTTTGAGCGTCCTGCCCGCAACCTTTATAATCTTGAAGTTCGCGCATGTCCGCGAATGCTATCTTTGCCTATGCTTGTCATTCCCGCACTTGAAGTCGCGTCCGCATGAAAGTTCGCACCGGAATCGAAGTATCGAGCCAATCCGACATCGGCTGCCTGCGCCAGAACAACGAAGATTCGTTTGGCTATTGGGAGCCGGAGGATGATCAGCAGTTCCTGCGCAAGGGACGGCTGGCGGTTGTGGCGGACGGCATGGGCGGCTACGAAGGCGGTCAGGAAGCGAGCCGTCTGGCGGTGGAAACGCTGATGGAGGTCTATCGCGACTTTGGCGGCGACGACCCGCAGGCGGCGCTGGTCGAGGCTTTGCAGACGGCCCACGAGCAGATCCGCGAATACAGCTTTGCCCATCCCGAGCTGCGGGGCATGGGAACCACCTGCACGGCGGCGGCGATCGTCCAGGACGCGCTCTATTATGTGCACGTCGGCGACACCCGGCTCTACCTCATCCGCGACGGCCAGATTACGCGGGTAACGCGCGACCACTCCTACGTGGGACGGCTGGTGGAGTCTGGAATGATCAGCCGAGAAGAAGCGGAGACGCATCCGCAACGAAACATTCTGACCGCCGCATTAGGCACGAACCCCGATCTCATCATGGACTCACCCGGACAACCGAAGCCTCTGCGCCCGGAGGACGTGCTCCTGATCTGCAGTGACGGATTGTGGGGGCAGGTACGAGATTCGGAGATTCTTGACGCCGTGGAAAACAAAAGCGCGGAACAAACGGGCCGCAAGCTGATCGAACTGGCTCGCGAACGCGGGGGCCCGGATAACATCACGGTCGAAGTCTTGCGCTTGCACTGAGGCGATTGCGAACCTCAAAAGCAGCGTCCTTCACAGCATATCTACCTTCCCGAAAGTGCAAAGCCTTGCATCGTCGCGCCTCTCCGAGTTTTCTCTACCAGCGGTAACCTGCTGAAATCACAGGGCCAGTCCTGGCCGCGAAATTTGGTGCTTTGGTCGTCCGCTTGCATTTTCTATAATGCCTATCTCTGACATAGAGATAGTAGGGGGCAGGGCCACTATGAAGGTTTCCCAAAAAGGGTTGTATGCGTTGCAGGCGATGATGTTGCTGACCCGGCGCTACACGCAGGGTGCGATCCGGATTCGCGACATTGCCTACGAAGAGAATCTGCCGGAGAAATTTCTGGAGTTGATTCTGCTCGAACTGAAGAACGCGCGCATCGTGGAGAGCGTGCGCGGCGCCAAAGGCGGATACCAGTTGCGCCGGGCGCCATCTGAGATCCGGTTGAGCGAAATCATCCGTTTAATTGATGGGCCGCTCGCTCCGTTTGGGGATGCGGATCAATTGCGCACTTTGATCGATCGCGATGCCGACCATCGCACTCTGTACCAGGTGTTTCTGGAAGTACGGGATGCGGCCGCCAGGATTCTGGAGAATACGACGCTGGCCGACCTGATCAGCCGGGGACCTGCTGCGGGTTCCCGTCGCCAGACCGGCGACAGAAAGTCCGGCGAAAGAAAGAGCATTAACGGGAAGACCGCTAAGAAAAGGAAAGGCGAGCTCAGTGTGCTGCCGATGTTGGCTCGAGGCGAGGGGGCATGATTAAGCGAAATTTCTTTGGCTCCGCGGCTTGGGTTCTTTTACTGGGTGCCTGGGTCGGGGCGCAGACCGTCATTCGTGTGGGCGCATTTCCCAATATCACGCACCCGCAGGCGATGGTCGGTAAAAACAACGGGTGGTTCGAGAAAGCGATGGGGCCGCAAAACAAGATTGAGTGGAAGAGCTTCAACGCCGGGCCCTCGGCAATTGAAGCCCTATTTGCCGGGGCGATTGACATGACCTACATCGGTCCGAACCCGGCCATCTCCGGCTACGTTCGCTCCAACGGAGAAGCTCTGCGGATTGTGGCGGGTGCGACTAGTGGGGGAGCGGCGCTGGTGGTGCGCAGCGATTCCGGCATTCAGAAGCCGGAGGATTTTCACGGCAAGAAGATCGCTTCGCCGCAGATGGGCAACACGCAGGACGTCGCGCTGCGCGCATGGTTGAAAGCGAACGGCGTGAAAACCGCGGACAAGGGCGGGGACGTGCAGGTAATTCCGCTGGCGAATCCGGACCAGCTGACGTTGTTCCTCAAGAAAGAGTTGGATGGCGCATGGGCGCCCGAGCCCTGGGCAACGCGGTTGATCAAGGAAGGCAATGGCCGCTTATTTCTGGACGAGCGGACTCTCTGGCCGAATGGACAATTTATTACCGCTCATCTGATTGTCCGGACGCAATTTCTGAAGGAACACCCCGATCTGGTGAAGAACTGGATCCGCGCGCACGTGGAATTGACGGACTGGATCAACGGGCATTTGCCCGATGCAAAAAAACTTCTCAACCAGCAGATCGCGAAAGAGACGGGGAAGGCGCTGCCCGACGCCGTGCTGGATGAAGCTTTCGGCCGCATGCAGGCGACTTATGATCCGTTGCCGGGCTCGCTGATGAACGCCGCGAAGTCCGCATTTGACGCCGGCTTTCTTGGACGCCGGATGCCGGACCTGTCGAGTCTGTATGATCTTTCGCTCTTGAACCAAGTGTTAGCAGAAAAAGGGAAGCAGGCTATCCAATGAGCACGAGTCCTCAAAATGCCTATCCCTCACGAGTCCCCGTCGGTGTTCGCACCGGCGTGCGCGCGAATGTGTTTCACGGAAAACCGGCCTCCTCGGCAGCCACGTTTCCCGAGCGCCCGGTCGCCGAGGCGGTTGTTCCGAAAGTCGCGCTGGACGCAATCTCGCTCGACTACAGGACGACTTCGGGGGAGCGTTTACTGGCGCTCGACAAAATCAATCTTGAAGTAAAACCGGGAGAGTTTCTTTGCATCGTCGGTCCTTCGGGATGTGGCAAATCCACCCTGTTGCACCTGATCGCGGGCCTGCATCCTCAGACTTCGGGGAAAGTTCTGGTGGATGGCACGCCGGTGAATGGGCCGGGGACTGATCGCATCCTGATCTTCCAGGAACTTGGCCTGTTTCCCTGGCTTACGGTCGGGGGGAACGTCGAGTTCGGCATGAAGATGAAGAACATCGGTAAAGCCGAGCGCGAGCAGAAGGTGCAATACTACCTGCGCCTCGTCCATCTTTCGAAGTTCAGGGACAGTTACATCCATCAACTCTCGGGCGGTATGCGGCAACGAGTCGCATTGGCGCGGGCGCTGGCGACCGAGCCCGACGTGCTGCTGATGGACGAGCCGTTTGCCGCGCTGGACGCGCAGACTCGGGATCTCCTGCACGACGAGTTGGAGCGCATCTGGGCCGAGACCGGCCGCACCATCATTTTCGTCACGCACAATGTGCGCGAAGCGGTGAGGCTGGGGGATCGCGTGGCGTTGCTGACGTTTCGCCCCGGACGGGTGAAGCAGGAATTTTCGGTGAACCTGCCGCGGCCGCGTCATATGGAACAACCTGATGTCGCGCGCACATCGGGGGACATTCTGAATTGCCTGCGCGACGAAATCAACAAGTCCCTGGAAGCGGAGTACGCCGATGAAAAAGTTCGCTAAGCAGATCATTTTCTATTCCGCGCTTATCAGTGTCTGGGCCCTTCTAGCGAAACTGCGCATCTGGCCGCCATATCTTTTCCCCCCGCCATGGGGAGTGGGACACGCATTGTGGGACGGCTTTGCCGACCACAGCTTCTGGATTGGCATCGCCGTCACCATGAAGCGCATGCTCATCGGCTACAGCCTGTCGATCGTGCTCGGGATGATCCTCGGTTTAGCCGTCTCGAGCAACAAGTTCCTGGAAGAAACTATCGGCGGTTTGCTGGTGAGTTTGCAATCCCTGCCAAGCATCTGCTGGATCCCGCTGGCCGTTCTCTGGTTTGGACTGACGGAAAAAGCCATCCTGTTTGTCGTGCTGATGGGCTCGCTTCTGTCGGTGACCATCGCGATGGAAGACGGCCGCAAGCAGATGCCAAAGATCTATGGCATGGCAGGGCGCAACCTGGGAGCAAGCGGTTTCCGCCTCTTCTGGTCCGTGCTGCTGCCGGCGAGCTTGCCGTTCATCGTGAATGGGATGAAGCAAGGGTGGGCGTTTGCCTGGCGGTCGCTGATCCAAGCGGAAATGATTTTTCTCAGCCTCGGTCTGGGCCAGTTGTTGATGATGGGTCGCGATCTGAGCGATATGAGCCAGGTAATGGCGGTGATGATTCTGATTGTCATCCTCGGCTACATGGTGGACGGCTTGATCTTCCGCACCATGGAGCGGCGTTTGCGGGAGAAGTATGGGTTGACTCCAGCGTAGGACAGCAGGTGTCCGGTGGCAGGTTTCCGATCTCAGGAAAACCTGCACCTCTTGCCTATGGTTTACTGCTGACGGTTTTGGTTTTCCTGAGACCTGATACCTGCCACCTGCTGTAACATTCCCTGTGCTCCTGTTCTGGATTCTTTTCAACCTGTTTGTGGTGGCGATGCTCGTGCTCGACCTGGGCATTCTTAATCGCCGCTCCCACCGCGTCAGCTTTCGTGAAGCGCTTGCCTGGTCGGGAGTCTGGATCGCACTAGCGGCCGCGTTCGCCGTGCTGGAGTTGTTCTGGCACGGGCGGGCTCAGGCGCTGCAGTTCGTGACCGGTTACGTAATCGAATTGTCGCTCAGCGTCGATAACCTGTTCGTGTTTCTGGTTATCTTCCGCTATTTCAAGGTGCCCGACCAACACCAGCACAAGGTGCTGTTCTGGGGAATTCTCGGGGCGCTCCTCATGCGGGGTGTCTTCATCGTGGTGGGCGTGGGCCTGATCCACCGCTTCAATTGGATCACCTACGCATTCGGCGCACTGCTCGTCTACTCAGGACTCAAGCTGCTGCGGCAAGGCGAAACGGAAATTCATCCCGAGAAAAATCCTGTTCTGCGCTTATTCGGCCGGATTCTTCCCGTCACCAAAGAATATGTGGGCGGGCAGTTCTTTACCCGGAGCAATGGACTTTATGCGACTCCGCTATTTGTGGTGCTGCTGGTGGTCGAGACCAGCGACATTCTTTTTGCGGTAGATTCGATCCCGGCCGTGCTCGCCATCACGCTGAACGCATTCATTGTCTATACCTCGAATGTGTTCGCGATTCTCGGCCTGCGCTCCATGTACTTTGCCCTGGCAGGAATGATGGACTTGTTTCACTACCTGCATTATGGACTGGCGGTGGTGCTGATTTTTATCGGGCTCAAAATGCTGGGGTCGCTCTACGTGAATATTCCTACGGGATGGGCACTGGTGGTCGTGCTTCTTGTTTTGGGAGCTTCCATTTTCGCATCGCTGCTGAACCCCAAACAGAAAGCGGCGGAGTAAAACATTAACGCCGGTCCCTCGCGTGAAGGTTCGAACTGCAAGATCCCAGCCACAGAGGACACAGCATCCATACGTTATGATGAATATTCATGATTAGTGTTCCGGTCGCCACGCCGTCGCGTTCCTACGAGGTGCTCATCGGAAGCGGCCTGCTAGCCCGTGCCGGAGAATGCCTCGGCAAGATGCTTGAAAACCGCCGCGTGTTTGTCGTGACCGCCCCGCCCGTACGGCGGCGCTGGGCAAAGGTTCTGTTGAAATCGCTGTCGGCCTCGGGAATCGAAATCGGCCTCCTCGAAATGCCCGATGGCGAGCGCTCGAAACGGCTAGCAACACTGGAAAAGCTGGCGGAGAAGCTCATCAAGCAGGGCGCGGATCGCGGGATCACCCTAATTGCGCTCGGCGGCGGTGTGGTCGGCGACGTAACCGGGTTCCTGGCCTCGATCTATATGCGAGGTGTGGATGTGATCCAGGTGCCGACGACCGTGTTGGCGCAGGTGGATGCAGCGATCGGGGGAAAAACGGGCGTCAACCTCGTGTCGGGGAAGAATCTGCTTGGAACCTTTCACCAGCCGCGCGTCGTGCTGATCGACACCGCCGTTCTGGAGACACTGCCTGCGCGCGAATACCGCGCCGGCCTGTATGAGTCGCTGAAGTGCGGCATAATCGGAGATCCGGGACTGTTCAGGTTGTTTGAAGACCGGCGCAGCGAGATTCTGGATCGCGATCCGGTGGTGGTTGAGAAAGTGATTGCCGATTCCGTGCGCCTGAAGGCGTCTGTGGTGAGTGCCGACGAACGCGAAGGCGGCTTGCGGCAAGTGCTCAACTTCGGGCACACGATAGGACACGCGCTTGAGTCCGAGACTCGCTATACACAGTTGCTCCACGGGGAGGCAGTGGCGTGGGGCATGATCGCGGCTACGCACATCGCGCTCTCCACGGGCAAACTCGATAGTGTGACTGCGGGACGGATTACGAACTCTGTTCTTGGTTTTGGCAGGCTGCCGCGCATGAAGTTGAAGACTGCGAACATCGTGAAGCGGTTGCGTGCCGACAAGAAGACGCGGCAGGGAGTGGTGCACTTTATCCTGCCACGGGAGATCGGCAAGGTTGAGATCACGAGCGATGTGCCGGAAGCAATCGTAAGGTCCGCGGTTGACGAAATTCGGAAACTGTCGCGGAATTAGTAGTGGAGCGACCGGCGTCTCGCCCGTCTCTCCACCAGCAACCATCATATGAATCACGAGATAAATGAGCGGATCGTAGGCGCAGCTCCCGCGGGTGTTCGCGATCGCGACTCGGCGGCGGCCGCCGTCCGCGAGATGTTTACCTCGATTGCACCGCGCTACGATCTGCTGAATCACGTGCTTTCGCTCAACATTGACCGGCTGTGGTGGTGGCGCACTGCACGTAAGTTCGATGCAATTCTGAGGCGTCCGAATGCTCGCGTGCTCGATCTCTGTTGCGGCACCGGAGACATGACTTTCGCTCTACGACGGCGCGCCGGCTCCGGAGTTGCGTCGATTATGGGCGCGGATTTTTCTCATGCCATGCTGCAGCGCGCGGCAGTGAAGGGAAGCGGCGCGACGCTGCGGCCCCCACACTGGATCGAAGCAGACGCGCTTCGGCTGCCGTTCCCTGACGGACATTTCACTCTGGTGACATCGGCATTTGGTTTTCGAAACCTGGCCGACTACGATGCGGGATTGCGCGAAATTGCGCGTGTGCTCGCTCCCGGCGGAGAATGCGGCATCCTGGATTTCGGAGAACCGGGCGGCTTGATCGGACGATGCTACCGCGTCTACTTCAAGAAAGTTCTTCCCGCAATCGGGACGCTGCTCTCAGGAGTGCGAGGTCCCTACGCGTATTTACCGGCTTCCGTCGAGCGCTTTCCTTCGCCGGATGAGATGCTCGGGCGTATGCATCAGGCGGGGTTTCGCGAGGTTTCCTGGACGCCGTACACGTTTGGTATTGCCGGGCTGTACCGGGGCGTGAGGAGCGCTTAACCGCCGAGACGCAGGGATCGCCGAGGAATTCTGAGAAAGAGCATCGAATTTGAACCAGTGCGATGCACGATGTTTCCGCATATCCGACTCGCGAGGCAGTGATGGCGATGCTTGAGACAGTTCTGAAGCGCTTTGAGGAGCCGGACGAAGTACGAGTGTTCGAAAAAGGAAAATTCGAACTGGTTCGCATCGGGGGCATGACCATCGGCCGCGCCACCTATGAGCCCGGATGGAAGTGGTCCGTTCATGTCGGGCCGAGCGTAGGGGCATCGCGCTGCAACGTCGAGCATGTTGGGCTCGTGCTCTCGGGCTGTGCCACGGCTGCGATGGAGGACGGCACCATCCACGAACTCCGCGTCGGCACGCTCTTTTACATTCCACCCGGACCTCCCGGTCATGATAGTTGGGTGGTGGGGGATGAACCGTACGTCTCGCTACATTTTCTGGGGGCTGATCACTACGCAAACCAATAGGCGTGTTGGGCTGGGGAAGCCATTGCCTGCATACTCTCCTCTATATAGACCTGCTTGGTCCTCGGTTCTCACGACGGAGATTTTAGGACTCCGAGGGGAATACCGCACTCCGGTCTTTCCCTTCCAGCGGAGTTCTTTTTCAGTTGCTTTTCGCTCGCTCGAAGAGCGTACCTGGAACTCTCCCGCATAGAATTCGTTTCCTATGCTGTAAGAGTAGGCGACGTCTGTTCGCCATACGGAGTTGTCTTGGAAGGTCGAGGCAGACTCCACATTCCCGAATGTCGGGAGCTTCGTTTTCGAAGCCAAACGATAATTCCGGTGGTCGCCGCAATGGCAAATCCGACGGCATCGCGCGCCATGGCCGCTCACCAGATAGGATCGCCGCGCATCGTCATACAACACCAAAGGGGTTTGATTTCCGCCGCTACGGAAATATCAGCAGGGCCATTTTAATCCAACCGCGCATTACCGTCCCAAACCAGTGTGGCGGTGAAGCAGATTCTTAGTTTCTTGGGAACGAATCCGCGAACGCCTCGAAATTGCTTTTCTCAATCACCCGCTCGTATTCTTCGCCGAGAAATTTCTTCAGCCGGTCGGTGTTCATGATGTACTGGCCGGTCATGTAAGGGGCAGCGTCCGGCGGAATCGCCGAGATGTTCCAGTTCCACAAAAACTGCAGAACGCGGCGCATGCCCCACTGTCCAGGGACTCGCAGCAATTTGGCGTGCGCTAGTTCGATACACTGCGCGAAGGTCAGAGGATCGCCACGTCCCGCCACGTTCAGAATGGTCAGCCGCTGCGCTTCCGGTTCCCGCCTCAGTATCCACTCGATTAGCCGGGCCATGTCGTCGACGTGGACGAACTGGATCTTGTTGTCCAGATACTTCTGGCCGAAGGGCAGCATGCAGGGCAGACGCTTCGCCGACTGACGCATGCGGGCGGCCCACGACCCTTTCCCGTTGGGCGTTCCGCGGAACGCTCCCATCAGGTAGTTTTCGACGGTCGCTCCCGCAAAAATGTGCGGACGCAGAATGAAGACGCCGCAACCGCGCAGGGAAGGCGCGCGCTGCTGCACGACAAGGTCGCTTTCTTTCTTGTGGATCGCGTAGGGCAGGGTGTGTGCGCCGAGTGGCGAGTCTTCCTTGACGGGCGCCGGCAGATCGGAGCCATACGCCGATACGCTGCTGGGAAAAATGAATTGCCGAATGGTGCTCCCGGTACTACGGTTGGCTTCGGTAATCGCTTCCATCACCCGGGCCGTGCCGGCCACGTTGATCCGCCACATCCGGTCGACGTCCAAAACCCCAGAGCGTTGCGGATCAATCACAAATGCCAGATGCACAACCGACACCGGCTGCAACTCGCGCAGCATGAGCAGCAACTCGCGAGTGGATTCTTCTCTTCCCAGGTCGAGCGCTACAAAACGATCAACCGGGCAATGAGTTGGCGGCGTGACATCGATGCCCACCACCGTGTAACCCGAGAGCTGCGGCACAAGCCGCTGGCCGAGATTGCCCGAAACTCCGGTGACGATGATCGTTGGTTTTGCCGTGTCCATCTAGTCGCGGTCTTCTCAGTCTGGGTCTTCGGCTTGTTGGGCAGGCGGCTTGGCTCCCCTTGGTAGTGGCGGCATGGCGGGATTTCTGGTCGGGCCGAAATAGGCGTCGTTCAGGTCGACATTGCCCTGGAAATTTTGCATGCTATCGCGATAACGCTGGCTGGAAATTGTGCTGCGAATCTCCGGCTTTACGCTATCCACCGACAAGGTCTCTTTGCTGACCAGCTTATAGATGTAGTGGCCGCTGTTCGGATCGGAGATCACTTCGGACACTTCGCCGGGCTTCAAATCCATGACCTTCTGGTGGTTTACAGGCAGCGTGGTGCGGCGCACTTTTTCCATCTTCGTGCTCGGGGCATTCCCCGGAAGTCCCGCCGCAACATAGGCCTCTTTTTGCAGTGTGTCGGGGTCTTCACCCTTATCGGCCCGGGCGCGCAGACCGGCGGCAAGTTTCGTCATCGCCTCTTCAGAAGCCTTTTTTTGCGCCTCGGTCGGAAGTTTATTCGTACTGGCTGTCGCACTGGCCTTCGCACCTACCTTAGTTCCGGCCTTGGGCCGTACGACTGGATTTACGATTTGCTTCGCGCGGGGAACAAAAATCCGCGCAAAGGTGGCTTGCTCGTAGGAGGCTTCGTTCTTCTTGTAGTAGTCATCGATATCGCCGTCGGTGACTTTGCCGGCTTCTTCCTGCAGCGCGCTGCTCAGTTCCCCGGAAAGAACTTGCATGCGCGCATAGTTCATCTTTTCCTCGAACTTGGGCTGTTTGTCGAGGCCGCGCTTTTCTGCCACGGTGGACATCCTCAGAATGCGCGAATAGGCGGTCGCCAGTTGGCGGCGAATGGCCGGCGACATTCCCGGCTGCAGCGATTCGGCGAGCTTCTCAAATTGCGCACGGCTGATCACGGTTTTGCATGCGTCGCCCTGTTGCGTGGCATCGGCGCAAAAACCCTTCAGCGTGATCACAGCATCATCGGGCCCAACTTTTATTTCGGGTGCTTTGTCGGTGGCGGCGGAAGGTGTTGCGGCAGGAGGCGCAGCCGATGGCGCAGCTTGTCCGTAGGCCAAGCCGGCGAGCAGGAGACACACGAGGTACTGGAAACGCATGAATCAGGATCCTCCAGGAAGAAATTGCGACGACTGTCATCCTAGCATGTCCCGCCGGAGACCGGGCAAGGGAAGGGGACAAGGGGGTTGGCGGCGGGCGAATCCAAAGCGATAATGACGTTTATGCCAGAAATTCGGGCGACCTTCAGTTCCGAGTCCATGCGCCGGGAAAAGCGAGCCGTTGCCGGGAACTCAGTGCTGGCGGCTCTCGTGATCACCAGCCTGAAAATTGTTGTGGGGATCGCGACCGGATCGCTGGGAATTTTGTCGGAGGCTGCACACTCTGGTTTGGATCTGATCGCGGCCCTGATGACGTTTTTTTCGGTGCGGGTTTCCGACAAGCCGGCGGACGCCGATCATCAATACGGACACGGTAAGGTCGAGAATTTTTCGGCCTTCATCGAAACCGGTCTGCTGCTGCTGACCTGCATCTGGATCGTCTACGCATCAATATGGCGGCTTTTCTTTCACCGCGTGGAAATTGAGCCGAGCGTGGCGGCGTTCCTGGTCATGTTGCTGTCGATCGGAATCGACGCCTGGCGCTCCCGCGCCCTCGGACGCATTGCGACGAAGTATGACAGTCAGGCGCTGGAGGCTGACGCGCTGCATTTTTCAACGGACATCTGGTCAAGCGGGGTAGTGATCGTGGGCCTCGCCCTGGTTTTGATGGGCCGCCGTTATCAGGTGGCGTGGCTGCGGCAGGCCGATCCGATGGCCGCGCTCTTCGTGGCGGGCGTGGTGGTCTCCGTGAGTTGGCGATTGGCACGGAGAACAATTGATGCCCTGCTCGATGCGGCGCCCAGCGGCGTGCGCAGTCAGATCGTTGATCGGATCGGAACTGTCGACGGCGTGTTGGAAGTAGATCGAGTCCGGTTTCGGAAAGCCGGGAACCGCTATTTCGCGGACGTTTCGGTGGGTCTGGAACGCAATTTCACGTTCCAGCGCACGGAGCAGGTGTCCGATGCGGTGACGTCGCGGGTACGCGAGGTCC
>Ga0207088_1076_pt1 | contig 19724 bp, 27 predicted proteins | sample Alteio_BWMinHeat_52_FD_153564 | JGI IMG/M metagenome (GOLD analysis project Ga0207088, IMG submission 153564) | Enriched cells from forest soil in Barre Woods Harvard Forest LTER site, Petersham, Massachusetts, United States -... | ecosystem: Environmental > Terrestrial > Soil > Temperate forest >... | reverse complement strand
ACAAAAAAGAGGGCTTTTAAGTCAGCAGCATGCTACAAGGGATAGGACAATGATTTTTTGCAGTGAAGAAAATTGCTTAAACGAGTTGATTTCTTCCTTGCATTTCATTAGAAAAGTGATTAAGATTTTTCCATTCGAAACGCGCATTATAGTTTGCGCGCCGAAGAGAGCGGAAAAAAAAGTCTTGGATCTTTTCGTCCAAGGGCTTCAAGCGTCTGGTCTTTCCTTTGTAGAAGAGTCTACCTCCCTTTTTCCTAAGGGAGAGAAGATCAAGGCCCCTCGCATTGAAGTGCGCGGAGTTGATGCATATGGAGTAGAGTGGCCACTCTCTTCGGTCCAACTTGAAAATGAAACATGTGCTGGGCTCACAATGATTAGCTGTTCGCTTTTTGGCTCTCTTGAGAGAGTATTGGCATTAGCAATAGAACGGGAAAACAACTAACAGGGATTTCTCTTTGAATTTTCGCATAAACAGGCAGATCCGCGCTTTTAAAGTACGTTTAATAGGACCGGATGGGAAGCAGATTGGAGTTGTTCCAATCAAAGACGCAATGACTCTTGCAGAGACTTCAGGACTCGATCTTGTTGAGATTGCTCCCAATGTGGATCCACCAGTTTGTAAAGTTATCGACTATGGCAAATTCCGCTTCGATCAGACAAAACGGGAAAAAGAGAGCAAAAAATCTCAGCATCAAGTTAAGATTAAAGAGATTAAGCTAAAGCCAAATATTGATGAGCATGACTTTCTGACGAAAATTAAGCAGGCAAGAGGCTTCATTGAAAAGGGGCATAAGGTGAAAATTGCCTGTTTTTTCCGGGGACGCGAGATGGCCTTTCCTCAACTTGGAGAGAAATTGCTTCAAAGAGCCTGTGAAGAGCTTGAAGAGATCGCTCAGGTAGAGTCCTCGTCGAAGATGATGGGAAGAAGTATGATTGTTGTATTAGCTCCTTTTTCTCAGAAAAAAACAAAAACAACTTAAATAAAAAGGTTTTAAGTATGCCTAAAATGAAAACCAATAAGTCGATGAGTTCTCGTTTAAAAGTAACAGGTTCGGGAAGACTCAGTCACAGGCGTCCGGGCAAGAGGCACTTACTGTCTAAAAAAACCTCTAAGCGCAAAAGACATCTTTCAACTTCAACTCTTGTCGCTCCCGGTTTTGAGAAAGTTTATAAAAGATTGATCGGCGCATAAAATTATATTATACTTTTTGGAGAAATATCATGACTAGAGTAACTTGCGCTCCGGCTTCTCGCCGTAGAAGAAAGCGTTGGCTGAAAAAAGCAAAAGGATTTTGGGGAGATCGCAAAAACCATATCCGTCAGACAAAAAATGCTGTGATGAAAGCTCTCGCTTTTAACACGGAGCACCGTAAGCAGAAGAAGAGCGATTTTCGTTCTTTATGGATCACTCGGGTGAGTGTGGGTGCAAAGATAAATGGGATTTCCTATAGCAAACTCATCCACGGACTTAAAATAGCAGGATGTGATATCAATCGCAAGATGCTCTCTGAAATGGCTTATCACGATCCAGTTGGATTTGCTGCCATTGCAGAAGTTGCTAAAAAAGCTCACCAATCTTAAATCTCCCATGGGGATTCAAGAGTCTATTACAAAAATCTCTTCTACTGCTCAAGAAGAGCTGTTTGCCTGTCAAGAAGCTAAGGAAATTGAACTTCTTAAAGTAAAATATCTTGGCAAAAAGGGGCTCGTAGGTCTGCTCATGGAAGAGCTTAAAACGACTTCAAAAGAAGAGCGCCCCTTATTGGGCAAACTGGTTAATGATCTCAAGGTTTTGCTTACCTCCCAATTTGAATCCACCCTTGCAACTCTTGCCGCAAAAGAGAGAAGCCGGCAGCTTGAGGCAGAAAAAATCGATGTGACGCTTCCTGGACGTGAGAGTGCACTCGGAAAAAAGCATCTCACTCTAATGATGCTCGATGAGGTGATCGAGATTCTTAAGGGAATGGGTTTTACAGTTCAGTATGGTCCCGAAATTGAATCAGAATATTACAACTATGATGCGTTAAATTTCGCCCCGGATCATCCTGCAAAGGATATGCAAGACACCTTCTACATTGGGCCGGAGCTTCTCTTGCGTACTCATACTTCTAATACTCAGGTAAGAGTCATGGAGAAAAGCCCCCTGCCGATCCGCATTATTGCCCCCGGCAAGTGCTATCGAAATGAAGATATTAATGCTAGGTCTCATGTGATTTTCTATCAAGTTGAGGGGCTTTATATTGATAGCGCAGTCACCTTTTCAGATCTTTTAGTGACTTTAGAAGAGCTTTTCACAAAGCTTTTTCATAAGGATTTGAAGATGAGATTTCGACCAAGTTATTTTCCCTTTGTAGAGCCAGGTGTTGAAGTGGATATCCATTGTATAATCTGCGATGGCAAAGGGTGTTCAGTCTGCAAGCAGTCGGGTTGGTTAGAAGTTGCAGGCGCAGGCATGGTGCATCCCGAAGTTTTAAAATCTGGAGGGATTGACTCTGAAATAGCTTCTGGGTATGCTTGGGGCTTTGGTATAGAGCGTCTTGCCATGTTGAGGTATGGAATTAATGACATCCGCCTCTTTTATGAAAACCATTTAGGTTTTTTAAGTCAGTTTTAAGGAAGAGTGGCAGAGTGGCCTAATGCGTCTGTCTTGAAAACAGAAGTCCCTTCACGGGGACCGTGGGTTCGAATCCTACCTCTTCCGATTCTTGCACTGTTGAGAGGCCTCTTATGAGATATCTAGTATTCTTGGGAAGAATTTTATTTTCCGCGATCTTTATCCTCTCTGGGATTTTTCATTTCAGCAGCGGCGCAATTCACCTTGCAGAACGGCATGGAGTTCCATTAGCTTTTATTCTTGTTCCTATTGCCAATATCATCAGTCTTTTGGGTGGACTTTCTATTCTTTTAGGGTATAAAGCTCGCTATGGAGCCATACTGCTTGTGATCCATCTTGTTTGTGTAACATTTCTGATGCATCGGTTTTGGGAACTCTCTGATCCGTTAATGATAACTCTGCAAAGGGCGCTATTTATGAAAAATCTCTCTATGCTAGGCGCTTGCTTATTAATTATCTATTTCGGTTCTGGCCCCTTTAGCCTCGACCGCAAATTAAACGCAAAGGCGCGAAGGCCCAAAGATGTAAAGAAAGAACAGGATAGGCAGGATAGATAGGATAGATTTTACTGCCAACTTTTTTGTATTAGATATTATTCTTATCTTATCTATCCTGTCCATCCTGTTCTTTCTTTTCTTTCTTTGCGTTTAATTGTTGTTTTAATGGGAGGCGCTTTATATGTTTGAAGATCTATATAATGAATATTTTATTTTAGGGGCTATCTCTCTTCTTATTTTTATTGCAGCTTTTGCGGCATTCTGGCTTTCTTTTATTTTTTTCCCGACACTTTTTGTTGAAAAGAGTATTGCAAAACGTTTTTTACGTGCTCTCAGATTTCCTGTACTTGCTCTCTTTATGCTACTGGCGGCTTTTCTTAGCTTCAATCTCTATGATTCTCCGCCCCATGTTGAAAATACAATCTCACACATCCTGTTGATTTTTTTAATAGCAACCTTCGGTTGGTTAAGCGGCGCTCTTTTGCGCAACGCCTACACTTTAATACGAGAGCATTATGAAAAGGGGGCTCTTTTTGATCTTTCTAAACGCTCAGCATTGACTCAGGCTCAATTTCTCTACCGCCTATTAATGTTGGGTGTGATTGCATTATCACTTGGAAGTATTTTGATGACCTTTCCAGCAATTAAAAGCATTGGAGTTGGAATTTTAGGCTCCGCCGGTATTGCTGGTATCGCTCTTGGTATTGCGGCACGTCCAATTTTACTCAACTTTATAGCCGGCTTTCAAATCGCTATGACTAAAATGATCAAAATTGGGGATGCAGTGGTCATTGAAAAGGAGCAGGGTAGAATCGAAGTGATTAGTTTAACGCATGTAACTGTTAAAACCTGGGATCTTCGACATCTTATAGTTCCCGTATCTTACTTTATCGACAAGCCTTACCAAAATTGGACCGTTTTTTCAACAGATTTATACGCAACAGCTTATATCCACTGTGATTTCACTGCCGATGTTGAAAAGATGAGACAAAAGCTGCATGAGATTTTAGAGGAATCTCCTCTATGGGATAAAAAGGTGTGGGATTTGCTTGTGACTAATATCTCTGAAAGAACTCTTCAGTTGCGTGCAACGATGAGTGTGCGTGACACATCTAATGCATTTCCTCTTCAATGCTATGTGCGAGAGAAAATTATAGGCTACCTGCAAAAAGAGTCTCTTTCTTCGCTGCCTCAAATCCGTATAGAAAAAAAAGATTAGATCGACTTACAATACGTAATATGAGCTCTTTTCCTCCACTTGGCTATGACGATTCTACTTTCATCCCCAGCAGTCGTCTCCGTAAAGTTGTCAGCGATATTAGCGCAGCACTTGAAACAATCCAAAAGGTCTCTAAAGATCATATACCTGATCAGATGAGAGAGGCTCTTGCAGTGGAGTTTGACTCGCTTACGGCTACTGTTGATGAACTGCATATGAATCATCTTGAGGTGGTTGATAAAGTACTTAAAAAGTACCGATGTTTTCTTGCAAAGAGCGGTAACTTGGAATCTTTGCAAGGGGAAGTGGAAAATTTAAGGCTCTTTATTTTTCAAGGCTAGTCTCTAGGAAGAGTGGCAGAGCGGCCGAATGCGTCTGATTCGAAACCAGATATACCGCAAGGTATCGGGGGTTCAAATCCCTCCTCTTCCGTATTACCACAGAGACCGAAGAAAAAATTTAATCGTGCCCGAGCCCGCGGGCAAACCCGACTCTGAATTAATGGGTTAAAATAAAAATCCTAAAGCCCTTGTCTGTGGTCTCTCTGGTTCATTTACTCCTCCCAGAGTGTTTCTAATGGCACGAGGGAATCCAAAAGGCGTGTTTTGTCTAGGGTTGCAATCCAAATTTCACTGTCATCTTTTCCATAAGCTAAGTAAATAAAGGAATTTGAAACAACAAATCCTCCAGGATAGATAATGCGTTTAGGATTTTGTGAAATGGAGTAAAAATTTTTTCCTACAATTGGAATGGGACTGATTTTTGTAAGGTTGAAGGGTGGATCTTCTGAAAAGGTATATGCCCCCATGAAGTAGTGCCACATTTTTTCAAAATTTGAAGAGATGGTGCTAATGTAAGTGGGTGAGTGGAAGAAGGCCAAATATTGCCCATCTACCTTCAGAGCCGGAGTTCCCCCTCTTAAAGGACCCCATCGCCAATTGATAGAACTTGCTGTCTCATAGCAGTGGTGGCACTTTCCATTTCTCAAATTGGGATACAGCACCTCATGAGGATTAATGGAATAGCCTAAAAGGATAGTGTTTTTCCATACAAAAGGAACCCAGTTTTTTTGCCAAAGGACACTTTTATACTTTTGGGTATGGATTAACTTTAATGGCGTAGAGAGGCTAATAGGATCATCTTCCACATGGAGCTTTGCGATAAATAGATCGCGCCTCTCTTTTGCCGATGGGCTCACAATCTCTACATTATCGTTATATATAACATAGTATTCTCCATTAAAGGAAAAAATCCTTGCATCCTCTGCCTGAGAGGGAATTGCGGAGTTGATGCAAGTATCGAGAACTTGCGGCTCTGATAGGGGTTCAAAAGATTCATCCAAAATAACCACGCAGATGCAAGAGATCCATAGCTGGAGGGGATCGGGCATATATCTAAATGTAAGGAGAAAACCTTGGTCGATCTTGATTATAGAGGGATTATGGGCTTGGGGAAAGTTATGGAATTGAATTCTTTTTGTGGAAACAACAATGTCGGAGTCATCTTCGAACTTCTTTCTTTTTCCATTAACTCTTAGAAAGTTGGATTCATTAGGTAAACCTTGCAGCAGAAAATGGGATAGGAAGAAAAAAATAAAGCAGAGGGAGAACTTTTGTTTCATAAGAACCCACTTAAAAGAGTTTTTGCAACGTCAAAGTTATTTTCTGCAGGGGATAATATAAGATTAAAATTTTAAGTAAAGAAAAAACACACTTTTATGTAAAAACTTTTGTTGAAAAAATTTAAATTTTTTTCTTTTTCTTTATTTCTCCTTTTGGCTAAGATGCCAACTCTTAATATTAAGTTAATAGGAGAAAGGTTGATCGAGATTAAAACCCTTGTCCTCCAATTTCTAATTCTAAGACAATGTCAATTGTGGTGAAAAAATGAATATACGGTTATTTTTTTTAATCTTAATAACAATTTCCAGTAGCGCTCTCTTTGCTGAAATTGAAAATCCCTACCAAAAAAAGCACTTCAAATCTGAAAACAAAAGTATGATTGCCTTTGACAATTCGTATTTTGATAGCATTGAATGTAAACGCTATGATTTTAATACAAAATTAAAGCGCCAGGCATTTCAGATCATGGATGAACTAGAGGGATGGTGTACCTATCAGAAGGCATCCATACTGATCGACTTTGTCCTCATGGCGCGGCCCCAAATTATTGTGGAAATTGGTGTGTTTGGTGGAAAATCCTTCGTCCCAATGGCTCTTGCTCTCCGTGAAATTGGGGCGGGAGTAGCTTATGGAATTGATCCTTGGAGCAGTGGAGAATCTGTACAAGGGATGGAAGGGCCCAATAAGGAATACTGGTCAAATGTCGATCATGATGCAATATTAAGGGGATTGCAGGAAAAAATAAAAAAGCATGGTCTTGAAAATCAAATTCAATTGATTAGAAGCACCTCAATAGATGCTCCTTCAATTTTCAATATTGACATTTTACACATTGATGGAAACCACTCAGATGAAACTTCCTTTATTGATGTCACCAAATGGGTGCCTCTAGTTAGAAGGGGGGGGGTTAATTATCTTTGACGATGTGAATTGGCATACTACAGCACGTGCAGTAAATATTTTGAACGAGAGTTGTATCAAAATCATGGAGTTCACAAATCATATCAACACATGGGCTATTTGGGTAAAACCTTAAGAGCTAGCAAGCAATCAAAAAAGATCTGGGGATTCTTCCCTGGATCTTTAATCAAAAGAGAATCAAAAAGAGGTTCTCCAAATATTAATAGCGTTGGAGTAGAATGATGAAGTTTAGATTGCTTCTTGTAATTTTTGGACTATGTTTCGGAAATCTATTTGGTGAAATTGAGAACTATTTCAAAAAGATCACCGATAAATCTGATATTCATAAAATGTTGAATGTAGATTTTATTTATACAATTAACTTAGACCAGAGACCTGAAAAATTTAAAAATTGTCTGGAAGAGCTGCTTCCATATGGGATTTCGCCCTATCGATTTTCTGCAGTCAATGGGTGGGAGCTATCCTTAGAAGCCATTAATGATCTGGGTGTAAAATATGAATCCTGGATGAATAGTGGACATTGGGGAACATGCTATTTACCTGAGGATGGAGGAAAGCCCCATCATGAAATAGTGCATGTTGTCGGTAGAAATTATTTTTGCCACTGCATGGCCCGTGGAACAATTGGAATCGTTCTTAGCCATCTCTCTATCATTCAAGATGCCTATGATTCCGGCTATGAAACAGTTTGGATTATGGAAGATGACATCCAGATTATTAAAAATCCTCATCTTATTTCACAACTTATTGATAAACTCGATGCAACTGTGGGACGAGATAATTGGGATATGTTGTTTACAGATCAGGATACTAAGAATCGGAAGGGGGAGTATGTAAGCTGCCGCAGTTTCGCATGGAGGCCAAATTTCTCTCCTCGGAATGTTGCAAGATTTGGAAGAGTAAAAAAGATAAGTAGAGATTTTAAGAAAATAGGTGCCCGCTATGGCGCGTATTCCTATATCCTGCGAAGAGCTGGGATGGAAAAGATTTTGAATCATTTCAAAACTAACAAAATTTTTCTTCCCTTTGACATGGAATTCTATCTTCCCTCAGATGTTGCAATCTATACAGTAACAGATGATGTTGTATCAACATTTTGTCAAGCACTCTCGGACAATGGTGCCCCAAACTATCTCAACAAATAAATAGAGTCTTTTCAAATTGAACGGAGCTAAGCCGCAATCTTAGGCCTTAGACCTACGATTGCGGCTTAGCTCCGTTCAATCGACTATAAATTACCGATAGTTGCTGTTAGCAGTATCGTGTTCTCTCTGAAGATGTTGGGTTAGGAAGTTGACAAGAGAGTTCCAATCCTGAAGACTCTCTTCGATGGAGCGCGTCCTCTCTTGTGACCAGGCCTCATTGAGCTGTTTATAGGTTTCGAAATAGGTGCGGTCGGCGTCAGAATAGTTCCCGCCAATTGTCCCTGTGTGTTCAGAAAATTTCGACGACTGGTGCAGCATTTTTCCAGCCATTTTAGTGAGTTCCTTTGGATCCATCTGCTTGACGCGTTCAAGGAATGAGAGAAATGAGACGCTGCCCGCTAAACTTCCGAAAAAATCACGGATTGGCTTACCCCATAGATGCCCAACAACCGGAGTTGCTGCGGCGGCAAATCCAAGACCTGCCGACATCAGCGAGGAGTGGAGCATGGCAGATCCCTTTTCTTTATAATTCTTAACGATATCGTGCATCAGCTCAATCATACACTCTCTCTCTAATTGACGGCTCAGCTTCTGGTTTTTTCGTTCTTCGATGGAGAGTTTCAAAATTTCGAAAAAAAGCAAGAGAACATCAATATTAGAAACTCTATATCCTAAAAGACTGGATATATCCTCAGCCTCAGCAAAAGCAAAGGCAGCGAGTTTGGCAAGCTCCTCATCATCAGTTGGAGCACTCGCAGAAATTTCAGGTTTTTGAGCTTTTACAAGAGCGCTCCTTGCAATGATCTCTTTCTGAGCGTGTGCTTTCAAAGTTGTATCACTTGCGAAGCAAGTTTTATCTGGTGCCTCAATTGCAGCTAATTGAGCACTGGGTTGAATAAAGGACGTCGCCATATAATTATCTCCAGGCCATTTGTTCGGCTCTAAATATTTCTTTTTGAATTGTTAGTATTTCTCCGAAGTATTCTAGCATCTTTTCAATGCGATCGGCAATATCTTCGATGATTTCCATGAGATTTTTTCGCATTATCCGAAGCTTTTCAATTGCAATATCAAATTCCTTCACATTCGCAAGGCCATAGTTAAACTGATACATAGTGACCCCATGCCCTATTGTGGCAATGCTTTTTCCGGCAATTCCTATCGCCTCAAGCGCGCTCAAAGCAAATTGAAAGCTCTTTATGACTATCATAAATCCCCCATAGATTGCTGAGGCAAGGGCAAGAATGATTGAAAAAACGGCAACCCCTATTTGGATCCAGGAGATGACTCCCCGTTTTGCATCGGTATCATCTCCTGGTAAAAGCCCGGCAATTTGAGCCCATCCGCCTGTCAATTCCATAATTTGAGTAGAGATTGAAAGAACACCTGCAACAATCAATAGGGCTCCCGCGACAGCTCCCGCTCCCGATGCAATGAGCATAACCCCAGAGATCACTCCAGCAATAGAACCAAGGAGAGCATAAGTTTTTAAAGCGACATCCCACTTTTCAACCTGCTTTTCTTTCTCCATGGTCTTTTTTAACTTTTCAAGTCTCTCTGCATGAGTAACGGTGAGCTTTTCATCAATTTCTCGGATCTCCTCTCTAGAGAGAGCGTAGTCAGCTCCCTCAGACTGGATGCGGACCTTATCGAGCATAAAATATAAGCTGAAGAGACTGAGCCTTGGGATCTCAGGAAGGGGAAGATCAGGCTTTTCAAAATCAACACCCTCAAAATGGGTGTTATTGTGAATGGGCGTTTGGCTAAAAGTCGCAGCGGTTGTATTCGCAGAATTAATTCCTTCAACTTCTCGTTTTTTTCTCTTTTCTTTGAAAAGGGGCTGCTGCTTTTTTTGTTTCTGCTCTTCATCCTTATCGAGTAGATCCTTTTGAGATTGGCGCTCTCTTTCTTTCAAAGCTTCTTTTTCTTTAGAACGGAAAAATGTAAAGAGGGAAGTTTTTTCGTTCTCTTTTTTTTTGAAGATTCTCCTCGAAAGCTATCTTCTTTTTTTGCCAACTTTTCCAAAGAGGATTCTCTTTTCAGAATTGCAAGCTGAACTTTTTCCATTTTTTGTGCAGTGAGAGCCAAAGAGGTTTGGGTCATCTTTTGAGGGTCGCTACTCTCTTTGCTCCTCTCGTTTTTTTGGAGTGGGGGCATTCCCTTTCAACTGAAGATATTTTTCTTCTGGCGTTTGGCGGGGAGCTGTACAAAGAAAAGGGGAGGAGGAGAGTTTTTGGGGATCTTCAGAGTGGGGAGTTTCACTTCTTTGATTTTCAAGATTCTCTTTTAGATCTTTCGCTTTAAATTCACACTTCTCGCTTTCTTTTTTTGACAGAGAATGCCTTTGGAGATAGGTAAAGGCTTCTTTTGAGACTTCACCACTATTTGAAAAGGAGAAAAAAGAGTAGCTCTTTTCGCTTCCCTCAAGAGAGCCTTGGGAGAAAGTATCCCCTCCTTCCGATTGGAAAGGAGAATCATAGAGCGTTTGAAGTGGTAAGTTGCTAATGTCTAACATGAACATTCTCGTAAGATTTGGATTTTTCTAACTAAAGCAGCATATTTGAAATCTTCTGCTTTTGCAAGAGCAAGATCTATCGCTTTTTGCTTCTCTTTGGGATCTTTCAAAGCCTGATAGCAGAGAGCAGCATAGTAGTGGGGAAGGGGGTTATCAGAGTCAACGACCGTTCCCATCGCATAGCATTTTAAAGCCTTTTCATAATCTTTCAGCATTAAGGAGGAGTTTCCAAGACCCATCCAATACTTTGCGGTGAACGGGTTTAGGATGGCAAGCCACTGAAAAATAATCGTGGAGTCCTCGAATGCATTTTGGTCATAATAGAGATAGCCTTGGGCATAAAGAATCTCCATATCAACATTTGAAACATCGAAGGCCTCTTGCAGAGTCTCGCTTGCGGGCATTTTGCGGAGAACAAATTCTTGCAAGTAAGCATCTATCTCCTCTTCACCGGGAAGCTTTCCCGCTTTGGCCTGTATTTTTGCCAAAAGTTCTTGAAGACTAACCATTTAATTAGGTCTTATGTTATGGATAAACGTATCGCCTACCTCTTTAATGACCTTCAATATATTTGATCGGGCCTGGTGGCATTGCGAAGCTTCCTGTAAGTAGCGTTGCATATCTGTTCTTTCAAGCTGCGAGATTTTTTCCATACCATCTTTTTTCATCTGGATATTCTCTTTCAGAAGAGCTTTTTCATCTTTCTTCCAACTATATTTTCCAGCTGGGATCTCAGCTCCAAGCGCTCTTGCCTCATCGACAAGCTTTTTCATCTCCTCATTCTTCGACCAGTCAATATCTCCCTTTTCTAGATTGATTTTGCCAAGGAGAGCTGAGAGGCGATCGATATTATCTGTTCTCTCCTTAATCCTTAAGTAGAGATCATGCGCGGAGGCTTCGGCCTGGCCAAGTATTCTAGCCATTAGGGCCATGAATCGGATATAAATGTTATCCATCCCCTCTAAAGCTCTATGTCCATCTTTGGAAGGAGGCTCATCGTTACTCCCGATTGCTGCTTTTATATTCCAGGGGGAATCTTCAATTTTCCTTTTTTGGGGTGTATAGTTTGCAGCGGCGGTTCTATTGATCCCATACCCAGTTTTATCTTTTTTTAGTAAAAAGGGATTTTTTTCTTCCGGCTCATCCTCATTGTCCTGCTGCTGGTCTTTATTGCCCTCTCTTTCTCTCTCTTTTTCAGGATCTTTAAAGCGATCAGAGTTTTCAGATTGAGTAGAAGATTCCGTTTTTGGAGCTTGAGCTGGGAGCTCTTTAGCGGATCTATCATCGTTATTGTTTTGGCTCTTCGAGGGACTCTCTTTATGTTGATCTTCTTTATGAATTTTATGAGAGCCAAACATTCGAGAGAGTGCAAAGATGGAGTCTAGCTGCTCCTCTTTCTTTGTATTGTTATCGGCTTGAGAGCTCTTTTCTTCGGAAGGGGAAGGGGTTGTTTTTTGCAGTGATTCGCTTCTATTGCCCTTTGTATTATGAGAGGAAGATGGGTTTTGAGGGTCGGGAGTTTTCTCTTCGTTCGCTTTTCCTTTTTCTGTCTCAGGATTCATAAGGGCCGTTAAAAGGGAGTCGATGAGCGTTTGCATCTCTACCATTTCGGAGGAAAAGTAGGTGGCAGAAAAGTCTAAAAAGGGATTCCCGTCTTCGGGTTGGGCCAGAGATTGTAAAAATTCAAATGTTTTAGCTGAAGCTTCTTCAGTATTTTCAAAGAGGGTAACACAGTAAGTCTTGTCTGTTCCCTGAAGCTCTCCCTCTTTAGAACCATTCGTCAAAGATTCCTGGCTTTCAATTTGAGAAGGATTTGAGATTGCAAACTCCACCATGATTCCTCTAAAAACAGATTCTAAAAGAAAACAATCTAACTTAAGGGGGCAATTAATGCAACGTCTTGCAACCCAAACTCCCTTTACTATTGACTAAATGGTGGGAGGGTGTGTAGAATCTGCGAGGTTTTCTCATCTATGCCTAGGTGGTGAAATTGGTAGACACGCCAGATTTAGGTTCTGGTACCGCAAGGTGTGTAGGTTCGAGTCCTATCCTGGGCATATTCTCTAAATCGATTTCTTATAAAATGCCGACACTTCTCATGAAGAGAAGTGCCGTGTACTATACGTTGAGTCTGAAAAAACTCAGATGACAGTATTATTTAACAACTACAATGCCCATGATGGTGGTAGCCGAGGGTCCATCCCCTCTCCACCATGCCTTTTGAGCCTCGGCATCCGTAAGCCCTGTGGAATGACAGAAACGCACTTGATAAGCTCCCTTTTTTTTAGGAGCTTTCATTGTAACGGAGGCAGCTCCGCTCGAATCTTTTATTCCTAAGGTATGTAAAATGCAATCTTGGGGTCCATCATCATGGAGCCCAACAATCAAATGATGGAGATGCAAAGTTTTGAGCATGTCTGCATCTATATCATAGTGCAAATGCGCTGAAATCTCTGCTCCCGGCTTAACAAAAATATATTTCTTATCATTGTCAAAACGAAAATGACTAAGAGTTATCCCATCAAAATTGATAGAGTCTGAGACAAGTCCTATGCCAGGTATTTTAGTGGCATAGATCTCGATTCTTTCGTCACTTGTAGAAGCTACAAGAGTGGTAGAAGCTAGCAGGGTGAGTCCTGCCAAAATTAAAGGTGTAATCCTTTTCATATTTTCTCCTCTTGTTAATTTTCGTCTGCCTTGAAAAGACATACATTAAGAGCTTATAAACGCAATGTAGAGAGATTGTCAAGAATAAATATTCTATAGCTCTGATTTTCTTAATTCGACAAGTGTTGCGGCAACTGGAGAGAAACTATAAGCTTCCTTTGGAGTGCGGTAACTTGTCACCGCTTTTTAAAGCATTTATCTCGTTGAGTATGTTATGTTTAAATCTTTATTTTTTTTTATCCTCTATTTTCCAGCAAGCCACATAGGTTGGTCTGCCGTCTTTTAAAAGGTAATATACAGCAAGAACGTCATTGCTAAAATAATAGATATCTTTCATAAGAAAAATATGGATAGTGTCCAAAAAAAGCCTCAGATACCGATCCTACTTTTTTTGCTCACTTTTGCAAATGTTCTGGGTATTTTATATACGGCTGCGCTTCCTGAGTTGACACTCTATTTCCAAATTACTAAGGGGCAAGCGCAATCAACCATTTCTTTTTTTCTTGTAGGATGCATGCTGGGGCAGATAATCTATGCGCCCATAGCGAATGCTTTGGGGAGAAAACCCGCTCTTTATATTGGCGGCGCCATAGTTATTCTAGGCTCTTTTTTGTGTCTTATTTCTATAGCGGTCAATTCTTTCTATCTCCTTCTATTTGCAAGGATTTTAACAGCATTTGGAGCAGCATGCGGTCTTGTTTTAACAAACACAATGATTGCCGATGCATTTACACATCTCGAGGTTAAAAAAAAACTCTCTTATTTGATGAGCGGGTTTGCGATCTTTCCTGCAATCAGCATCACGCTTGGCGGCTTCATTACAAAATATTTTTCCTGGAAGGGCTGCTTTTATTTTATGTTCTTCTACTCCTGTTTTGTAATAGGGTTATGCATTTTTTTACCCGAGACTGTAAAGATGAGAAGCTTGAGTCATTTAAGAATAAGCCAAATAGCCAAATCTTATATAAAGCAATTTTATAATGTGCGATTTCCATTTTATGCTCTTATAGTTGCTTGTGGCTCTATCATCCTCTATGTTTTCTCTGCAGAGGCTCCTTTCATTGCAAAAACCAAGCTCCATATTTCTCCCGACCGATTTGGCCTATACAATTTAATCCCGAATATCGGTCTTTTCTTGGGAGGAATTGCATCTGCCCGTTTAAGCCATAAAATCCCATCAAGAGTGATGATATTCATCGGAAGCTCTTCTTTTTTTCTTCTTTCAATCGTCATGTGGCTCTTTTTTGAAGGGGGCTTTGTGAATATTTTCACCCTTTTTGTGATGCCTTTATTTATTTTTTTTGTTACGCCGGCCATTCTATCTAATGGCCAAAGTCTCGCCCTTGCCATATCAGAAGATAAATCCTATGCATCCTCCTCTCTTTACATCATCCAGTTCTCTTGGGTATTTCTCAGCATCACTGTTCTCCGCTTTTTTTCTCCGGGGAATAGTTCCGCCCTTCCTATTGTCTACTCCGCTGCAGGTCTATTGATGGTTCTTTTCTGGATTGTATTAAAAATGCTTCCTCTAGAAAAACATCAGAATCTCTAAGTTTCATTCGATTTTTTGAAGGCGTAGAAGGGGTGTGTTAATACCCATTACCTCCCCGTCTTTTACTAAAATCTCAGTGATTCTGCCTCGGAAGGGAGCTCTAATCGTATTCTCCATTTTCATGGCCTCCACTATACAGAGCGCTTGGCCTTTCTCAATCTTATCTCCCACTTGCACAAAGGGAGGGTAGCATATACCGGGCATGGGAGAGGTGATGAGAGTTATTTCCCCAAGCGGCATCGGGGCAAGAGTGATAGGGACTATAGGGAGAGTCGTCATTTGCGAAGTCGGCTTTGCAACATCGCTCTTTGCAGCTTTTTCGTTTCCTATAATACTGATTCCGATGGATAGCGCCAAGAAAGGCAGGAGGGTTGTGGGAAAAGCAATTGAAACACCTGGATATTGCAATATCTTCTCATACAAGCAGGAAGCTGCCAGACTTCGCGCTTTTGTAAAGTAGCAATAGCTGAAAGCCATGAGTGCAATTCCCAGAATTGACAGGGCTATAAAAGCGATGACTATATAGCGTGGGTTGACGCTTCTTTCTCTATAATGATGATCATGGGGACTAAGCTGTGATCTTTCTAAACCTATCATCGTATTTTCCTTGGAGTTGACATTTTTCTTGGAATTTAACGATTTTTTGTGCAGTTTTCGAGGTGTTTTTTTGAAGAAAACGGAAAAACACACCAAAAAATAGGTGAATTTATCAGAAAACTCATCTATAAGAGAGCTTTTTCGCTAAATTATACCTAAAAAGTAGGTGCATTTTTTTATGCTAAGATCTCTATTTGGATGCAAGAGCATTGAAAGAATTCTACTCTATCTTCTTGTCAATGAAAAATGCTATGCCCAGCAACTCCATCGCATGCTTCAAGTCCCTTTGACACCCATTCAAAAGGGGTTAGTGCGCCTTGAAGAGGGAGGGATTATTTCAAGCAGTAGAGATGGAAAGATTAGGATATACCAATTTAATCCTGACTACCCCCTTTTTAATGAGCTTGAGGAACTTCTTAAAAAGGCCTTCTATAAGCTCCCTCCACATGAGAAAAAATGCTACTATTATCTTCAACAAGTGCGAAGCGGTGTAAGAAAACAACGTTATGATCTTCTCGAGTCTACCTGGCAATCTTTGAAAAGCATCACCTCTGTCAGGCTGCTTGCAAAATCGCGTTCGAAGCGCACCGGTTGGAATGGAATCGGCAGTGGGAAGGTCGCTGTTAAAGAACAGAATCAAGCCATTATTTTTACTGAGCAGGGGAGTTGGAGGAGAGAGAGGGGGGAGGTGCACAATTATAGCAATAGTTATAGGTGGATATGGAATCGGCTTGATGGAATGCTCTCTCTTGAGCACTTGCGCCGCGGGGAGGATAACCCTGTCTTTCTCTTTCATCTTATTCCCACAAAATCCAACCTCCTCGAATCGCTCCACTCCCATTTATGTGGCGAGGATACCTATTTTGGATGGCTTCAGTACAGCAACCTCTTTTTACAGCTCAATTTTCGAACCATCGGGCCCAAAAAAAATGAAGAAATAGAATATGTCTATACATAGGGGAAGCAAATTACGAGTATAAAATAATTACTTTTTCTGATAGTATATTTGGTATGCAAAGAATAATTAATTGGCAAAATGAGCTCTATTCCAACATTTGATGGTTTTCGTAAAATTAATACTGAGAGTGGGTTCCTAGAGATCTCGCTCCACTACGAGAAGATCAGTTGTAAAAAATTTATTATAACTCTTATTGCTTGCGCAGCGATTAGCTCTTTTGTTTTTGCTGCCTTAATCTTTGCAAAGTGGCCTCCGGGTCTTGCTGAGGCTTTACCCTATTGGATGCCTTATGCAGCTTTAGGGACAGGAGGGGTAGCTTCCGCTTCAGCTCTGGTTCTTCTTCTCGATAGTCTTTATCGTGAGAGGAATTTGAAAAAAAATATTGTCAAACACCACGAAGAGATTCTAGGTTTTATTAGCCATGCTTTTGATAAATCAAAAAGCTATCCCGGAAGAGCTTGCGTTGCAGAACAGTCATTCGGTAAAAACAGTCTATTTGTCAGATCTATCATAATCGTGAGAGATCAAAAGTTAAGCACTCACGGAACGGTTCATTGCAATTTTGAGAAATTTTCTTCAACTCTTTTTGAATATAATCGGCCTATTATTCGTTTTCCCGACCACTCCAAAGCTCAAATTTTATAAATAACTTATTGTAAGTAGTTTGCTAAATATTCTTCAGTGACCCTTCACAATTCTTCTCTTAAGCTAATTAATTCTACTCTCTTAGGATGTGGTAGTAATGGATTTTTAATTAAATAAATGTATATAATAGAGTGTAAGGAGAAAACAACAAAGGGGGTAGGGAAGAATAGTCTCTCAAATAAGGTGTTAAACAAAAACACCCTGTTCCTAAAATAATCAAACAAAAGAGGGGGTAATGATGATTACCATCAAAAAAGCTCTCTTACATGGCTTAGCTATTGCAGCTATAGCTATTGTACCATTTACAGGGATAGCCGAAGGCACAATGCCTACTGACTCGAGCTATCCTTCAGTCTCACCGGGTACAACTCCAGGGAATCCTACAAATCCTACATATAGAAGCGATGGGTCATATCAAAGAAATGATGGATCCTATCAGAATAGGAGTGATAACCCAACAATGCAGCATAGCCCAGGCAGCTTACAAAGTCCCGGTATGCAGAATCGAAGTATGCAAAACCCAGGCTTGCAGTCTAGGCCTCCTATGAGTCCTCCGACCGATCTAGATACTTCGGCGGTTGACGTAGGGTTTTATTATGGAAGCCCATATTATTATCGTCCTAACTATTATAGACCTTACTATTATAACTACTACTACCCATATTATAGACCATATTATTATTACTCTTGGTAAGGTAAGGAAGGATAAAAATCATGTCTTTCATTAAAAAGATTTTCTTACCTTTATTCTTAATTGGGGCAGTGATACTCATGCCAAGCCTTGTAGATAAAGCTATGGCTGAGGTTAGAGTCCAGAAAGTGCTCGGAGTAGACGTCAATGTATGGTCCCCAGGTGTAGGGGGTAGTGTTGACCTTGGAGGGTATAGTCGTGGGTATGGAGGTGGCTACTATACGAGAGCACCCTACTATAACCCTTATACGGGATGCTACTACTATAATGATGGCTACTGTTACGACGAGCCTTTTTCAGATTTCAGCGATTGCTATTGGAATTATACCAATGGCTTCTGGATCTACACTTGTCCTTAAGGAGAAGGTAAGTATGCTACCTATGGGATAGGTTTATTGAGGGAGATCTACCCGTAGTTGCGTGACGAAGAGTCTCGCTGCTTAGCAGCGGGCTCTTTTTTTTTAACCTGAGTTTTGGGTAATGAATTCAGATTTAGGCTCATAGACCGGTCGAATTTCAAAACCGATCTCCTGGATGGCTAGAATAACTTTTAAGATAGGCTCCCAGCGCGCCTCACTATCGATCTTGAGAAAGATCTGTGTTTTAAGCTTATCCTCTGGAAGAAGGCCCCGCTGGTATTGTCGCACGAGCTCCTCTGCTATCTGCTCTGAGGATTCCATCTCATGGTCGCGGATCTCGGTCACCCATTTATATTTTCCCTCTTTAGAGATGGTGAGATTGATGATTTTATAATCGGATCTTCCATGCATTTGAGGAGAGTTTGCAGTGAGCTCGCTCTTTGATTTGACAAGTTCAATCTCAGTGTCTTTCATTGCAACACGGGTAACTGCAAGAGATGCAAAGACGGCAAGCATAATAAAAAGAAAATCTATCATCGGTGCAAGGGTAATGCCGCCCCGGTCTTTAAGCTCGTCAATTGGAACAAAACTCATCCTCTTTTGGCCTCTTCTGCATTAATCATATGTCCAAATGAGAGAGCTTCATTTTCTATGGAATTCAAGAGCCGAACGACTTTTAGTTTTAATGTGGCATAAAAAATCATTGCTAGAATTGCAACAATTAGCCCCGCAACCGTTGTGCCGACTGCAATGCCAAGACCATCAAAAATTGAAGCCAGGGTATCGGGGGAGCGATTGACATCATAAAAAGCATAAAATAGTCCCAAAACAGTTCCAAGAAGCCCAAGCATAGGCGCAATAATCGCAATATCATTGAGAAGGGAGATCCGCTGCCACATACTGACCCCACATCTTTTGCCCTCCGCCTGCATGGCTTCCATCACTACTTGGTGCCCATGCACTCTCGATGAGATCCCCGATGCAACGATGGTAGCTGTAAAATGATGGGCATTTTGGCACATTTCCAGAGCCTTTTCATAATGTCTTTCACTAAGATCTTGGCGCAGTTGCTTTAAAAAAGAAGAGGGCATCATCTGTGAAAGCTGAAGGGTGAGGATGCTATAAAGCCAGATGACAAGGGCGATCAATGATAAGACAAGAAGAATCGAATAGATGATGGGTGATCCATAAAAGACTTCAACAAGATCTAAATTACTTTTTTCTAAGGATTTATAGATCTCCTCTTCAGCAAAAAGAGCGCTTGATGCGAAAAATAAAGAGGAGCATACAAAAATTTTTTTCATCCTATTTCTATCTGCCTAAATTTTATTTTGGAAGTTTTGAGATTAGCCTAAGAAGCTGAGAATATGCAAGATTTTTCCTTCCCTATTTATTAACCCTTTCCCATAAGTGATTAGTCGGGCACGCACACGGGCACGGGCGCGGGCACGATTAAATTTTTTTTCCAAATCCTCCTGTGAGTTTAAGAAAAGGAGAAACCGATTTCTAAGAGAAGATTTTGAATATAAAAAGGTTATTTTTGTGCCCGTGCCCGCGTGCGTGCCTGATTTTTATTATTACCTTTATGATAAAAAAACCTAAAAGCGATAGAGATCGGGAGAGAAAGGTTTTTTTAGATGCATTGGGTATTATTATCCTTTATAATTTCATCCCTTATGAAACCCATTGATTTAAAGTCTCCCTATTCGTGGGAGCAAAGAT
>Ga0207088_1065_pt2 | contig 19739 bp, 10 predicted proteins | sample Alteio_BWMinHeat_52_FD_153564 | JGI IMG/M metagenome (GOLD analysis project Ga0207088, IMG submission 153564) | Enriched cells from forest soil in Barre Woods Harvard Forest LTER site, Petersham, Massachusetts, United States -... | ecosystem: Environmental > Terrestrial > Soil > Temperate forest >... | reverse complement strand
GGAATTGGAATTTCTAATGCTCTAGCAGTTTGTGCACACACTCCAAGCCTTCCAAATCAATTTATTTGTGCGATTGTCAGCGTAGCACTAACCGTGGGACTACCTATACCGCCTGGCGCTACCCCAACAAGAACTACTCCTATGGGAGCATTACTGGTAGCAGCTTGAATGGTGAGGGTTTGAGGAACTGTAGTTACATCTAATATAAAATTGCCAGTAAGTTCAACCAATTGGATATTACTACCACCAGGTATATTTATTTCGGCACTTGATTGACTGCCTGCTATTTCACCAGTACTAACGAGAGAAGCTATCGCACTAAACGTATAGTTCTCAGTAGAGTCAGCAAGACTCTCTCCGATCATTGATATTCTATACTGAATAAGATAAACACCCGTCTGGTTACAAATAAAGTCCGCTGAACCCAAAGCATGCGTCCACGAACTTGATGGGCCATTTTGACTAAATGTCACAGGAACAAAGGTATCGGTCCTGTCTATATCTTGTTCTGCGGTATTATAACTAAAGAGGTAGCTATTGAAGACAGGGCCTGTTGGACCTGTGGGTCCGGTTACTCCTGTTGGACCTGTAGGTCCAGTAGGACCCGTATGACCTGTCGGGCCTGTGGGTCCCGTATGACCTGTCGGGCCTGTGGGTCCCGCTACTCCTGTCGGACCTGTAGGTCCAGTAGGACCCGTATGACCTGTCGGCCCCGTTACCCCTGTCGGACCTGTGGGTCCAATTACTCCTGTTGGACCAGTGGGTCCAGTGGGACCTGTCGCTCCGGCTCCCGTCGGGCCTGTAGAACCTGTCGGACCGGTGGGTCCAGCTATTCCTGTTGGACCTGTAGGTCCAGTAGGACCCGTATGACCTGTAGGACCCGTGACCCCTGTCGGACCTGTAGGCCCAGTGGGACCTGTCGCTCCGGCTCCCGTCGGGCCTGAAGAACCTGTCGGACCTGTCGGACCTGCAGATGGTCCTGTGGGGCCAGTAGGACCAAGAGGGCCTGTCGAACCGGCTCCCGTGGAACCCGTAGAACCTGTTGGACCTGTGGGACCCGTTGGACCTGTGGGACCTGTCGGACCTGCAGATGGGCCTGTCGGGCCAGTCGGACCCGGAGGACCTTGTTTAGGAGCTTTACAGCAACTTCCTTCCAGACTCTTAGGAAGCTCACCATTTGCCGCAAAATCCATACTTTGAGGCTCATCCCAAAAATCCTCAAATGCTTTTTTGTTAAAACGAATATGTGGAGTTTCATCAATGAGGGCACTCCAAAGCACCACAATATTCCCTTTTTCATCTAAACATAATTGGCTATCTCCACAACTTGCATCTTCGTAACTCATCGAAATCTTCTCAGAAAACTGCCACCTTCGTCCCATCAAACACTGCACTCCCTCAATGCATTGTTTTTTTATTGCAGCATCATAAGACTTCCATACAACTACTATTTGACCACTGCTATTAAGGGCAAGAAGGGGGATGGAAATTACATCTCTTTCCAATGAAGAAATAACAGTGGGAGTAGACCAGTTTTTTTCTCCTGCCAAAAGCGTAGCTGATTTGATAAGATGAACATCATTCTCCGTTGTCACCCATATGGCTATTCTGTTCCCTTGTTTATCAATTTTAACATGATCTGTGTCTGAGGCAAAGATTGTAGAGAAAAAGAAAAAATTGAGTAAAACATTAAGAAAGAGAAAAGTGCCAAATAATTTTTTCATAGGAATGACAAGCTAGCTACGTTTAAAAGTCGGAAGGTTATATTAAATTTACACAAAGATCAAATAATTTTTGAAAGCCATTTCCGGCAAATTTCTTATTTAATGAATTGCTATATTATAGACAGAAAGTCTAAAAATAGACTTTCTGTCTATAATTAAGCTTTTATTTTTTTTTAATAAACATATGTTAAAATAGATCATCATCTTAAATAGAGAGATCTATAAAAATGTTTCCGGAAGCAGGCAATTTAAATAGTGCTACATCTAATCCGCCGGCCTCCTCCTCTTACTCAAAAACAGTGAAAATAGCAACTGCTGCGGTAATTACGTTCATTGCAATAACCGCCATTGTACTCTTTACTTCCGGCTTATTAGGCCACTTTGAAATCATTCAAACGTTTAGCCCTATTGTCAGCAACTATTTCTTGGCATTTGGAGTAGGAGTTATAGGAGTAGATGGACTCCTCGCTATTATTTTAGTCAGCATTATCCTTTTGAAAAGAAGTACGATTTCTCAGAAGAAGGAAAAAGAGGAGGATATATCCCAAAATACCTCAATAATTCCTCCGAAGGACAAAATAGTTGCCACCCCTTCAACCCCATCCGAAAAAGAGATAGAGGCTTTCCCAGATATACAAAAGCTCATCGATGAAGGCCTTGTTGAAAAAGAGGATGAAGAGGGAAATACTCCTTTGCATCGAGCTCTTAAAGCAGGCCAGTTGCAATTTGCAAAACGCCTTATTGTTGAAGGCAGTGCATCTTTAATCCATAAAAATAAAGCAGATGAAACCCCTATTCACTTTGGGCTCAAAAGCTATCCCTTCTGTTATCACGATAGCCTATCTCTTTTAGTCATGGTACCTAGGGAAGCATTGGGCGCTTTGGACAAGGATGGGCACACCATTCTCTATCTATGTATAAGGAAGTATCCAGGAGAGCTTAAAGCATTATTTGCTCACCTCTCCCTGTCTATAGATTTTCAAGATGAGACGGGTTCAACTTGCCTTCATTTAGCCATTAGGAATAAAAATTATACGCTCGCTGCTGCACTCCTAAGAGAAGGAGCCTCTCCTTGCATACCTAATTTGAAGGGAGAGAGAGGTTGCGATAGCGCGATTAAAAATTGTGAAGATCGGTCCTTTCTTTTGAATATTCTTACCGCTTCTGCAAAAGAGGTCGATGCTGCGGGGAACACTCTTCTTCATATTGCTGCAAGATGGGATAACTCTCTAGCTGTCCAGTTACTTTTAGATGGCGGCCTGAAGAGCGATCAAAAGAATCTAGCCGGAGAAACGCCGATGCATTTGGCTTTTAAACATGGCTCATTCAAAGCAATTCCAAAGTTGATAGATTTACTACTTCCTTTTGCTAATAGCGTAGATAATGAGGGAAACACCTTCCTTCATGCTCTTGCCCAAATACCTCCGGCCTTTCCTCTTCCTCTCACGATTGAATCCTGGATAGATCAACTGATAAGCTTCGGTATTAAACCAGAAACTACTAATAATAACAGATTTACTGCTAGAGAACTCATTAAAGAAAATCAAAAGCTTCGAGAAGCTTTTGATAAAAGAATAACTCCAAAAATCGATCCCTACGCTATTTTGCAAGTAGCTCAAAAAGACTTAAAGATCACACCTCTTCTCTATTTTTTACAACAGCCCCAGAAATCCCAAGAAAAATACTCTGACGACTACCTTCGCTTAAAAGGTTCCTCTGAAAAAATACCAAGCAACTTTTTGCTATATCTCGTTGACAATACAGCAAGTGCAAAGATCAATCAAACTAATGGGGAGGGCAAAACTGCCCTGCAACTGGTAGCCCAGCACCGTTATCAACGTTGGAGCATAATCTTAAGGAAATTATTGGAAAAAGGGGCTTCGATCAAAAGTGGTGCAACGGAAGCTACTGTTTTTCATTGGCTTTTAAAAGGTAAGTTCGATACTACAACCCCACACATAGATGCTTTTTACTCAATGGTAGATGCTGCGAAAGAAGAGAGATTGCTCAATATGCAAAATGGTGAGGGGAATACCCTTCTTCATTATGTCACACACCATGGATTGGCCAAAAAGCTTCTCGAGGCAGGCGCTTCTCTTGGTATTAAAAATAAGCAGGAAGAGACACCTTTAGATGTAATATTAAAAAATAAGAAACCCGATAAACAACTCATCTCTCTCTTTGTAGAATATGGCGATGATGAGCAACTCAAAAAACCTACTGTGTCCAAGGTTATTTTGGGCCATTACTTGCTCATGAATCATCTTGTCGACATCAAAATTTTAGTCAAAAAGCAAGGCTTTAGGTCAACAATAAATCATCCGCAGGAAAACAACTCCTCCCTGCTTCATTGGGCAGCCGAAAAAAAGGAGTATCAGATAGCTAAGGTGCTAAATCAATATGGAGCATCTAAAGATGCCCAGAATTCTGATCGCCGCACTCCCATCCATTTAATGATAAAACATTGGGATAATAATGAGGCTGTGGAGACTCTTGATTCGATTTTCCCTGATACCTTGATTAGAATGTGGAAAGACAGGAACGGGCATACACTACTTCATCTAGCTGCCTCTTATGGGAATAAAACTATCGCCCGCTTCCTTTTAGGTAAAGGCCGCTCTTATTCTGCTGGATTCGAGCACCTTTATGATAAGCGTAGTAACTCCGGTTCCACCCCCATGCACTTATCTCTTCAAAAGGGAACTGAAATCTTTGAAATTATCGTTAGCTTCGCTAAATCAAACAATGAAGACTTTTCAAGATATGTAGATAATGAGGGAAATACCCTTTTTCATGCAGTTGCTGTAATGGCTGCGGGTTCTGCCAATCTTCTTGCCAGAAAAAAAGAGCTCATTAAGAAATTAGTAGAGATGGGAATCAATCCCGATAAACCAAATATTGTGGGAACAACAGCAAGAACTCTGCTCGAGGGCTTTTCTGACCTTCTGCCCCCAAAATCTCAACCTAAGCCAAATCCTGCGCCTAAGCCTCACCCCCCCCCTAAGTCTGAACCTAAACATTACAAAAGTGCGGGAGAACCAAAGCGGACCTATCATGGATCACCTGATGATATCTTCTATGAGGAGCTTCTCCGTGATTTCCTTAGAAGGGCAGCTTCCCATGGCCACACCCCATTTGGAGGCAGAGGTGCAAGTGCCGGTGATCCATTTGCTCCTTTTTTTGGCGGATCTGGAGGATTTGGAGGATTTGATCCCGGCGCTTATGCAAGAGCACAAGCACAAGCTGAAGCAGCTGAAAGAGCAAAGGCAGCAGCAGAGAGAGCAGCTGCATTTAAAACACTGGGACTCCCCCAAACCGCCACTGAGGACGAGATTAGAAAGGCCTATCTAAGGGGTGCCAAGCTGCACCATCCCGATAAGTTTGGGCATGATCCGGCTGAGGCAGCTAAGCACGAAGAGAAATTTAAAGAAATTAGTAATGCTCAGGATTTATTGCTGGAAAAAAAGGAATGGAAAGGGGAAAAACAAGCTCCACCCAAACGAGACTTATAGTCGATTCAAATTTCAAAAGGCAGCTATCTATTTGGAGTGCAGGGACTTGTCACCGCTTTTTTTAGCTTTCCTGTTTGCGATTTAGAAGACGGAGGGCATTGGAAATCACAATGAGGGTGGCCCCGGTATCTGCAGCGATTGCCATCCAGAGAGTTGCAAGTTCAAAAAGAGCTAAAAAGAAGAAGATCGCTTTTACTCCCAAAGCAAATGCAATATTCTCTTTGATAATTCTTAGAGTGCGGCGGGAGTGCTGAATCAGCCACGGCACTTTGGCAAGATCATCACTCATGAGTGCAATATCTGAAACTTCAATTGCAACGTCCGTACCCATGCCACCCATCGCAATACCAATATTTGCTGTGGCAAGGGCTGGGGCATCATTGATTCCATCTCCAATCATAGCAACGCTCCCAAACTTCCTCTGAAGCTCGCGCACAGCTTCGACCTTATCTTCAGGGAGGAGCTCTGCATAGTACTCATCAACCCCTGTGAGCTTCGCAAGAGCTTTTGCAGCTCCCTCATTGTCCCCTGTCAGCATCACAATTTTTTTAATACCTAGTGCTTTGATTGCTCTTATTGTCTCTTCTATGAAGGGCCTCGGACTATCAGCTACAGAGATTAGCCCGCAGACATGATCAGATGTACCAATAGCAATCATTGTATGCCCTGCATCCTCAAGAAGAAGAGCCTGATTATGGATCTCTTCACTCTCCTGCCCCATATCATGCATAAAACGGTGCGAGCCAATCCAATATTCTTTGCCAGCAATCGTTCCTTTTGCCCCTTTTCCTTTTAGAACTTCAAAGTTTTCAGCAAGAGGATAGTCTATATTTTTCGAAGCAGTCGCTTTTAAGATGGCTCTTGCTATAGGATGTTCGCTCTTCTGCTCAAGGCTTGCTGCCAGCACGAGCAGATCGGTCGCAGTATGCTCATTTAAGGGAATAACCTCTCTCACCTCGGGGTGGCCAAAAGTAAGAGTCCCGGTCTTATCCATCGCAAGCGCCTCAATTTGGCCGATTATCTCCAGAAAAATCCCTCCTTTGATCAGAACTCCCATACGCGCAGCGGAAGTGAGGGCAGAGACAATGCTGACGGGAGTCGAAATCACAAGAGCGCAGGGGCAGGCAATCACAAGAAGGACAAGCCCCCGGTAGATCCAGGGAGTAAAGCTGCCTCCTAATAGGAGAGGAGGGAAAAGGATGATCGAAAGAGCAAAGAGAATCATGAGGGGGGTATAGATGCGGGCAAATTTTTCAACCCACTGCTCATTTTGGGAACGCTTCGATCTTGCCTCATCAACTAGGCGGATGATTTTTGCCAAAGTGGTATTCTGGACACTTTTTGTGACCTTCACTTCCAATGCCCCCTCTTCGTTGAGCGTTCCTGCAAAGACTTCATCGCCAATATCTTTACTGACTGGAATGGACTCTCCGGTAATAGGGGACTGGTTTATTGAAGACCTACCCTCCTCCACAATTCCATCCAGAGGAACTTTTTCTCCCGGCCTGATTAAAATGATCGATCCGACCTCCACCTCAACAACCGCCATTTCGGTTAACTTGCCGCTTTTTCGATCTAAGAGATATGCACGGGGGGGGGCAAGATCCAGCAGTTTGGAGACAGCCTTCCTAGCTCTTTCAACCGCCTGCTCTTCCAAGAGAAGAGCAAGAGAGAAGAGAAAGCCAACCGATGCAGCTTCAAACCACTCTCCAATGGCAATCGCTCCCACAATTGCAATCATCATGAGGAGGTTCATATCGGGTCTAATGTTGCGAATGGAAAAGTAGGCTTTGGGAAGAACCATCCAAACTCCTGCAATGATAGCGAGGAGATAGAGGATTTTTTCAGGAAAAGAAGTGAGACCTCCTTTTTGCGCTACCTCTACAAAGCCATAAAAACCCTTATAGATATAGATATGGACAAGGATTCCTGTAACGAGCAAGAGAAACGAGAGAGAGGTTGAAATTAATCTTAAGAACTTTTGCGAAGATCTTCTCTTCTTTCTTCGATCATCCCAGCGAGCAGCTCTCATCCCTGTCCTAGCTACAAGTTGGATGATATTTGAAGAGTCAACATATTGAGGATCGAAAGTGACAGTCATCTTGGAGTTGAGGAGATTAAAATCCAGATTAATAATCCCTTCTCTTTCTCCAATAACTTTTTTTAAGACGGCTATCTCCTCAGCGCAGTGGAGGCCCTCAATTTTAAAAGTGATTGTCTCTATAGATTCCATTACATTTTATCTACAGTACGTAGACCTAAAATGTGAAGACCTTTTTCAAGAGTTTTGGAAACAATTTCGCAAATCAGCAAGCGTGAGGCCTCATCCTCCGAACCAACTACCTGACAGTCCCGAAAAAAAGCATTAAATTTTTGAGCAAGCAAGTAGAGATATTCAGTCAACGTATGGGGAGTCAGCTCCTCGCTAAATGTTTGGAGGGTCTCTCCAAAGCGAAGAAGATGGAGGGCAAGAGTAATCTCTGAAGAGTGTTTGAGGGTAATTTTAGCCTCTTTTTTCAGCTTCTCTATATTGTTATCTTTGGCTTTGCGCTTAATGCCATTGACACGCACAAAAGAGTAGAGAATAAATGCTGCTGTATTGCCCTCAAAGCGGAGCATCCGGTCATAGCTGAACACATAGTCGCTAATGCGGTTTGAGGCAAGATCAGCATATTTTACAGCATCAATCCCTAAAATTGGGCTAAGGGCCTCAACCTCCTCGTCTGTTAGATCATGCTCTCTTTGCTTCAAAATCTCTTTTGCCTTAACAATTGCAGCCTGAAGAAGATCTATGAGCTTTTCTGTCTCGCCCGACCTTGTTCGGAATTTTTTTCCATCAAGTCCTAGGACTACTCCAAAAGGGACATGGTCAAAACGAACTTTTTTGGGGTCCAAATATCCAGCTTTTATAGAGGCTTCGTAGATAAGTTTAAAATGGAGGCTCTGCCCACTATCTGTCACGACGATAATGCGATCCGCCTTCTCAACTTCAACACGCTGCTTCATCGCTGCAAGATCTGTTGTGTCATAGGTATAGCCTCCATCCGTTTTTTGAATCATCAGAGGGAGGTCAAACCCTTCAATAAAGATACAGGTGGCTCCCTGTGAGATTTGAGCTATTCCCCTCTTCTCAAGATCATTCACAATCTTTGGAAGCTCAGGATTATAGAAAGATTCACCCCGTTCAATCAGAGTCACTTCCAAAAGATCATAGATCTCTTGAAAAGCCTTTCTAGAGATATCACAGATTATCTCCCATGCTTTTTTTGCTTGGGCGTCGCCCCCTTGGAGAGCAACAACTTTCAGGCGCGCCCGAGTTTTAAACTCCTCGCTCGCATCAAAACGTTTTTTAGACTCCCGATACCAGTGCATAAGATGGGAGAGGTCTGTCTTGAGATTACCTAGAAGAACCTCGGGAGTCTCCTCTTCCATATAAGCGATGAGCATTCCAAAGGCTGTGCCCCAATCGCCGATATGGTTAAGACGTAAAACATCATAACCCAAAAATTCAAAGAGGCGGGCGATCGATTCTCCAATAATTGTTGAACGGAGATGTCCGACATGCATCTCTTTAGCAATATTAGGAGCGGAAAATTCCACAACGATCCGTTCGATTTTTTTAGGTCGCGAGACGCCCAAGAAGGGATCGAGAAGAACTTTTTGGAGAAGACTCGCCAAAAACTCCGATTCAAAGGTGATATTAATAAATCCCGGTCCTGCAATCTCGACTTGCAATAGGTGTTCTTTATCGAGATGTTGAACAATTGCCTCAGCGATTTTTCGAGGCGGCTGTTTTAAGGAACGGGAGAGCCGCATGGCACTATTTACCTGATAGTGGCCAAACTTTTCAGCCGTTGCTGGGGTCAATTCAATAGAGAGTTCGCTTGCCTCAAGACTTGGGAAAGCAGCTTTCAAAGCCTGCCCAAACTTGCATGTCAGCACATCAGTCAGTAATAAATCTTCCATAGTTCATACTCATAAAAATTTAGTAACAGGATAGGCAGGATAGATTTATAATGTTACTCTCAAGTCTTTGTCTTAGGAAATAATATCCCTTATCCTGTTATTCCTTAAATCTATGACTCAAAAAATCTTAAAGTCTGGTCTGTTGTCTCTGTAGTGATTGAATTTAGGGAGGGGTGCCGTGGGCACCGGCAAGGTACCACTCTCTCAACTTTTTAATCGCATCCATAATTTTAGCAACAATGAGCTTCTGCGCCTCCTTCTTATCTTCAAGAGAGAAGAGATCTGAAAAATCAATAGGCTTTCCAAAGACGCAGGCCATCCTTCCCTTTAACTTGGGAAACTTCTTTCGGGCATTCCAAATCTCATATGTCCCATGCACATATGTGGGAACAACAAGGGCCCTTGAGCGCATCACAAGAACGCTTGTTCCCAAAAGACCCTCACCAATCATTCCATCTTTGCTTCTTTTCCCCTCGGGAAAGATCGCCACTTTCTCTCCGTTATTTAAAAAAGCATAGGCCTTTTTGAAAGTCTCTGTATTCCCCTTTCCCCGTGCTACGGGATGTGTCGCAAGTTCCCGGAGCAGCCAGGCAAAAAGGGGAAATCGAAATAGCGATCCTCTTGCTAAAAAATGGATATAATCCGTTGAGGAGACCCCAATAATCGGAGGATCATAAAAAGAGCAATGGTTGGAAGCGATAATAGCGGCTCCCTTAGGCATATTCTCTGTTCCATAGACCTTATGGCGATAAAGGAGCTTAAAAAAAGTTCCCACAATAACCACTGCTGTTTTTCGTACGATGCCCATGATTAAAAACTTCTTATAATTTCAATAATGCGATCTGCAACCTCTTCGATGCCTAGGTGGGTTGTATCTAACATAATAGCATCATCAGCCGGCTTTAAGGGAGAAATGGCGCGCGTTGAATCTCTATGGTCTCTCTCCTTCACCTCTTGCAGAACTGTTTCAAAATCAACGGAGATCTTTTGAGAGAGCTCTTTGAAGCGTCTTTGCGCCCTTACCTCATCTGTTGCTGTTAAAAAAATTTTAACCTCTGCATCAGGAAAGACAACACTCCCCATATCACGCCCTTCAAAGAGCGCGGAAGCCCTTTTTTTCCCAAAAAGACGCTGCTTGGCAACGAGGTCTTCGCGGAGGATTTTTACTGTTGAGACAAGAGAGGCAAACTGTGAAATCTCAGGGGTCCGTATGCTCTCTGTGACATCCTCCCCATTGGCAAAATAACGCTTTTCTTTTGTATTCTCCCCAATTTCAAAGGTAAAATTCTGAAGGAAATCTTTTAAAATGCTCTCATCGCACCAGTCGATCTGATTCTTAAGAATAAGATAAGCGGCGCTCCTATACATTGCTCCTGTATCAAAATAGACAAGCCCAAGTCTTTTAGCAACGATCTGCGCAATCGTTGTTTTTCCTGTGCCCGAAGGCCCATCAATTGTAATAATCATACTTGGTTATACCGAATGCAGAGTGGAGCTATAGTAAATTTTTAGGAAGATGTAAACTATGGGAATAGTAAATATTAAAGAGTCAATCATATCAAGTACTCCCCCCACACCGGGAATATGGCTGCTATCTTTGACCTTCGCATCTCTTTTCAGAAGAGATTCAGCCAGATCTCCTATTTGCCCCAAGATGCCGATCACAACTCCCATAATAAGGGCTGCAAAATAAGAGAAGTGGACAAAAACATTAAATTGCTTCCCGGCATAACAGACTAGACAGCTGATGAGGGTAGATGCCACAAGACCACCGACTGCTCCCTCGAGAGTTTTGTTTGGGCTTAAATAGTGGGCAAGTTTATGCCTTCCAAAGTATCTACCTATAAAGTATCCACCCATATCTCCGCTTTTTGTTACGGCAAGAAGATAGAGAAGCCACCAGCTTCCTTCAAAATAGAGATCTTGAAGTCCATGATAATTAAAAAAATAGGCAATCCTGATAACCAGGCTGAGCGGTATAGCCAGATAGACAATGCCAAAAAAAGTTGTAGCAATATTGACAATGGGACTCTTGCGTGTAACAGCGAAGAATGCAAAAGAGGCAAAAAAGGTCAGTGCCAGAATGATCGTAGGACTGTTATCCCAAAAAGCTGAACCTCTATCGCTTATGCTTTGAGTTTTGATAAAAGAGGCATAGATATATAAAACTGCTACTACAATTCCAAGCGTTACGGCCGGATCGAAACCTTTTTTCTTCACAAGTCCATAAAACTCGTAGACTGCAAAGGCGCAAATAAGTGCAATAGCTCCTGTAAAAAACCAGCGGAAGTAGGGAAATTCTGCAAAAAAAATAAAGAGGAGAAGAAGTATGCCGCCAATGCCATTGATAAGCGTTCGGTGCTTTAAATCCCCCATCTTCCGATTAGGAGTCTTGTTAGAAAGGGGATCAGATTCCAACGCGTCTCTCCCTTAACTGAAACTCTCGAACAGCCTTGAATAGGTCATTTGCTGTAAAGTCGGGCCAGAGAACATTTGTGACATAGATTTCCGAATAAGCTAGCTGCCATAAAAGAAAATTACTAATGCGCATCTCCCCGCTTGTTCTGATTAAAAGATCCGGATCTCTCCAGGGCGCCGTATCAAGATAGCTGCCGATTGTTTCAGGAGAGATAATATCTGGATCTAAAAAACCGAAGCTAACATCACAATACATTTTTTTAAAAGCGCGACAGAGCTCATCTCTTCCCCCATAGTTAAAGGCAACAACGAGATCAATGCTCTTGCCCTGCATTGTCCTCTCTTCAACCTCTTCGATCCTGTTTTTTAGGCTGAGGGGAAAGGGGCCGAGTTCCCCAATAGCATGGAATCTGACTCCCTCATCAACCATTTTTTTCTGATTATCCCTTAAGAAGGATTCAAATATTTTTAGCAAAGAATCCACTTCAAAGGAGGATCTCTTCCAATTTTCCGTAGAAAATGCAAAGAGAGTCAAAATTTCAATCCCCAACTCCTGGGAGGCCCGCACGATATCTAAAACATTTGCAGCCCCTGAATAATGCCCGACTGTGATCTCTTTTTTAATCACAATGGACTGGCCTTTCGAAGCTGGGTTATCCTGTTCGATCTTCTTTCTGGCCCAGCGACGGTTTCCATCCATAATGATTGCAACATGCCGAGGAATCGCCTCTCCTCTTACCAAAGCTACTTCCTCATCAGAGAAAAAATGGTTCTCTTTTTGAGAAGCGATCTCTTTGGGGGAGTTCAATTGATTTTCAACTTCGGTTGCGAAGGCCAAGACAAAACCTCATTATTAAAATTTTTGTTTTTACCCTATTACTAGAACCTGAATTACGATACACGAAAAGCAGTTTTGCATCAAATTCCTCTCGCATCAAGACATTAGTAGTGCAAAAAAATTAAACGCAAAGACGCAAAGCCCCAAAGCCGCAAAGAGCGAATAAGAAGAAGCGACCATCCTTATCTTCCTATTCCAACTTGTTTATAGATTTATTCCTATAACAATCTTATTGTTAGTAGTTTTTATAAATCTAATAAACTTCTCTTTGCGGCTTTGGGGCTTTGCGTCTTTGCGTTTAATTTTTTTACAGACACTCGTAGAAGTTGGGTGTTGAAACAATCGTTGCATTTTAGTTAGACTGTCTCTTTTAAGAAAGCCTGCTCAAAACATGCGTTTATAGAGAAGGTGTTCCTTAATTCTTAATTTTTTTAGGTCAATTCATGGAAAAACGAAAGCGTTGGCAGTTCTTTTTAATTTTAGCTGTTGTGGTATTAACTATTTACAATATTTTTCCCACAATCTTCTATTATTCTAAGCCTCTCAATAAACCGGTTGGAAAAGAAGAAGCGGCTAAAGTCGCAGCCTCCATTGTTGAACGGGTCAACAATCTGGAAAACTTTACAATTTCCTGGATTAAAGCCCAAAGCAAAAATCTTGGACTAAAACCCACATCTATCACACTAGATCCTGCAAATCCAAGAGTTGCAAAAGTAGTCTTTCCATCTATTGAAGGCGCTAGCCTCTTCGAAAAAACTCTTTATAGGGCCGGGGCTCTCATCCCTTTTATTCCGGCTCAACTCTCCCCCTCCTATTCTAAAGAGGGGAGTAACACAGTATGGGTAGAACGCCGCATCGGCGTGCATTTAAATCCTAAAGAGCTAAACTCCTATTTCACCTACATTCCCAAACACCAAGCGAATGGAGAGATCTCCGAAGAGTTCCGTGACCTAATTAATTCCCGCGCAGCCCAAATAGCTCTGGGATTTGGAGGGGAATCTAAGAATGCCAGATTCCTATCTACCCCTTTGAAGAGTGAGAACGATAAACAAAGAGAAGAACTCATCCGTCTCTCCCGCTCCATTGTTGAGTATGAGAATATTTTTGGAGAAAAGAGTCCCATTACCGAGCGTTATTTCTCAAATTTTACTCAAACCAATTCTAAAGAGAGTAAAGCAGAGCTCGTGCAAGCTTTTATCCACCGTCTTGAAAGAGCAGATATCGATCTGCACAAGCAGCTCCAAGAAATGGAGGCCAAAAGAGAAAAACTCAATGCTGAGGGAGGTTTTCTCTCTTCTATTGAGCAGCAAAAACTTGAAACTCTTGAAAACCAAAAAGGCATTCTTAACGCAGCTCTTCTGATTGTCAAACGCAATGCCTCTCTTTTTGAATCGGGAAGCTCTCCCCTCTCATTAGCAGATATCCAGGCAAGCTTGCGCAAAGAACCCATTTCTGAATCTAAGGTGCAATATCTTGAGATAGGAAATTTAAACCCTTTTGTTAACAAACTGATGATCGATTGGAACAAGGATACAATCGATATCATCCTCCATGATGATGTCTCCCTTGTAAAATCGCAAATGATCACAACTGAAAATGACGCAATTAAAAAAGAGAAACTGGGCCAGCTTTTATTTAATGAAATTGCCTCTGTTGCGCGCAGTTCGGAAGAGACTATCTCACCAACTGTTGGAGGGTTTGCCGTAATCTTGAATCAGCTGACTAATAGCTCCTCCCTTTTAGCTTTTAATATCGGTGAAATTGCGCAGCTCCAATCTAATAACCTGGAAACTCTTCTAAAATCTTGGAGTCCGAAAGAGGGAGAGCTCTCCTCTCAGGATTATCCTGTGATCGATTATGCTGCTTTTAAAAAGCTCCCTAAAGAAGATCAGAAACTCGGCCTTGTGACCTACGCCCCTATCCTGGATGCTAATCCCCCTCAAGGATTTCGCAATGGATCACTCTATGTCGTTGCCAAAGGATTTGTTTCGCTTCAAAACAAATATGAAGCTCTTCCAGATAGCGATGCTAAGAGAGCATTTCAGGAAGAAGTGCGCTCTCTTAGCGAAATTTTAAGGCAGAATGGGTTTATTGCCTATCTTGCCAAAAATTCCGATCTTCCCTCTGATTTTAAAAATGATCTGATCTTTGAACTCGATGATTACTACTCCTACCTGCTTGCGGCTACCCGGGAAGACTTTTCTGTCAAAGGGAATAAGCAATATGCCCTGTTAGAGTTTACTAACATGGAACAGAGAATCTTAACCCGGAACAAGATCGATACTCTTATCCATGAAGATCTTATCAAATGGAGAGATGAATACCATGCCTCGCGCGTGAGCCTTTTGCCTGGTGCAAAGCAGGAGGTCCCCAAACCTACAAAGAATGTCTTATGGGATAACTTTTTGCTCAGCACAACTAAATATTTCCGTGGAGATAGTCGTAAAATCCTTAAATGGGGTCTTGATCTCTCTGGGGGAAAAACCGTCCGCATTGGCCTTAAGAATAAAAATAACCAGCTTATCTCTGATGAAGCTGACCTTAAACAAGCCTCCAATGAACTCTACTCTCGTGTCAATCGTCTAGGTGTTTCAGAGGTAGGAATCCGAACTGAGGGTTCAACCATCGTTCTTGACTTTCCTGGATCCCAAGGCCTTTCTGCGCAAGATCTCATTCAGGCTTCTGCGATGTATTTCCATGTAGTCAATGAAAAATTCACCTCGAACAACCCTACCCTTGCCGAGGCTGTCAATACATTCCTCGAAGAGGTTTGGAATGAGGCTGTGATTACAAATCGGACTGATATTCAAAGCATCAACGATATCGCTTGGAAACATTTAGGAGGCACTGAATCGGGAGAGTTCCACCCCATTAGCAGCCATGCTAAACTTCTTGTTGCTAACGGGCTACACCTTGCAGGACCAAAGGCTCCCCTTCCTACAAGTCATTTTGATGATTCCCTTTCGGCAATCTCTGTTTATCGAGGAAAAGATTTCACCGATTGGCAGGGACAGACTAACCCCCTGACTGTTGTCTTCCACAACTTCGCTCTTGAAGGGGCAGACCTTATCGATGTCCACACAAGCTATGATTCACAAGATGGGAATGTCCTTAATTTTGGAGTCCGCGGAGGTTATACCGATCGGGATGGTCAAAAAATGAGTCCCCGCGACGATTTCTACGCCTGGACCTCCCAATTCTCTGGAGAAAAGATTGCCGGTACTCCTCAAGAGAATTACTCCAAGGATGGTAAGGGATGGAGAATGGCTGTGATCCTCAACGGATCGATTATTAGTGCACCTGCACTCCATGCTCCTTTGCGTGAAAAGGCGCGGATTTCTGGCCACTTCTCTCAAAGAGAGATCAATCAGTTGGCAGCAGACTTAAAGGCTGGCTCTCTCAGTTTTACGCCTTATATTCTCTCACAGGAAAATATCAGCCCCGATCTTGGAAAAGAGCAGAGATTTCAAGGGATCTTAGCCTCGCTTATCGGCCTTTTAGCCGTAATTGCGATTATGTGCTCCTACTACCGTTTTGCGGGAGTTGTCGCATCTTTTGCTGTTCTTTTTAATCTCCTTATCATCTGGGCTGTTTTACAAAATCTAGGCGCCGCACTAACTCTTCCCGGTCTTGCCGGTATCATTCTGGCGATAGGAATGTCTGTAGATGCCAATGTGCTTGTCTTTGAACGCATCCGAGAGGAGTTTGCAATCTCAAACCGCCTCCCCTCTGCAATCCAGGCAGGTTATCGCAAAGCTTTTTCAGCCATTGTCGATTCAAACATCACAACGATCATCGCTGCGGTGATCCTGCTCAACTTTGATTCCGGCCCTGTAAAGGGATTAGCATTGACTTTGATCATCGGGATTCTCTCTTCGATGTTCACAGCGCTCTTTGTCACCCGTTTTTTCTTTGCCGGCTGGGTGCAGAATTCCAAGAATAAAGTTCTTAAGATGGCCCGCTTTTTTGGCAAAACAACCATCGACTTTTTGAAACAGTCGAAGCTAATGGTAGCTATTAGTCTTGTTATTTTGGTTATTGGAGCTGCTTGCTTTATTATGGAGCGCCAGACAATCTTTGGCATGGATTTTACAGGCGGTTATTCTCTCCGTGTCGATCTTAAAGAGCAGCCTGGAACGGATTATCGTCTTAAAGCGACAAAGGCCATAGAGCTTGCAGGATCGCGCCCCTCTGACTTCCAAATCCGCGAACTCAATAAACCCTATCAGCTAAGGCTCCAATTAAGTACAAAGCTTGAGCTTCCAGGAGGTCCTTATCACGGAATTGATGCCGAGGAGCCACCCGCCAATCCCCTCTTTAACTATCAGAAGAATCCGCGCATTGTCTGGATTGTCAATGCTCTTGAACTGGGAGGACTTGAGTTGAACCCAGCCTCTCTTTCTACTCTAGACCTCTATTGGAGCGAGATGAGCGGCCAGCTTTCGGACACTATGCGCAATAATGCCCTCATTGGACTTGGTCTTGCTCTCATTGCAATCTTGATCTATATCACATTCCGCTTTGAGTTTAAGTTTGCAATCAGCGCAACGATCGCCCTAGCCCACGATCTTGCAATTACAGTGGGGCTGCTTGCAATCCTCCACCTCTTCTTTAGCAGTGTGCAGATAGACTTGCAGGTGATTGCAGCGCTTTTGACAATTGTCGGCTATTCGCTGAATGATACAATTATTATCTTCGATAGAATCCGGGAAGACTTGCGTATCATGCGCAAGGTTAAGTTCCATGAGATTGTCAACCATGCTTTAAATGCAACCCTCTCTCGAACCATCATGACTTCCGGAACAACCCTTGTTGTCCTGCTTGCCCTGCTGATCTTTGGAGGAGCATCGATTTTAAATTTCGCTCTTGTCATGACAATCGGAGTTGCAATTGGTACTCTCTCTTCGCTTTATGTTGCTTCTGCCCTTCTTCTCTACTTTCACAATAAAGAAGCTCGCAGGCTGGAAGAACCCAAACCCCACACCAATCCATGAAAAAATGGGCACAGGAAGAGCTCAGTTGCTAAATAAAATTTAATAACAGGATAGGCAGGAGAGAAATAATTATATAATATTCTCTAACAAAAAGAGTTGGGAGTAACATTATAAATCTATCCTGCCCATCGTGGCCTACCTGTTATTATTTACATTCCTCTTCTCTCTTGATCTGTGGTAATTAATTTAACTTTTTAGCTTTTCATTCTGGAAACATTCTCTCTTTTTGCAGGAGAGTTTTTTATCCTTAAGGGGCCCTCGTTCATCCTTTATCCTTTATCCTTTTTTATGGTATCTTCCGAATTATGAACGGAGAAGATAAATGGACTATCAACAACCAAGCGAGCCCGTCTGGGTCTATCCAAAAGAAGACCCGAAGTGGCTCGACGAGATCGTTAAGGAGTTTCGATTTCACCCGATTACAGCTCAAATTCTAATATCAAGGGGATTTAGCACTATAGATCAGATTCACCACTACCTCTACTCAAAGCTGCCCGACCTTCATGATCCAAAGCTTTTTTTAGAGATGAATAAAGCTGTAAAGAGAATTTACGAAGCGCTTCAAAATTCTGAAGGCATTCTTATTTATGGAGATAATGATGTAGATGGAATGACAGGCACAGCCCTTCTTGCGGATTTTTTGTCGCGCATTGGCTGCAAGGTCTACTACTATGTCCCCAATCAGAATGTCTCTCGTCAAGATCTTTTCCTTGATGGACTTGAGGTTGCAAAGGAGAGTCATTGTACTCTCATGATCACAGTCGATTGCGGAATTACCGCCGCAAAAGAGATTGAAAAAATTATATCCCAAAAAATTGATGTCATTATTACCGATCACCATGAGCCGACAGACAAAATTCCTCTATGTATAGCGACTCTAAATCCCAAGCTTGTCAACCAGAAATATCCCAATCGGGAACTTACAGGAGTGGGTGTCGCCTTTAAGCTTGTCCATGGTCTTACAAATTTTCTTGTCTCCAAAGATTTGATCTCTAAAAAGAAGATAGACCTTAAGGTCTATCTTGACCTTGTAGCCCTTGGAACTATTGCAGACATGGGTGCACTTCTTGGAGAGAATCGTATCTTGGTGCGCTATGGTCTTCTACAGTTACAAAAAACAAGGCGCATTGGACTTGTAAAGCTCTTCTCTGTCTGTGGCGTCGAGAGATCAGAGATCTCCACTGTGGACATTGCCTCTAAAATTGCCCCCCGCATGAATAGCTTAGGACGAGTAGCAGATCCTCGCAAAGGGGTTCAGCTTCTTCTTGTAAGAGATGAAAACCAAGCTGAGAATTTAGCAAAAGAACTCGATCTCTTTAATCTGGAAAGACAAAAAGTTGAGCAGGTAGTTGCAATCGACGTAGAGAAAATGCTTTCAACTAACCCTGAAATTCTCGCAAATCGCGCAATTGTTTTAGGCTCAAAAAAATGGCATCCTGGTGTGATTCCTATCATCTCTGCACGCATTGCCAAGCTTTACAACAGGCCAACGATCATGATTGCCGTTGACCATGGAGTAGGTAAGGGATCTATTCGTACAATCCGTGAGTTTCCCCTTCTTCCTGTTTTGAAACAATGCGGGGATCTTCTTATAAACTTTGGAGGCCATGATTTTGCTGCGGGAATGATGATCAAGGAGGAAAATATCGAGAAGTTCAAAAAGAAGTTTATTCACATTGCCAATGCCTCGCTCAAAGATCATGATATCCTCTCAAAACTCTATTTAGATGCACCGGCAAATTTCCAAGATCTCTCTTATGATCTCCTCTCCTCGCTTGAACTCTTTGAACCACATGGAAATGAGAATCCTCAACCTATTCTTTATTGTGAAGCTAGACAGGCCTGGCCTCCAAAAGTCATTGGAGGTTCCCACTTAAAACTCTATTTAGAACAGGGAGACAGAATGCTTGAAGGGATTGGATTTGGGATGGGAGGGCGAGCAGCTCAAATTCGAAAACGGAACTTGACACTCCGTATTGCTTATACGCCCCAGATCAACCGTTTTCATAATAAAAGCAGTATCCAGCTTTTAATAAGAGATTTCCAGATTGCCGGCGAATTCGTCACCTGATTGATCTGCAATCTTCTGAAGGGCTGTTAGATTTTCAAATTTTGTGACTGCATAGTTTCTTTGCGTTCGAATCGGGCCAGCCATTCTATCAAAGGAGAGATGAGGCGCAGCTTCTATTCTATATTCATCTACATCTTCCCTATCTTTATGAGAAGTGTATACTTGAAAATGATTTATGCCCGTTGGGTCATCTTTTCCGGTTAATTTATGTATATA
>Ga0207088_1075_pt1 | contig 19794 bp, 21 predicted proteins | sample Alteio_BWMinHeat_52_FD_153564 | JGI IMG/M metagenome (GOLD analysis project Ga0207088, IMG submission 153564) | Enriched cells from forest soil in Barre Woods Harvard Forest LTER site, Petersham, Massachusetts, United States -... | ecosystem: Environmental > Terrestrial > Soil > Temperate forest >... | reverse complement strand
ACTCAGCACGGCGAAACCGAAGGCACGCTACGCGGTCGTTCCGCAACGTTTCAAGAACTGGACTCTGCCCAGACTTCTTCCTGTGAGGATGCTCGACGCCGCGGTCGCAAAGCAGATGGGACTCAAAAAGCCGTAGCCAGGCTCGGACGGGAGGATTCCCACATCATCCAAAGGAAAAACAGCGAAAGGCCGGCGTCGCGCAGATGAACGGCTCCGATGTGTTCCGTGCCCTCGACGGCGGTTACTTGCGTATGTTAGCGAACCTCGATTGCGGATTTGCCACCACCCGATCACAGAGATACGAGGACATGCTCTTGCGCAGGTCACCGCCTCGCACTACTAGCTGTGGGACCAGGCCGTCTGGGGCGCTGGTATGTTCAGCCTCTCAAGAACGAAGATTCCGCGAGTGTATAGAAAAGACCAGTCCGCTCTCTTTGAAATCATTAGGATTTCTCACTGGACGTCCAGAAAGAGCCGATGGCCGCGCGTGAATTGATACCGGTATCTCCCGAACGAATCCAGGCCATGTTTCCCAAGCTGGACGCCGGGCAAATTGCTCGCCTCGCGGCGCTGGGCCGGCAGCAGGATGCACAGGCACATGAAGTTGTTCTGGAACCGGGAGATCTGGATCACGGTATCTTCCTCGTGCTGAATGGCAGCATCGAAGTGAGTCGCGTTTCCGCCGGCGGCGAGACTGTCCTCCATGTTCTGGGTCGCGGAGAATTCACGGGCGACGTGAACCTGCTCTCGGGCCGGGGGACTCTGGTCCGCGGCAGGGCAGTGGAAGCCAGCACACTCCTTGAGATCGACCGGGCCAATCTACGCCACATCATGCAGACCGATGCCGTGCTCGGGGAGATATTCCTGAACGCGTTTCTGTTGCGCCGCGTGTTCCTCATCTCCAACTCCATAGGCGATGCGGTACTGATTGGATCCAATCATTCGAGCGACACGCTGCGTCTCAGAGAATTCCTTGCTCGCAACGGCCAACCTCACACCTATCTCGATGTCGAGGTCGATCCTGAGGTCCAGACGGTTCTTGACCAATTCGGAGTACCCCTGGCGGACATTCCGGTCCTGATCTGTCGCGGTGCGGTTGCTCTGCGAAATCCAAGCAATTCCGAAGCCGCGGAGTGCCTCGGATTGAACGCTGGAATCGATCAGGGTGACGTGAGTGACGTGGTTGTGGTCGGCGCGGGACCAAGCGGGCTGGCCGCGGCTGTCTATGGAGCCTCTGAGGGACTGAATGTCCTCGTTCTAGAGCAGAACGCACCGGGTGGACAAGCCGGATCGAGTTCCAGGATTGAGAACTATCTCGGTTTCCCCATGGGAATTTCTGGGCAGGAACTCTCTAATCGCGCATTCGTTCAAGCGGAGAAATTTGGTGCACATATCGCTATCGCTCGATCCGCCAAAAAACTGAAGACCAGCCACCCGCCCTACACGATCGACCTAGACGATGGAGGATCGGCGCGGGGTCGGACGATCATCATAGCCGCTGGCAGCCGCTATCGCAGACTGGATTTGCCGAACCTTACCCAGTTCGAAGGTGTCGGAGTCTACTACGGCGCCACACACGTCGAGGCCACAGTCTGCCGCGACGAGGAGGTCGCCGTCGTGGGCGGTGGAAACTCGGCAGGTCAGGCGGCCGTTTTCCTTTCCGGAACCGCCAAACACGTTTATCTCGTGATGCGGGGGCCATGCCTCGCTAAGACCATGTCGCGATACTTGATTTCCAGAATTGAAGCAAGCCCGCAGATTACGCTCATGGCATGGACCAAGATAGAGGCGCTCGAAGGCGACACGCACCTTAAGCGTGTTCTCTTGCACAACACCAAGACGGGAACGAGGGAAACCCGGGACATTCAGCACGTGTTTATGATGACCGGAGCGGACCCCAACACAGAATGGCTTCGAGGGAGTCTCGCGCTCGACGCAAAGGGTTTCATCAAGACCGGTGTCGAGGTTCAAGCGGGCTGGCCTCTGCACCGGGCTCCTTATTTGCTCGAAACGAGCCTTCCCGGGATTTTCGCGGTTGGCGATATCCGAGCTGAGAGCGTGAAGCGTGTCGCCTCGGCCGTGGGCGAAGGATCGATGGTTGTTCAATTTGTGCACAAGGTTCTGGCCGAGTAGCAATATGAGGATTTGTGAGGATTGTCCGACGTCGAAGGTGCGGATTCGGAGAGTGTTGACGATAATTCGGGCACTTCCGAGGCATGGTAATTAGAAAAAATCTTTCAAGGAAGGGTCATAAGATGACAACAAGCACCACCCCACATCCGCCGATCGTTTCGCGAGCGGAGTGGCTCGCCGAGCGGAAGAAACTTCTGCCGCTCATTTTGACTGGCCCCTAGCTGTAGGAGATGCTCGTGCTCCAGGAGTCGGGCATCGGCTTCAAGAAGTTCCAGCAAAGTAAAATCTGGGTCCGGAAGTTGGGAAGACCGACCCAGGTCACGACTGCTCCAACGAAATCCCTTGTGTGCGTCGACTTCGGACCGGTCTGCCAGAATCTTAACTGTATCGTTCGCCAGTCGGACAAAATCCGTCATCGGAAGTTTGATTCTGCCAATGAAGGCATCTCTAAACTTCAAAAGAAGATCGAGCTCAAACATCTTGGTTGTAATCTTCTGCGACGAATATTCGCGAAATGCGCGCTCATTCAATTTGAGATGGTGCGCCACTGGCGGATCATAGGGTGGAGGTGGATCAGCCAAAATCTGTGAGCGGCCTGTTTTCTCGTACCATTGCCGAAAAGGAGCTCTGAGACTGGTTCCCGCGCTGCACAAATTGATCTTGCGTATCACATAATTGCCGTGCTCAAGATATCAGTGTTTAACCGCCAAAGCAGAATACCGGCTGCAATTGATAGCAGAGTGCCGTAGTGCCGTCGTTCATGTTGCCAAGTCAGAAGAGGCGAGAACGAAGCAAGATCGATTACGCCAGTTTGCTTCCTGAGGATGAGGCTGCCCGAATCAGAATCCGCGTGCAAGAACTTCGACATCGCTCACCTACCCCACCCGATGCGACCTACGATTCGGCAACTCGGATTGAGATCAGGAGAGCGCCAGAGCGGACTCTCGTACTTAAACTATTAGCAATCAAGCAACATAGCGACGGGTGTTTACCATCTTGGTGCGAGTACAATCCGGTCTATGACCATCGAGGTTGAGGTGCCACTGGGGACACTGTACAGCCTGTTCGACTGCAAAACTATCTCGTCTTCGGTCTTCCAGATTATGGGGGACTTTCGATGACGACTTAGTTTCACTGCTGCTAACGTGTACCCAGACTTTCTCAAGCGTGAATATGAGCCAGTTGGGATATCCGCCGCACATGGATCGTTTTTTCCCGCTTGCGCGTTTGAGCGATATCGTAGGAGGCTTGCATTCGCATAAGCGTGTCCATCTTCACGCCGAACGCTTTTTCTATGCGAAGCGCCATATCCCCGGAGAGGTCGGCCTTGCTGTTGAGCAGGCTGGATAGAGCAGGGCGGGACACCTGAAGCGCTGTGGCGGCGGCGGTTACCGAGAGGCCTGCTGGCTTGATGATCTCTGTCCGAATGAAATCTCCGGGATGGGGCGGGTTCTTCATGGGCATGGCATTTACTCCATTTGTCCTAGTGGTAGTCTTCCAAATCTACGTCGCAAATTTCTCTCTCTGCTGTGTCAATCCGAAATGTCAGGCGGCGGTTGCGGGTAACGCTGAGACTCCATGTTCCCTTGCGGTCACCGGTCAGCGTATGCACCTTCCACGACGGCAGTGACCGCAATTCTTCCGGTTCTTGCATATCGTCTAGGAACGCCAACATCTTGCGAAGCTTTTCCACCGTATCAGGCGGGACGCCTTTCGCAACATCCTCGGCGTAGAGCCTCTTCAGGCCCTTGTGGACGAAGTTCCGTACTTTCACCGACTCTCACTGTAGCCTGTAGCTTAACACTTGTCAACGGAGATTGCTACAAGCGCTTTTTACATGAAGAATCTAAACTGTTGAGCAGTTCACCTTACAGAAACATCTCAAGCATCTCGCTACATTTCTCTCAGAGGACAGGGTGAAGCACGCTCGCTCCTATATGAAATCGATCTTCGGTGAGGCCGTCGAACAGGATTTCCTGCTGAAAGACCCGACGCGTGGAATCAAGATTCCGCGAAATCTGCGGGAGAAAGACAAGACTAGGCTGACGTGGCATCAATTGCGGCGGTGCTCGCCAGCGTGACGACTAGAGGTCGTATGCTACTGACGCTTGAAATGACAGATGCATTTCGCCCCAGCGAGTTGTTCGCGCTGCGGTGGAGGTCGTTCGACGGCAGTAAACTCACGATTAGCGAAACCGTCTGCAGAGGAAAGATTCGACCGTTTGGCAAAACGGAAAAGAGCCTTGGGGACGTTCTTCTGCGTTGATTCTCAGATTCTCCCCACGACTCGTTCATCGCCCCATTTTTTCTTATTCTTCAGCACGCTCTCGAAGCGAATGGCTCCGACATTGTGACGGGGTGCGAGTAGCCTCATCGTTCCGCTCCTAGAAGAGACGAGGCTGAGCGTGGGCGAGTTGCACTGGCGCTGAGCACGCTTCGTCGTCATTAGCCACGTGATTGATTCGACCGCTCACGGGATAGCTGCGCATCCGCCGGGCATCGCAGGGCTTCAGCAGATCGGACGCCGCAGCCACATTCGTCATTCCCGGATCAAGCCACAGCTCGTAGCCGTCTGGATCGAGGATGACTGGCATGCGGTCGTGTACCGCTGCGGTCACGGCATTTGGAGTCGTGGTCAGGATCGAGCAGGTATCAACCGAGTCACCATTCGGATTTCTCCAGCGATCCCATATTCCTGCGAACGCGAACACCTCGCCTTCACCGACCTCGAAACAGTACGGCTGCTTTGTTTTTTCCATTCGCATCCACTCGTAAAAGCCGTCTGCGGGGATCAGGCATCTGCGAGATTTCAACGCATCGCGGAACGCGGGCTTCGTAGCTGCTGTTTCCGCTCTTGCATTGATCATCCTTGCAGCACCAGAAGAGTCTCTCGACCATGACGGAATAAGTCCCCAGCGCATGAGAGAGAGTTCTCGGATCGGCTCTTTCGGATGCTGGCGGATGACTGGGACGGACTGGGTGGGGGCGACGTTGTAACGGGGATTCCAGTCTGGTTCATCTGAGGTGGCGTCGAAGTACTCTTCGACAACCTGTTTTCTTCGTGAAAGCTTGTAGCGCCCGCACATGAAGTAAATTATGGCAGATTGAAGCAGCGATTCACATCACGGAGCGGCAGATGGCGTCCTAATTGGGGTTATATGCTTGCCGTACTGGGGGACGGAATCTTAACCGGGAATTTATCGCTATCGTTACCTCCGCAAAGTTGGACGCAAGTCAATTCCTTTGGGTCACGAGTGCTTTCCACGAGTACCGCGTAACCAATAAAATCCCACCTACGCGAACTGAAGTCTCGCGGAGCCACTGAATATCGTCCGCGTGTTCCCGCCGATTTTGCTGATGGGCGGTGTGGTTGAAAACGTGATTTACCTTCCATTCCATGATTCCCAGAGCCTCGTTCTGCGGCCACACCTCCCGGTGCTGACCAAACTAGCGCAGCAATTCTGTTTGTGTGATCGCTGGTTTTCATCGGTACCCGGGCCGACAAGTGGCGAGAGCCAAATCTCATCACTGCTGCGGAAGGAACTGCAACTTGGGCATCTCCGCGCTCTTCTTATTGAACCGGTTGACGGGCACGCAGGTGGTGTAACCGGACGGAACCGTAACGTCAGATTTCTTAGCCTCCCGTTTCACGCGATAAACGCGGAGATAGAGGCACGTATTCAAGTCGCTATCGGAGGAGATGATCAGCTTGTCGCCCTCGAGTCTCGCTCCCTCGGTCTGATCCGAATGCGCGTTCCACAGTTGCACAATGGCGTCGTCAGCACTGATCTGAGAATTTTTGGATTGCTCCTGGGCGAACGCCCCCGGAATGAGGATAACCGGCACCAGAAGGAAGCAGAGGCCCAGAGTCTTCATGGCTGACCCCCTATGACGCGAATTATAGCTCACTTTCGCCGCTGGGGGCCGAATCGATTGGAAATCACGCTGCTTCAGAGGATGTCCGAACCGCCATCCCGAGTGCGAACTACCCGGTTCGTGCCCGTTCTGTGCACGGGCTACGTGGTGTGAGAACTCCGCAGAGCACGGCAAGGTTTCGCTGAAGATCCTGCGGTGGTTGTGTTGGGAGGGCAGCGCGAGTGGCCAGTCCTTGCTTGTCACCCCGTACATCTCCGAAGGAGGCACGGCAGGAAAGTTGTCCCGGTAGGGATCGTAATTCGCTACTTTGTGCAACAGGCGGACGACCTCTAAGTCGTTGGAAATTCCCGGTAGCGAGAGCACAACCGTAGCGTAATCCGTAGTGCAGTGCAGCCGAGATGAGCGCCGCATCCAGGCACTGTGACAACTGCTCGTACCGAGAGTCTCGGCCACGAATTCTGGAGAATGGAGACTCAACGAGACTGAAGGGAGCAAAGAGACAAGCGCAGGAACGCGTTGTCCAGATGATTCTGACGGAGAGCTCCGACGATGCGATCCCAGCGATTTCGCTGGAAGGTACGCAAAACGATGCCGCATAGTGCGCATCCTTAATAATATGGGGGAGCGAGAATCTCTTACGGAATTGACTTGAAGAAGAAAGAACTTAAGCTGCTAATGGAGCGTTTTGGAGCAACGAAAAAGTGATCGGGGATCGCTAAACGATTGAAAAATATGGTAGGCACGACTGGACTCGAACCAGCGACCTCTACCGTGTCAATAGAGGTGCAGCAGCCGGTAACAGACTCTAAAGGAGTTAATAACCGGAGGAACCGGCAGAACCGTAATACTCGGCGCAATTTGCTACCAAATTGCTACCAAAAACATGGCAAGTGGGTTCGGGGCTGAATCGTGGGGGATCGGCCCCTTCACTTTCACACTTTTACAGTGCTCATTGCAACAATTGAGATCGTCGCCATTTCTTTACAACGCGATAATGTATTTTATAGCGTTAGAAGTCAACCATCCTCTAAGGCTCAATTCCAACATCACAGACGCAACAGCAACGCAGGTCTATCGTGCCGTCGTCTGTCCCGGCCTGGTCTTCGCCAATTGGCGATACGCAAGAAGTCCAAAAAACAGTCCGATCACTACCCAAGCCCAGTAACCCTCTTCGCCCGACGACTCCCGCAGATGCCACGCCCCGTACGGCCCGCTCAGCATATCCATCTCCACCAGCTTGTTGTTGTACGCGACGTACCGCACCCGCGCCCGTTCTCCCTGTACAAAACCCGGCCCTCTGTGACTGCACAAGATCATAACGGCTTGGCCAGTCGCGTCCGTAATCATGAATCGGGTCGAACCGTTTTTAAACTCCTCCCGGATGTCCCATAAATTCCCTTCGACTACGGGGCGTCGCGAGGTGTGGATGAGCTGAAAGTTCACCAACCCAAACGCAACGAGAGCAACACTGATCAGGCTTAGTCCCCAGCCTCGCCAAGCTGCCTGCTGTCTTGGCGTAAGGATGGTTCTTGACCCGCAGAGAGTCACCACAATGGCACAAAACAACAATGCAAAAAAGCTGATGCCGACGATATCTTCCGCTCGCACAGCTCACCTCTCGATACGACCTTACCCGCCCGACGGGAATGGTTCAGACAGGTCCTTTTTTGGCCGACATGCCCATTGAACCAACCATAGCAGTCGATAGCCTTTCGCGAATGATAACGTCCTTTATCATTCGCTATCTGGGTTGGCAAGCGGGCATTCGGGTCGTTTGGCCCAGACAGCGACTATCCGCCCACTCGGTTGCTCCCGCAAAATGCGCCCATTGGCATTTCTAGACCCTAGCGCGTTTGTCGGTACGAATCCGACGGACGAACCAATAACTTCCGGCTTGCCCTTGATACGTCCGCTGCGAACTCCTGCTGTGAGAAGGGAGGCGTTCTTGCTCGCCAAAAAGAGACGAGTGGTGCGGAGTCTTTCTTCGAGACGTTCCAGCATTCCGGAAAGATTGAGCCCTTCGAGTTCGTCCTGCCCTTCCGGCCATTGCGACCTACCGGAACCCCTCCACCAGGAAGAGGTTCCCCTCGGAGTGCTCGATTCCAGCGAAGAGAAAAGTATGGCCGTCAAGCGAGATAGTGGGCCCCCAGATGGCGAACAAGTCGGGCAGGTCCGCAATCTTGTGGACATGCTGAGTGACAAAGTCCAGGTAGTTGAGGGAATTGTGCCGCATGGAACCATTGATCAAGTAAATGCCGTTCCGCGCTGGCACCCAGCCTGCGTCGGCGGGAATTCCCGGGACGGGGCGTTCGTCGCCGCCATTGACAGACGCAGACCAGGCCTCTAAATGGCCGCCCTGATCTTTGTAAAAAAACACACGCGTCCCGTCTGCCGATTCCTGCGGCGACAGTCGGCCCTTGTCCTCGGTCAAACGAACTGCCGCTCCGCCTTCAACCGGCGCCTTCCAAATGGCCTCGGGGCCTTCCGTGTTGAAATAGATCCAATGGCCATCCGCCGACCAGAAAGGATTTGAAGCGTTTGCAGTTCCCGTGGGAAATCGTTTCGGAGGCCCTCCATCCACGTTCACGGTGTGGAGTTCAGGATTGCTGGAAGCGCGCAAGTCGAAGACGATCCGGCGGCTGTCCGGCGACCAGCTTGGCGTCCCAATCTGGGGCCCTCCGAAGAAAGTCAATTGGACGGGATTTGAGCCATCGCGGTCGCACATCCAGACCCCCGGGTCTCCTGAGCGCCCGGATTGGAAAGCAATGTACCTGCCGTCCGGCGAAATCCGCGAACTTCCGTCGCCGCGGCTGGAAGAGATGAACTTGGTCGCTGGACCGGCAGGTTTTGCTTCGCTGGCCAATTCGAGTCGCCAGATGTTGCTGACATGGCGCACCTGGGCGTAGGCGAGTCTGTTCCCGGTGCGCGCGACCGCCACCGATTCCACATCCTGGGCGAAGAGAAGCTTTTCCGGTTTCCCGCCGGCGAGCGATACGCGCCAGAGATGATGGTCCGTGCTGTAGAGGAGTGACTGGCTGTCCGCTGCCCAGGCGAGACCCGTAAAATCTGAGGCCCATGCCCTCGCCACTTCGCGCGCTTGTTGCCCATCGGGCGTTTGCACGTAGATCTTAGCCACACCCTCGGTGAGCACACAAACCGACGCCAGATACTTGCCGTCTAGTGAGAAAGTGGGTCCGAACGTATTCACGCAGTCAGGGGAAGGATCAGGCAGGGCCCGCTCCTCGGTGGTTTCCACATTGAGCAGGTGCGTGCTGAAATGCACGGGGGTGCTGTAATGCTCGGGGGGCGATTTGCTCGGTGCTTGATCTGATAACGCCGAGGCTTTGGTTGCGGGCAAACTTCCTTTGGCGAATGCCAACCACTTGCCATCCGCCGACCAGTTCACAGCAATCGGCTCATAACTTCCATAAGTAGTAATGCTAGCCAGCTTGCGCTCCGAACCTCCCAGCGCGGAGATGAGGTAGATTCCGCTTGCGTCAGGGTCGCCATCGACTTGGCGCATGAAGGCGATGAATCGGCCGTCGGGAGACCAGGCAGAGCCGAGAAATGTGGCGGGATGGTGAGTAAGTTGCACCACACGCTCTTGCCCAACCTGCTTGATGTAAAGATCGAACTGGTACTCCTTTTCATAGCCAAACCAGGCGAAAACGATCTGGTTCCCATCCGGTGAAAAGCTGGGCCCGATTTCAAACCCGGGAAAAGTTGTGAAGGGGGTAATGGTCAGGTTATCGGGCTGTGCTTGTGGTCGGCGTCTCAGCATGTAGGCGCCAATCGTCGCCATGAATAACAGCCCGATTGCAAGTAGCGCGAAACGCCATCGCCAGCTTGCCGCCCTGAGAACCTCTTTGGCGGCATGTGGAGGAACCGCCGTAAGCCCCGGGGGCGCAATGGGCACCACGCGCGGCAGCGGACTATTGCCACTCAGATCGGCCACCCATTCCACCGGGACGATGAAGCGGTAACCGATCTTGGGAAGGGTTTCTACGAACTTGGGACGTTCGGCGGAGTCTTCGAGCGCCTGCCGCAACTTTTTCACGGCGGTGTTCACTCCGTGCTCGAAGTCCACAAATGTGTCTTGCGGCCAGAGAGCAGCGCGCAGTTGCTCGCGAGTAACAACTTTTCCTTCCGCCTCCAAAAGCAGCCGCAGTACCTGGAGTGGTTGGTCCTGAATCGGCACACGCACCCCGGAGCGAAACAATTCACCACTGCTCAGATCGACTCGGAAAGAGTCAAAACGTACGGACGACCGACGGAGAGAACCGAATGTAGCCAACGCAAAACCTCAACTAAAGTGAATGAAAGTGTACCTCAATTGCCCGTGGAGCGAGTGAATTCGAAAGCGCCTCGACGCAGCCAACCACCTCATTTCCGGGCAGTTGCGCAGTTCACCACCAGTTCACCACTCGATTCACCCGCCGTCCATTGCGCCTCCCTTAAAGCCATGCGATGGTGCAGCCAGACGGTGGATTCAATCTCTGGTCTAGAGCATCAAGATTTGAACTCGCTGGCAAAACAATATGGAGGCACCATGAAATTCCGCATTTCGCTCTTACTACTCACTCTTGCTCTGGCTGCATCGTCAACCTTGACGGCCCATGCCGCGTGCAACAACTTGACCATCAAAGGCACGTACGCCTTTACAATCCACGGAACAGTTTTCCTTCCGGGCGGGTTTACCCTACTCATTGATGGCATCGACAAGGTTACGTTCGATGGCGATGGGAATCTAACCCAAGTTGACGCAGTTGCCACAAACGGCAACCTCCCGCCGGGTTGGCGTCCTGGCACGGGCACGTACTCCGTGAAGCCGGACTGCACCGGAACCCAGACCATTTCTGTTGCGGGCGCGCCCGACCTGCACATCCAGTTTATCGTCGCCCAATCGGGGAACACGATCCACCAGGTAGTGACCGACCCGGGGGGCGCAGTCACGGCCGAAGGAGAGCGCGTCCGCGCTCCCCAACAGTAAGCATTGGGGCTTCCAGAAAGAAGGGCGCTGTTGGATAGAGCGGGGGACATATTCCCCGCTCGTTTCTTCTCAAGCTTCCTTGAGCAGACCCAAGCACACGTTCAAGCACTGAAGTTCGCGAGAACCATCCGACTGCACAACAAGCCCCACCCCAGCCTACAGTTGGATTCACAGTTCAAGGAGGTGCCGGCAATTAGGGTTGGACGGTCAGCTAACCGGAGGCTATCCCCTTCCACGGCGGGATTAGTCCTGTGAAGTCGGCTTGTGTTTACGAATGCGTTCGCTTCGCTTGGACGAAAACCGGCACCTCTAACGAATGCCACCAAAACCTGTTGCGGGCTTGCCAACCGAAGTAATGAATGATAAAGGACGCTATCGCCAACATCCGCTGTCGAGAGTTCCCAACTTGCTACGCCGCGTCGCTTTCGACTGAGATTCCAAATCGATCATTGACCGCTTCTTTGAGGTTCTGCTTGCATCCGATATAGCGTTCCGTCGTTTGCACGGAAGCGTGGCCGAGTAGAAACTGGATCTGTTCGAGTTCGCCTCCACATCCGTGGCAGAGGCGGGCGCAACTGCGACGAAGATCGTGGGGTGCCAAATTCTGTATGCCGGCCCGTTTGGCACAGCGTTTGACCGCATACCAGACTACGTTGGCTGTCACTCCACCATCTTGTCGCGCTCCGTTCTCAAAACCCGTCTGAACACTTTCCCTTCGCTCACTTTCGAATGGCGGAGCCAAACGTCCATAAGCCCCTTGCACCAATTCGGCACAGGAACCGTTCGTATCCGTCCGCCCTTGCCCACCAGATCGACAATAACCCAGTGGCTCTCCCTTAATTGCAACTGATCCAGTCTCAAGCCCACGACTTCCGAGCGACGCAATCCACATCCGAGCAGCAATCCGAGCATTGCTCCGTCTCTTCTACCTTGCAGAGTGTTTTGCGAAACAGCATTCAACAGCTCTTGTGCCTGATTGCCTGTCAGCCAATTGCCAATCTTTCGCCCAAGCCGCTTGACTCCCTTAACTCGCCGGATGCCAGTCACCAGCTCCGGGCTCAGCCAACCGCTCTCAGTAGCCTCATCGGCCAGCCGCCGGATCGCGGTGAGATGGAGGTTGATCGTAGCGGCTGACAGGGAAAGACTTTCCAGGAACGACCGATAGCGCACCACGACGGACCGGTTAAACCCTAATCGAGGCTCGCCGCAATACCAAACGATGAACCTTTCGATGGCGTACCCATAACTTCGCCGCGAGTGTGGAGAAGCAAGCGTATTGAGCACGGCGGCTTTGGATTGTTCCAGTTCAGGGATTGTAAGGGCCGCAGAACGACTGACAGATTTGCGCTGATGTTTCTTGGACATAGGAAACGGCTCCTTTCAGCCGCCTCCAGAGTCTCGTGCTCGCGCAAGCCGCGCACGAAGGTGCCGTGCCGGCACCGAGTTCCATTTCCCTTCGATAAAAAGTCAGATGGTTGATGCGAATGTATTTTGTCGGGTTAGAAAATCAAGCAGTCAAGCAGGAGAATAAACATTGACAGGCACGGATAGAGGCCTTGCTCCGCGTTTTGACTCTTCGACCGCACGCGAGCCGTTACTTCCCAGATGCCCGTTTGAACGAAGCCGCTTCGCGGCAGACGCTTTCGCGTGTATGGTGGCGGCAGCAGTGGCGGGAGGATAAAGTTGGGTCATAAGGAGCTAACCTATGACCCACCTTCGCAAAATGATGCTCGAAGAACTCGAGCGTCGTAATTACGCTCAGACTACCATAGACTGCTACATCCAAACGATCGCGGATTTCGCGCGTTATTTCCGGCGCCCTCCTGATCAGCTTACTCCGGAGCACATCCGCGAGTACCAAGCGTATCTGTTCCGTGAGAGAAAGCTGGCCGCGTCCACCGTGACACAACGGTTGGCCGCTCTGCGGTTCTTCTACACGCAGACGATCAAGAAAGCCTGGAGCGTGGCCGATACACCTTATCCGAAGAAGACGCGACACCTGCCCAGCGTCTTGAGCCCGGAAGAAGTTACCCACCTCATCGACTGCTCCCAGACTCGATTTCATCGCACGGTATTGATGACGCTCTATGCCACGGGGCTACGGCGTGCCGAGTTGGCTCACTTGCAAATTCCCGATATCGACAGCCGACGCATGGTGATCCACATCCGCGACGGGAAGGGTCGTCAGGACCGAGATGTCATGCTCAGCCCCACGCTGCTGGAAGCCTTGCGCGACTACTGGCGTGGGCTGAAGCGTAAACCCACAGAATGGTTATTCCCGGGCGGATCCCGGCACACCTCCAATCGTCCCATCACTCCCCGAGCCGTGTGGTACGCCTGCCAACGTGCTGCCCGGCGGGCGGGCCTTCAGAACCGGGTTCATCCCCACACCCTGAGGCACTGTTTTGCTACTCACTTACTGGAAAACGGCGCTGACCTACGCACCATTCAACTGCTCCTGGGACATCACGATCTGAAAGAAACCATGATCTATCTCCATCTCTCGCGACAGCATCTCAACGCCACCGCGAGTCCTCTGGAGGCGCTCAAGCTGAAAGACAAGGTACCGCAGAGCGAATAGATGAACCGGCCATCCCTCGAGGTGGCCGATCTGGTTCGCGCCGCAGGACGCGCTTTCATCGAACGCAGCCGTAAGTGGATCACCTGGCAGCACCTCAAAGTGTTGCGGGCCATCGCGCGCTGTCGCACCGCCGCCTTGGGCGGGCATCTCGATGAGTGCACCGACTGCGGGTACCGTCCGGCCATCTCCTACAACAGCTGTCGGGACCGGCACTGCCCAAAGTGTCAAGCCAACGCTCGCGACCGTTGGCTCGAAGCGCGTCGTCAGGAACTTCTCCCCACGCGCTACGTCCATGCCGTCTTCACCCTACCCCATGAGCTGGCGCCGCTCGCCTTGCAGAACAAGAAAATCCTGTATCATCTGTTGCTGCAGACCAGTGCCGAAACCCTCCTCGAAGTCGCTCGCGATCCCAAACATCTCGGCGCCGAGATCGGCTTCTTTAGCGTGCTTCACACCTGGAATCAAAAACTCGAACATCATCCCCATGCCCATTGTGTGGTGCCCGCCGGCGGATTGTCCCTCAATCACTCTCGTTGGGTTCCATCGCGCGCTCGCTTCTTTCTTCCCATCCCGGTGCTCCGAAAGATTTTTCGCCGCAAGTTTGTCAGCGCTCTAAAACACAACTTCCGTCAGGGCAAGATTGGCTTCCATGGTGCCCTGAAACCCATGGCACACCCCAAAGCCTTCTCCGCTTGGTTGCGAACCCTATACCGACACCACTGGCACGTCTACTCCAAACGCCCCTTCGGAGATGCAGAGCAGGCGGTGCACTATTTAGGCCACTACACCCATCGCGTCGCCATCTCCAACCATCGACTCGTTGCTTTCGTCAACGACGAAGTTACCTTTCAATGGCGCGACTCCGCTCACAACAATGAACAGAAGTTGATGACCCTATCCCTGGATGAGTTCTTGCGGTGCTTCCTGTTGCATGTGCTTCCCAAAGGCTTTGTCCGCATTCGCCACTTTGGCTTCCTTGCCAACCGGCGGCGCAACACTTTCCTGCCCCTTTGCCTTCAACTACTCGGAGCCGCACCGCCATCACAGCCCGAACCAGAAGCCGCCCCTACCCAGGAACCCAGCCCCCTTTGGCTCTGTCCCCAATGTGGCGGCCGCATGCTGGTCATCGAGAGACTTACGGCTGCCCAGATCCAGCTCCGTTCTCCGCCCTCTCTCGCCGGAGTCGCCGCATGATACGACCATTCCGATCTCCCTTACCCGGTGGCTCTCACCACCTGCTGCCGCCGTCCTGCGCCCTTCTTGCCCCCAAACCAGTTCCCCATTTCAAACCTCGCCTCCAACTCTTGCCCCCACCCCACGCAAATTACCACCACACCAATCCTCTCCTCCCTGTTCTTAACTCCTCTCCCTCTTCCCGAAGCCTTTCTCATCACCCCAACACCATTCAATTTGCATAATTGCCTCCCCGCGAAGCGGCTTCCTTCAAACAGCTGTATCGGACGCGCCCCGCACGACGTCCCCGAACCTACCTGCCTTCTTGGAATGGGGCGCGTCCGATACAGCACTAGCGTTTCTGGACCGCGAGGAGGCGCCGAAGGGCTCAAGGATTACTTCCGCATTGCCGTCAATCCAGGAGCTATCAGCCCGCCCCCGTTTGGATTCAGGATTCGAGCCCATCACACTCGTATCAAAGAGGTCATTCTTTGACTAGCGGATGCCGCGTCCGTAAGATGAGGCGACCCGGAAAACCGGATTATTCCCGAATGATCGGCCAAACCATCTCGCACTATCGAATTGTTGAAAAGCTTGGTGGCGGCGGCATGGGCGTGGTCTATAAAGCCGAGGACACTGAACTGGGCCGTTTCGTCGCGCTCAAATTCCTGCCGGATGAAATGTTACAGGACCCGCAGGCCCTGGAGCGATTCCGTCGCGAGGCGCGCGCGGCCTCTGCCCTCAACCATCCCAACATCTGCACCATCTACGAAATCGGCAAAAGCAGGGAGCAGTCGTTCATCGCCATGGAGTTTCTCGACGGCGAGACGCTGAAGCATCGCATTGGCGCCAAGCCGATGGAAAGCGAGACGTTGCTGGGGCTGGGCATCGAAATGGCCGACGCGCTGAATGCGGCGCACTCCAAGGGCGTGATCCACCGCGACATCAAGCCGGCCAATATTTTTGTGACGGCCGAGGGCCATGCCAAGATTCTCGACTTCGGACTGGCCAAGGTTTCGTCCTCTGGCACGCGAATTCCTGAAAGTGCAGTGACGCTGGAAGCTACGGCAGACGCCGGTCCCGCGCAGCTGACTAGCCCCGGCACGGCACTGGGCACTGTCGCATACATGTCACCCGAACAAGTGCGTGGGAAAGAATTGGACGCTCGCACGGATCTGTTCTCGTTTGGCGTGGTGCTCTATGAAATGGCGACGGGCACCCTGCCCTTTCGCGGCGATACTTCGGGAGTGATCTTCGAGTCCATCCTGAACCGGGCACCGACGAAGCTGGCACGCCTCAACCCGGAAGTGCACCCAGAGCTGGAACGGATCATTGACAAGGCGGTGGAGAAAGATCGGGACACGCGCTACCAGCATGCCACCGATCTGCTGGCCGATCTAAGACGGTTGAAGCGCCAGACCGAGTCCAGCCGGGTTGCAGTCGCCGAAGCGGAACCGGTGAAGACGCCCGCGCTACACCGCGCGTGGGTGGCCTCGGCGCTTATTGTGCTCATTGCGCTGTTCGGTGCCGGTTACTGGTATTACAGAGGCCATCGCGGATCGCAGATCGATTCCATCGCCGTGCTGCCGTTCGGCAACGTGGGCGGCAATCCGAACTCCGATTATCTCACCGACGGCATGACCGAGTCGCTGATTGCGAATTTGGCGCACGTTCCCGATCTAAAGGTAAAGTCGCGCAATTCGGTGTTCCGCTACAAGGGCAAAGACGTGGATGCGCAGAAGGTCGGAGACGAACTGGGCGTGACGGCACTAGTAAGTGGGCGTGTCACCACGCGCGGAGATAACGTGGAGGTAAGCGCGGAGCTTACCGACGTCCGCGACAACAACGAGCTGTGGGGGCAACACTACAGCGGAAAAAGCAGCGAGATCATCGCATTGCAGCAGCAGATCGCTGGCGACCTGGCGGCGCGCCTGCGATCCGGTATGAGCACTGCGGAAAAGCAACTGGTCACAAAACAGGGCACGCAGAATCCGGAGGCTTACGACCTTTACACCAAGGGCCGGTACGCATTCAACAAGCGAACGCCCGCGGACTTGCAGGCCGCCATTTCCTACTTCAACCAGGCCATTGCGAAAGATCCCGGATACGCGCTGGCTTATTCCGGACTGGCGGATACGTATTCGGTTCTACCCAGCTATGGCGGCGTTTCTGGGGAAGACTATCCACGATCGAATGCAGCGGCGCGCAAGGCACTGGGACTGGACCCGACCCTGGCGCATCCGCATTCCGTGTTGGGTGCCAGTTACATGGAATACGAATGGGATTTCGCCGCTGGAATTGCCGAGTTCAAGAAAGCGCTCGAACTCGATCCCAACGACCCGATGGCGCTAGTGTGGTACGCACAGGACATTGCACAGGTTGGGGGGCACGCGCAGGAAGCAATGGCAGCGGCGAGCCGGGCTTACCAACTCGACCCGCTCGCTCCTTCGGTCGCGTTTAACGTCGGCTACGCACAAGTTCTGGCGGGTTTTCCCAAAGACGCCATCAGCACGTGCAGCAAAATCGTTCAGGACAATCCTTCCTATGCCCGTTCGCACTGGTGCCTGCTCCGCGCCTACTGGGCGAACGGTGACCACGCCAAAGTTGTGGAAGAGTGGAAACTCTATGCCCAGTACCTGGGCAGCCCCACCGAGACGCAATTCGCGGATGCGCTGGCGGAAGGTTTTCAGGCGGGAGGTTGGAAATCTGCGATGCAGAAAGGCATCGAGACCCGGCTCAAGCAGCGCAAGAGCGGCTATGCATCGCCATTCGAAATTGCCGTGTTCTACACCGAGCTTGGCAACAAAGACCAGGCATTCCTCTGGCTCGACACCGCCTACCGCGAACGGGAATTCCAAATGGAGAGTCTGAAGACTAACTTTGCGCTCGGCCCACTGCGTTCTGACCCGCGGTTTGCCGAACTGGTACGCAGAGTTGGGCTGCCGCAATAGCGACGGCAGCTGTACCTTTTCCCAGGAGTCCACCTTACCGCTGGCGATTGCATTATCCGGCGATTGGCGTCAACCACCAGTTCTAATCCCCTGCCAACGATTCCTGGTAGTAAACCGGCAAACCTGAAGTTAAGTCCAGACCAAATTCACAACTACACGGTCGAGAAGTCGGCTTAGAGGAGATCGCCCTTGATCTCCCCCAAGCCCGTTTGTGGATAGTCGGAGTGTGCCACTCGATAAGGCACGTCCATCAAACGACCTCACGGCGGGATGCCGACGCGTCGAAGCAGGTCGGCGAACCGGGGATCGGAGCGAAGGGGGTCCCAGAGCGCCTCTACTTTGAGGTAAGCGAGACGATTGAACCGCTCCTCGTAAGCCTTTTCTAGCCAAGTGAAGGCCTGATCTTTGTCTTCCAGCCCCGCGTAAACCAGCGCAACGAAAAGGGCAGGCACAAAACTCTGCTGCGAAGCCGCCTTAAGCTCCTCGATCATGCGTAACGCCTCCTTTCGTTCGCCTAGTCGAGCATGCGAGTATCCAAGAAAAGCGAGCGACGTGGCGTTCCTTCGGCTTAGTGCGGAGTACTTTCCCAGCGCGGACAGACCATCTCGGTACATTCCCTTCGAGAGATACACCTCTCCCAGCACCACGTATGAAATGGCAAAATTCCCATCAATCTCCAGCGTGTCATAGGCCTGCTCGATGGCCCGGTCAAATTTCCGTGCGAGGTAAAGCTGTACCGCCAGGCTGTGGCTGACAGCGGGGGAAGCAGGATCGAGATCCAGGGCGCGTTTCGCCACCTCCAAGGCTTCCTCTGATCGTCCAAGAGAGCTGAGATAGAAAGCATAGAACGTGTGAGCTCTGGAATAAGCCGGGTTCAGGGTGAGGGCTTGCTCAAAGTGCTTTCCGGCGGCCGGCCAATCCCCCTCGTAGGTGAAGCTGATGTATCCCAGTGAAACGTGAGCTTCCGCAAGATCCTTGTCTATCTCCAGCCCCTGTTCAGCGGCGGTCTTCGCTTTCGGCATGGCCTCTCGCGGAGCAACCACATTGAAAAACGATAAATGGGCATAGGTGTCGGCCAAACCTGCGTAAGCCAGCGAATAAGCTGGGTCTTTGTCGAGAGCCTTCCGGAAATATTCAACGGCTTTCTGCAAGCTCTCTGGGCTCCGTTTGTTCCAGTGATAGCGTCCCTTCAGATAAAGCCGATATGCTTCGGCGTCCTCCGTGTAGCGTTTCGTCAGTCGCTGCTTCTCATCGCCGGTCAATTGCAGTCGGAGCTTCTCAGAAATTTCTCTGGAAAGATCGTCTTGGAGGGCAAAAACGTCCTCCGGCTTGCGGTTGTATTGGCCACCCCACAGCTGCCCGCCCGTTGCAACATTCATCAGTTCGGCCCGGACGATCAGCGTATTCCCCCGCTGCAGCAATCTCCCCGAGACCACGGCGTGAACGTGCAGATCGTTCCCGGCCTTTTGGGGGTCGATGTCCTTTCCTTTGTAGCGGAACACCGTGCTGCGTGCCACTACGCGCAGGTTCCAGATTTGCGAGAGATTGTTGATCAGGGTTTCGGTGATGCCGTCGCTCAAGTATTCCCCATCGGGATCGGCGCTGTCATTGGCGAAGGGCAGCACCGCTACCGATTCGATGGCCTCCTGGTGGCGCCCCAGGGGCGCCGCGTCGACCGGAGCGATGAAACGGTATCCCTTGCCCGAAATTGTTTCAATGAATGCCGGCGACTCTCGCGAATCCCGCAGAGCTTGCCGCACCTTACGGATCGCTGTATTGACTCCCATTTCGACGTCAACGAAGACACCCGGATCCCACAAACGCTTTGCGATATCGGCCCGCCAGACGAGCTGACGATGGCGTTCTACTAAAAGGATGAGCAGGTCCATGGGTTGGCGCTCAAGGTGGACTGGCTGCCCGCCTCGCCGCAGCTCGTAGGCCGACGTATCGAGCTCGAACTCACCAAATCGAAAGGTTGAGTGTGAATCAGGCTGCGACATAGGCTCGATGCCATCACTACCCGACCATGCTATCCGCCGCTTCAGAAAAACTCCAGATTAACTTCAGGGGCTCTCCATGGTCATCAATGC
>Ga0207088_1074_pt1 | contig 19889 bp, 20 predicted proteins | sample Alteio_BWMinHeat_52_FD_153564 | JGI IMG/M metagenome (GOLD analysis project Ga0207088, IMG submission 153564) | Enriched cells from forest soil in Barre Woods Harvard Forest LTER site, Petersham, Massachusetts, United States -... | ecosystem: Environmental > Terrestrial > Soil > Temperate forest >... | reverse complement strand
TTTTTATTTTGTAACATTTCTACTCCCATCGCAAAATCTATTACTACAGATATTGTACATCAAACTAACATAATATGTACATAGTCTTTAAAAATTTATTGGGGTCGTTAATATGTAAATTTTGTGAAAATTCAACATCTAACACCGAATTTTCACATTTTATTAAAATAATCTATACAAGAATAAATTGTGTTGATCAGCGTCCAAAATTGACCCCAATTGGTTTTTCTCTCAGTAAAGTATAACTAAAGATTAATTTATGGGATTTTAATCACACACTACTTTCATATATACGCACATAAAATTTGACAACATACAAGTTACTATTATATAATGCTTAATAAAAACACCATTAACTTGAACTTTTGATAAGCTAATTGACCATTATGTCAAAATCAACTATAGCCTTACTTCCCTCAACCCACAAGATTTTGTGTGATTTAGGCGAAAATATTCACTTAGCACGACTCCGTCGCAATTTATCCACAGTAATGCTTGCCGAAAGAGCCGGCATTTCAAGAAATACTTTACGCGAGATTGAAAGAGGCAGTGCTAATGTTAAAATTGGGCTCTACCTAAACGTGCTTTTTTCTTTAGGACTACACCATGATGTTAAAAAAGTCGCCCTTGATGATGACTTTGGTCGTAAACTTCAAGATTTGGGCCTGATTACAAAAAAACGCGCAAAAAAAGTGAAACGAACAAATGAGTAAATTAATTTATGTTTATAGCGATTGGGATAAATCCACACCACCACAATTAATGGGTGAACTCCATGCTAATGTAATTCGGGGGAAAGAAATATTTTCTTTCCATTACAATAAATTATGGCTCGCGCAGCACACTAATTTTATTCTAGATCCAGCTTTACAAATGTTTGAAGGTCCACAGTATCCAGCAGCTACTCATACCAATTTTGGCATATTTTTAGATTCAACGCCAGACCGATTTGGCCGATTATTAATGGCGCGACGCGCTAAATTTGAAAATAAACATGAGAAGCTTTTTGAATCTGATTACCTATTGGGGGTATTTGATGCAAGCCGGATGGGGGCATTACGTTTTAAATTAGCACAAGATGGTCCATTTCTGGATGATAATAAAAATTATGCTATCCCACCTTTTACCTCACTGCGCGAACTCGAAGCAGCCAGTTTAGCCTTGGAACAAAACGATGCAGCGAATACTGAAGAATATAAAAAATGGTTACAATTATTAGTTGTGCACGGTTCTTCACTTGGTGGGGCACGCCCCAAAGCCAGTGTAATTGATCACAAACAACATTTATGGATTGCAAAATTTCCCAGCAGCCATGATGAAATAGACATTGGCGGATGGGAGCTATTAGCACATAATTTAGCAGAAAAATCTGGTATTACGATCAGTAGCGCTAAAATACAATGTTTTAACTCGACACATCATACTTTTTTAACTAAGCGCTTTGATCGTAATGATTATGGACAAAGAATCCATTTCGCTTCAGCTATGACACTATTGCAACACACTGATGGTGACAATTTTAAAACCAACACGAGTTACTTAGAAATTGTTGAGTTTCTCACTGCTAATGGCGCAAACAGTAATAGTGATCTTCTCCAGCTCTGGCGAAGAATTGTGTTTTACATATGTATCTCCAATGTTGATGACCATCTACGCAATCATGGGTTTATTCTAGAGCCAAACATTGGGTGGCGCTTATCGCCTGCATACGATATAAATCCAGTTCGGAATGGAAATGGATTAACCTTAAATATTAATGAAGATGATAACAGCCAAGATTTATCATTAGCAATCGAGAGCGCACATCATTTCCGGATATCTCAAGAACAAGCAAAAACTATAATCGAAGAAATCGTTAATGTAGTAAAAAAATGGCCAGCTGAAGCAAGTAAGCTTAGCATCAGCCGCCAAGAGCAAGAACATATGTCAAGAGCATTCAGAATTGCAGACTCTTATTAGTCTTAATTAGCTAAGAAAATTAAAATAGTGACTTATGAAAAAATTTAATTAATTAAGGGTGATTTATCGCGTAAAGCATTAAGCCTTACACTGGATTGGCCAGAAATACATCAACAAGAATTGTTAGATGATTACTTATTGAAACATAAAAAAACAGATGTGACTTATTAACTAACATCTGATGTAATAACATATGAGAAAAACTCAAATAAAAACAAAACTCACCGAGAGTCGGCATGAAATTCCATCAAAACGAGGTAACGGAATACTAAATATATCAATACTGCAAGATGAGACTGGCAATGTATTAGAGCATAGTTTAGCTTATATTAATACGAAACTATTTGCTCACGATAATGGTCGAATTATTGGTTATGATAGCGCACACGGTAACCACCATTGCCACCGTTTGGGTAAATATGAAAAAGTTGAATTTAAAAGCTATGCTAAAACTTTTGAATTATTTGAAAAAGAATGGAGAGAATATCATGAAAATACAAGAAAAAATAAATAAGGTAATAATAAAGACAGGTACGGTTGATGATTTTTTTGCTAATGCCAGAAAAATGGCATTAGCATTGGATCGAAGAGAAACTCTTAATGGTACAAGCACTATTACCTTTGAAGATCCTCATGATATGTTTAAGTTTTTATCTCCCAAACGCATGGAAGTTTATGCTGCTATAAAACACCATCCTGATTCAATTACAAATATTGCAAAATTTATTGAGCGCAATAGAAGCTCTGTTTCTAAAGATATCAAAGAATTGCTCCGTGCTGGTATAGTTAAAATTGATAATATTGTAAATCCTGGACATGGTAGGTTAAAAATTGTCAAATTAGCTTATCCACAAGTGGTACTTCAAGCTAGTTTATAATTTAAATAACTACCGGTGATTTTATGTTAGACAGACCTAAAATTCTAAAAATTTTTCCTCACCCAGATTATACCCTTGATATTAAATTGTCAAATGGGGTGCTGCTAAAACTTGATATGCATAAGTTTCTTTGGTTGCCCTGCATATAAGAAATTATCTCAAGTTGGTTTTTTCCTGTCAGTAAAACATGACCAAAGACTCATTTACTGGGATGATATGCATGATATGCATATCGATCAGATTATTGCGTTCGCTCAAAAAGAATAGCTCTTTGCGGGAATCACTTGTACAGTTTGGCAAGTGCTAACTTATCGGTTTTTATCACCAAGTCTAAATACTCTGGAACTGGAAATTCCTCACCAGAGAGTAAACACAGATTATTAAATCCTTTTTCGTGTAATTTCTTAGCTAAGGTTAACCCATCAATATTATAGGTGCCGCCATCTTCCATATAATAGTAGTTATCCAAAATAATTCTGGTATCAAGTGCGTACTTATCGACATCATCTAAAAATTCAAACGGATTACTATATGCTTGTGTAATTAACTGGCTATAATAATTAGCCACCAAGGTTTGAGTAAAAGCCTTTTCATCATCAACAAAAACCATATGCACCGCTAAAAACTCACTATCACTTTTAGCTTGAACCACATTAATTGGTACAAGGTGGACCAAATCTTTGGGCAATATCCTCATCCCGCTATGGAGTGCAGCTTTTTTAATCGCCGTATCAGAATAATAACTCGTAACTAGCATCGAGTTTTTTATCGCTACTTTCTTAATTATTTCTAAACCATGTAACTCTTGTCCAATTAATTCATAATCACTCAAAAAGCAGGTATTTTGACGTTCTTCTACAGATAGACCAGCAACAAACTTTATTACTTCATCGCCACGTGAGAAATGCTTAACGACAATCGTTGGTATTTTCTTCAGAATATGAACTAAGCGTAGATCCCATCCGCCATGAATTGATTTATCATCATCCAAAATAAGGATAATGCTATCCTTATTAAAGGTAACTTCTTCTACAATCCAATCCGGAGCATCAACCCGCGGAAATCTCAAGCTAATAGTTGTACCATGGCCTTTTGCCTCCGTACTGGAAAAAATATCAAATCGGCCATAATTATTTTCTACCATATCTCTAACTACAGACATACCTATCCCATGACCTTTTTCTTTACCATGAGTTACCGTCTCTTTATTCTTAATTTTCTCTAAGACCTCTTTGGGCATACCTTTACCATCATCTAAGATACTAATGGTTACCCATTCATTATTGGCTGAGAGTTTTACCCTGATCACGCCACCATCTTCTGATGCTTCAACTGCGTTATTAATTAAGTTAGTAATACTACGGCGTAAATCTAATTGATCAATTTTCACAAAAACAAAAGCATTTAATTGACTTAGTTCATATTCAAATTTTATCGATTTATCCTTATATCTTCGTCGAGACTCCCCTATCACATTAGTTAATAGCGTCGAGACTAAAACCACTTCTCTTTCACCTAAAGCTTCATCTTTAGCTCGTTCTGGTTCATATTGCTTTAATAATTGTGCCGTAATATCAGTTATTGCTATTGCCGCATTCCGTAATACGATTCGTTTTTCTTCAGCAATCTCAGGCATTGACTGCACCGTCATTTGTAATGTTGCTAATGGAGTTCGAACATCATGGATCATTTGGCCAACAGAGCGCCTGAAATTTTCTTCTGCTTCAGAAATTGCCAAACGCTTCAAGTTATCAATCTCTAGAAATTCTTTTTCTTTACGATCTGTGACATCCAAACATATCCCAAGAATACCAATAATTTTACCATCTTGTAATAAAGGAGCTTTTGTAGTTTCAGATATAATAATACGTCCATGCAAAGGTATGCTCTCTGTTCTTGTTATAGTTTCACCTGTGGTAATAACATACTGATCATCTTTATAATATTCATCTTTATGTTCTTTCCATGGTAGCTCAGAATCTTTTTTACCAACTAATTGGCTATATTCATAAAACTCAGCTACTTCTAAGAATAGCTTATTGCATCCCAAAAACTCTCCGTCCAAATTTTTCCAAAATATTGGACATGGAACCCGAAATAAAATTTGATCTAATAACACGATTTCTCCTTCTTTCTAAATCCTTGCAAAAATCTAAACTCCTAATTTATCTCCAATTTTTGCAATGGCAAGTTTTTTCTGATACTCTTTAGCTTCATCACTACCTTCTGGGGGTGACCATCTAGAATACAGCCTATCAATCTTTGGTATGTATTTGCAATTTCGCACCTCTAAATACACACCAGTATTAACCGCTACAAACGAATGATAACAAAATGGTGGAATCTCAATAAGTTTTACATTGTTTTCATTCATTAACATTTTATTTGTAACTACGCCCTTATCATCAAAAATAAGTGCAATTATTTCCCCAGAAATCCAGCTCATTAATTCCCATTGATTCGGAACCACATGCATATGAGGTCTCACATATGACTCTCCATTTAGGCAGTTTATAAATCTTTGGGGAACTTCATCAAACCTTTCACTAATGAGGATTGGCTCCCTAGCCCTTTCCGAATTGGCAGCGAAGCGTAACGCATCATTAATATCATTTTGAGTTATTATTTTAACCCCCTGAGTAGAACGAGCTCGTCTATACTCTATAACATCACGTAAGCCTAAATTTGTTTCAAGAGTTACTTGTCTAACAGTTAGTTTTTTATTCATATTTTTCTACCATGTAACCCGGATAACTATTTGATTTGATGGACTTCCAACAAACTCCAATTACGAAGTATTTAATTAATATCACTAAATTTTATCTAGACTCTCAGTTGAATATGCATTATTCTTTCTCACCACTTGCAGATACTCAGGGACTTGACCTTTAGGATCTTCTCCAGCATAGAGGATTAGCTTAGTATAACCCAAATCATGTAATGATTTGGCTAAGTCATAGCCAGTTTGGCGATATTGTGTTCCATCTGGGGATTCATAAAATGTATCAAGTATTATTCTGGTATTTAATGGATATTGGATTACACTTTCCATAAAGCTTATTGGATCATAGTATTTATCAATAGTTAAATGAGTATAATGACGCTTGATTAAATCTTCCATTAGCCACTCTTGATCTTCGACCCAGACCATATCAACTATTCTACTACCTTTTTCGAGCTTCTTATCTATTTTGATGCTAACTGATGATACTAGTTCTTTCGGTAGTGCCTTAATTCCTAAATTAGTTACTCTTTCTTGGATATTCACTTGGGTAGCATAACTAGTAACTAGTATTGCTCGAAGCATCTTGGTTTGTTCTATTACATCTAGTCCATTAATCCCCTGCTCGAGTAATTCATAATCTGTGAGTAAGAAAGTATTTTGTTTTTGTTCTGGTGTTAGGTTATTGATATACTCTATTACTTCTTTGCCAAGGCCAAAATGTTTAGTATGAAGTGTTGGGATTTTATCTAAAACAGCATCAAACTTATTTTCCCACGCGCCATGAATTGATTCATCATCATCAAGAATAAGTATTGTATCATCTGGATTTAGTTTAATCTCTGTTGCTATCCAATGTGGAGCTGGTACAAATGGAAAATACATAGTTATTTGCGTACCGTTATCATTAGCATAGACTTCAAATCTACCATTACCTAAGGTGATAGCATCGTGGACTTGAGTTAAGCCAATTCCATGACCCGCATCTCCTTTACCCTCTGTAGCCGAAGTTCCTTGATTAAACATATCTTGAATATGTTTTGGCATTCCAGGACCATTATCTTCAACTATGATTACTACATTTTGGGTACCAACGGATAAACTGAGCGTTACTTTTTTCTCAGTCCTCAGGCTTCCGTCATCCGTCTTCTGGTCTCTGTCCTCGGCCTTCAGTAACGCATCAACGGCATTATTAACTAAATTCGAAATCATCCGTTTAAATATACCAGCATTATGCTCTATAAAACTAAACCTAGCATTTTCATCAATATCTATTACAAAATTAATTCCTGATTCATAATAAGCTTCTTTCTTCTCATTCATAATCTGAAGTATGGCTAATGATACGAGTAAGCTATCTACCTTATCACCATCATCTACATTCTTATTTGCATATTGATTAAGTAGACGAGTAGAAATACCTTCAATGCGGTCTGCTGCATTTCTAAGAGTTACTCTATCATTCTCAGGGATGTTACTGCCTAATTTACTTACAATGGTATTGATACTGGTTATCGGGGAGGTAATATCATGCATCATCTGTCCTACTACTTTTTTGAATTTCTCTTGTTCTTTGGATGCAAAGTGTAATGCTTCATTTTCCAATTGCAATACTTTAGCTTTATTAATTTCGTTTTCTTTACGGTCTGTGATATCAGAATATACCCCTAAAACACCAATGATCTTTTTTTTATTGTCATAAAATGGAATCTTACTCGCCAATACAGTTCTTTGTTTTCCATCGGCTTGCAGTTGAGTTTCTTCAAAACTCAACAAAGTTTTCCCCATCAACGCTTCTTTATCACCTATTCTATATAATTCCGCTTCAGTATCACCCCACGCTAATTCATAATCAGTTTTTCCAACTATTTCATCTGGAGATTCTAACCCGGCTGCATGAGCAAAATTCATGTTGCATCCCTGATAAACTGAGTTGCAATCCTTCCAATAGACAAATCCGGGGATATTATTTAAAATTTGTCCTAAACAATCATTTTTCATAAAAATGAAATCTTTAAAAAGTTAATTATTATTCGGAAAAATCTAAGACAACTACTGACTCTGCGCCTTTTTCTGCCATAGGTAAAATATCTTCAGTGGCAATTTTCTTATGCGCTTCGTGCTCTACATAATAATCTCTATCACTAGAGTTTTCAAAGCCCATTATAAAGCCATAATTAAAGCCTTGATGCAGGTTTTCAATGCTACAGTTTTTACCATGAGTGAAAGATTTAATTTGTGGGATTAGCCCATTTTTCAGGTCATGCAGTTTTTGCATGGCTGATTCGATTTGTATGTCTGTGATATTATTAGCTAACTTCAATAACACTATATGTTTAATCATATTAAAACCTTATATATGTTTTTGTTATAAATGGTAAGAAACTAAATTTTAACACTTTTTTTATATATTATTTTGTTTCTTTACTTTTATAAAATGGATCCCAGGCGTTCTCGGTTAATTTTCCACTAACCCATTGATATAATTAGATATTTACAAAAAATTTGTACGAAAAATAAATTTTAAAACGTAGTAACACCAACGGTTTTCAGCTTATCCGGGAATTGCTGAATGGATCCCCGCATCCGCGATGATGACCATATCATTCTTCATATGACGGATACAAATTTACAGTTTTTAATGGCTAATTTTTCTTTGTAGCTTTTTCACTTCTTCTAATGAAAGCTCTGTATACTCAGCAACATCGGCAATATCATTCCCACGCACCAGCATTTTAATTGCAATTTTTTGCTGTGCATTATGTTCACCTTCTTGACGACCTTCTTGACGACCTTCTTGACGACCTTCTTGACGACCTTCTTGACGACCTTCTTCACGTTCATGATTCAATGCACTGAGCTTGTCTCTTAACGCTTGTTGACGTTTTTCATAGATTACTCTAGCTTCTTTATTATGACTTAACATTTCTAACACCTCCATGGCTTCTTTAATCTCAGGAACACGTTCTTGTAGTACTTTAACATTATCGCTCTCTGGATTAGAGAGAAACAATGCCCAATCCACCAATAAATCATTCGTATCTAATTTTTTTTGCCGAATTAATTTGGGTAATTCAACCGTGTGTAATTCCAATAAATCGCTCAATAATTCACTATCATCTTTGTTTCTAAAATTAAAAATATTATGAAATCTGTTATTTTTAATTAGGTCAAAATTTAGTACCGAAATCGATACGCAACGTTTAAGATTATTATATGATTCCTTCTTACACAATTGATTACTTAACATTTTACTTAAATAATACAGTAAGCGATTAATCATGCTACCTGGATTCTTTATCTGAATTTCGATGTTTATAACTTCATTCGTATTTAAAGTTGCTCTAACATCCAAAATACAGTACTTATCTTCCAGCATCGTTTTATCAAGCTGCGGGTTTTCTATTACAACCTTGCTTATATGCTCACTATCATCTTTATTTGTATAACCCAATACGCCATTCAAAAAACTTATCAAAATATTCGGATGTTTCGGATTGCCAAAAGTTTGTTTAAATGCATAATCAACTTTGGGATCCATTAATGCCACATATGGCTCTAATTTAGTCTCATTATTGTTTTTCTTTATGCTCATGAGCTTCCGTTTTATAATAATTTACAGTTTTTAATGACTAATTTTTCTTTGCAGCTTTTTCACTTCTTCTAATGAAAGCTCTGTATACTCAGCAACATCAGCAACATCATTTCCACGCACCAGCATTTTAATTGCAATTTTTTGCTGTGCATTATGTTCACCTTCCTGACGGCCCTCTTGACGGCCTTCTTCACGTTCATGATTCAATGCACTTAGCTTATCTCTTAACGCTTGTTGACGTTTTTCATAGATTACTCTAGCTTCTTTATTATGACTTGGCATCTCTAACACCTTAATTAGTATGAATGTTTTTACACGCATCGGCAAAATCACCATCTAATATAAATTTTATATTAGCAATTACCTTATCTATGGCTAGATTAATTGCTATTTTATCATCAAGTGCTGGTTTAGTCAAGACATAATCATGTACCGCATCTTTATGCCCAGGATGACCAATGCCTAAACGACACCGCCAATAATCTGGCCCGATAACTCTTTGAGTATCACGTAAGCCATTATGCCCACCACTCCCACCACCAAATTTTAATTTAACTATTCCTGGTACAAAATCTAATTCATCATGAACCACTAATATTTCATTTGGAGTGATTTTATAAAAATTAGCTACAGCTAAAACCGCTTTCCCCGATAAATTCATAAAAGTTGCAGGTTTTAATAAAAACACATCATTATTGTTCTGTTTAAATTTAGCCAGTTCAGCAAAAAACTTGCCCTCAACCCTTAAGTCTACATTATACACTTTTGCTAAAGCATCGAGAAACCAAAAACCCGCATTATGCCGTGTACCTTGATATTCTTTGCCTGGGTTACCCAAACCAACAATTAACCTAATTGGTGGAGATACTTGTGACATATCCATTAATCAACCTGTAATATCGCTAAGAATGCGGTTTGGGGAATTTCGACATTACCAACCTGCTTCATCCGTTTCTTCCCCGCCTTTTGCTTCTCTAAAAGCTTTTTCTTGCGGCTAATATCACCACCATAGCACTTCGCCAATACATTTTTGCGCATGGCTTTTATGGTTTCGCGAGCAATAATTTGCGCCCCAATCGCCGCCTGTACTGCAATATCAAACATCTGCCGTGGGATTAATTCCCGTAGTTTTGATGCCAGTTCCCGTCCACGCCTGATTGAATTACTCCGATGAACAATCAGTGATAACGCATCAACTTTTTCCCCATTAACTAAAATATCCAATTTAACCAAATCTGATGGGCGAAATTCTTTAAATTCGTAATCAAATGAAGCATAACCGCGTGAAACTGATTTTAATTTATCAAAAAAATCTAAAACTACTTCATTCAGCGGCATTTCATATTTAAGCATTACTTGGCGCCCTAGGTATTCTATATTCGTTTGCACACCACGCTTTTCAATACATAAGGTAATAACATTTCCAAGGTACTCATTGGGAACTAAAATATTGGCATTGATTATGGGTTCACGAATCTCTTCGACTTTACTCAGCTCAGGTAGCTTGGATGGGTTTTCAATTTCTAGAGTATTCCCACCTTTTTCCATAACCTGATAAACAACAGTTGGTGCTGTCGTAATTAAATCCATATCAAATTCACGTTCTAAGCGCTCTTGCACAATCTCTAGATGTAATAAGCCTAAAAACCCACAGCGAAAGCCAAAACCCAGAGATTGAGACACTTCTGGTTCATAATGGAGTGAAGCATCATTGAGTTTTAATTTTTCTAAGGAATCGCGTAATGATTCATAATCATGCGATTCAACCGGATAGAGCCCGGCAAATACTTTCGGTTGAATTTCTTTGAACCCAGGCAATAATTCAGTTGCTGGATTTTTTTCTAAAGTAACCGTATCTCCAACTTTAGCATGAGTTAGTTCTTTGATCCCGGCAATAACATAGCCCACATCTCCCGCAGATAAACAATCTCTCTTTAGCGATTTTGGCGTAAACACCCCAACCTCTTCACATAAGAATACGGATTTATCATGCATAAACTGAATTTTATCTCGTGGCTTCACGACTCCATCCACCACCCGAACTAACATCACCACCCCAACATAATTATCAAACCACGAATCAACAATCAAAGCCTTTAATGGTTTAGTGGCATCTCCGTTGGGTGCAGGTATTTTATTCACAACCAGCTCTAACACATCCTGAATCCCCTGCCCCGTCTTAGCTGAACATTGGATAGCATCTATCGCATCAATACAAATAATATCTTCAATCTCTTGGCAAACTCGATCCGGCTCACTTGAAGGGAGATCAATTTTATTTAATACCGGTAGTACCTCAACTCCAAGCTCCAGTGCCGTATAGCAATTAGCTACCGTCTGCGCTTCTACACCTTGAGAAGCATCAACCACCAATAACGCCCCTTCACATGCGGAGAGAGACCGCGATACTTCATAAGAAAAATCGACATGTCCTGGAGTATCAATTAAATTTAGTTGATAGATCTGGCCATTTAGCGCCTTGTAGTTAAGCGCAGCCGTTTGTGCTTTAATTGTAATCCCGCGTTCTTTTTCTATATCCATAGAATCCAGAACTTGAGAATTCATATCACGCTTATCCAAGCCACCACAAAACTCAATAAATCTGTCAGCTAATGTTGATTTGCCATGATCAATATGGGCAATAATCGAAAAATTTCTTATATTCTGCACAATTTTAATACCTACTCTATTTGTTTAATTATTATTTAGGATTGTTTAGATTGTTAGGCGAAGATGATTTATTTGTATTTCATTCCCTGCATTTTATCATATATACTCATGGTCTTTGTATGTATTTCATGCGCCAAAGCTTAGTAGAAATAGCAATTACAGCTTCATGACGACAATACTCAACAAAAACCAAAATGGAGTGGTACTGTGTATCAAATTGGGCTCGGGTGGTAATCCACCAAATGGCAATTTCGCAGGTGCAGCTGCAGTAGAATCACCAACCATGTCACCAAATTAAGCGTATGTTTGAAATGTATGACGCAAAAATATAGGGGGTGTTTTAGCCAAAAACGGTAATAACACCCCCGGTGTTTTCTCCAAAGTATGATATAATAGATTTCTTTGGGGGATTCAAATGCAATTACAACGACATCTAGAAAAAGATTTAAATGAATGGCGTATCCGTAAAAATCGTAAACCATTATTAATTCGCGGAGCAAGACAAGTTGGGAAATCTTTTTTAGTTGAAGCATTCGGGAAAAAATATTTTAATAACATGATCGTTATTAATTTTGAATTATCGCCCGAATACAAAAAATGCTTTAACACACTACATCCACATGAGATTTGCAATATGATTTCTGTAATTGTACAGCAAAAAATCACGCCTGGGGAAACATTATTGTTTTTGGATGAAATTCAGGATTGTCCAGAAGCAATCCAAGCATTGCGCTATTTTAAAGAAAAAATGCCGCAATTACATGTTATCGGTGCGGGTTCACTGCTCGAGCTCGTATTAAATCAAGCAGTTTATCGGATGCCTGTAGGTCGTGTCGAGTTTTTATATTTGTATCCGTTCTCATTTAAAGAATTCCTAAAAGTCTTTGCTCCTGATTCAGTAGATTATATTGAAAAAGCTACGCTAAAAGAACCAGTTCCTGAAGTAATTCATGAGTATTTACTAAAACAATTAAAATCTTATTTTTGGTTAGGTGGGATGCCAGAGGTACTGAGTGATTATCATATGGCAGAAGACTTGGTTCGAGTTCAAGCTATACAATCTAGCATTATTGAAACCTATGAAAAAGATTTTGGCCATTATCGAAATATTGCAGATCCATCTGATTTGCAATATTGTTTTCGTCAGTCACCATTGCTAATCGGGCAACAGATTAAATATAACAAAATTAATCCAGATGCCCGCTCAAGAGAATTAAAAAAAGCCTTAAATACTTTAGAAGATGCAGCTATTATAAACCGCATCCAAGCAACTGCAGCAACAGGAATACCATTTGACACTACGGTTAATGAAAAAAAATTTAAATTAAATTTTATTGATGTAGGTTTGGTAAAACGGTTTAATAAATTAGATATTTCGTTAATGTTACAAGATGATTTTGTTTTTCAAAATCAAGGCGCATTAGCTGAACAGTTTGTTGGGCAAGAATTATTAGCTTATGCACCCTCTTATGAAAAGGCAAAACTATATTTTTGGGCCCGAGATGGTAAAGGGGTTGCAGAAGTTGATTACGTAATTATCAGCCACGGGAAAATTTATCCCCTAGAAGTAAAATCAGGAACTATTGGAAAATTAAAATCACTACAGCAATTTTTACATGAGAACCAGTCTGAGTTTGGTATTCGTACCTCAATAGCACAACTATCTCTGGAAAAAAATGTGCTTTCAGTACCATTATACATGCTAAGTGAGTTAGATCGATTACTGTTTTTGTGAACCAAGCTTTCGCAGTTATCGAATTAAACATCGATTAATTCATAATGAAGTTGTTTACTTTCGAGTAAAGTAAAAGCATTTTTTAATTCTTCAGCACTTCCTGAGATCTCAACGAGTAATTGCCCAAATGGCATTTTTTTGATGCGTCCTAGCTCACCTTTTAATATAGTACAAATCGCACCAGTATTTTTCGTGATTTCACTAAGTATTGGAGCAAATACATTGTCGCCGATAAAAGAAATTACCATTAAGTGATTATTTTCGTGCTGTCGAAATTGGTAGAAATCACGTACCTGCTCTAAATACTTTGCCGTTTCTTCTTCAATAATGAGTTTTCTGGTTAATTCCTGCTGTGGATGTAAAATCACATCAACCACATTCCCCATCTCAATAATTTTACCATGATCAATAACTGCAACTTTATCACAAATCTTCCGCACCACATCAATTTCATGGGTAATTAAAAGTATGGTTATGCATAGCTTCTGATTTATATCTAAAAGTAGCTCTAAGATACTATTTGTGGTCTGTGGGTCCAGTGCTGAAGTAGCTTCATCACACAATAAAATCTTTGGATTCGTCACTAAAGCTCTAGCTATCCCGACTCGTTGCTTTTGCCCACCAGATAGTTTAGCCGGATACTTTGCGCCAAACCCATCTAATCCAACGAGTTTTAAAAGTGCATTCACCTTAGCTTCAATCTCGGCTTTACTATGTTCTTTTAACAAAATTAAGGGTAAGGCAATATTGGCAAATACAGTTTTTGATTCAAGTAAATTAAACCCTTGAAAAATCATCCCTATATCTTGGCGTTTTTGGCGTAATTCCTTTTTATTGATGTCTCTAAGATTAACGCCATCAATAATTACATCGCCACTATCTGGAACTTCAAGAAGATTTACACATTTTAGAAGTGTTGATTTTCCAGCTCCTGATTTTCCGATAATACCAAATATTTCACCTGGAAGAACCGTTAAGCTCACACGACTTAAAGCCTGATGTGGATTTTTTTTGCTATGATAGATTTTACATAGCTCTTTTAATTCAATCACTTCTTCTAAACAACCTCTCAGAAACTGAATTTTTATATACCATTCTGCGCTAAATACGGGAACCAATTTTTTAGTTTATTTATTAATGGATCATCCAAATTCGCAGAGGATGATATGTAGCGTGCTTATTAAATCTAATTAGTCACGGAAATTATTAAATTGCAATGGTACTTCTTCAATATTTTTTTTTAAAAGATCAATTGCACCTTGCAAATCATCACGCTTAGCCCCAGTAACCCTAACTGTTTCACCTTGAATAGTTGCTTGAACCTTCATTTTGCTATCTTTAATTAATTTGACCATTTTTTTCCCTAATTCTTGACTGATCCCATTTTTAACTTTAATGATTTCTTTCATCTTGTTACCACTAACTTTTTCTTTTTTGCCCTCTTCCAAGACGCGGGCATCAATTCCACGTTTAGTCATCTTTGCCACTAAAACATCATGGACTTGGCCTAATTTAAAATCATCATCGGCATAAATCGTTAATTCTAAATCTTTATGTTCTATTCTCGCATCGCTTCCTTTAAAATCAAAACGATTAGCGATTTCTTTATTTGCAGTATCTAAGCTATTCGCAAGCTCCACTTTATTAGTTTCTGATACGACGTCAAATGATGGCATAATAACCTCCTATAGGGATATAAATATATTGATACAGTCTGCTAAACTTATTGTGATAGCTGGTTATTTTAGCATACTTAACTTATCACTTACTATAATAAAGTTAAACCCAGGATAAACACTTAAAACGAAAACAGCTTAAAAAATCTGCTTTAAGCTGCCATTCCTGGCTTGACCAGGAATCCATAGCTGTAAGACAATGAATTCTAGAATCAAAGCTAAAAATTGTATTAGATTTGGCTAGGACACCAGATGCATATACGTTAATTAAATGTTTTTAAGAAAAATTAAAATGAAACAAAATCTATCCGATAAAATAGTTACGATTAATTTTAGTAGCAAAGTAATCTTCTTTTTTATTTTACTCGAAAGTTTAACTGTACCTCTTGTGGCTATGAGTAACAATATCTCCGCACATAATATCATTTATACTGGAATAATGGGCTTTATCGTTGCCACCGTGTGTGTGCTATTTTTATTCAAAATCTTAAAAAAGCTAATTCTTAAACATTCTAAAAATATCTTTGGCATAGAAATTATAAGCATCGAAGGAATTTTTATAATCGGGATTATGGCTGGAGTATTATTAATGGTAATGTTTATTGTGCAATTTATTCTTTTTTCACATAATGCCAATGATTATGTCGCCGGATTTTTGTCTGGATTTTTTAGTGTATTTATTACGCTTTGCCTGTATGAGATCTTTAGTCGAATTAACATTTTTGCCATAAAAATACGCGATAAAGAAGAGACAAGCTTTCAAATTCATTTTAAACTTAGAGATATTTTCTTGCTTTCGCTAATTTTTGCAATTTATGAATTAATTGTCTGCCCCATAACAGGGATTTGGATACCTTTTACCACTTGGAGAATTCCCATGGCAATACTTTCCGGAATAATCGGTGGAGGAGTTGGCGGAACGGTCTTATATCTAACAACATCAGTCCTAAAATTAAAATTATTCATCTATTTGAAACAACAATAACCAACCTCAGTAAATAAACTTCATTTACTTTTAGCGAAAGATATTATCATTACGTATGGTAAATATATGTTATAAAAAGCATATTACTTCTAATGTGGCTAAGTACAAAATTCAGGACAGACTCGAAATTCTCTAGAATGCAATAAAAAATTAAGCCCCCTTTAATTCACCACTTAAAAACCGATGTATTATTGAATTTAATAATGATTGGTACGGCATCCCTAGTTCTAACGCTTTTGTCTTTAAACCGATATAATCCTGTTCTTTCAATCTAACATTAACCGCCCGACTTCTACGGCTAGACTCTCTAAAAAGACTAGTATACTATTTTCTTGTTTCTGCACTATCAATAGACTCAGTTTTACCATTTATCAAAGCGTGATGAAATTCAAGTTCTTCATCATCTAAATTATCAACTGGTTCTAGCTGTGATAACTCCAAGTATTTGTTTTTTTTCATTTTGCTCCACCTTTGATTAATTTATTGGTTTTACGATTCCTACAGAATGTAACTACTTGGCAGTAACTCGAAAGGCTTGGTTAAAGGCAAATTTGTATGCCGCTAATTTAATGATAAAAAGCACTGCAAAAATTAAAGTAATATGCATTAATGAAGACAGATCAAAGAAACTAAGAATAAAGGTACCAAGAGCACCAATCCCCATTAGCATACACACTTGCGTAGCAGTTGCTACTCCAGCATTATCCGGAAATAGTTTTAGGCATGTAGGCATAACATTACCAAAAATAAAACCATTGGCTGCATAGACTATCATTATTGGTAGTAATAATACGAATAAATTAAGCTTAGTAAAAATTGCAAAACTTACTCCTGTTAAAAGCGCTATGGATAGTATAATATAACCCACGATTAATAATTGTTTTTGCCCAAAACGCTTAAGTAGCATTCGATTAATTAATGAGCTAATTAAATAGAAAATACTAACCAATACGGCACAATTTCCATAAATCACTGCTGAATAATGCAAATGTTGTTCCACAATAAAGGGACCAAATGTCGGGTAAAACATCATCTCCACCTGTACAATTCCAGTCATAATACAACCAGCAAAGAACACTTTATTTGTTATCACAGTTTTATAAAAGATCAATGCTTCCATAATTTTTGTATCGACCTGGCGCTTAAATTTCTCTTCGACATAGACTAATATCATGACGAGCATAATGCTACCAATAATTACAAAGGCAACAAAATTGGCTTTCCAACCAAAATGCCACTGTAGATATCCACCAATGAATGGCCCAATGATGGTTCCTAGAGCATAAGCCAGTGAGGTATAAATAACCGCCACATTAAATTGGTGCCCGCTAAAGTGATCTAAAACCAATACTCGGCTGCCAACAGACATTGCTGCAACAGCAAATCCCTGAATGAATCTAATTAACATTAATTCAAGAACGCTTTGGCAATAGATAGCCCAAATACTAGAAAGGACAAACACCAAGAGCATACTTAGAATAATCTTTTTCCGCCCCAAGGTATCAAACAGTACCCCCCAGATAATGCCACCAACAGCCCAACCCATCACCGAAACACTAACTGTATTTTGGATTATTTGCGCACTACTATGGAAATACGCAGCAATGGCAGGCATTGATGGTGCATACAAATCAATTGATACCCCTGAAATAAAATTGATCAGTGGCAGTAATACCATCATGAATTTTAAATAGGTTATATCACTTAATTTAATCATTCTTTATCCTATCTTAACGCGTCAAATTTAATTTGCTAAAGTTTAGCAACAAGGTTATGAATATAAGCTCATTCAAAAATTAATCATCTAAAAATAAGCTCACTTCATTATGCAAAGACTTTTATCGTTCTAATCGTATTTGCTATATCGTCAAAATACCAATCGTATCATAACATTTTTGAAATACTGAAAGTGAATTATAAAACATCTTGGATCTAGTCGTCTATCCGTATAAAATACTGGTTGAGCATAAATAAATTAACGAATATTTAAAAACTTATGGATCTGCAAGCTAACTTTCCAATTATTTTCTAAAGCCGCATTTACACAAAGTTCAGTAGCTTTTTTATTGCATGATAGTGGTTGCAGCCAAATTGGTTTAGCAGAAATATTATACTCTTGAATAAAGTTTTTTAATTTTTTAATATCTTCTATTCGTCCAACCGGCATTTTTATTTCATCAGCCCGCATCACAGATTCAAAGACTAGTGCCTTTTTTCCGGGCATTGCAATTTTGGGTGAAACTGTTACCCAAGTTTTAGCCGAAACATTTAATTTTTCCGTAGCGCTAGTTTCTATTTGGACACTATAGTTAAGCTTCTCCAAGCTTACAATAAGTTCTTTTAAATTATACTGTGCAGGTTCGCCACCAGTGAAAACCACGTGCCGACACTTAGCGTATTTGCTGATTTCGGCTAGAATTTCATTCTCAGTAAAATTGGCATATTGTGGGCTATCTTGCTCTTTAGCCAGAACTTCACTTACACTTACAATATGGCTATCTTCTAATGTCCAGGTGTGTTTGGTATCGCAAAAAGCGCAGCCAACATCGCACCCCTGCAAACGGACAAAAACACTTGGAGTTCCAGCAAATGTAGCTTCACCCTGAAAACTATAGAAAATCTCATTAATTGGATATGACATATCTGGCACTACATTTTGATGTTTCTTCAATTAAGACTTCGGTTAGTTTAACCTCATGTTTATATAACAATCCTGGCCCTATCACCTCGGCCAAATATTTAGCTAGGTTTTCTGCCGTTGGATTATAGGGGATGGTCACAATACTACTATCTATTTTTCTTAAATCATCTAGCCACGGATCTTGATCCCATAAAATTAATTTATGATCCCAATGCGCATCTAGCCAATTACATAAAAGATTTTTTATCACGGAAAAATCAATTACGCGGCCTAAATTGTCTAATTCGTCACTCATACAGGTAAAATGAAACACGTAGGAATGTCCATGTAAATTCTTACATTTACCTTCATGCCCCACCACTCTATGCCCGCAGTGAATTTCATGTTTTCGTATAACACTAAAAGTCACAATTTATTCCTTATCTTTTATTGTTAACAATCCCCAATAAACTCAGGTTAACATATTGTTACTGAGTAATATCACACCGAAATTTTTCGGAACAAACCCAAAGAAACCTTAAATTTAAATATACAACTAAAACAGTATGTTATCATGCGGTTCCTTGGAAGTTTACGGTATACCTATTCCAAAAAATCTTCGCTACGATTATCCACTGCACCAGCTATTATTCCTTATATCCTGTCGGATCAATTACTTTAGCCGTAATAAAAGCTTGACGTCTTTGGATGCAAGTACCACACTTGCCACAATGAATCTCTCTCCCATCATAACAGCTCCAAGTGTCGGCAAATGGGACTCCAAGATCTGCCCCATGTTTTACAATTTGAGCCTTTGTCATATTAAGAAATGGGGCAATTAATTGTAAATCTTCATTTCTACTATCAATCGTACCCAAACGTAAGGCTAAATTTAACGCCGAAACATAATCTGGTCTACAATCAGCATAAACATAATTATCTCCCCTATGCGGTCCATAAGCTAATATCTCGGCATTAATATCACAAGCAATCGTCCAAGCTAAGGATAACATCATCGTATTGCGATTTGGCACAACTGTAACTAGCAT
>Ga0207088_1066_pt1 | contig 20005 bp, 17 predicted proteins | sample Alteio_BWMinHeat_52_FD_153564 | JGI IMG/M metagenome (GOLD analysis project Ga0207088, IMG submission 153564) | Enriched cells from forest soil in Barre Woods Harvard Forest LTER site, Petersham, Massachusetts, United States -... | ecosystem: Environmental > Terrestrial > Soil > Temperate forest >... | reverse complement strand
CGCGCGCGCCGCCATCGAGAACGTCACCAAGGACAAACAGGCCATCATCGTCACCGAGATTCCTTATCAGGTGAATAAGGCGCGCCTGATCGAGCGCATCGCCGACCTGGTCAATCAGAAGACCATCGACGACATCTCCGACATTCGCGACGAAAGCGATCGCGACGGCATGCGCATTGTGATCGAACTCAAGCGCGGAGCCGAACCGCAGATTGTGCTGAACCAGCTCTTCAAGCACACGTCGATGCAGGAAGGCTTCAGCATGATTCTGCTGGCCGTGGTCAACGCCCAGCCGAAAGAAATGGGGCTGATCCAGGCGATCAAGCACTTCATCGATCATCGCGTCGACGTCGTGCGCCGCCGCACATTGTATTTGCTGAATAAGGCGCGCGATCGCGAGCACATTTTGGAAGGCTACCTGACCGCGCTCGATCACATTGACAACGTAATCGTGATCATCCGCGGCAGTGCGAATCGCGCCGATGCTCGGGAGAATTTGGTCGCGTACTTTGGCGGCAAGAAGATTGACATCAATACCACTGGACGCGCTCCGAAGCTCGATGCCGACAAGCCGTTCACTTCGAAGCAGGCTGATGCCATCCTCGAACTGCAACTGCACCGGTTGACCAAGCTCTCGATCGACGAAATTTCTAACGAGTTGAAGTCGGTGCGGGAGGCGATTGGCGAGTTCGAATCGATTCTTGCTTCGGAGAAGAAACTGCGCGGCGTCATCATCAAGGAACTGGAAGAGGTCAAGAAGCTATACGGCGACGCGCGCCGAACCGTGATCGAGGACGAAGCTGCGGAAATCATGCTGGAAGACCTGATCGCCGACGAGCAGGTTGCGGTCACCGTCAGCCACTCCGGCTACATGAAGCGCACTCCGATTTCGACCTATCGCATGCAGCGGCGCGGAGGCACTGGGCGCACTGGCATGAAGACGCGCGACGAGGACTTCGTCGAGCATCTGTTCATCGCCTCGACTCACGCCTACATTCTGATCTTCACCAATACCGGACGCGTGTACTGGCTTAAGGTGTACGAGATTCCCGACATCGCTGCTGCCGGCAAAGGCAAGCATGTGGGCAACCTGGTCGGTCTGCAGCCGGGCGAAACGGTGCGCACCATGCTCGCCGTGCGTGATCTGGAAGAAGAAAACAGGTACGTCTTCTTTACCACGCATAACGGTACGGTGAAGAAGAGTGCGGTGAAAGACTTCTCGCACGTGATGCAGCGCGGCATTATCGCCATCAATATCGAAGAGGGCGATGAGTTGGTCGCGGCCTCGCTGACTGACGGCAATCAAATTGTCTTCCTCGCCTCGCATGACGGGCAGGCAATTCGCTTCGACGAGAACGACGTGCGTCCCATGGGACGCAACGCTACCGGCGTGCGCGGCATGAATCTCGGCGAGAAAGATTACATCGTCGGCATGGCGACCACGATCAAGCCGGAGGCAAAAGCGGTGGCGAAAGAAGGCGATGTCGCTCCCGAAGTCGCGGACCTCGTGCCGGAAAAGGGCTCGCTCATTCTCTCCGTCACCGAGAACGGATACGGCAAGCGCACTCCCGCCGACGAGTATCGTCTGACCAATCGTGGCGGCAAGGGCGTGATCAACGTCAAGACGACGGAACGCAACGGCAAAGTCGTCGGCATCTCGCAGGTGAGCGAGAAATCCGAGGTGATGCTGATCAGCCAGTACGGCAAGATCATCCGCATCGAGTCGAAGTTCATCCGCGAATCGGGACGCTCGGCACAGGGAGTGCGCCTGCTGAACGTCGAACCGGGAGACCGGGTGGCGGCGGCGGTGGTGATTCCGCCGGAAGAGCCGAATGGGAATGGGACGCTGATTCAGTAAGGCGACCTGGTAGAGGGCACTTGCTCCATTCTGAAGTGAGTGGAGGTGGCAACTCTGGCGAAGTACGTTCAGCACCGCCACCCCCTCGTGGAGCAAGCTTTCCAAACCGATCGCCGCGACTTGTTCATGGAGCACGGAGTCAGGCACGAGCGCCACGGGAACCATATTTTTTCCCTGGGACCGAAGACAGCAAGAGCGGGAAAGTCAGCCTTCGGTTTCCCACAAATTCCCGAAACATTTCAACGGCTCACGGGCTCGTGTTTCGTCCGTCCTCGCCCCGCATTCCCACAGTTACTTCTAAAGATGCCCGCTTTCCATTATTGTTAACCTTAGTGATACTGGCCCCTCCCCGTGTGTGCCCGCGCGGTTCGAGACTCGTGAGCGAGCGTTTGTGCACGACATCGTAAACGCAAAACCTGAACCCGCGTACCAGGAACTTCTGAGTCGGCCGATTCGCGAGCTGGGGCTTACGCTTGCCGGGTCGCCGGTCGAACGCTTTGTCGAACAGCTCTATCGTGAGCTGGAGGCGAAGGGGCTGACGAAATTTCGTCCGGCTGTTTACTTGACGGATGAGTGGGGATGTCCGTCGGGCGAGCCGATTATCGGGATTCCGTTTTATCTGGCGAGTGCGGCGCTGGCGCAACTGGAAAAAGAAACGCATGACCTGGAAGACGCGAGAGAGATCATGATGTACTTGCGGCATGAAGCGGGACACGCGTTCACCTATGCGTACAAGCTGCACAATTCGCCGGAATGGAAAAGGACCTTTGGACCGTTCCGGCGGCCGTATCGCGACAATTACCGGCCCGCTCCGTTTTCGCGCGATTATGTGCGGCATTTGCCGGGATGGTATGCGCAGAAGCATCCGGATGAAGATTTTGCCGAGACCTTTGCGGTGTGGCTGACGCCGCGCTCGAACTGGCGCAAACGGTATCGCGGCTGGGGTGCGATGGAGAAGCTGCGTTACCTGAACCGGCTGGCGCGCAAGTTGGGGAAGAGCGACCCTCAACGGCGGCGCGGACAGACCGACATCACGGTCGATGACATGGAGAGTACAGTGGCGGAGTTTTACCACCTCCAGCAGTCGGCCCGCGAAGAAGTTGCGGTCACCGAGCTTACACCGGATACGGATTTGCGCGATATCTTTCCTGTATCGAAGCGGCGGAAAACGGCGCTGCCGGCGCACGAGTTTCTGCATCAGCATCGCAAGGCGGTAATTGATAAAGTTGCGCAGTGGACTGGAGCGCAACGTCCGCTGATCAAGACTTTGATTGACACGATTGAAAGGCGCGCCGGGGAGCTTGACTTACGCACCGACAAAACGCGCAGCGCGGAACATCTGGCCGAAGTCACGGCGTATGCCACCGCGCTGGTGATGACTTATGTGACGAAAGGAAAATTTATTCAGCCGTAGAAAATATGGAGCGACGGGCGTCCTCGCCCGTCTGGCAGCAATGTGGCCGGGCGGGGCGCCCGGCGCTCCACTCGCAACGAATGGTTTCCGAGGAGACATTATGATCGGAGCAAAACTGAAAATCGCGCTGCTGTATGACTTGTGGAACGAGGATCCGGTTGCGGCGGCCGGGAAGGAAGAGGCGGCGGCGTCACCTGCGCCCAAGCGTCGCAAGAAAGTGAAGAAGGTAAAAAAAGAAAAGACCGACCGCGAGGAGATCTTCGACGCGCTACAGAAACTGGGGCACGAGCCTTCGTATTTCGAGTTGGATGGGAAGCCGCAGTCCCTGCACTCGCTCTCCCGTTCGGATGCCGACCTCATTTTCAACCTGACCGAGTCTTTCGACGGCGACGATACCAAGGAAATGAACGTGGTCGCCTATGTCGACCTGCTGGGATTGCGCTACACGGGCGCTGGTCCGCATTCCATTTTCATGTCCCAGGACAAAGCGATTGCCAAGAAAATATTCGCGTTTCACGGCATCAAGACTCCATTCTTCGCGACTGCCTATCGCGGGCGCATTGAACATGCCCACGACATTTCTTTTCCGCTTATTGTCAAACCGTCATGGGAGGATGGATCGATCGGCATCGATGCCGGCTCCGTCGTAAAAAGTGTCAAGGAGATGATGGAGCGCATCGAGTATATCCAGGACGAATTCGATTCGCCCGCCCTGATTGAGGAATACATCGAGGGGCGGGAAATTTACGCGGGAGTTCTCGGCAGCTACGAACGGACGCAGGTTTTACCGCTGGTCGAGCTCGATCTTTCACGCTTGCCCGAGGGTATGCCAAAAATCGCCAGCTACGACGTCAAGTTCGAAAAGAACACCGAAGCCTACAAGCTGACCAAGTCATCGATTGCGGAAAATCTGGACGAAGATACGATTAAGCGGTTGTCCGATACGGCGCTGGCTGCTTATCGGGCGCTGAAGCTGCGCGACTATGGACGCATCGACATGCGGCTCGCTCCGAACGGCGATGTCTACGTCATCGAAGCGAATCCGAATCCGTGGCTGGCGAGCCGGCAGGAATTTGCGATGGCTGCGAAGGCGCACGGGCTCTCCTACACGGAGATGATCGGCGCCATTGTTGACTTGGCGATGAGCCGTTACCTGAATGCGAACCTTACGAATGTGGTGGCGATGCACTAGGCTAGGCGAGTGTCCCGGAAGTTCGCGGCAAAAATCTTAATCACAGGGTTCACAGAGGAACCCGGGGAAACACAGGGGAAAGCTCCCGATGCAGCTCGCGGGAGCAAAAAAGAGGCTGGCCGGTGGAGGGCCGGGCGAGGCGCCGGTCCCTCCACCGCACGAATTCCCACGAGGTTGCAGTTAGAACTTGTTCCAAAGGTACTGGTTGTATACGTCGTGGTGGTACTGCACCTCGGGCGCTTTTACGAACGTGCCCAGCAAGCGGGCACAGCGATCGGCCGATGCCTCCTTCAGGTCGGCGTAGCGGCCCTTCACGTCCTTGCCCAGCAACTCCGAGGTCCAGTCTGCCTTGCGAAAGTCGTCCAGCGCCTTGTAGATATTATCCGGCAGGTAGCGTTCGGCCTGGCGCAGGTTCTTGATCTTCGCCGTGCCGCCATCGAGTCCAGTCTTGAAGATCGAGAGCATGACCAAATACGGATTCGCGTCCGGAGCCACCGAGCGTACTTCCACGCGCATGCTGCGCTCGTTGCCGATCGGGATGCGGATCATCGAGCCGCGATCGACCGCCGACGCCTTGATCTGGTTCGGCGCTTCGAAGTGCGGATCCAGACGGCGATACGCATTGACGCTCGGATTCAGCAGCAGGCAGATGTCGTTGCCGTGGGTCAGAATGCGGTCGATGAACTCCCATCCCGCCTTGCTGAGCATCTCTTCGCCCTTGGGATCCCAGAACAGATTCTTGCCGCCTTTGCTGATCGAAACATTGGTGTGCATGCCGCTGCCGTTGACGCCCACCACCGGTTTTGGCAGGAACGAAGCAGTCAGACCCATATTGCGCGCGACCTGGCGGCAGACCAGTTTATAGAGCTGGATGTGATCGGCGGCGGCGACCACTTCCGCGTAATTGTAGTTAATCTCGAACTGCGAAGGGGCAACCTCGGGGTGATCCTTTTCGTTCTGGAAACCCATCGCCCGCTGCACTTCAGCAGTCGTGTCAATAAAGGTGCGCAGCGGATCGCCCGGCAGGGAATGGTAATAGCCGCCCGTGTTTACATATTCGAATTTGCCAGTCTCGTGGTAATTGCGCTCGGCATCCGGCCCCTGGAACAGGAAGCCTTCAATTTCATTGGCGGCATTCAAAGTGTAACCATGCTTCTGGTGCAGACCTTCCGCGAAAGTCTTGAGGACGCCGCGCACGTCGGCCCCGTAAGGCTCGCCACCCTTGTCGATGACTTCGCCGAACACCATCACCTTGCCGGGTCCGAACACGTCGGCCGGTCCCCAGTAGAAGGCGGCCCAGTCAATACCCAAACGCAGATCGCTTTCCCGCTGCGCCGTAAAGCCGCGAATCGACGAACCGTCAAATGTCAGGTTATCGTAGCTCTTCAGCAGGAATTTCTTGTCATAGTCCAGCATGTGCAGACGGCCTTCGAGGTCGCTGAACATCACGGTCACGGCCTTGATGCGCGACTCGTCAGTCAGGTACTTCAGCCGTTCTTCCTGAACTTTGTGAGAGGCCACGCGGTCCAGGCGCTGCTTCTTCGCCTTCAGATTCATTTCTTCCAGTTCGTCGTAGGGGATCGCCAGAAAATTCCGCAGTTCCGTTGACATGTGTCTCCTTGAGTTTGTGCGCTACCCAGCAAGATCGAAATGGCCGGGGTTGACCAGATAGGCTATCGTGTCCGGCGCAGGCAGACAAATAGAAATCGGTTATAGCAACGATTAGCTTTTCCGATTTGCATCAGAAACGGTGCAGAACCAGCTTCGAGCTGCGATCCTTGAGCTCCGGCAACTCAGCGCCTGATGGCGCGAAGCTCAAACGCCGCAAGCTCGATTTATTTCGAGGCGTTTTGGTGGTGGAAGCGGGCCGTGAAATAATCAAGTCCGAGGAACTGCACTTTGAGTTGCGCGATCTGTGAAGAGCGAAAAGAAAAGCGGTTTTGCCCGGCCGTGCACGGGAGGATCTGTCCGCAGTGCTGCGGCGAGCAACGCGAGGTGACGCTGGATTGCCCGAGCGACTGTCCTTATCTGCTGCAGGCGCGTGAGCACGCTACCACGCACCGTGCGAACAGGCAAAATGAGCGGACGGGCGGACGGGACAGCGAGGCCTTGTTTCGCGAGGCTGAGATCCCCGACGTTCAGATCACGCAACAGTTTCTCTACGAGCGCGAGGAACTGATCCTCGGGCTCAGCTTCGCACTGGCGAAGTGCGCTCGCGCCGATCGCTCGCTGATGGACCGTGATCTGATCGCGGCTGTCCGTTCTCAAGCGAAGAGCTACCAGACGCTGGTGAACTCCAGCCTCATCTATGAGCCGCCAACCGCCAACCTGGCCCACCAGACCCTTGCTCGAGAGATCGCTCGCGAAGTCGAGACCATGGTCAGGGAATTTCGCGAGGCCGAGCAGCAACATCTCGGCCATGCGCGGCTGCGGGACTCGGACGTGCTGAAGGCACTGGTATTTCTTTTGCGACTCGGCCTGGGACGCACGTCGGGCCGGCCCAAGTCGCGGGCGTTCGTCGATTTCCTCTTGGCGCAGTTCCCGGAAAGGCAATCGGCCATCGTTGGCCCGGAAGAGGCAGGCAGACGGATCGTGATTCCGTAGGCTCTGATTCAGCGGGACCTTGACCCATAGTGGTCTCCAGGGTGCTCGAGCAAAATCTCTACGGCAGGGGTCACAGAGGTTCACAGGGTCTCGGATTACGTGTATCAGAGCCGGCGGACCATCTGCCCGTCAGAGAGCGCCGCCAGAAGTTCTTGCGTAGCTTTCCCGAGTGCTGGATGGCGCGCCTCGGGAGCGATCTCGACCAGCGGTTCCAGAACAAACCGCCGCTGGTGCATTGCCGGATGCGGAATGTGCAAGCCCGGCTCATCCACCACCCAATCCCCAAACAGCACAATGTCGATATCAATCTTGCGCGCACCTTTCTCGCGCATGCGAAGACGTCCCATCGCCGCTTCGACCCGCAACGCAAGCTGGAGAAGTTCTCTCGGCGTCTTATCCGTTTCAATCGCCGCGACGCAGTTGAGAAACCACGGCTGGTCGGGGACATCTACCGGCTGGGTCTCATAAAATGCAGAGACCGCGAGCAACCGGCCCGCTCCGTCCAATTGTGCGAGCGCCTCGCGCAGGTTGGCCGCACGATCTCCCAGGTTCGACCCCAGCGACAGATAAGCGGTTTCGCCCACCAGGCTAGTTTCGCGGCGCAAGGCGCGAGAATCCAGCAAAAACCGACGTCATTCTTGATTATCTGGTTCTGCAACGACTCGCCGGGATGGCCGCCAGAGTCGCAGACTTTCCGATGTAACGGAGAAACCCTCTTCGGCTGATACCTTCGCCCAGTACCTAGGTCACTTTCTTAGCTTCTCGGGCACCGTTAGTATTGAAGATGCCATGAATCTGGACTCTCTTCTCATCAGCCGGGACCCCGATTTGCTCGCCGTGCTGCGGCCGGCGCTGGAGAAGATCTCGGTCAATATCGAGGTTTGCGAAGGGTCCAGGGCCGGCAACGATCAGCTGGCAAAGCGCAAGTACGATGCAGTCATCGTCGACTGCGACGACCTGCAGAACGGCTTTGATCTGCTGAGCGTGCTCCGACGGACCCAAAGCAATGCCAAGTCCGTAGTCTTTGCAGTGGTGAATGGGAAGACGACGACTCAGGAGGCCTTCCACTCCGGGGCCAACTTCGTTCTGCAGAAACCGCTTACACCGCTGCACGCCGCCCGCTGTTTTAACGCGGCTCTGAATTTCATGGTGCGGGAACGGCGCCGGTACTACCGTCATCCGGTGGAAATCCCGTTGCGAATCACGCTTCCGCACAATCAGGAACTGACGGCCACGACGACCAATGTGAGCGAGGGAGGTATGGCCATCCGCGTCCTCGGCAAGTTGCCCAAGGATGCGCAGGCGCAGTTTCGGTTCACGCTTCCCATGATTAACATTTCGCTCGACCTGAAAGGCCAAGTCGCCTGGACCGACGGAACGGGCCACGTCGGTATCCGTTTCGTTGAGGTTCCGCAGAGTTCACAGTATCAGCTTGAAAAATGGCTGACCGACCACTTTCAAACTGAAATACCCGAGAAACTGCAAGGCTACGCGGCGTTGCCCTAACCGATCGCCCGGCCCCGTTCCCCGGAAACGCAACCCCAAAACTCTCCCACCCCCGGCATCCAGCTTGTAACTTGCGCTTTGCCACTGCTGTGGCACTGTAGAGACGCGGCTTGCCGCGTCTATGCCATGATCACATTGGAAGAAAGAATCGCCAAAACCGAGCGCTTGCTGCGTCGCCTGGAAGAGGATCAGCCTTACTTGCATGTGCGCTTATCCGCGCTCGGCGCCGAGCACCGGCAGAGTGCCAGTGCTTTTGCCGACAGCGTGCGCGCCCAAGCCGAAGCCGAACTGCAGCGCCTGCTGGCAGAACGCGCATTGCCTTACGAGTGGAGCGTGCCCCAGCCCGCCGACTGAAGGTAGCCAAAGGTCTCGGGAGTCAGGGATCAGGCCTCAGGAGTACAAAGCTTCGCATCGGCAAACTTACGGGACACAGCGCTAGACGCTAAGACTGGCCGCCGAGGCAAGCGCCGGCATTCGAGGTTCATCTTCCAGCGCGGTTTCTTCCCAATACGACCGGTCGCGAAGAATGCGCGACACCAGCGCCGTGTGCATGGCGTGGCCCGCGCGGTCGGCCACCACCGATCCCAGTATCTGTTTCCCGAGCAGCGCTAGGTCGCCGATCAGGTCCAGAACTTTATGGCGTACGAACTCATCCTGAAAACGTAACGGCGGGTTCAGCACTTCGTCGCGGTTCAGCACAATGGCATTCTCGATCGAGGCCCCCCGGATCAGTCCCTGCTGCCGCATGGCGTCGGCTTCATGCAGAAATCCGAAAGTCCGCGCCGGCGCAATCTCTTTCAGGTAACTGCCATTCGTCAGCCGCACGCAGAAGCTCTGCTTGCCGATCAGGGGGTGAGGAAAGTTGATCGAATACGAAACCGAATAGGCGTCGGCCGGATACACGGCAATGAATTTATCGCCCTCGCGCAACTCGATCTCGCGCACGATCCGGAGATAAGTGCGGGCTTTGCGCTGCTTCCGAATCCCGGCCTTTTGAATCATTTCGACAAACGGACGGGCGCTGCCATCCAGAATGGGCAACTCCAGATTGTCCAGTTCGACGATGGCGTTGTCGATGCCGACGCCGGTAAACGCCGATAGCAGATGTTCTGTGGTGGAGATGAGCACGCCCTTCTTCATCAGGCTGGTGGCGTAACTGACGCGGGCCACGTTGCGTCCGCTGGCTTCGATCGCGAAGCCGTCCAGGTCGGTGCGATGGAATACGATTCCCGCTCCGGCATTCGCGGGCCGAATCCGCAGGCTAACCGGGGCGCCGCTATGGAGACCCACTCCTGTGCAGGTCACAGCAGCACGAATTGTTTGCTCGTGTGTCAAGGGGATGGTGTAAGTCTTTTGTTGTGTATCAGCTTACCGTGATGGGCAGACTTCTGCATGTGGCAAAATCGCCACACTCCGTGGTTCGGCCGACCGCGGGAACGCTAACTTGTTCAGGTGGTTATAGATGTTTGGGGGTATCTAGGGAAGAACTTGGGCCGGTTTTGTCTGCCTGGCTGCGGTTTTCGGCCATCATACTCCTCATTTGGACGGCAGCTGGCGGATGCTCACGTATAGACCACTCAGCTGCGTGATGAGCAGGCACACCCCCTTTATGTCCGGCGATCCGCGCCTTCATCCGATTGCGCTTTCATGTAGGAGCGCAAAATGGCATTGATGCGGGTCTGGTAGCCGCTGCCCTTCTTCTTGAGCCATTCCACAACATCGTGGTCAACCCGGATCGTCAGGCGGTCCTTTGGCTCCGGCATGGTGAGCTTGGCTTTCTTCCAAAACGATTGATCCAGCTTGGGGATATCGGAGTAGTCGATTTCCTCATCGTGCATTTCGCGCAAGCGTCTAAAGTCAGTTTTGCCCTTCGCCCGCGCTCCTGAGCCGGCCCGTGTATTCTTGCCTTTCATTGCGATGTGCCCTCCTCGCCGAAATCATTCACCGCCGTTTGCCGCGCATCCCATCGACCACTACGATTTCAATGTCTTCCATAAGACCGATCGCGAATACGCGGTCTTCACCACGGCAGCGGTCCATTCGCTCGAACACCGGCCCGTCAAATACTCGCTTGGCCTCCCGAAAATCGATGTGGTGTTTTGCGAGGTTCGCCTGCCTCTTGCTTTCATCCCACTCGAAAGCATTCCGGCGCCTTCGCTTGACTGGGTTTCAAGTGTATGTACGATTTGTACACACACAGAGCGGATGGTCAAACCCGTTTGCTACACCCATGCGAACCCCGTGAACAAGCTTGATTGAGGCCTAAATCATCCAACCTGCAAGCCTACCGCTTCTTCAGGGGCGCCTTCGGATCGTACGTCACCGCCGCTTCGAACAGCGAATCCGCCAGCTTTAGGTTGTAGCTTGCAGTGTTGACGAAGCGCTGTTGGGAAGTCTCTCCATTGAAATAACGGGTGATGGAATGGGCCGTCCAGATTCCCTGCACCAGTTTGTAATTGTCGTAGACTTCATCTTCCACGTTCTTCTGCTTGTCCTGCGAATCGCGCCACGAATAACTGATCTTGACCGGATAGTGCGTGTTCTCGTCCAGGAAAACGCTGACCGAGTCGTTCAGGCTGTTAAGCAGGGTGACGCCCTCGGTTTCCTTCCCATTCACGACCGCCAGACCATCGTAGAACAGGGCCACGTTGGGATCGCGTATCCACTTGCGGAACACCCATTCGAGCGAATGCTGCCGGCGGCGAAGGTAGTTCTCCAAATCAAGCGGTTCCTGCGCTGCCGTTCCCTTGTACGTCGTCTCGTATCCTTTGTCGCCGTTGTGGATCAGGACAATGTCGAACTTGTTCTTGACCTTGACGTTGCCGACCTGCCCCTCCACCAAAAAAATGTCCTTCAGGTGGATGACTTCGAAACGGTCCTTGTCCGGATACTTGAGATAGTAGTTGTAGGGAATTCCGGTGCTCTCGGTGCGCCCGTGATAGAGCGGATAGTAGCGGCCGGTCTCACCCTTGCTTTCGTACGCGAGGTAGGCTTGTCCTCCCAGGGATTGGATGGTCTGATCCAGAACCGCCCGCGCCTTGCGGGCATTGTCGGAGTCGTTCAGGCTGACGGCGGGCTTAGAGGGGCGGGGTGGAGCGAGAGCGGTCTGGGCGCCGCCAAGCGCGGATAGTAGCAAAACAATAAGAAAACGATTCATGATTCTATCGGGTTAGAAGCGTCCAGAGCCATTTTAGCTGTCCGGGCTGTTGAGACGTTATCCCCGCCGCCATTTCGACGGACGACTAGCGCGCCGCCAACTGGAAATTCACGATAACCTGCGTTTCGACTTTTACCGGTTGACCAACAAGCAAGTAGCGCTTGTATTTCCATTGCTTGACCGCCTCAATGGCTCCCGTGCCGAGCATGGAATCACCTGAAATTAGTTGCAAATGCTCGACGTTTCCATTCTCGTCGACGTCCGCTTGCAGAATCACCTCCCCTTGAACACGCTTCGGCATGGCAGGTTCGGGATAATCCGGAGGAACTGTCTTGATCAGCAGGCCGACCGCGACCCCCGATGAGATGCGCACACGCCAAGGGCGTGGCTATCTCGGGCTGAGGCGGTTTCGAGCTAAGTACTCCGCCAATCACGCCTCCGGAATGGCTATCATCTCCCTTCATCCCGCACTTTGGATTTGACTTGTCCTCCTGAAACGATATTCCCTGCAGAGAACTCGCAGCCATTTCCAGTTCCCCTGGCGATACAGCACCAAGGCTCTCCCCGATGTAGAAGCCCCGGAATTTTGTATAGACAAAGGCCATATAGCGCGGCTCTCCGTTAATCGTTTGCTTGTAGTCGGCTCTGAACAGACGTTTGTCTCCGTAGTCGACAGCGTAGGTATCACGAACCAGTTCGCTGTGAAAGTTCTTGTTGCCATCGATTTGCGCGCGCACCGCATTCGAAACGAGGTCTTGAGCGGTGACGACTGATCCACCTGCTTCGCGGGCCGTGCGAGCGATCTGGCTTTTGAAGGCACCTTCATGGTGCCGATCTAGAACCATAAGGATAAGCACATTTTTGGCGACATACGTAGCTTTTCCATCCGCGCCCACTGGCTTTGGTTGCCAACCCTCAGGTATGGCGAGCGAAAAACCGAAACATTCGTTCGTATCGACATTGTTTCTGATACCGCCATTCTCGTCGGCCAACGCATCCAGTGAGGTGTTGGTGAGCTGCTGACCCAGAGCAAATGCATGGGCGAGAACCGCAACCACAGCGATGTGAAACCGAGCGCACCTCAGATGCTCCTCCCTACCCCACCAGCACTGACCCGCCGTTCACGTTGAAAACTTCGCCCGTGATAAATCCGGCATAGGAAGTGCACAGGAACAGAATCGGCCCGGCGACCTCCTCCGGCGTGCCCACGCGCCCCAAGGGTATGCCTCGAAAAATCTTGTCGCGCGTCGCTGGATCGTTCAGCACCGACGCCGACATATCCGTATCCACCCACCCCGGTGCCACCGCATTGATGTAGATGCGGTCGCGCGCCAGTTCCGTCGACAGACCTTTCACCATGCTGATGAGCGCGCCTTTCGAGGCCGCATAGTCACAGTGGAAAGCTTCGCCGCGCTGGCCGGCCGTCGAACTGACCAGCACGATGTGGCCGCCGCCCTGCTTCTTCATTTGTCCCACCGAGTGCTTGACGAGCGAGAAGACGCTGTCGAGATTCACGGCAATCGTGCGATGCCATTGCTCGTCGGACATGCGATCAATGGGCGCATCCTCCGGCGGCCAGATACCGTGATTCGCGATCAGAATGTCGAGACCTCCGAAGGCCGATATCGCGGCCGATACCAGTTGCTGCGCCGCCTCCGTGGTCGAAAGATCGCTTTGCACGGCGCGACAGTGGGCCGCGCCACATTCCCGCACCAGATCTTCGGCTTGCGCTTTCGCCGATTGATAACTGAAGACAACCTTCGCGCCCGCGGCCGCGAACAACCGCACCGCGGCCGCGCCGATCCCGCGCGATCCGCCGGTGATGAGAGCAACTTCAGAATTGAGGGTCAGATTCATAACGCATGCCAGTATCGCACGGCAAACGCGGGACAAAAGAAAGGCGGCCAACTGGCCGCCTTCTGAACACGATTCATTCACCACTGCGCTTAGGCCGTAGCCGGCCGCTCGCCGCCTTTGGCGGGAGACCGCTCCGGCTTAATCACCTGCTGCACGCCGTCGTCGGTCTTCGCCGGCAGCGGCTTGATCGGCGGCAGGTCCAGGCCCTCGACCAGTAACTTGATCTCGGAGGCGTCCAGCACTTCGCGTTCGATCAGCGCCTTCGCGATCCGGATCAGCGTTTCCCGATTCTCCGAGAGGATGCCCTTCGCCGTCGCGTACCCCGTACTCACCATCTTCCTGACTTCTTCGTCAATCTGGATGGCGGTGGCTTCGCTGTAGTCGCGGTGTTGCGCGATCTCGCGTCCGAGGAAAATCTGCTCTTCTTTCTTGCCGAAGGTCAGCGGGCCCAGGTCGCTCATGCCCCATTCGCAAACCATCTTGCGCGCCAGTTCCGTGGCCCGCTCAATGTCGTTGCCCGCGCCGGTCGACATCTGGCCCAGGAAAAGCTCTTCCGCGATGCGCCCGCCCATCAGGATGGCAATCTGCGTGTCGAGATAGTTTTTGTAGTAGTTGTGGCGATCGTCGGTCGGCAACTGCATGGTCAAACCGAGCGCCATGCCGCGCGGAATGATCGTGACCTTGTGCACCGGATCGGAGTGCGGCAGCATGGCAGCCACCAGCGCGTGTCCGGCCTCGTGGTACGCGGTGTTCTTCTTCTCTTCATCGGAGAGCAGAAGCGACTTGCGTTCCACGCCCATCAGCACTTTGTCTTTCGCCACTTCGAAGTCGTACATCAGCACGGCTTTGCGGTTCTGCCGGGCAGCTGCCAATGCCGCTTCGTTCACCATGTTGGCCAGGTCGGCGCCGGAGAACCCCGGTGTGCCGCGGGCGAGGACGGACAAATCCACATCGTCCGCCAGAGGAATTTTGCGGGTGTGCACGCGCAGAATTTCTTCCCGTCCGCGAACATCGGGACGATTCACCACCACCCGCCGGTCAAAACGCCCCGGCCGCAACAGCGCCGGATCGAGCACGTCGGGGCGGTTGGTCGCCGCCATCAGGATCACGCCTTCGTTCGATTCGAAGCCGTCCATTTCGACCAGCAGCTGATTCAAAGTCTGCTCGCGCTCATCGTGTCCGCCGCCGAGCCCGGCGCCGCGGTGACGGCCGACGGCGTCAATTTCGTCGATGAAGATGATGCAGGGAGCGTTTTTCTTTCCTTGTTCGAAAAGATCGCGCACGCGGCTCGCGCCCACGCCCACGAACATTTCCACGAAGTCCGATCCGGAGATGGAGAAGAACGGAACATTCGCTTCGCCCGCGACTGCGCGCGCCAGCAGGGTCTTGCCCGTTCCCGGAGGTCCAACCAGCAGCACGCCCTTGGGAATACGTCCGCCAAGTTTCTGGAACTTCTGCGCTTCGCGCAAAAACTCGATAATTTCGCGAAGTTCTTCCTTCGCCTCGTCCACGCCAGCCACGTCTTTGAACGTGATCTTTTTCTGCTGCATGGAGAGCAACCGCGCCCGGCTCTTGCCGAACGACAGTGCCTTGTTTCCACCCGTCTGCATCTGCCGGATCATGAAGAACCAGAGCGCACCCAGCAGAACCAACGGCAAGAGATTAAGAATCCAGCTCGGCCAAGTGCCGTTGCTGATGTCCTTGAAGCCATACGGAACGTTCTTGTCCGTCAGCTTCTTGTACATGTCGGGATAGTTCGCCGGCACAATCGTATGAAACGGCGAGTCATTCTTAAACTTGCCTTTGACTTCCTGCCCGATAAACATCACGTCGCGGACATTGCCCTGGTCCACGTCGGACAGGAATTCAGAAAAGCCGATTTCTTTTTCTTTCTGGGCATTGCTCCCGGTTTTCACAACCTGCCAGAGCAGGAAGGCCGAGACCACAATGACCGCCCAGAAAAGCACTGTTTTGATCGTAGAATTCACTTAAAACTCCTCTAAGAGCCCGTCCCAGTCAAAAGGAACAAGGCGCCTCTTCATCCGGTATTAGATGCCGGAGGTGGAAATTCGACTGGAAGAGCCTGTGCCCTCATTCTAGCCCTTTTCGATGAAAAACGGAGAGGTAAAACCAGGCACAGAAATCATGGAGGTACACTTGTGGTCCATCAGTCGATTGGACAGGCGGCACCTGTTTTGGTTTCGATCAGGCGAACGTCATAAACCGAAATGTCCAATGTCCCGGATGTTCCGAGGCGCAGGACGCTGGGCGTCTTGGCCAGGTCCTGGGACTTCGCGAAGCACGACAACGGAACCGTGAGCGTCACATCCCCTGTCTTGAGCAGCTTGGTGACAGGTACGGTAGAAACACCGACGCCCATGGCGACATCTCCGGTTGGGGCGGCATTGATCTTGAGTTTCACAGAGAGCATCATGGCGCCATTCGCTTCGCGAGCAATGTCGGTGGTCCTGTCGGCGGCAACCTCAAACCAAGCGTTCTTGCGGCCGGTCCACACCACATTGACCCCGTTGTCGGTTGGCTGCAGCAGAATCGCTGCCGAACCGTACAAGGTCGTCTTGCTTCCGGCATATGCCATGCGCGCAACATTGTCGTCGCCGAGGAACAGCTTATAGCCGTTCCATACATCGCCGTTCGCGTAATAGACATTCTTCTCGCCGTATTTGACATTGCCGGCGGCTTCGGCAAGTTGCGCTGTTTGTGCCGGCTTGGCATAGGTCAGGCCGAAACCGTACGGGAACTGCGGGTCGTAATTCGCATCGCCAATATTGAGCGGCGTCTGGTCGGGACGCTTCGGCCACGAGAAGCTCAGACGACCCTGAAAATCGTATTGCGGTGAGCCGTCGGCCTTGGCAAGCAGGACATCGGCCACGCCCTGACCTTCGGAACCGGGCAGCCATGCGGCGACGAAGGCGTCAGAGGCATTGATCTGCGGGTTCACGTAGAGCGGCCGGCCGGACATCATCACGGCTACGACCGGAATGCGTTGGCTCTTGAGCTTCCGGATCAGATCGAGGCTTTCGGCATTGTCGTAATGCAACGCGACGTCGGGCTGGTCTCCCATGAATTCGGCATAGGGCTTTTCACCGAAAACGACGATCGCGAAATCGGGTTTCTGCGCCGAGGTGCCGTCAGGGCTGAGGATGGCCCGTCCGCCGGCTGCGTCGATCTGCGCTTTCAGTCCTTCGTAGATCGAAGTCGCGCCGGGGAAGTCATTCGGGCCGTTGTCCGCGCCCTGCCAGCTGAGCGTCCAGCCGCCCGACTGCATGGCGATATTGTTGGCGCCCGCGCCCGCCACCAGCACGGTGGCATTCGGTTTGATCGGGAGTACCCTGTTGTTTTTCAGCAGGACCAGCGATTTGCGGACTGCCTCGCGGGCGACGGCGCGATGCTGCAGCGTGCCAATGGGCTTCAACGCACCGGTCCGGTGGGCGGGCGAGGGCTCGTCGAACACGCCCATGCGGAGTTTCACGCGCAAGATCCGGCGAACGGCATCGTCGAGACGCGCTTGGGAGATAACTCCCGACTTCACATCGCGGACGAGATTGGCGTACAAGAGCTTCCAGTCCTGAGGCTCATTGAAGATATCCAAGCCCGCGTTGAAAGCGATCGCACAATCGGAATTGGTGCAGCCTGGGATCTGGCCGTGTGCGAGCCAGTCACCCATGATGAAGCCGTCGAAGCCCATGCGGCCCTTGAGCACATCGGTCAACAGTGCTTTATTAGCGTGCATCTTGACACCGTGCCAAGAGTTGTAAGAGGCCATGACTGATTGCGTGCCGGCGTTGATAGCTGCAATGTAAGCCGCACCATGCAATCGGGCAAGATCGGTCTCGGAAACCGTGGAATCGCCCTGATCGCGCCCGCCGTCGGTAGAGCCGTCGCCGAGGAAATGCTTGGCGGTCGAAATGACATGATCACGGTCGAGGAAGGTCTTGCCGGACCCCTGAATCCCTGACACCATGGCGGCTGCGTATTGCGAAACGATCCGCGGGTCTTCGGAATAACTCTCATAAGTGCGTCCCCAGCGGTCCTCACGCGCTACCGCAATGGTGGGGGCGAACGTCCAGTCGATCCCGGTCGAACGCACTTCGGCGGCGGTCACCTCGCCGATGCGGTGGAGTAGCTCGGGGTCATGGGCAGCGCCTAAACCGATATTGTGCGGAAAAAGCGTCGCGCCATAAACATTGTTATGACCGTGCACAGCATCCGAAGCCCAGATAAGAGGTATGGTCACCTTTTCGCCGGGTACCACCGACGCCTGATAATAGGGCTCGATAAGGTCGACCCAGTCCTTGACGGTCGCGTGCTTGTTTCCACCGGGCACCGCGCCTCCGCCGTTTTCGATGGAGCCGATGTGATACTGGGTTACCTCCTCGGGTTTGATGGTTTTCCATTCCGGTTGAATCACCTGGCCGATTTTTTCTTCGATGCTCATCTGGCTGAGCATCTCGGTGATCCGTTTTTCCATCGTGGCATCAAGCCCCACCGGAGATTTCGCCATCGGCCACATCTCCGGGTGCACTTGATCCACGCTTGCCGCGGCCTCACCGTCGGTAAACAGAAGGCTCACTGCCATGCCAATTCCCAGCAAAAGCGCCAACCAGGACATCAGAATCTTTACGCGGAAATACTTGTGCGTCAGGCCCATGGCGGCTCTCTTGCTTATCTCCTTGAAGTTTTAGCGTTTCGGTGAACGCGGGGATTGTACAACGGTCCCCGGGTAATTGGTTCACAGAAAGGGGCCTAAAGCTTGCTCGGCGCTACCCTAATCGTTTTGACGATGGGTGAATATAGGCGCGCGAGCCCGAAGTCCTCTTGTGGGAAGCTGGACATTCCACCCAGCAGGTCTTGCCTATTTCCGACGGATGACGGATTGGCAGGCTGAAAGCTACGCTGCCCTTGGACAGGGGCGGACCCCCGTCCCCCGCGATCTACGTCGTCGCCGCCAGATACGGCAGGTTTCGTCCCGTCTGCTCCGGACTACCCAACCCATAGCCGCAAAGAAACGTGTCATCCACCAGAAATCCGAAATAGTCGGGCTGCAGCGGAACTCGGCGCGCCGACTGCCGATCCAGCAGCGTGACCAGCTTCACCGAAGAGGCGCCGCGCGCCCGCAGGTCATTCATCAGGTACTCGCTCGTCACTCCCGAGTGCACCAATCCCTCCACCAGCAGCACATGCTTGCCTGCAATCGCCAGTTCGTGGCTGAAGAGAATCTCCAAGACAGCGGATTCACCCTGCTGGCTCTGCTTGTAGCTCGGCTTGATAAACGAGCAGATGAGGGGAACATCGACCGCCCGCACCAGGTCGGCCATGAACAGGAAGCTGTTCTCCAGAATACCCAACGCGATCATGGTCTCGCCGCGATAGTCGTCGGAAATCTGCCGTCCCAGTTCGCGAACTCTTTTCTGAATCTGGTCGGCCGAGATCACTTGGCGCAACCCGGCATTCGGCGAAACATTCATAGTGGAAGTGGCGCCTCCAGCGTGGTAATCCTGAAGCGGGTAACCTTCGAGCTGCAACTCTAGCCATGCCATGTTACATCATGCCCGCAGTCTGCCGAATCCAAATTGCTTTTGAAGCTCCCACGGACGACCGAAACGCGGCTGGAACCGCGAAGCCCCGCATCCAGATCAGCCCGCAGCCTTTCGCGACCGCAACCAGCCAGAGCTTTTTCTCTACTCCGGTCGCATGACGGTCACTTAACAGCTCTTTCACTTTTTTTGCCGCCGCCGTATGCGCCGGCCAGAATCGGTCTCCCGCCCGCCAGTTGCGGATCAGAACTTCCTTCGGCATGCGCGCCAGATCGAGCAGCTCGCCGCTCTCATCCTCCGGAACGCCACTCGCATCCACGACTCGAGCTTCTATCGAAGCGCCCAGTTCAGGAACCTCCACCGCGCCCGGCACCACTAAAGGGTACGCATAGTCCGCCGTTTCTCCGCGGCCGCCGACGGTTCCCAGTTCCAACCAAAGCTCGCGCCGTCCGCGTCGAACATTCAACCCGCCGGGCAGCTCCAGTTTCTTGCCCGCCGCTCCGCGCGCCAGCTCCAGCGCTTCCTCGATCAGCCGGAACGAAATACCTAAATCTGGCACATTCATTTCCAGCCATGCGCGGATCAGCCGGCGCTGGGCTGCCAGCGGGAGCGTCAGCAGCGGCGCCACTGCAAGCCCTGGTAGAGACGCGGCTTGCCGCGTCTCAGCAACGCCACCGCCCTGGCCCCGCATCTCCGGGTGCGCTCTCTCCCACTGCTCCTCCTCGGCCCGCGCGATTTCCGCGAGCTCGCCCATGTGTTCGATCGCGGCCTCGCCAAATTCTTCACCGATCATCGGCAGCAGCCGATGCCGCGCGCGATTGCGAAGGAAGGCAATGTCTCGATTCGACGAATCCTCGCGCCA
>Ga0207088_1072_pt1 | contig 20041 bp, 20 predicted proteins | sample Alteio_BWMinHeat_52_FD_153564 | JGI IMG/M metagenome (GOLD analysis project Ga0207088, IMG submission 153564) | Enriched cells from forest soil in Barre Woods Harvard Forest LTER site, Petersham, Massachusetts, United States -... | ecosystem: Environmental > Terrestrial > Soil > Temperate forest >... | reverse complement strand
AGCACACGCCTTGGCATTTAGTGCCTTCGCATTCACATGTAACACATGAGCAACCAAAAAAGACGGCTATTACAACATGATAACAGACCGCACAGCTGCACGAACTGTTTACACATCCGGGGCATTGACAACAACAACAGCCAATGGTCAGATAATTACACTTGCAACACCCATTCCCAGGCTCATGTAACCACCCATCAAAGTCACGACTCATGGTTAATGCTTCTTGGTCTTTTACCTCATATTCTTGGAGGAGCTGAAAAGAACCTGCTTTTGACTTTGCTGCATAAAGGCAATTTGAGGTGAAAAAGAAAATAAGCACAATGCTTAATAGTGCACAGGGCAGGATTTCTTTTAAACGTTTACTCACAACAGGCATCCATTTTAAGAATTTTCATAAAAATTACTACTTAACATGAGTTCGATAATTAAAAATCTAATCAAAACCCGTTCGTGGTGAGTGATTGCGGCCTGTCCGCTCCCTCAAGCTCTTATTCACTCATTTTTACCTCACCCAGATACCCACAAATCAACGCCCCAATATCATTGAAGGCACCATCAACATGCTCCAGCAAGCTTAACACTATTGCATGACGCTCCTGAGAAACTTCCACAGCCATTGCAATAATATTATGACGGTTTTTTTCGATAGCAAACATACGAGGAGTACGGCCCTCAGAACCGGCAACATCTAGGTCTGCACCCGCCCTGAGCAACAGCTGCATAATTGTGTCTGATCTTTCGCGTATTAGTGCAAAGGTTAAAAAATTCCCCGTCGTTATTATTAAGTTTTTAATCCGGACAGTGACGGATCGATTTGGATCAGCGCCCATCGACAATAAAAGATCAACTACTTGAGGATATTCAGCACGACCCCGCTCATTTATGGCAGTGATAAGAAAATTGGCCAAATACGTTTCTTTCACTCCTCGGTCTAGCTTACAACAAGCATCATCTATCAACTTACCAATACACATCATCAATGTGTCTTTAAATTTTGGATTCCACTTCTCAGCTCCCTCACGCAAGAGCTCATATATACGCCCTTCCTTGTCTTGTTTATAATACAATGCAAGATACGATCGAAAGGGTCTAATATCCCCATCATCGCGATATTTTTTGCGCGCAAAGTCATAAAAACGTTGCTCCATTAGTACATCACAGAAGGGCGGACAGCACCACGGGATACATAAGCAGCACGCGCCCTGGCATTCAGTGCTTTCGCATTCATGTGTAACACATGAGCAACCATAAAAGACGGCTATTACAACATGATAACAGACCGCACAGCTGCACGAACTGTTTACACATCCGGGGCATTGACAACAACAACCGCCAATGGTCAGATAGTTACACTTGCAACACCCATTCCCAGGCTCATGTAACCACCCATCAAAGTCACGACTCATGGTTGACGTTTTTTGGTCTTTTACATCATATTCTTGGAGGAGCTGGAAAGAGCTTGCATTTGACTTTGCGGCATCAAGGCCGTTTGGGATAAAAAAGAAAATAAGCACAATGGTTAATTGTGCACAATGCAGGATTTCTTTTAAACGTTTACTCACACAGGCCTCCACTTTAAGAACTTTCATAAAAATTACTACTTATTTTTCCCACATAAACCATAAATCTTTAATCTCAATTTTAGCATGCGCCTGAACCAAACGAAGCATAACTTTTTCTGTCCCTTTGCATATTTCACGATTAACGTCATCTGCAACATCGCCTAGAAACTCGCGCATATCCTCTGGAACAGGTTTTTTGTGCACATCTAAAGATTCTAACGCAAGCATGATAGGCGTATATTCATAATCATCTTTTGCATTCACCTCTACTCCATGCGCCAGATAAAGCTCAACTAAACTTTCTACTCCAAGACCCCACTGGGCTGCACAATGTAATGGTTGCTTACCCCCATAACCCAGGGCATGAACATCAGCACCAGCTTGGATCAGTAGCTTTGCAATAGTTACTCTTTTTGATTCCGTTAGCAATGGATTGTAATGCTCAGACACCACATGCAGTGGCCTGTCCCCATACTTATCACTTACATTAACATCGCCACCAAGAGCTATTAATTCTTGTATCAAATCTACATTTGCATCTTTAATTGCACTAAATAATGCAGCTGAAAGAAGGGCTTTATTAAACAGCTCTTCACGCGTTGTTACATCTTCTTTGCAATCTTTTGTTGTAACACCAAACTTCGACTCTTGATAATTTGGCTTCGCAGCCGATAGGGGAGAATACGTAAAACAGAGGGCTGCTAAAAACCAAAGAGCGCGAACGCTCTTTTTTTGAGTAATCATTCTACTCCTCAAAAAATTAACCTTTTTTTTCGTCCTTCGTTTTCTCAACTTTTACCCTACTCAAATACGCATTAATTATCAAAACCAAATCTGCAGGAATACCGCCTAGTAGACTCACAATTATTGCGTAACGATGTCGTGTTGTCTCTTCAAACAGAGCAATAAGATTATTCCGATCTTTAATTTTTGCGAATTCACGCGGCGTCAATCCAAAATCACTTTCTATGTCCACATCGGCGCCAGCATCCAATAACATCTCTATAAGCTTATCGGAATGATCAAATGCAATTGCTTTATGCAAAGGCGTAAGATCCAATGTTTTCTCTGTAGCTTGCAGAACAATTTTTGTCGGCTTTTTTTTATTTACATCATTGCCCCGTGCTATCAAAAAGACAACTGTAAAGGGATTTTTTGCATCATGTAAGTCATAAGAAGCATCAACAACTAATTCGGCAATAGATTCCATCCATCTATTGTTTATTAAATTTTTATCATCATAATTACTTTGGGCAATCTGATTGAAAAGAGCATCAATGCATTTCTTGGTATTTTCTTGATAATAATCGCGAATAAAATATTTTAGCACTCTTACATCATTATACTTTTTATAAATAGAGTAAGCTTGCTTTGCAGCAACATTTATATCAACAAATCCACCTGCCCAAGGGCAACAGCATACCGTAAAATAGCATACGTCGTCGTTAAAAGTATAACACGATACCGCACAATAAGGCAGGCAGTTCGCAGTATCCCTATTCAGTTCAGCAGAAGAAGGGCCCCAATAGCAAATGCCATACTTGCAAAAAACTTTAGATGTCTTTTGACTACAAAGTGACATACTTGAGGCACAACAAACTATTTGAGTACTAGAACATTGCGATGGAAAGCAAAAAAAATAGTTACAGCACGAATTATCATAATCCTTGCGGCATGCAACACAGCAAAAACAGCATGTTAGAGCGTCGCAACATTTTGTTGAGCAACTAGCGGGCTCTGTTGGCAAATAACTTGCATCGCGAAGCATTAGTGGTGCTTTTACTTCGCCAGTTAAAAGTGGGCTGTGCAAATCATATTGCTTGGGCTTGGCACCATACAGCAACCCAATTCCCAAATATGCAACCAACATAAAATAAAGAATCATCATTTTTTTAACCACAGAACTCTCTTTTACAAAAAAAATAATTATTGAGAGGGCAAGTATAAAATAAAAAAGGGATAACGACTACAAACCGCTATCCCTTTTACATCCAAGATTGTTGATTACTTTTTTATCGTCTCCACAAACCCTTCATCACCATATTTGCATGATCTGCTCTGGTCTTGAGGGGCAACTCTGACATCAACACCTTCTCTTCTTGCTGAGCTATAGGGTTTACAACAGGGTTGTTATCTACAACAACTGGAGCTGTAGCAGGTGATGGCACTTGCGCTGCTGGAGCAGGCTGAGTTGTATCAGTTGATGGCAGTTGATTAATAATTTCCAGCGGCAACCCTTCAACTGATGGCATATCGCTTTCAGCATTTATTGGACAGCTGACTGACTCAATCATCTGATTCTGCATTTCTGTAATCAAACCAGAAAAATTGTTATCCACATAGGCTTGAAGTGCTTGGAAGAGCTGCTGAATATAAGGCAATGCCACTGAATTAATAGACAAAACAACGGAAATCAAAAGCTCTTGCTCTTGTTGGGTTGGTACATCTTTTAAAAAAGTTAAGAGTGGCGATAAGTTTTTTACACTTTTACACTGTGGCTTGTCCAACTCTTTTAAAAGCACATGCGTAATTTGAGCAAGTTGCCCAGCAAGAATTGCCTTTGTTTGTTGGGATACGGCAGTGGCCTGTGCCTGTTGCGCTGATTGCGCTACTTGCACCGACTCTTTTGGTTGATGATACGCCAACTGAGCAGCAACATTAAAAACTGTACCCATAATATTAAGTATGCCCTGCTGCTTTGCTTTGTCATTTTCAGCGGCTACAACCGTGCCAAGTTGCGTGCAAGATTGTGCAATGCCTTGTAATATTACAGCAGCATTATTACTTTTGCGCATGCTGGCATTCTGTTGTGCTTGCTCTTTTGCAGGACAGCGAACGCTTACCGTACGCGTTTGAGGAGTTTTACCCGTTACAACAAGTGAATTACCCGCATCAACTCTGAGCGTTGCGTAGGCATTTGGTAACACCAAAAATGATATTGCAATAAATAAACGCTTAATGATCATAATAAACTCCTTCTTCCAGAAAAATAACTCTAAGAATGACAAACTTGTTTCAGATCAATTATGTGCAGAGCGCACTTTTGGTCAAGCTCTTTCTTGAATGGGTAGCGGCATAGATAAATCAAGATGATCATCTTCCATTGGCTGCTGGCCAACAAAAAGTGAAATATTTTGTAATGAAGAGTCTGCAAAACGAATAGATTTAAATAAGCCTTCCAGAATCATCCACTTTTTGTAAATCGTCCACTCTTTGGAAAAAAGAGATCGATCAAAAGATACATAAGCATGCCCGTCTTGCGAACTGACCGCCACTGATTCCAATGCAACATGGGGTGCAATAAGCCGTTCATCCGTCATCACCGTCAGCCACTGTTTTATCAACTGCTTAAGATTTTGCCCTGCATCATGCTCATGCCAAATAAGAGATGCTTCTTCCTGATTCCACTTTTCATGCTTCCAATAATATAATTTCACACTTTTGTGACCTACGGTGTCTTTCTCAGATAAGGTCACCGCAGATGGCTGAAAAAAAGAGAATTGAACTATAATCCACTTGCGTTGAAAAAGAAAAAATAGAGCACCAACAAACAGACAAAGTGTTGAGATGACAAGTATTGTGCGGAGTTTCACAGCTGTTTATTCCTAAATTAATTACGGTAGTTCGGTTAATTCTGCGTGTGACTTGTTATTTTTGCGCGCCTTGCCATTTTTTAGATACAAAGCAACGCCTTCAAGTGCTGACCGGAACCATCGAGCATAATGAGAGGGATCATCATGCACATTTTTCAAAAGGGTCTGGAATAAAATCCATTTATAAGCATCGGTTGCAAAGTGCAAATCGGGCTGATCTGCATTTACAAAAGCAATAATAACTCGCCCTCCTTTAGCTGGTGGCTTGTGGTCAGGAGATTGTGCATCATTAATGGTAAACGCCTCATATAAATCAGAGACCATACCAAGACCTGTAAGATATTCTTGCGCCGCTTCAAGGGGGGTTTGAGTGGTTTGGTCATACCCCAAATAGGGAACCTCCCAATGGGCACGTTTACTTGCTTGCCCACCTTGTGCTTTATGAAGTAACATTTCATTTTTACTGTTAATGATAAAAAGTTCAATTATCTTGGCACGTAGCTGCTGTTCGTCATGGTGCCCAACCACTTGCCCCTTTACTGTCTCTTCCATGCTACCAAGCCTTTTTTTGATGGGTCTTGCCTCTCCTCCAGGCATAAAAAAACGTCCCTCTAATTTTTACGGAAATAATCATGAAACGTCAAATGATTCTTTCTTATTCTCTCTGGGCGCGAACGTGCTCAAGCGCAGTCCCGACCGTATCAAAGACGTGCCCATTCTGGTCCAGACGGTTAAATTCACTGCTTTCCTGCAAAAGATGCTTGGTTGCCGAATGAAGTCCTGTAACAGCCACCCTCTTCTGCTTTGCAATCAACATTAAAATAATTTCACCAAACGCCTCAACCCCGTCAAGATCGATAAAATAAACATCGCCAAGATCAAGAATAACGTCAGTGTAGATAGGCTGAATGTTTTCTAGCCGTGCAATATGTGCCTGAGCATTGATGTAGGCAAGCGGGCCCTTAACAGAATAAACTAAAATGTCTGGTTCTGTTTCAGGCAATGGCTCATGAACTCTAACTTTTTTCTGGTGCATTGTTTCATACGAACCTGTTGATATCTTCTCCATAAAAAGAAGCATCCCAACCACTGCGCCAGAAAGGATACCCACCATTGGGTCTTGATAAATGGTGACAAAGGCAACAATCATCGAAAGACCAAAACCATACCGATCAACTTTTATCATACGCCAAAAATGTTCTGCTTCGACCATGCGAAAGGCAACAAAAACAAGGATTGCAGCAACTACCGCTAGGGGAAGATAATGAAAATAGGTTATTAAAAGCAGTGCAATTACAGCAATGCAGATACTACTAATGGTTGCAGACATTTTGTCAGTAGAGCCACTTCTGATATTGAGCGCAGTACGTGCAAGCGCAGCCGTTGCAGGGATACCGCCAGCCATACCAGAAACAATATTTGCAAGCCCCAGCCCCACCATCTCTTTGCGTTTATTATGCTTAGTTAGGGTAACTCCATCAGCAATTTTTGCCGAAATCATCGTTTCAAGAATGGCAATAAGGGCAACCGAAAATGCAGGAATAAGGTAGGCGAACCGAAAATGAAACGTCGGTAGTAAAGCGAGCGTTGGAGCAATTCCTGCATATTTTTCCCCAAGGGTTTGAACGTGCCAGGGCAAGATGCCACGCACACAAAGATAACCAAAAAGGATGCCGCAGGGAGTCAAAACAATGGTTCCAGGTAAACGAGGCGTCAGGCGAGCAAATAACATTAGGCCTGTAAAAATTGTACAAAAAAGAATAAATGTCGGTAGTGAAATGAGACCGATATTGCATAGAGAATCAAAGGCGTTGCCCAGAAGCCCATGGTGCCCTGCAACAGGTGGTAGCCCAAATGCCGGATTAATTTGCATCAGCACAATCATAATTGCAATACCCAGAATAAAGCCATGTAAGGCGCTTCCTGGAATAAAAATGAGATATTTTTGGACGTTAAAAAAATAAGCACCAAAGATCAGGAACCCGGCCATAATTGCAAGCATTGGCAGGCTGTCGCTGCCATACAGATTGCCATAGGTAAATAAAAGGCCAGACAGAGCACCGGTAGGGCCTATGATGTTATAATTGCTTCCACCAAAAATAGATGCTATCAACCCCGCCCAGAATGCAGTCACAATACCAGCAACGGGGGATGCGTTTGATGCAACGGCAAGAGAGATTGCAATGGGAATTGAGACCAAGCCAACCGTTAGCCCTGATTTCCAATTGGAACGAATTTTTTGTTGTAACGTAAGGCTCATAGGATACCCCTAAGAAGACAAGCTTGCCTTAGATAGCTGCCCTACTCCGCGAGGCCTACGTAGGGCACACTTCGCACAATTTTCTCTTGTGTATTCTTTTAAAAAAATGGCCGTGCCATACGTAGCTAGCGCAGCTAGCGAAGTATGGAGAGGGTGGGATTCGAACCCACGATTCAAGTTACCCAGAATAACCGCTTTCGAGGCGGTCGCTTTCAACCACTCAGCCACCTCTCCAAACACTGCTTTATAATAAGCTCATATACTGAAATGTCATGCTTTGATAAATTTCAAGAACTATTTGCATTCAAGTACACTTAGTCGCTATCATTATGTGTTATTTTAGGCTAAAAATATGATTTCTTGAAGCAAAATATTAGAATGAGCATCCAAAAAACATATGCTCTTTATCGTTACAAACTTTCTAAGGAGAATCCGATGACCGGATTAAACACCAGAGCTGTCGTCTTGGCAGCAGGCAAATCGACCCGTTTCAAAACAAAAAAAAGCAAATTACTGTTCAATATTTGCGGACAGTCCATGATCGCTTACCCTCTCAAAGCGCTTGAAGCTCTTGAAATCCCTATTACTCTGATTCTAGGGTATCAGGCCGAAGAGGTGACCAAAGAGGTAGAGCATACAGGTATTGCCGACGTGACAACGGTTATCCAAGAGCAACAGCTCGGCACCGGCCACGCTGTTGCCTGCTCCCAAAGCACCTGGGACAAAGAGGATATTCTTATTCTTTATGGCGACATGCCTCTGCTTACCAAAGAGCTGATTCATCAGCTCATTACTGAGCACAAGGCACGCAATACCACCATCAGCTTCTGCACAGCCTACGTCATCGACCCACATGGCTATGGTAGAGTCTTAGAGCATGAAGGCAAATTTGAAATCATTGAAGAAAAAGATTGCACAACCAGCGATCAACGCAGCATCAATCGTATTAATGCCGGCGTCTATGTGATGAAAAAAGCGTTTCTAGATGAATACATCACCAAGCTGGGCAAAAGCTCAGTAACGGGAGAGGTGTATCTTCCTGAACTGATCAAAATTGCCTGCAACACTCCAGGTCTTTCTGTTCATGCCATCTCGGTGCCTTATGATAACGTGCGTGGCGTCAACACCTTGCAAGAGCTTTGGGGCGTTGAACAAATTAAACGTTCAGAATTCATAAAATATTGGATGGGACGCGGCGTGCGCTTTGAACTTGCACAAAGCATCCATATTGACATTAATGTCCAGATCGGCGCTGGCTCATTTATCGGCACCGGAGTTCACCTCCTTGGCTCAACCATCATTGGCGAAGAGTGCTTTGTCGGAGCGTTCACCATTATTGAAGACACCATCATTGGAGACGGCTCTAATATTCACTCCCACTCAGTCGTTCAGCATAGTACCATCGGCACAAATGTACACGTAGGACCTTTTGCACGTCTTCGTCAAAATGTAGCACTCGGCAATGATGTTACCATTGGTAACTTTGTTGAAATCAAAAACTCTTCTTTTGGTGATCAATCGCAAACCAAGCATTTGAGCTATATTGGCGATGCTCATGTCGGCTCTCAGGTCAACATTGGCGCTGGTACGATTACCTGTAATTATGATGGCGTAAACAAAAACCCAACAATTATCGAAGACAATGTCTTTATTGGGAGCAATAACACCCTCATTGCACCGATCACGATAGAAAAGGGATCATACACTGCAGCAGGCTCAACCATCACCGATGATGTACCAGCCGATACGCTCGCTATTGCGCGCAGCAAACAAATAAATAAAGTTGGCTACGCAAAAAAAATGCATGAAGAGCTTAAAAGGATTCCCAGTAATAAAAGCCACATAGATAAACTAACCACCATGTTTGATGAAAAAGCCGAGGAAGAATTTCAATTTCGCGGAGCCATACGAACAGAGGCGGACCATAAAGAAGGGCTTTGATGAAATTTTTCCACACCGCTGACATTCACTTTGGTGTTGAAAATTACGGAAAAATTGATCAGCAGACGGGTATCCACACTCGTCTGCTGGACTTTGCCCGCAATCTGGGACTCATAGTAAGCGCAGCAATAGACCAGCAAATTGATTTCTTTCTTTTCTCAGGCGATGCCTATAAAACAGCTCATCCTACGCCAACCCAACAAAAGATGCTCGCACAACTATTTTTAAAGCTACAGCGAGCTGGAATACCAGTTATTATTGTTGTTGGCAATCATGATCATCCTTTAAGCTTTGGAAGAGCGCATGCTCTTGATGTTTTTTCGTATCTTCCCGTTGAAGGCTTTTACGTATTTTCTAAGCCTGAACTTATTGTGGTGCCAACCAAAAATGGACCCGTCCAGATTGTTGGAGTTCCATGGCCAAGCCGAAACCATGTTGTAGCAAACCAAAATCATCGCTTTAAAAATAATGCTGAAATTGCTTCATATATCTCTGAAAAAGTTGGTGCTGTTATCCAGGGGCTTGCGCAACAACTTGACCCTGCCATTCCAGCGATACTCGCTGGCCATATGACGGTGAGTAGCGGCATTTTTTCAGGCTCAGAAAAGTGCGCAATTTACGGTACCGACCCTATATTTTTACCATCACAACTCGCTATCCAACCTTTTGACTACGTGGCTCTTGGACACTTGCATCGCCACCAAAATTTAAATATAGGCGGGATACCGGTTGTTTATGCAGGTTCGATTGAACGAGTTGACTTTGGTGAACGTAAAGAGCCAAAAGGCTATTGCACCGTCAGCCTTACCCCAACAGCTACTGGCAAAAGAACGTGTAGCTATGAATTTGTACAGCTGCCATCACGCCCAATGATTCAGATTGAAGTTATACTTTCTCTCGGCGACCAGACAGAGCAGATTCTGCAAGCCATTAATAAGCACGTCATTACTGATGCCATCGTTAAAATTATCTATCACTTACCCGAAGGCATGACCGATAAAATTAACCTGGCGGCCATTCATCAGGCATGTAGCCAAGCAATGTACTTGGTCGGGGTTTTTCCCATTCACAAGCCAGTCACAAGGGAGCGACGAGCTGCGCTGACCATTGATATGGACTTTGCAACTTTGCTTTCACGCTATTTCGAATCTAAGCAAGAATTGATTCAAAAAAAAGAAAGATTGACACAGAAGGCATTTGAGCTCCAACATGAGATGGAGACGTCAGAATGTAGCGAATAATAAAAAAAAAGGGGGGGGGGGGACCACGATGGTTGATTTTTTTAAGACGCGACACCATAGTTCTGTAGCTTTGCTCTTATTCGTTTTTTTCACCACACACAGCCTTGATGCAGCCAAAAAGAATGATACCAAAACCTCAAACATACAAGAACAGCCCAGTCTCAACCTTGAGCTTGAAGACAGTATACTGCATGAAGCAGCACACGGCTATTCTGCGCGATTTCTAAGATTTATCTTCACCAATTTTATTGATCTGGATATTGATGAAACCTCATATGATGGTTCAACGCCCCTTCATCTTGCTGTTTACAACAAAGAGCACAATATTGAAAACATGGCGCTATTGCTCAAATATGGTGCCAATATTAATGCACAGGACATTTATAACATTACTCCTTTGCATTGTGCAGCAAGCCTTGGTGATCTTAAGGCTGTCAAATTGCTAGTCCAGTACGGGGCAAATATACACGCCGAAGATAAAAATAAATGGACACCTTTATTTGTCGCAGCACTGAATGGTCATGATGATTGTGTACTCTTTTTGATTCAACAAAAATCATATATAGATCACCAGGATATTAGACATTGGACTCCATTGATGGCCGCCGCATACAACGGGCATGAATCAACGACAAAGCTTCTTATTCTTCAGGGAGCAAGTACCAAATCTCTCTCTCAAAGTGGCTATACAGCCAAAAGAATATCTCGTGAAAAAAAACAAGACAATATCACCAAATTAATTCCTGAAGCCGTCAAGGAGTATGAAAAAAATCTGCAAGATTGTAAGGATGGCAAGGAAAGCGCATGCCCAGAAAATCTCAAGGGTACGGTCAAGAAGAAAGAGCCGAAAAAAGATCCCTGTTGCCGGTTATGCTGATTACTTAGGCACAAACCCAAATCGATGTAAAAAATCTATAAATCCCTGACGATACTGATACGGCACCTTGCTGTGAATACGCGCATGCCTGCCCTGGTCACTTTGCATAAATATTTTGGGGCAGATAGCCGCATTATACACCTCAACACCCTCACTCAACGGTGAAAATGGATCATCGGAATAATGTTCAAAGTAGCAAGGGATTTTAATCTCTTTGATCAAATCGATCGGATTAACCTCAAACAAGCTGCCATTGGCAATAAATTCAAGCATCTCTTGTCCAAGCCCTGAAGCTAAAATAATTTTGTAAAGACAACGATCTTCATCGTCAACTGCTCGATTAAATTGATTTTGAAACTTGGTAAACAGGCAATTGAGAACCAATGCATCAGCAGTACGCTTATGCTCTTTGGTTGCTTGCACCGTCGCATGCATGGCCATTGCAGCGCCAAAACAAAAGCCAACAAGCACTACAGGCTTATCATTTTCTTTATGCATAAAATCAACCGCTGCCTGAATGTCTGGGTAAGCATTTTTACCAAAAGAGTTTTGGCAGAACATGCCGTGCACCCCTTCGCTATTACCAAATCCGCGCCAGTCAAAAGAAAGAACATTATATTCACTAAACAGAAGAGCAAACGGAGCGGACCACTCTTTGGTTGGTGTTAAATCATTAAAATAACCCGTCACATAAATGATGTTAACTGGCGCACCATCGCGTTTAAAATACAACGCAGAAATGCGCATATCATCGTGGGTAAGTAAAACAATCTCCTGCCCACCATGCTCTCTTACCGCTGATCGATACACATCTCTTTTTGGATTTGCCGTGCCGTCCGCTTCAAAAAACAGTTTACGTATCTGCCCAAGAAGAGCTAGGTCTTCGGGCAGTTGTTGTTTGATTAACAAATCTGGCTTGAACAACGGGTCGATTGCATATTTAATTTTATGAGCATCGAGTTCTGACGAACCGCAAGAACTTTTAAGCGAAGCGGGTAACAACACAGCAAGAACAAATGTAAAAGTCACACACAATTTTGTCGCCATCAAAAACTCCTCAAACAACATTCAATTCAGTAATTCAATTTTGCTAGAAGTCTAGCAGGTTTCTTGAAAAGAGCGACAGAGAAAAAAGTTTTTTTCTTGACATCAGTGCAATAGGTTGTTACCATTTGCCATGTAAAAAACAATGGAAAAAAGAGAAAGAAATTACAAATTTTTACAGGTCCCTAAAAGAACAATGCTTTATAGTATTGTTCGCCCCCCCAACCCTCCAGCTTGTCCTAAGTTGGAGGGCCTTTTTTTTGGGCAAATCGAATAAAATGAGGCAGCAGCGTGCTCAATCAGCACAAACAATCTGACTCGCAACACCCTGAACTATTTGATCATCAATGGTAAAAACCGCACGAACGAGATAAGCATGATGGTGAACCGATGCGCGCGCGGTCCTGTCAAGAAATGAGGTATCTTTGATTGGCTTTTTATTGATAGGGGCTTTAGGAACAAATCTACCTTTAACCAAACGATAGACATTATAACCATTAAATATGACCGGATGCTTACCCGGTCCGTAAACGGCCGGAAGATCAATTGATCTCCAGGAAATAAGATTTCCTTTTTTTTCCTCTGTTATAATAAGGCCTTTAACAGGCGGTAAAAGGACCCTATTAATCTTAATTGATTCTTTTTCAGGGAAATTAAAGATGTTTTTCTGCTTCCTGCCACACCCTTGAAAAAATCCAAGCAGTGCGCAACACGTCACAACGAAAATAATCTTCATTGAGTTGATGGAGAGAAAAGCAGTAAAAACTCATCTGCGGCACGTGCAAGCGTTGCCCTTTCATGGTCACCCAGCAGCTTGGTCTGGGCAATAGATTGATAGGTATCCTTATGAACGCCTTTTACATAGGACGCAAACTGAACCGCAAATGGTTTGATATCAACAAGTGGCAATTTATCAACATAGTTCTCTTTAAGCAAATACAAAAAAATCGTCTGATCGATAAACGAATAAGTTTCATGCTCTGGCTGCTTAAGTATCTCAATCGCCCTTTTCCCTCGATCAAGTGCTCGTTGACTTGTTTTATCAAGCTCTGAACCAAACTGCTCAAACGCTAGAAGTTCGTAATATTGGGCTAAGTCTAATTTCAGTGTGCCACATACTTTTTTAATCGCTTTTGTCTGTGCTGCACCACCAACCCGTGATACCGAAAGACCAATATCAATAGCAGGACGTATGCCCATATTAAACAAATCAGTATTCAGAAATATCTGCCCATCAGTAATCGAAATCAAATTAGTCGGAATATAGGCAGAAATATCATCCCCCTGTGTTTGAATGATGGGAATGGCGGTCAGAGAGCCTCCACCATATTGAGGTAAAAGTTTACCAGCTCGTTCGAGTAACCGAGAGTGTATATAAAAGATGTCACCCGGATACGCCTCACGACCTGGTGGGCGACGAAGTAACAGGGAAAGTTCACGATAGGCAATAGCATGATTGCTTAAGTCATCGTACACAATCAGTACATCTTTACCCTTGTGCATAAAATATTCACCAATGGTACACCCTGTATATGGCGCCAAGAATTGATTAAGAGCAGGGTCTTGCGCATCAGCATCAATTATGATGGTATATTCCAAAGCACCTGCTTTTTCCAGCTCATAAATAATACGTGCAGTATGTGATTGTTTATGCCCGATTGAAACATAAATGCAAATAACATCTTTGCCTTTTTGATGCAAAATGGCATCAAGAACAATGGCTGTTTTTCCTGTACTTCGATTACCAATAAGCAGCTCCCGTTGCCCCTTACCAATAGGAATAAGCGTATCAATTGCTGTAATGCCCGTTTCCAACGACTCATTGATGGGAGTGCGTTCAATAATCCCTGAAATCTTGTGTTCAATTGGCATCATTTTTTCAGCATCAATTGCACCTAGAGCATCAAGTGGCTTGCCCGTCGCACTCAGCACGCGACCAATAAGTTCTTGCCCAACAGGAACGCAAAATACCATGCCTGTCCTTTTTGCGACCTCTTGTTCAACAACAACAACACCAGGGTCAAGCAAAATCACCGAGACAAAATCTTCTTCTAAATCAAGCACAATACCGCGAGCACCATTTTCAAACTGAATCAACTCACCAAAAACAGCGTTGGCCAAACCGTAAATTTTGCAAATATTGTCGCCAACTTTAATAACCGTACCTACCTCTTCCAGCTGCTCTTGGCCTTGACCAGCAAGCGCTTGCTCAAGCAATGAAATAATATCAATTTCTTTTTCTATCATGATCCCACCCGTTGTAACATTGTCTGTTCAACATGCCGTAAAAGCTTTCTTATCGATCGCTCCCACAAAAAATCATCACTTTGTATACGCAGACCACTTAAAAGCTCTGGAGCCATAATATAGTCTGCTTGTACCGTTTTATAATTTGTTCTTTCTCTAATAAAGTTATTGATCAACTCTTTTTCACCAGTAGTGAGTTGATGCGACATGCTCACCTTAATACTAAGTATGCCATTAAGCTTGCGATATATTCTTATAATATTCACAATAACAAGCTGAAGATAATCCAACCGCTTATGATCAATCAACAACTGCAATAATCGACAAAAACCGGCACCAAAATAATACCTCTCGGCAAGCATTGCAATAACTTTTGATTTAGCTTCTTGAGCAATAGATGGCAGAGCCAATGATTCCACAACACCAGGATACTGTTTTATAAAATCAGCAAACTCTTGAAGCATTTCCAGTCCGCGTATTGTTAGCTCTTTACCATATAGGTTCATATAGGCTATAGCATATTTTTTAGCATAAAGTTCAATGGCTACTTGCATGTTATTTTGCTCCACTAATCGTAACATGCTGACCTAGTCGTTCAATCATCTCTTTTAAATATTTCTGTCCTTGAGTCCCATGACATCGCACAAACAATTGTTGCCCAGCATTACTCACCGCACGAGGAATTGTTTGCTCTATTGCTACCTTTAAAGCAATATTGTTCAGTTGAATCAAACGTTTCTCACGTACTTTATTCGCAATCATTTGATTGTCTTTTTCTTCGCGTTCTAAGTCATCTTGCAAGTTTTTATGCCAAACCTGCACATTTCTTTCAAGAAGTGTAAAAATCTTCTTTTGATTATAAATCTGATTTTCAATGCGATGGCGCGTCGAAATAAGAAGTTTTTCTTTTTCAAGAATCTCGGTCTGCTGATTATGTTCAAGTGCTATTTGTTGGTACAAAAACGGGATTAAATATTGCCGAGCCAATGCATATAATTTGTAAGCTAATAAGGAAAAAATTGTTAACCGAAAGACCAAATCCCACCACGAAAATTCAGTAACCATGTCCCGCCTTTGTAATCATAAGGGCTTCTGCTTCTACGGCAATCTGATCAAGCGCCTCTTGATCTGGAGTATACTCAACAGTCGCTTGAATTTCTTGCAATCGTGGCTCGTGTATGACGTAATTGGTTTTAATGTATGATCTAAAATCTTCAAGATTCTTTTTCTTTGTTTCATGCATATGTGCAACAATCTGCTCATTTTGTTTAAGATTTTCTAGCAAAGACACACGCGCAGCCTCTTTTGCCAAAATAAATTTGACCGTTGGCTTAAACAAAAAGTTCTTGAGAATGGCGTAACTCACCCAAAAATTAATAATCTGAACAACAAATGTCAGGTTCAGCTGCATAGAGAACTCTTTACACTGCTTACACTAACCTAAAATATTACTTACCACCCACAAAGAAAAGCAGCATTAACGCAACAGTCAATGCATAAATTGCTGGGCCCTCGGCAAAAACTGCCGTTAGAAGCATGGCACGCATAATAGCTCCTGAACTTTCAGGCCGCTTACCAATACTTTCACAAGCCTTGCCGCCAATAAACCCGATGCCTAAAGCTGGGCCTAGTCCACCAATACCAACACACAAACCAGCAGCAATATATGCCGCTACCTTAGCCATTTCCATTTCTGCCATAGCACCCTCTTACCGTATCAATGTTACTGATGTTTCTTACAGGGACTAATTTTGTAGTATATGCCTTTTGTTAAGGAAATAAATACATCACCCAAAGTTATCAAAAAAATTAACGCCCAGCCCGCTATACAGGATCTGCAAAGCGGGATTTATCCCCATTGGACATACTCACTGTCCCTGCCTCTAGTTCATCCAAACTGGAAATAAAAGCTGTTATTTGCCCAATCAAAATTTCGCGCCGAGCATGATCAAATTCAAAATCAGGATTGCAATCAAGGACCAACACGGGAATGTCTTGCAAGGTGCCTACCTCTTTTTTATTAACCAGCCAGTCTTCATGTTTATCATGCAACGCCTGAAGGTAATCGAGCTTAATCCCATCCTCTTCCTGCCTATGACGCCGCGAAGTGCGTGCATGAGCAACCGTAGGATCGGTGCGCAAATAAATAAAACCATGAGGACGCGGTGCAAAATTCTGCACCAGCCAAGCAAACCACTCTTTATAAATATGCCATTCTAAAGCGGTCATAAGGCCAGCCTCAAAGCAATTTTTTGCAAAACAAAAGCGATCGCAATAAACCGATCGCTCCAGAATAAAGATCTGTTCAGGGGATGAAGCCTTTTTTTGCTCCTCAAAAAGGGCATTCAGCCGCGTTAGAAAAGCATATGATTGAAACGTGTAGGCCCATCTTTTGGTATCTTTATAAAAAAGATCAAGCACGTTATGACCATCTTTTACATTTTGCCATTTCTCAGTTGGTTCAGGAATAATTGACACATTCAACACCCCGCCCAAGATTTTAAGAATTGTCGATTTACCTGCGCCGATGTTGCCTTCAACGATCAGAAGCTTATTTTTCAACGGTTGATGATACATACCATCCCTTAATGTAGTTGCTTTTTATTATAAAATCATTACATTTTTCAACTCTTTGATATCCATAACCAAAGCCCGGCCAGAAGCTTTGAGATAAGTTCTAGGTGGCCGTGCGGCCAAAACCAGGGCTCTATTCTAGCCAGAAATAGCGGTAAATACCACGTTTTATTAAAAAAATCACATGAAAGCGTAGGGGAATTGACAGGAGCACTGTTTCTATTTTAAGTTGCTTGTCTCAACCTTATCTTTCATAAGATCAAAATGATGACCACTTGATACGAACAATTCAATAGATAACACAATCTTATCAAACAAAGTGAAAGAAACTTGCACTATGAAAAGTTTGTTAAAAATTACTATGCTGTATACCCTCTTGATCTCCTCAATACTCCGTGCAGATGGTGATTTTGACCTTGTATTTGATGCACAACCAAATGATGAAATTACCCTAGATGAATTAAACGCTCTTGGCAATGCAGCTTTTGACCCTTCAGCCATTCGTTTGAGCCCCGGGGTGATTGGCTTTATTCTATCAAAGGTTAAAACACCATTATGGAAAACAACTAATTCTCCTGCTGGTCGCGACATGCTCTACCTTCTGCCCCATAAGATTACCGCTATTGAATATGGTGGTTATGCAATTAACTTCTTTTATAACATGACAGATCAAATGCACGTAACCGTTGACGACCTCTTTAATTTTCTCAGTATTAATTTATCTGAATTAGAGGAGCTCATGGGTCAATTTATTCCTAAAGGAATAGACCTTCGAGAAATTACCCAATTACTTCCCCTCTTTAAAAAAATTACACTACAGGAACACAAGTCTGGTTTTTTGATCCAAAGCGGTTTTACCAAAGGCCCTGTAACACTCCAAATTCACACTTCGCTCCAACTCGGCGCCCGCAATTTTTGGCTCAACGCGGAAGACGTAGCAGCAATCAAGGCCGTATTTAAAGAGAAGTTTGGTGGCGGGGAACTCGATGAAGGTCAATTTTATAAAATCCGTTTTGGCATGGGAGACACACGCCTTAAAATTGGTTTAAACACTATCAATATGACCAGCTTTAAAAATGACGTTGGCCTAGAAACAATCCTTCCAACCAGCCGACTTTCCTACACACCTAAAATTAAGCTTGGCGTCGAAGAAATTATCCTCGAAATTAATTCAAGTTCTGCAGATGAAGTAAAACAATGCAACAACAATCCAAACTGCGGCAACAAGGAAGCTAATTTACAAAATAGCGCAATCAATACACTCCAAGCCATACGTGATGACCTTTTAAATCCACGGTTAGGTAATAATGGGCACTGGGGACTTGGTTGCTACTGGGAAGCTAAAATAGGGCTCTTTCACGAAATGGTCCAACTATGGATCCGAGCTTCATATGACGTTCTTTTTCCCAATGAAGAAGATCGCCTCTTTATGTTTAAACAGACTCTTACTCCAGACGATGTTCTTCACGCAGGCAACGATGAGGCTGGTCGAAAATTAGTTAACGAGTACATTAGACAGTATGTCTTTCCATCATCATTTAAATCAACCGTACACCCCGGCGGCGTTGTAAACTTTGTCAGCGTTATAACAACTGATTTTGGCAAGCGCTATCGTTGGGCTTTAGGTTATGATTTTTACGCCAAAGGCGAAGAACACATCAAAGCCATCCACAATACCAACGTCGATATACAATCACTGCGCGTTGAAGATGCACGGTCACCAAGTGCGCAACAGCATAAGATTTTTACAGAAATTATGTATCACAAGAAAGGAGCAAAGAAAGACTTTGGCTTAGGGCTGGGGGGAGATCTAACCGTTGCAAGTAAAGGCATCGGTGAAGATTGGACTGCATATTTTAAAATTGCATCATCATTCTAAATGTACCTTATTCGAGGAGAATATTATGAAAAAAATTATTCACGTGTTCAGCATATCCATCACTATTTTGTCATGCAATATATCTGCCGTCAGAGCTGTTGCTAATCCAGTACCAGCCCAACGTACATCACAGGCCACAAAACTGGAAGGCCAAGAAATGGACTTTCTTAACAGCTGTCTTGTTGGCTATCCAAAAGGCATAGCACTGACCGACATTGCTTGCAAAACAGCAGCAAAAATTTACCAAGAGCTCCCTAAAAGCCCCGAAGATCCGGCTTATATTACCAAAAGTGTCAGCCAAATTTTAGAGCCGGTCAAAGAGTTTTTTGACATCATTCAGAAGTTCGAACACATCATCAAACCACTGGTTTTAAGAAGCTTGAATAAGCAGTCCACTCCAGATAAAAAGTTTTTTCTCGTTGATTTCTTTAGCTCAAAGGCAAATGCCGCTGCCTATTTTGAACAAACCATTAAAACAAAAATTGATCTCAAGCAAGCATGCTGGGAGTTCATTACCTTCTTTAGAGACCTTAAGGCTAGCCTTTCCCCAGAAGCACTCAAAGCGTATGAAAATTTAAAAGACAAAGCTCACCACCACACCAATTAACAATTGGGTAACATCAAAGGCGGCCCTACATGGAGTCTGCAGAAATATCCGGTGTTATTGAGCGGGTGCTCTTTAAAAGCGAAGATAGCGGCTTTGCCGTTTTCTTGCTCAAGATAAATGCTCAGGAAACCATTACCGCACGTGGCAATGTAGGGCTCATCCATCAGGGGTCCTTGGTCACCGTCAAAGGGACCTGGACCTTCCATCCAAAAT
>Ga0207088_1071_pt1 | contig 20043 bp, 16 predicted proteins | sample Alteio_BWMinHeat_52_FD_153564 | JGI IMG/M metagenome (GOLD analysis project Ga0207088, IMG submission 153564) | Enriched cells from forest soil in Barre Woods Harvard Forest LTER site, Petersham, Massachusetts, United States -... | ecosystem: Environmental > Terrestrial > Soil > Temperate forest >... | reverse complement strand
TTGTTGGCTGAGCTGCCAGCTTGACTCAGATCGACTGCGTAAGGAACAGGGATGTAGGCCACGGGAGGGAGATAATCCACATGGTGGTGGCGGTGATGACGGACGTCGGTGGTGCCTGGTGCGAAGCCCTGGGAGAAGGTGACGCGGGAGTTGGGAGCAAAGCCGCGGGGACCGAGCGAGGTGACGCTCGCGGGAGGACCGTTGACGGGGCGTCCGCCGAATCCGGGAGAGGTCACCGACGAAGGGGTACCGTTGATCTGCGCGTGGATGGTTGAGACAAAAAGGACGGGCAGCGCTAGCAGGCTGCAAAGTGTGAGGGCTGGAATCGAATGCCGCACGGAAATATGATACTCCAACCTGGAAGTCATGGCGCACCTCGAGGGTAGAACGCTGGTACTTGCTTAGATTGCAGGTGGGGCTGGGCGGATGTACGGACGCCGGTTTGTTAGGCTGTATGTTGTTGAGAGTGCGAGTTAGGGAGAGCGTAATCCTGCCGGGGCTGGGTTTGGCGGCAGTTTGCGGAGGCACGTCAGGGGCTGAAGCCCTCCACAGAAGGGCTTTATCGCAGCGCTGAAAGCGCTGCGCCACCAAAAGAACTTGGAGCTTTGCATCACGCTGTTTGAATTATGAGATCGGCAATCCGATTTGCGATGTTGGCGCTGGTGCTGGTAATTGTGGCGATGCTGTCGGGGCTGACGGCAATGCGGTTCGCGATTCACGGACAAGAGGTGGCTGTGCCTCCGCTGATTGGGGTTACTCCAGCGGAAGCGGAACGGGCAGTGTCGGGACTCGGATTGCAGATTTCGATTGAGCGGCAGTACTACAGCCCGCAGATTCCTGAGGGAAGAATTATGTCGCAACTGCCCTTGCCGGGAACGAAGGTGCGGCGCGGGTGGCAGGTGCGAGTGGCACAGAGTTTGGGAAGGACGCGAGTGACCATTCCCGATGTGACGGGGCAGAGCGAGCACGCGGCGGAATTGAATATCCGGCGGCGCGGGCTGGATGTGGCTTCGATGGCGGAAGTGCAGGCGCAGGGAATTCCGGTGGACCAGGTGCTGGCGCAGAGTCCGACGGCGAATGAGACGCAGGTGGCGGCGCCGAAGATCAGTTTTCTGGTGAGCGCGCCGGCGGAACCGCAGGCGTTTGTGATACCGAGCTTTGTGGGACAGGCGTTGGGCAGCGCGAGCCGGAGCTTGCAGGAAGAGGGGTTCCGGCTGGGGAATGTGAGTGTGGTGGTGCCGGTGAGCGCTGCTGCCGGGGACGCGGCGAATCCGGATGCATCGGCTGCGTCTGCGGCTCCGCAGGCACCGCCAGCGCAGGCTTCGCCGGCGAGCATCGTCGTAGCACAAGTGCCGGCGGCGGGGCAGAAAGTGTTTGCGGGGGCGGCGGTTAATTTTGACGTGCGGTAAACCATTTCCCGCCGGATTGCACGGGTATGCACTGATGCGCCCGGTAGGTGGCTCGGTTGGGTTTCGCCCGCGCGAGATCCCTTCGACTTCGCTCAGGGCAGGTTCTTCGCTCCGCCTGAAGAACGGCTACGCTCAGGATGACGCCCCTGGAGGATTGGTTTCCAAAACTGAGCCGCACACCAAAACATCTTCCTAGACTCGTTCCAGAATTGCCGCGAAGAAGCCGTCGCAGGGGTGGACGCCTGGGATCGTGCGGAGGTAAGGGCCGCGGGTGAGCGACGCTGGGTCGGGCCAGGTTAGTTCGCCAGCGGTTTTCAGGCGGTCGAGTTCGGAACGACAGTCGAGCAGGTGGAAGGAATTGTTTTCGGCCACGGCTCGCTCGACCACGGTTTCGTTTTCTTCTTTTTCCAGCGAACAAGTTGAGTAGATGAGGCGTCCTCCGGGTGCGACCTGGGCCAGGGCGGAGCGGAGGATTGCGAGCTGGCGCTGGGGTAAGTCCGCGAGATCGTCGAGGGTGAGGCGCCATTTGATTTCGGGATTGCGGGCGAGCGTGCCGGTGCCGGAGCAGGGGACGTCGGCGAGGACGCGATCGAACTGCCGGGTCATGGGGAGATGCTGCGCATCGGCGGTCACGATTTGGATTCGCGATGCATGCGGGTGCAAGAGTTTTTTTAGAAGGCGCGCGCGGTGGGGATGAAGATCGACGGCGGTGATTGCGGCTGTGGGGTTGAGGTCCGCAATGGCGAGTGTTTTGCCGCCTGGAGCGGCGCAGCAGTCGAGGATGGTTGATCCATCTTTAAGAAGGGCATGACCTACGAGGGCGGCGACGAGTTGCGAGGCTTCGTCCTGGATGACGATCTGGCGGGTGCGGAACGGCTGCGTTTTCGTAGTGTCTCCGGTCTCGACCCGGCGGGCGGATGCGAGAAGGCTGCCGGGGCTGAGAGTGACGCCGGCTTGAGTGAGTTGAGCGTCGGACGTTGCAGTGCGGAGGCGGATTGCTGTCGTGGGAACGGACTGATCGCGTTGGCAGATCTGGTGAGCGGCGGAGAATCCGTATTCCCTGACCCAGCGCTCGACCAGCCAGAGGGGATGCGCAAGCAGGCGGGCGAGAGTTTCGGGCGAAGCGGGATGGCTTTCGGCGTCGTCGAGTTTGCGCGGTGTGGCGGAGAGCTTGCGCAGAACGGCATTCACGAAGGGAGCGGCGGAGCGCTTGCGGGCTCGTTTTACCAACTCGACACTTTCGTGGAGAGCGGCGCGTTGGGGGACGCGATCAAGCCAGAGGAATTGGTAGAGAGCGAGGCGGAGTGCGATGAGAATTTCTGGGTCGAGCTTGGAGAGGGGCTGCGAGGAGGCGGTGGCGATTTCGGCGTCGAGGCGCGGACGCCAGCGGAGGACGCCCATTACTAGTTCGGTTGTCAGGGCGTGATCGGGATTGGAGAGGTGGGCGTGTCCGGGAGAGTGCAGGAGGTCGGAGGCGTAGGAGGATTCGCGCTCGACGCGGAGGAGGATGTCGAAGGCGGCGGCGCGGGCGGGGGAGACTGGCATTGCTTATCGATTGTAGACTCGGAAGAGAGAAAAACCTTTAACACCCTTCGGCTCCGCTCTGTCGAAAGTCCCCACTTCTCGCGCAAAGAACGCGCGAGAAATGGGGCGCCCGGATTTTCATCGCCTAGGGTGGGCCAAAGGGCTGTGCACTCAGGGCAGGCTCCGGGCACACAGAGGTTAGCCCAGCTTTTCTCCGGGGGGGCGGGGCGGTGGCCGCGGAGGAAGTCGGCGGCGGGAGTGCGTTTCTTGCCTTCGAGTTGGACTTCCAGCAGTTCTAGCGAGGTGTTGTGGGCGCAGCCGACTACGAGGCGATTGGCGATGACGCACAGTTCCGAGGGAGCTGCTGCGTCGGCCGTCGGTTGAGCCTTCATGATCTGCAGAGTTTTGCCGCGGAATTTTGTGTGGGCTCCGGGCCAGGGTTGGAAGGCGCGGATGCGGTTGAAGATGTCGGTGGCGGAGCGGGAGAAGTCGATGAAGCCGTCTTCTTTTTTCAGGATGGGGGCGAGCGTGGCTTGCGAGTTGTCTTGTGGACGCGGATGAATGGTGGCGGATTGCAGGGCGCGCAGAGTATCGACCATGAGGTCGGCGCCGATGGAGGCGAGGCGTGGCGCGATCGTTTCAGCGTTGTCGTCGGGGGCGATTGCGAGTTGCTGCTGTTGCAGGATGTCGCCGGTATCGAGGCCGGCGTCGATGCGCATGGTGGTGACGCCGGTTACGGTTTCTCCGTTCGCGATGGCCCACTGGATGGGCGCGGCGCCGCGATATCTCGGAAGCAGCGACGCGTGCAGGTTGATGTTGCCGAGCGGCGGGAGATCGAGCATCCACTGCGGGATGATGCGGCCGTAGCCAACGACGATGATCGCGTCGGGCTGGAGGGCGGTGAGTTGAGCGCGGAACTCGTCGTTAATTTTGATGCGGTCGGGCTGGGTGATGGGGAGATTCAGTTTCAGAGCTGATTCTTTGACTGGCGACTGGACGAGTTCGAGGCCGCGTCCTTTGGGACGGTCGGGCTGAGTCACGACGAGATGGACGGGGAATCCGGCGTGGACGAGTTTCTCCAGCGTGGGGACGGCGAAGCGCGGGGTGCCGCAGAAGATGAGATTGAGAGGCATTGAGGAATTGGGAAATTTAGTAATTGAGAAATTGAAAAACCGACGACGGGGGCTAAAGCCCGAATCGTTTCGGTGCGCTGACGCGGCGCTAAAGCGCCGCTCTTCCACGGAGTGGTCAGCGTCTGGTTAATTGCTCATTCACCAAATGCCTCAATTACTCAATTACTAAATTTCCCAATTCCTCAATTTCTACCATTCTCCCGCTTTTATCAGTTTGCGGATCTTGCGTTTCATCAGGTCGCGTTTCAGGGCGCTGATGTGGCTGATGTAGAGCTTGCCGTTCAGGTGATCGGTTTCGTGGAGGAAGGCGCGGGCCAGCAGGTCTTCTCCGGTTTTTTGGAAGACTTTGCCGTGGGCGTCCTGGGCGCGGACGGTGACTTTGTTGGGACGGCTCACGTTCTCGCGGAAATCGGGGATGCTGAGGCAACCTTCACTCTGGGTGTGGCGGCCCTCGGTGTGAATGATTTCGGGGTTGATGAGGACGAGCTTGGAGTCGGGATCCTCTTTGAAGGTGACATCGATGACGGCGATGCGGCGGGCAATGCCGATTTGCGGGGCGGCCAGGCCGACGCCGTGGGCGGCGTACATCGACTCGAACATGTCGGCGATGAGGGTTTGCAGCTCTTCGTCGAAGACAGTCACGGTCTCGGAAGGCTTCTCGAGAACCGGGTTGCCGAATTTTACGATGGGATAGATCATCTGTCGTTAGCTTCTAGCTTCTAGCTTCTAGCTAAACCTTCTTTGCAGACCTGCTTTGTTGTTCCAGTCATTATTCATTGTTCGTCTGAGTTCATTAATAATTTTTCAGTTGATCGCAATATCCCTGGAAATTTCTCAGCGTTTCGATCATGGAATCGCCGCCGAATTTTTCCAGAGCGCAGCGGGCCAGAGTAAGGGCTACCATCGCCTCGCCAGCCACTCCGGCGGCGGGTACGACGCAAACATCGGAACGCTCGTAGGCGGCCTTCACGGGCTCGCGCGTGGAAAAGTCGACTGACTGCAACGGGCGGCGCAGCGTGGAAATTGGTTTCAGGTAGCCGCGCACGCGGATTTCCTGTCCGTTCGACACGCCGCCTTCAATGCCTCCGGCATTGTTGCGGGTGCGCGAGAACGCGGTGAAACCGGAAGTAGCGGTGTATCCGATCTCGTCATGCACAGCCGAGCCGGGAGCGAAAGCGGCGGCGACGCCTGCGCCGATCTCGACTGCCTTCACGGCTTGCAGCGACATGACGGCGGCTGCGAGCAGGGCGTCGAGACGTTCGTCCCACTGCACGTAGGTGCCGAGGCCGGGAGGGACCTGGTGGGCCACCACCTCGAAGACTCCACCGAGTGAGTCGCCGGTCTTAAGAACTTTGTCGACTTCTTCTTTCATGCGCTGTTCGACTTCAGGGTCGGCGCAGTTCAGGAGAACTTCTTCGCGAGCGTGAAGGGCACGAATTTTTTCCCACGGGACTTCATCGGGCAGGGAGACGGCACCGGTGGTGATGACGTGACTGAGAACTTCGACGCCGAGCTCGCGCAGGAAGAGTTTGGCAATTGCGCCCACTGCAACGCGGGCGGCCGATTCGCGGGCAGAGGCGCGCTCAAGCACGTAGCGGGCTTCGGGGAAGTTATACTTCAAGGCTCCGGCGAGGTCGGCGTGGCCGGGGCGGGGAGAGGCTACTCGCTTGTGTTTGGCGGGATCGCCCTCACCGACAGGCAAGGATTCCTGCCAGTTTTTCCAGTCACGATTTTCCAGCTGAACCGAGATAGGTGAGCCGATAGTCAGGCCCTGGCGCACGCCGGAAAGGATGTGGGCGGAGTCGCGCTCGATCTTCATGCGTCCGCCGCGGCCGTAGCCTTGTTGGCGACGCCAGAGTTCCCGGTCGAGGAAGGTCTGGTCAATCTTCAGACCGGCGGGCATGCCGGAAAGAAAGGCGACCAGAGCTTCGCCGTGGGACTCACCCGCAGTGAAGAAGCGCAGCATAAACGGTCGATTGTACCTGATGCGAGGTGGGATGGGGGTTCCAGAGCGGGAATCCGGAACCACGTATGCCAAAGAAAATACATGGGAAAGTGAATTTTTGCGAGGCCGTAGCGGTTACAATGAAGCTACGCCTTCTCCGTCTGGGTTCGGACCGAACTCGCGCCGCATCACTAATTTCTCTGGCCATGAATAATAATAATTAAGGAGTTGCCCTGTGTGCCCCCCCCCCCCGCACAGATTCAACGCGAAGAAGTTCTTGCTCATCATAAAGAGATCCGGTGCGTTCTGGTGCATGACCTTGTCCTGTTGCGCCAGGGATTGCGGCGTTTGCTGGAGGACGAGCCGGATATAGAAGTGGTGGCGGAGGCAGGAAATGCTGCCGACGCGCTGCGGAAGGTATTCGAGCATCGGCCGGAAGTGGTGATCACGGATGCGCAAATCTTTGAGTGCGCGGCCGATCAAACCGAGTGGTTGATTCTGCGAGAGTCTCCCTACAGCAAGGTGCTGTTCCTGACCACGGACGGAGGCGACGTGCTGGGAGAAGCGCGAGCTGACGCGACTAGTTGTGTGGTGCGGCAGACGTCTGCCGAAGAGTTAGTGGAGATGGTGAGGCGGACGCATGCGGCCCCGAAAGCTGGGGTGCGGGAGATGCCGGAACGACGCTTGGGAGAGTGGCCGTCCGAGGAGCTGCTTCCGCGAAAGCGCGTTTTGACGGCACGGGAACGCGAGGTGTTGAAGCTGCTCGCCGAGGGCAGGACGGTGCGCTCTGCAGCCGATGTGCTCGGCGTCAGCATGAAGACGGTGGATGCGCACAAGTTCAACCTGATGCGCAAGCTGGGGATTCACAACAAGGCGGAGCTGGTGATGTGGGCGATCCAGAAGAGAGTCGTGAAGCTGCCGGCGAATTTCTAGCGGGCTGTGGTCGCGTTCGTGGCGTCCCTCTCGGGACTCCTTTAATCTTTCCGGTCTCACCCGGCACGCCGTGCCGGGCTTTCACATTGCGCCCCTCCGGGGCTGTTGCGTACGTCTCCTCCTTAGCTTTCAGACAACACAAACCTCACATCTGTTATTCGTGGAACGCGGCGGCGGCTAGTTCTGCCAGGCTGGTGACGGTGAGGTCGGGCGTGGCTTCCGCGGCTTTGACGGCGCCGACGCCGGGGCGGGCAGAGGGGCGGTTCACCCATACGGTGGCGAGGCCGAGGGCCTGGGCGGGGATCACGTCGTGATAAATGCTTTGGCCGACGTGTAGGACGCGATGGGCAGGGGCGCTGACGCGGCTCAAGGCTAACTCGAAGAGTTTCAATGAAGGCTTGTAGGCCTGCGCCTGCTGGGCGGTGATGACTTCATCGAAATCAACTTCAAGTTTGGGGCGGGTGAGGGCGAAGAGATCGTCGTCGACGTTGGAGAGGATGGCGAGTCGGAAGCGGGTCTTGAGCTGATGAAGAGCGGCGACGGTGTCGGGCCAGGGCTTCCACTTGGCGAGAGAATCAGGCAGGGAGCGCACCTGCTTGGCGGTGGGAGCGAATCGAAGTTCGTCGCCTAGCTGGCGGACTACAGATTCCAGGACTTGGCGATAGGGACGAAATGCGCCCTGCTCGGAACGCAGTTCAAAATCTCCGTAGAGTTTGAGGAGGGTGGCGTCGTCGATTTTCTTCTTGTGGGCGGAGAGGATGCGACGAAGCGCGGAGAGGATTCCGGATTCCCAGTCGATCAGCGTGCCGTAACAATCGAAGGTGAGGATCTCGAAGCGGGTGAAGTCGAGCATGGGAGTCGCGTCCGTTCAGGCCTTGGCGGTGTCGAACTGCCAGCGGGTGGCGTTGTTGGGGAAATCTTTTTCGGTCCATGCCAGTACGACGCGCGGGCGGACGGAATATAAGACGTTTTCGGGCGCGATCATCATCGGCATCTTGTACTTGGCGCGGGAAGCGGCGTCCAGCTTCTTGAGCTGCGATTTATCGAAGAGATCGATCTCGACGGCAGTGCCTTCGAGAATGACTACATCATCGCCGGAGTCGAGGTGGATGGAGACGGCTGCGTTGTGAACCAGGTTGCGGGCTTTGCGGGACGAGCGTCCGGTGCCGAAGTAGAGCGCGCCGTCGATCCAAAAGCCCCAGACGGGGATGGAGTGTGGGCGGCCGTCGGGACGCGCGGTGCAGATCCAATAGTTGCGAGACTTGGTGAGCCGTTGTTCGGCGTGGCTGAAGGGTAGGTACTGTTTTCGCGCCTTCAACCCATAGTCGGCGGGGATGTGGGGGTAAACCGGCGCGGCAACCGGGGGGATCGGGTGCGTGCTTTTTGGGCGCAGATTTTTTCGAAGCTTTGAGTTTGGGCATCGAGATCGGGACCTCTTGCATTTGTGGAGCGGGCACTCCTGCCCGCTGCTCTTGAATTTGGTCTTTATCTCCGAGAAACCCTTGAGCCAAACTCAAAAGCAAATTCAAAGGCAGCGGGCGGGAGTGTCCGCTCCACACTTTACCGCCGGGGCTCGATGCCGGGCAAGGCGGGAGTTGGATCGGGGGACTCGTCAAGCTCGGCGTCATGGGTCGCCAAGGGATCTTCGGGCGGGGCGACTTTTTTTGGAGCCAGAAACTTCCAGGTGTTCAGCAGCGGGCGGCCGAGGGAGGCGTTGTAGCTTGTCCAAGGGCTGTCGAAAGCGGATTCGCGCTCGAAATGGGCGCGCATGGCCTCCATTTTGGAGTCGAGGTCGTCGAGATAGTGCAGCATGAGCGCTTCGGGGAACATCGGCAGCTTGGGCGAGCCGAAATCGTACTGGCCGTGATGGCTGATGATGAGGTGCTCGATCATGGTCTTGAGCTCGTCGGGGAAGCCGGGTTGCAGAGCGAGTTTGGCCTGCAACATTTCCAGTTCGATGATCATGTGACCGAGCAGCTGGCCCTTAGTCGTGTACGAAAACGAGTGGTTGTAGGTGAGTTCGTGAATCTTGCCGATGTCGTGCAGGAACGCGCCAGTGAGCAAGAGATCACGGTTGATCTGGGGATAGTTCTGGCACATCAGGTCGCAGGAACGGAACAACGAGACGACGTGATCGAGCAGGCCGCCGATGTAGGCGTGATGCAGCGTTTTGGCGGCGGGGGCATTGCGGTAGGCGGCCGCAATTTCTGGATCGGCCATGAAAGCCTGGACGAGCGACTTGAGATGCGGATTCTGGAATGAGGAGACGAAGCCGGTCAGGGTTTGCCAGAGTCCGTCGACGTCTTTGGTGGTCTTGGGCAGGTAGTCGGCGAAGTCGATTTCGGTGTCGCCGAGCTTGCGCAGTTTGTGGACGGTGAGCTGAAAGCGGTTCTTGTACTTGTTGATGAGGCCCTTGATTTTGAGGAAGTCATCCTGCTCGAAGGCGTCGAGGACTTCTTCGACGTTGTCCCACATTTTGGCTTCGAGCTGGCCGCTGCGATCGCCGAGAGTGAGCGCCAGGTAAGGCTCGCCGGTCTTTTTGGGCTTGATCTGCTTGGCGACGACGACGAAGCTCGAGGTGATGACCTTGTTCTCGTGGCGTGCGCACTCGCCGATGTAGAAGTCTTTCATCGTTGATTAAGTAAAGTCCGTCTGACTATGGCCGTCTGAGTATAAGGCACGGATCGCAGGGACTAGAATATGCCCATCTTCTTGTGTTTCTTCTTGCCGAGCTTCTTGGCGTCGGCTTCCTTGGCCGCGGCGGTTTCGACGGGTTGGGTCTGGTTAGCGCTCTTGCCGCTATCGATGTAGCCGTCGGCGTATTTGATATAGGCGTCTTCGCGCAGCTTGGTGAGGTAGGCGCGGAGAGCGGGCTGCATTTTCTGATAGAAGAGTGCGTCTTGAATTTTGGGAAGTGCGTCCTTCAGCGGAGGGATGCCAGCCTGTTGGTGCTCGATGACCTTCAGGATGATGTAGCCCTGCTTGCTCTGAATTACGCCGGTGACGTCACCGGCCTTCATGCCGAAGGTTTGGTCCTCAATTGATTTGGCAAGCTTGCCGCGCTCGAACGTGCCCAGCGTGCCACCTTCCGCAGCCGAGGGACCGTCAGAGTATTTCTTGGCGATGTCTTCGAAGGCGGCGCCATCGTGAATCTGTTTGAGAAGATCGTTGGCCTTGGCCTCGGCGGCGCTGAGAGCGGCGGCATCGGGGGCAGGTAGAGTAGCGGCGGGCGGCGCACTGGGGTCGGTGGATGCGGCGGCTGCAGGCGCAGGAGCAGAATCAGGAGCGACGGTTTTGGGCGCAACCAGAATTTCGCTCAGGCGAATGTATTCCGGCTGTTCCATTTCTGTCTTGTGCTCGTCGTAGAACGCCTGCTCCTCCTCCTTGGAGACCGAGAGGTGGCTGCTGACTTCCTCGCCAATCACCTTGCGAGTGATGATCTGGTTGCGCATGTTCTGCTTGAAATCTTCCCAGGAGACGCCTTGCTTGGTGGCTTCCTTTTCGAGAGCTTCGAGAGAATCCAGCTTCATGTCCTTGCGCATCTGGTCGAGCTGCTTGATGAGGTCGGTGTCGCCGGTGATGCCGAGGTCTTTGCCTTTGTCGAGAAGAAGCTGCTGGTCGACGAGATCGCGGAGAACGTCTTTTTCACGATCGGCGTAGGCTTTGTCGGGATCTTTGGGGGCCTGCTGCTTGACTTCGTCCCGGAGTTGATCCTTGCTGCGCTCAAACTCCGAACTGGTGATGATCTGATTGTTAACGCGGGTGACGATCTCTTCGACGACTTGTCCGGCCGCGAGGGTGGGCAGACAGGTCAAAGCAGCAAGGACGAGGGGAAATTTCTTCATAAGATGTGTAAGGCCGCCACGATTCCTGGGCTTGCGGGCAAAGGGCGGGCTCAGGCCGATGGGATATTTTACTCCTTTGGAGCGAATCCCGTGGCGTTCCCTTGATTGGACGCGTGGGCGGGCGGGAAAGTTGGCTGCAGCAGGGGGTCAGGCGGTGCGCACCAGGGCCAGGGCTGTCTGGTCGTCGCACCGAGGCGATTCACCACCGAACACCCCGACGTCTTTCAGGATGGAGGCACACAGCGCCTCGGCGCCGCTGGCCGGGGCAGCCTGGAAAAGCTGTTTGACGCCGGACAAGCCGAACTCCTCGCCGGAACGTTCGTGGCGACCCTCACACGTGACCACTCCGCGAGAAACGAGCAGCAAAGCAGCACCCATCTCCAGGCCGATGGTCGGAGCATCGGTGGTGGCGTGGGAGAACAGACCCAGGGGCAGGCCGGTGGAGCTGAGTTCGGTAATCCCGCTGCTGTCGCGGAGAAGTCCGGGGGTGTGCCCGGCGTTGGAATAGCAGAGCGTGCCGAACTTTTCGTGGTAGCAGGCGATGAAGGCGGGACAGGGGCGGACGCCGCTGGAGATTTCGATGAGGCCGCGATTGATGCGAAGACTGAGTTCGGTCATGGCCTCGGATTCGTTGATGTCAGGGCGCGAGAAGAGCTCAGCGCCGAAGGAGCGAAAGATCTCCTGAGCGGCCGTCAGGATGCCGCGGTTGTCCTCGCGGCGGCCGGCAACGTCGAGCAAACCAAACAGAATGCGCTCGGGACTGACGCGGACGGAGTCATAGAAGTCTCCGGCAACGCGCTTGCCCACGAAAACGGCGGCGATGTCTGCCCCATCGATTTTGGGAAAAACGGTGGGGACGAGCTCGACGGACGGCGCGGGCTCGGGATCGCGAGAGTGAAAGTGGGAGCGCATGGACGGCAGGGTCAAAGGCGAAACTAGCACAGGAATGAGAGGTGAGCAAATGGAACGAAGGAACCTTTGGCCGTGGCCGGGACAGGCTTACCGGCCGAACTTACTGGCCGTACTTGTCGGCGAGATACCTGGCTAAGTCGGACTCAAACTGGCCGTAGTCGGAGTGGATGGTCTCGCGCAGGGCGGCTTCGGTGGAACTGCCCTGGCTGATGCGCTGCAGGATGCGCTGCACATCGCTCATGCCGTAAGAGTCGCTGATGTAGGACACAGCGGCCAGCGATTCGGCGTAGGCCACAGTGGCTTCAGCGCCGGAGAAACGCAGGAAGCTTCCTTCCAGGGCATTCAGTGGGATGTTGTGTTGCGCCTTAAAAAGGAGCGAGAGCTGATGTCCGTTGCCGCCGAGGCTTCTGGGTTCGAGGAACTGGGCGATACCTTCGTGCAGCCAGGGCGGGCAGCGGCCTCCGGAAAGCTGTGTGATGAACGAGTGAGCGAGTTCATGCTTGAGAACGTGCGCCAGTTCCGAAGTCATGGAACTTAGGCCGCTGATCGGAATACGCAGCTTGCCGTCATTAATCGCGCCCGACCAGGTGGGGGCGTGGGTGACGTCGAAGAACGCCTGCTCGGTGTACAGGGTGACGAGAATGCTGTCGCGGGGCGGGTTGCCGAGATCGCGAACCAGGTCGTCATAGTCGGATTCGAGGGTCGCGAGGATTTGTCCGCGAAGCGCTTCAGAAGTTTGCCTGCCCTCATAGTGCAGAACGAAATGGCTGCTCTCGCCCTGAGCGAAGTCGGACTCGACGGTTTGCTCGCGCTGGGCCTTTGCCAGGAACTGCTCGACCTTGGCATCGGGGCGCAACTCAAGCGAGCGCTTCCAGGAGGCGACGGCTTCCTTGGTGTGATCCGAGGCGAACTGGGCGTAGCCGAGCATGGTGTAGGCATCCGGCGAATTGGGCGCCGCCTGGGCAGCACGCTGCGCATAGGGCAAGGCCTGGGCGGCGTTTCCGGTGCGAACCAGCAAGGCCGCGTAATACACCAGGATGGTGGAATTGTTGGGCTGGAAACGCAGGGCGCTCTCGAAGTATTGGCGCGACTGGGCGATGTTGCCGTGCTCGAATTCAAACTTGCCGGCGATAAAATCGGCGGTCGCGCTCAACTCGGGGTTGCCTTTGCCTTCCAGGCTGGCGAGAACGTCCGGGCTGACCTTGCCTTCCTTGACGATCCTGGCGACGAGGTCTCCCTCGTTGGCCAGACTGTCGGGGGGAGAAAAGGTGGGAAGGTCGGCGACCTTGGCAGCTGCCGAGGAGGCAACAGTTGGCATACCTCCGGCATCGACGTGATCTACGGAAGCCTTGGGAATCGCGTAAGAGTCGTCGCCGATGTCGTATTCGAAATGAGTGCCGTTTTCGCGAACGTGATCGGCAACGATGGTGCGGCCATTTTTCAGATGGATGGTGTCAGCCCACGCAACCTCCCGTGCGACGCCGAGGGTCAACGTCACTGCTATAAAGAGGATGGTGACACGCAGACGCATTCAGGCGCATTCTAACAATTGAGGACACTCCCACCCACGTGACGAAGGTACTACGGAACGTACTACTCAAAGTGCTAGCGAAGATGCGAGGCTTGCGGGTTGTGGCGGCGCTGTGTCTTGCGGTGTGCCTGTTGCCGGCGGCTGCGGCCGAGAACCCACCCGACAAGCCAGCGGAGGCGCTCTATCTGCAACTTGGACAAGTGGGGCTGGATCCCACGCGCGTCTACCAGGTGAGGGGCGCGTCGCTGGATCGATCCTCCGTTCACATTACTTTGGAGGACGGCACTATTGGCTTTACACAAGACGTCATGGGCCGGATCACGGGGGCGTTCTTCGAGGGCGAGGGCGAAGTGTTGCTGACGCCTCCGAATGCCGTCGAACGGAGATCGATGAGCCTGTTTACCGGGATGGCAATTCTGGAAGAACATTTTGCCACCGCGTACTTTCGCTTCAACGACGATGCGGCGGCCGAGTTGCGGCCCGATTTGCGCGTCACCGACCAGCAGAAGGAATTTGTTGATCGTTGGGGAACAACCGCGCGGAATCTGGCACAAACCGACGCCATGAGGTTGCTGGTGACCTTCAGCAGACTGCTGCCGAGGAACGGCGTCGCGACTGCTACCGGGGATACGAACTTTCTGGGAAGGGTCCCGGACCAGTATCTGCACGCGCGGGTGCAAGGAACCAAGCTGGGGGTCTTTGATGTTGTCTTCGATTCGCTGGCCGCAGAACAAATTGAAGCGGGACAGGAGAAGGCGGCCGAGAATGGCGTCTCCTACTACGACGCCTGGACATCGTTTTCACCCAATGCGCCCGCGACGGGAGGGAGGAACGTCGGCGGCAATTCGGGGCCAGGCAACCCCAGCCCGCGGGAAGACTGGATTGCAGCGCGGCGCTACACCATTCGGACCGAAGTGCGGCCTCCGAAGGAGATTCATGCACGCGCCCGCGTGCAACTGGACGTGAAGGAGGGCGGGACGCGCGACCTGGTGTTTGAGTTGTCGCGATTTCTGCAGGTTGAGAGCGTCAAGCTTGACGGCCAACCGGTGGAGTTCATTCATAATCCTGCGGTGGAAGGGACGCAGTTGGCGCGGCGAGGGAATGACCTGGTGGCGGTGGTACTCCCAGAGCCCATTCGGACCGGACAGAAGATCGACCTTGAATTCGTCTATGGCGGTGAAGTGCTGGCGGAGGCGGGCAACGGATTGCTTTACGTGGGTGCAAGAGGAACCTGGTATCCGAATCGCGGGATGGCGATGGCGGACTTCGACCTGGAGTTCGAGTATCCGCCCGGCTGGACGCTGGTGGCCACGGGAAAGGCGACCGCAGTTGCGGCCAGAGGGGCCGCAGCGAATGCGAATGGTCAGCTGACGTCCCGCTGGGTATCGGAACGGCCGATTCCTTTGGCGGGCTTCAACCTGGGCAAATACAAAGTGGCTACGGTGCAGGCCGGGAGCGTCACGGTGGAGACCTACGCTACCGCGGGAGTGGAGCGCGACTTCCCCACTGCCCGAATCCAGACGGTGGTGCCGGATCCTGCCGATCCGACTTCTCGACGCGGGCAGGTAATCGTACCGACTCGTCCTTCACCGGCGCAGAACGAAGTCACGGTCGCAGAGAGCGCGGCGCGGGCGATCCAATATTACGCCGATCGGTTTGGACCGTATCCCTACAGTCACCTGGCTCTGACGCAGATGCCGGGGCGGGACAGCCAAGGTTGGCCCGGGTTGGTGTTTCTTTCTTCGTATGCGTTTCTCGACCAACAGGGGCGCGAACAACTGCATTTTGAGCCGTACCGGATCCTGCTGCAGGAATCGATTCCGGCGCACGAAGCCGCGCATCAATGGTGGGGAGATTTGATTACGTGGAACAGCTACCGCGATCAGTGGTTCTCCGAGGGGCTGGCGAATTACTGTGCTCTGATGATGCTGCAAGAGAAGGATCCTGCGGGTTTTCGGCAAGTGATGGAGAAGTATCGCCGGGATCTGCTGGAGAAGAATAAAGATGGCACGGCTCCGATGGATGCGGGCCCGGTGACTCTGGGTTTGCGGCTGCTATCGTCGCGTTATCCGGAAGGGTACGAAGCGATTCTCTATGGCCGGGGAACATGGCTGTTCCACATGCTGCGGACCATGATGAAAGATGCGGCCGTGCAGGAAGGGGCACGCAAGGGGCAGAGCGCCGGCAGTGCGGATGAACCGTTCGTGCGGGCGCTGCGAAGAGTCCGGCAGCGGTACGAAGGTCAATCGATCAGCACCAGGGAGCTGCTGGACGTTTTCGGAGAGGAGCTTCCGCCCGCGCTGCGGTATGAAGGCAAGAAATCGCTGAAGTGGTTCCTGGAGGGGTGGATCAACGGTACGTCTCTGCCCAAGCTCGAGCTCAAGGCGGTGAAATTCACTCCCAAGGGAACGGGCTCGGTAGTAAGCGGCACGATTGTGCAGAAAAACGCGCCGGGAAGATTTGGTGACATCGGTTCCGGTGTATGCGGTGATGGCGGGGAAGCAGATGATTCTGCTGGGACGCGTGTTTGCCGACGGTGAGGAGTCTTCGTTCCACTTGCTGGCTCCGGCGGGGGCGCACAAGATTGTGCTCGATCCGAATGAAACGATTCTGACGAGCCCGAAGTAGCGGCCGGTTGGGCAATGTTGCGAGGGATATTCTGTCCCGAATCGGTTTTTGGTTCCACACTCGATTCCCGAAATAGACGATAGGAATTCCGCGACGCCCTGTCTGGGACGGACTCTTCTGTCCTAAGTACTGCATTCCATTTGGCTTCTCGTGCGGCTAGCGCCCAGGACTGGGATGGCAGCCGATCTGCTTATAGGGAGCATGCGGAGCGGAGTTCGCTGCAACAGCGGTTTGCGAGGCGAGCGCGCCAGTCGAGGGAACTGCCATGGGCATACAAACTATAGAGACGATAGAAACAGCAAGCGAGTGGGGTTGTGGCGCAGTCGAGGAAACGTTGGGGGGAGCGGAGACGATCCTGTTCGTGGAAGACGAAGGGTTTGTGCGGGAAGTGACTGGTGAAGTTCTGCGCGCTGCGGGATACCGGGTTCTGACGGCAAGGAACGCGGCGGAAGCAGTGTGCGTTTACGATGCGAATCGCGGCGAGGTGAAACTGTTGCTCACCGACGTGGTTCTGCCGGGAGAGACCGGGCGCGCATTGGCAGGGAGACTTCGGCGAGAGAATCCGGCGCTCAAGGTATTGTTGGTCACCGGATATGTGTCAGAGATGAGGCTGCGAGATGGGGAGGCGGAATGTTTGGCGAAGCCATTTTCCACGGAGGTGTTGCTGCGGAGGGTGAGGCAATTGCTGGAGCCGAGGAGAATCTCCGATGGAGACAGAAGATCCACTTAAGCGCGGCGGCGGTAGCGCGTAGCGTACAGGATCTGTCCCGGAATGTGGCAGAGGGGAACCACGCTGGTGAGGATGCCCAGCTCGGCACAGGCACGGGGCATGCCGTAGACGGTGCAGCTGGCTTCGTCCTGGCCAATGGTGGTGCCGCCGTGGCGGTGGATCGCCGTCATGCCTTCGGCGCCATCGCAGCCCATACCCGTCATGATGACTCCGAGAGCTAGGTTTTTGAAAGCTTCGGCCACGGAATTCATCATAAGTGAACCGTCCTTAATCCAACAGCCCAAGTCTAGTTAGAAACCGCTCAACTGCAGCCAAAACTCAGGGCACACCAAGGTATGCAGGTGCAGAAATGGCGCTCGGTTTCCAAATCGGGAGATCCGCAGGCGGTGCCTTTCGCAGAGTTTCATTCGGGTACGAACCTCTGCGGGCAATTCCTTCGCGCCCGCTCACCAGAGATAATTCCGAAGGGAGTTTGTCTGACTGGAGTTATGCCTTGCGGGTGTGGAGCAAGACGACATTGAAATCGCTGCTGGTGCCCGGCGGAATTCTGCTTCTGGGAGTCGCGGCGCTCGTCTATTCCGGCTGGCTGACGCTGGCCTTACCCGCCCTCAGCTTTCTGTACTATTGCGCGCTGATCGGCGGAATGCTGCTGGCGTGGAGATTCCATTCCAGCCGCAGCTTCTTCGCGCTGGTGGTATTGTTTCTTGCCCACCAGGCAATCACGTTCTTTGGTGGGGGACACGGCTCCTCCGGCGCGGGGTGGACGGCCTTGCAGGCGGCGGCCGTGCTGGTGCCGCTGGACTTCGTCCTCATTGCGCTGATGCAGGAGCGAGGATTCACGGTCTCTGCGGTTGCCCCCGTGGGCCTGTTGCTCTTCATACAGTCGGTGATCGTGGCGGTGCTCTGCCGCGCGGCTGAGGGATTGCCGGTGACTCCCGCCCGGACGCATCACCTTGCGACCGAGATTTCCTTGCCGGCCTTCGCGCTACTCGCGTTTGCTGCCGCAGCCATTTTCCTGCTAGTGCGGTTTCTGATTACCCGGAAGCCAGTGGACAGCGCTTTGTTGTGGTCGCTCTCCGCTTTTTTCTTGTCCCTGCGCTTCAGTGGGAATGCACGCGCTTCGGCCCTGTACTCGGTCACCTCGGCATGCATTCTGGCGGCTTCGATTATCGAGAATTCCTACCTGCTTGCCTACCACGATGAGCTTACGACGCTGCCGTCGCGGCGTGCCTTTAGCGATGCGCTCTTGCGGCTGCAGAATCCCTACTCCATCGCGGTGGTGGATATCGATCACTTCAAGCGTTTCAACGACACTTACGGCCACGACACCGGCGATCAAGTGCTACGTTTGGTCGCGGCCAGCCTGGCGCGCGTGACCGGCGGCGGACAAGCCTACCGTTGCGGCGGGGAGGAATTCAACATCCTCTTTCCTGGAAAGACGACTGCCGACGTCGTAGATCACCTGGAGCAATTGCGTGCCAGGATCGAGTCCTCGGAGTTCCGCATGCGCGGCTCCGACCGTCGGCAGGCCGCTCGCGGGGCCGATCGCCGCAATGACCGGGCCCGCGGCCGTGCGCGCAAGGGCCAGGCCATTCGAGAACTCGCGCAGGACAAACTTCCAGCCCCGCTCTCGGTGACAGTCAGCATCGGGGTCGCGACTTCCGCGAAGGACGAGTCAGACCCCGATCTCGTCCTGCAAGCCGCTGACAAGGCGCTCTACCGCGCCAAAGCGAACGGACGGAATCGAGTCGAAACCGCAACTCCCCCACGCCGGCGCCCTCGCGTCAAAGCTGCTGGAATCGCGTAAAAGCCCCGACAGGTTGCTTAGCCCAAATCAAATGAAGACACAAAACTATTAAGGATGGGCCGCAGGAGGGTCTTGCACGGAAAACGTGCGGCCCGGACCGTCAACCGTAGGACGGGAAGTGTGACGGTCCGGTTCCGAACGCTTTCGCAAGCACCGCGGGCCGTGCGGTCAGCCGGCGGTCGTAGGTGGGATGGTGCGTTTCCGGCCAGTGCCCCCGCAGGCGGGGCAATTCACGCGGATAAACGCAATGCCTTCGGACTTACCGTTCAAGTCCACAGGCTTCGCAACATATCCACTACCGCCGCAGTTTGGGCAGTCGTCCGGAGCCACTCCGCTCCCCCCTCATTGTTGAGGACATTGTCAACGACGGGAGCGCTAAATTCGCCAAAGACTGTTTCGCGTTACGAATCACGAACAAGAATCGGCGGAGGGCCGGAGTATCTATGGTGATGTTGAGGGTGGCGACGGGGAAAAACTTACAACAACCGCTTTGGACGTGGGTGTGTTACTCCTCAACGCGACGCTGCCGATCGGAACCAATACGTTTGCTTCGGGAAAATACGTGGCCACGCAGTGTCGAGGAATCTCATAAGGCACTAGCACGAAGCGCGGAGCCGTCCGCAGTTCATAGTTGCCACCGTTCCGGAAATGACTGGTGATGTCCAACAGGTCGCCTCTCTTCCAGCCGTGTTCGTTCAAATCGTCGGGATTCATCAGCACCACGCGGCGGCCATGAAAGATGCCCCGATAGCGATCGTCGAGACCGTAAATCGTAGTGTTGTACTGGTCGTGACTGCGGAGCGTAGTCATCAGGAATTGGCCCGGCTCAAGAGGAATGGGCTCGATGGCGGACACGGCGAAGTTCGCCTTCCCGGTTTTGGTCTTGTAGTCATCGTCACGCGCCGCATTGGGCAGGTAGAACCCGCCCTTCTGCCGAACCCGACGGTTCATATAGTCGAACCCTGGCACGACGCGCGAAATGAGCTCACGAATCCGGTCGTAGTCCTTAATAAGGTGCAGCCAGTCTACGTTGGTCCGCTGCCCCAACGTGGCCACGGCCATACGCGCTACAATCGCTGGCTCACTTAACACAGGCTCACTCAACAGCTGGTCCGAGGGCGGATCAAGATTTCCCCGCGAGGTGTGCACGATGCCCATGGAATTCTCGACGGTGACGAACTGAGTCGCGTTAGCCTGCCCGTCACGATCGGTCCGGCCGAGACACGGCAGGATGAGCGCCTGCTTTCCGGTGATCAGATGAGCCCGGTTCAGCTTCGTCGAAACCTGCACGGTCAAGTTGCAGCGCGTGAGAGCTTCCGCGGTGAATTCGGTGTCGGGAGTCGCCGATAGAAAATTTCCTCCCATGGCGAAGAAAACTTTTGCCTCGCCCCGGTGCATGGCCTTGATCGAGTCCACCACATCCCAGCCGTGCCGGCGAGGCGGCTCAAAACCGAAAACCTCGCGCAGCTTGTCGAGAAAACCGTCGGGCATCCTCTCCCAAATGCCCATGGTCCGATCGCCCTGTACATTGGAGTGCCCTCTCACCGGACAGACACCTGCACCCGGCCGCCCCATGTGGCCGCCCAGCAGCAGGAGGTTCACGACCTCCTGAATGGTAGCGACCGCCTGCCGCTGCTGCGTCAACC